>WNGH01001038.1_pt1 | contig 25373 bp, 28 predicted proteins | sample 5400631 | NCBI WGS metagenome assembly WNGH01 (sample SAMN13153373, study PRJNA577476) | soil metagenome | isolation source: 115 cm soil or saprolite under Garry oak tree replicate 1 | place: USA:California | collected 2016-06-15
TCAAGCCGCCCGCGCCGATTCTCGGCCTGGCTTGACGCCCGCCGCGGCCTAGATACACACCACTTTCAGGCGTTCCCCGCTATCCCTCTCGCCGCGCCGCTCTCCGAGGTTATGTCACTAGCAAGTGTCAAAGTCGGGTTTTGCTCAAGTAGCGATTGAACCTTCATCAGCATGTCGTACGGCGCCATTTCTTCCTTGCGGTCAAGGATGCGTTCCCAACGGGCAATGTCGCCACGCCTCATCACCTTTGTCAACTCAACGCCGATGATCTCTGCAGTCTCGCGGGCGCAAATAAAATCCGGGTTTTCGCCGCATTCGATAACCGACAAAGCGCTCTTCGTCGTCCATTCGTAGGCCTCAAGGAACGGGGCAAGCTCCATTCCTTCGACCTCCTTCTTGCCGAGTTCCTGATCGGACATTTGCGCGGTGCTTCGTCTTCGTGCTGCCTAACGAATAGCGTTTATCCGCCGCAGCGGAAATGGTTGATGAACGACGGCGTCATGGCGGCGGATAAACCTCGTTGGACTGAATCGTGAGCACTAAAAGGCACTAAAAGGGGACAGACCACGTTTTATCCTCCTTTATCCGTTCATACATCCACGCCGGATCGAGGTCGGCGCCGTTCGGCCAAGTCACGACGCCGAGTTCGAGGCGCGCTTGCGCAAAAACGTCGGGAGCCGCCAGCGCCGCGAATACGCCGCATGTAGCATCGGCCCTCACGGCGGACAAGTCCACGATTCCGGATGTGCCGTCCCGAAAGCTCACCGATAGCCGGTGATCGGGCAGGATCGAGAGTGCCACAACGCGCCACGGTGCTGCGGGAATTATTCCAGAGGTGGAATTCTCTTGGGCTGTTGCTTGACTTGGCATGGTTCCCGGTTCTCTGATCGTCAGCACTTGAAGGTCTTCATTTGCATGGCCGGGCAACCACCGATCGGCGCAAGAACGAATATACCCGAACCGCTCAACGTACAAGTGAACCTGATTAGCGCCGAGTTTAGCGCGTCATTCCGGGTCCGCGAAGCGGAACCCGGAATCCAGAACGCATTTCGCAATCACTCCTGGATTCCGGGTTCTGCCCGTTTGGGCAGCCCCGGAATGACGGGCTTCCCTCTTAAACGCATGCCGATTGAACTTCGTCACGAACCAGGAAGGCAAAGGTTGCCGATGCGGGTCGTCGAAGCGGTCCGGTAAACGAACTCGAATTTGCCGGGGAGACAGACTGCGTTTCCCGCCAAGCGCCATTGGGGACGGACCACGACTATCTCCACGGCTTGTCCATCCGCCGTCTCTGTCTATTATCTGCCAATCAACTGGACGGCCTGGGCCGGCGTGACGATGGGGATGCCTTGGTACTGTCCGCCCAAACGGAGCAGATGCTTATCGCCGGAGACGATCAAACCGGCATTGGCGGCGAGGCCGCAGGCGAGCACTTGGTCGTCGTCGGTGTCATCGGGCACCACGCGCGGCGTGGCGACCGGCTGCACGACGATGGCTACATTCAGATAGCGGTCGAGCAGATCGCCCAGGCTCAAACCGCTGCGCACGATGGGGCGAGCGAGCTTCGGCGTGTTCAAGGTTTCGCTCAGTTCCGCCAGCAGTGCAGGGCTGGTATAGAGCGTCACTTGGCCAAGTGCGGCGGCTTCTAGCAAACGCCCGGGATTGCCCAGCCACAACAGCCCCGATACCACCACATTGGTGTCAACGACCAGCCGCACCCGTCGCCTTTCGTGCTGCGCGCACAGCGGCGACTTCCGCGGCGATTTCCTCCTCGGTGAGCGGCGGCACATTCGCCGCGCGCAGCCGCGCCATCGCATCGAGCAAGCGCTTGCCGGCCTCGCGCCGCACCGCCTCCTCGATCAGGCGGCCGATGGCCTGGTCGGAGAGCAGTCCTGCCCGCTGCGCCTCCAGCGCCACCTGGTCTGGCAGATTCAGTTTGACTTCGATCGTCGTCATGGTCGCAATCCTTCAGCGATTCGCCCGGACGGTGCGTCCGTGCTATGCCTTGGAGACCAGTTTATCAGGGTTTCAGGGATGGACCCGGACTTGCCTAACCCCGGCTGCTGCAGGCCTCCGCCTGTGCTAACTTGACCCCCAGCGACCGCCGCGCGCCCGGCGCGGTGCGGGAGGCAGAGGAGCGATGGCCGGCTTGGGGACTCATGATGAGGCCGAGGCGGGTAGCGGCGACGATCCGTCGCTGCACCGCATCGTCATCGTCGGCGGCGGGGCCGGCGGGCTGGAACTGGCGACACGCTGGGCCGCCGCCGTCGGGCCGCGATCACGCTGGTCAGCGCGGTGGGCAGCCTCGGCGGCAGCATCGCCATCCAGGGCATGTTCGCGCTGCCGATGGTCAAGTCGCTCGACAAGCCGCACCTGCTGGCGCTGCACGGCTGGGTCGAGGTGGCCCTGCTGACGCTGGCCCGGCTGCTCACCGGGCGGATCGAACCGCGCCTCAAACTGCACTGAGCGGCGGCGGCGAATCCCTGTAAAATCGCGCTTTTCCGATTCGGCGGGCATTATTCGATGAGCGAGTCTCCGACGTTCCAGGAGCTGATCCTGCGCCTGCAGGACTTCTGGAACCGGCAGGGTTGCGCGCTGCTGCAACCCTATGACATGGAGGTCGGTGCCGGCACCAGCCACACCGCCACCTTCCTGCGCGCCCTCGGCCCCGAGCCGTGGCGTGCCGCCTACGTGCAGCCGTCGCGGCGGCCCAAGGACGGCCGCTACGCAGAAAATCCCAATCGCATGCAGCACTACTACCAGTACCAGGTGGTGCTGAAGCCGGCGCCCGCCGACATCCTCGAGCTCTACCTCGCCTCGCTGCAGGCGCTCGGTTTCGACCTGAAGCAAAACGACGTCCGCTTCGTCGAGGACGACTGGGAAAACCCGACTCTGGGCGCCTGGGGGCTGGGCTGGGAGGTCTGGCTGAACGGCATGGAAGTGACGCAATTCACCTACTTCCAGCAGGTCGGAGGGCTAGACTGCAAGCCGATCACCGGCGAGATCACCTACGGCCTCGAGCGCCTGGCGATGTACCTGCAGGGCGTCGAGAACGTCTTCGACCTAAGCTACGCGCCCGGCCTTAGCTACGGCAACGTCTTCCACCAGAACGAGGTCGAGCAGAGCGCCTACAACTTCGAGCACAGCGACGTCGATTTCCTGCTCGTCGCCTTCGCCGCCCACGAGAAACAGGCCAGGCACCTGATGGAGCTAAAGCTGGCGCTGCCGGCCTACGAGCAGGTGCTGAAGGCCGCCCACACCTTCAACCTGCTCGACGCGCGTGGCGCCATCAGCGTCACCGAGCGCGCCGCCTACATCGGCCGCATCCGCAACCTGGCCCGCAGCGTCGCCCAGAGCTATCTCGACAGCCGCGCCCGGCTCGGCTTCCCGATGGCGCCCAAGGCCTGGGCCGAGGAAGCGGCGGCGCAACTGGCGAAGAAGGCGGCCTGAGCACCATGAGTACCCGCAACCTGCTCGTCGAACTGTTCGTCGAGGAACTGCCACCCAAGGCGCTGAACCGGCTCGGCGAGGCCTTCGCCCAGGGCCTGGCCCAGTCGCTGCAAACCCAGGGGCTGGCGACGGCCGCCAGCATCGTCACGCCCTACGCCTCGCCGCGGCGCCTCGCCGTGCATGTCAGCGGCATCGCCGCGCGGGCCGCCGAGCGGAACGTGCAGCACAAGCTGATGCCGGTCAGCGTGGCGCTCGACGCCGCCGGCCGGCCGACGCCGGCGCTGCTGAAGAAGCTCGCCGCGGCGGGCGCCGACGCGGCGGCGCTGCCGCACCTGAAGCGCGCCATGGACGGCAAGGCCGAGATGCTGTTCCTCGACAGCGTGGTGCCCGGCGCTACCCTGGCCGAGGGCCTGCAGAAGGCGCTCGACGAAACGCTGCCCCGGCTGCCTATTCCCAAGGTCATGGCCTACCAATTGGCCGACGGCTGGACGACGGTAAATTTCGTCCGCCCGGTGCACGGCCTGGTGGCGCTGCACGGCGCCGAGGTGGTGCCGGTGAGCGTGCTCGGCCTTAGCGCCGGGCGCGCGACGCAGGGCCACCGCTTCGAGGCCAGCGTCGATCCCATCGTACTAAAGGATGCAGATGGCTACGCGCAGCAGCTCGAAGCCGAGGGCGCGGTAATCGCAAGCTACGAAGAACGCTGCCTTGATATCGTTCGCCAACTCCGATCCAAGGCGAAGGAGTTGAATTGCCGCTTAGAGGTTGAGCCCGTTGTTGGACTAACTGACGAGGAAGCAGAAATAGTATTGATCGAAGACGCGCTCGTTCGAGAAGTGACGGCCCTGGTCGAGCGACCCAACGTGCTGACCTGCCGCTTCGAGCGCGAATTCCTCGAGGTGCCGCAGGAGTGCCTGATCCTGACCATGAAGGCCAACCAGAAGTACTTCCCCCTGCTCGATGACAATGGCAAGCTGACGCACCAGTTCCTGGTCGTCGCCAACATCCGCCCCGACGATGCGAGCGCGGTGATCGGCGGCAACGAGCGGGTGGTGCGGCCGCGGTTGGCCGACGCCAAGTTCTTCTTCGACCAGGACCGCAAGAAACCCCTGGAATCCCGCGTCCTCGGGCTGGCCAAGGTGGTCTATCACAACAAGCTCGGCACCCAGGGCGAGCGCGTCCAGCGCGTCTGCGCCATCGCCCGCGCCATCGGCCAGGAGCTGGGCGGCGAGGCACTGGCGATCCAGGCCGACCAGGCGGCGCTGCTGGCGAAGGCCGATCTCCTCACCGACATGGTCGGCGAGTTCCCCGAACTGCAAGGCATCATGGGCCGCTACTACGCGCTCCATGACGGCCTGCCGGCCGACATCGCCGACGCCATCGAGGACCACTACAAGCCGCGCTTCGCCGGCGACAGCCTGCCGCGCGGCAGGGTGGGCCTGGTGGTGGCCCTGGCCGACAAGCTGGAGACGCTGGTCGGGATGTTCGGCATCGGCCAGGTGCCGACCGGGGACAAAGATCCCTTCGCATTGCGGCGTCATTCGCTCGGCATCATTCGTATTCTGATCGAGCAAGATCTACCATTGAAATTGGATGGCATTTTTGACACCGCTTTCAAAGTTGTTTGTAGCGATAAATTCCAAAAAGACTGGTCGGATAAATTGGCCGAGCAAGCACGCGCTAGAGGTCAACCTGGCAGCTTTGGCTACACGCACCGGCAGATCGACGTGAATGTCGTACAGGCCGTCACCGACTTCATTTACGACCGCCTCGTCGGCAATCTGCGCGACCAGGGCTACTCGGCGCAAGAGGTCGATGCCGTCGTCTCGCAGCGCCCGCAGCGCCTCGGCGACATCCCCAAGCGCCTCGCCGCGGTGCGCGCCTTCGCCGCCCTGCCCGAAGCCACCCACCTGGCCGCCGCCAACAAGCGGGTCGGCAACATCCTGAAGAAGGCCGAGGGCGCCGTTTCCCCCAAGGTCGATGCGGCCCTGCTTAGGGAACCGGCCGAGATCGGCCTCAGCGAGGCTCTGGCGCGCGTCAAGCCGCAGGCCGAGGCGGCCTTCGCCCGCGGCGACTACACCGCCTCGCTGCAGTCGCTGGCGGTCCTGAAGGCCCCGGTCGATACCTTCTTCGACGACGTCATGGTCAATACCGACGACCTCCAGCTGCGCGCCAACCGGCTCGGCCTGCTGGCGACGCTGCACCAGGCGATGAACCAGGTGGCGGACTTGTCCCGCCTCTCGGCCTGAGATGCCAAGCGTGACTGCGAGGGTTAAGCCCACCGGTATTTCCGTGCCGCTCTCCCCGCCCGTCGTGCCTGGATTGAGGCCATGAAGCTCGTCATCCTCGACCGCGACGGCGTCATCAACTACGACTCGGACATGTACATCAAGTCGCCCGATGAATGGAAGCCGATCCCCGGCAGCCTCGAGGCCATCGCCCGGCTCAACCAGTGGGGCTACCGCGTCGTTGTCGCCACCAACCAGTCGGGCATCGGCCGCGGCCTGTTCGAAATGGACACGCTCAACGCCATCCACGACCGCATGATCAAGGCCGCCGCCCAGGTCGGCGGCCGCATCGACGCCGTCTTCTTCTGCCCGCACACCAACACCGACGGCTGCGAGTGCCGCAAGCCGAAGCCGGGCATGCTCGAGGAGATCGCCATCCGCTACAACGCCGACCTGACCGCGGTGCCGGCCGTCGGCGACTCGCTGCGCGACCTGCAGGCGGCCGTCGCCGTCTGCGCCCAGCCGATGCTGGTGCTGACCGGCAAGGGCCTCAAGACCTGCGAGGACCCGGCGCTGCCGCCCGAGACCCTGATCTTCCCCGACCTCGCCGCCGCCGCGGCGCACATCGCCGGATGAACGGCGCCCGCCGCACCCGCCTGACGGTGATCCTAAGGTCGGCGCTGTTCATGGCCGTGGTGCTCGCCTACACCGTGCCCTACGCGCTCGGGGTGATGCTCTGCCGGCCGCTGCCGCACCGCTTGCGGCGCCGCTCGGTCGGCCCCTGGGTGGCCCTGACGATGTGGCTGATCCGCCATCTGCTCGGCATCCGCCACCGCGTGCTGGGCCGCGAGAACATTCCCGACCAGCCCGTTGTCATACTGTCCAAGCACCAGTCGGCGTGGGAGACGGTGGTGCTGCAGGAGCTGTTTCCGCTCGGCGTGTTCGTCTGGAAGAAGGAGTTGAAGCGGCTGCCCTTCTTCGGTTGGGCGCTGGCCTCGATCCCCGGCATTTCGATCGACCGCGGCGCCGGCAAGGACGCCCTCAAGCAGCTCGTCGACCAGGGCCGGCTGCGCCTGGCGCAGGGTTACCCGGTGATCGTCTTTCCCGAGGGGACGCGCGTCGCGCCGGGAGTCAAGCGGCGCTACAAGGTCGGCGGGGCTTACCTCGGCTGCGCTGCCGGCGTGCCGGTGCTGCCGGTGGCGCTGAACTCGGGCGAATTTTGGCGGCGCCAGGCCTTCATCAAGCATCCGGGCACGGTCACCCTCAGCGTCGGTCCGCCGATTGACCCGACCGGGCTTTCGCCGGAAGATGTCAATTCCCGCGCCGAAGCCTGGATCGAAGCCGAAATGCGCCGCATCAGCCCGCAGCTCTATCGCCGTGACACCGCGCAGCCCGCAACTGGCGTTGCGGCTTGACGCCGCGGCACCGCCCGATCCCCTGGCGCCTTGGCGCGACGGCGCGGCCATTCCCTACCACGGCGGCACCCTGACGCTGCGGCTGTCGACCGGCAACGAAACGGCGTCGCGCCGCGGCGACGAACTGCGCCTCGCCCTGCCGCCCGAGGCCAGTCCCAGGCAGGTGCGCGACAGCGCCGAGGCCTGGCTGCGCGACGCCGCGACGAAATTGGTCGGCGAGACGCTGGCCGGCGAGGCGGCCCGCCGCGGCCGCCCGGTGCCGCCCTGGCGCCTGTCCTTCGCCGCCCGCGGCGATTGGGCCGGCAGCGACGGCGACGGCCTGCGCATCCGCTGGCGCCTCGTCGAACAGCCGCCGGCCGTCATCGCTCAGGTGCTCGGCCGGGCCCTCGCCGCCCTGCCGCAGGCGGCGCCGGGCGGCGACCTGTTTGCCATGCTGACGGCATGAGAACCGCCCGCCGGGCCATGCCAGGGATCGTGCAGCCGGTCGCGCCGAGCGGGCGCAGCCTGCGAGCAAGCGTCACCCCCCTGCCTCGGGACGGGGGGCGTAGGCGGGGTTTCGCAAAGCACTGCTTTGCGCCGCCGAAGCCGGGCTGCTGTGCAAAGCAGCCCGTGGAACGGGGGGAAGGTAGTCCAGTGAGCCTGCCGCTCTTCGAACAATTGTCGCTGTTTCGCAGCGCGCCGCCGCCGGAGGATGCGGCCAAGCCGCGCCACATCCTGCTCGGCGCCCGCATCGTCGCCTACCGCCTGGCGCGGCGCCGCCGCCGCAGCCTGGCGCTGACCATCGACGAGCGCGGCCTTAGGGTGGGTGCGCCGCTGCACGCGGCGCTCGCCGAGATCGAGAACTTCATCCGCGCCAATGCCGAATGGATCGCGCGCAAGCTCGACGAGCACGCCGCCGGCAGCAACCGCCGCCACCTCGCGGTGCGCGACGGCACGCGCCTGCCGGTGCTCGGCGGCGAAGTGCCGGTGCGCGTCGGCGTCGGCGCCAACCGGGTGCACTGGGCCGCCGACGCCTGCCTGATCGCCGCCCGGCCCGATGCCGATCTCGACCTGCTGGCCCGCCGCGCCCTGCAGCGGCGGGCCCTCGAAGTGTTCGCCGAACGCCTCGCCGTCTATGCCGATCGCATGGGCCGGGCGGCGCCGCGGCTGGCCCTGTCGACGGCGCGGACGCGCTGGGGCAGTTGCAGCCGGGACAGCGGCATCCGCCTCAACTGGCGCCTGATCCACCTGCCGCTGCACCTGATCGACTACGTCGTCGCCCACGAACTCGCCCACCTCGTCGAGATGAACCACAGCCCGCGCTTCTGGGCCGAGGTCGGCCGTCTTTACCCCGGCTGGCACGAGGCGCGGGGCGAACTCAAGGCCCGCGCCGCCTTGCTCCCGATCATCTGAGGATAATGCCATGAGAATACTGCACACCATGCTCCGGGTCGGCGACCTCGACCGCTCGCTGGCCTTCTACACCGAGGTGCTCGGCATGCACCTGCTGCGCCGCAACGATTATCCCGACGGCAAGTTCACGCTGGCTTTCGTCGGCTACGGCGACGAAAGCGCCGAGGCGGTCCTCGAGCTGACCTACAACTGGGGCGTCGAGCGCTACGAACTGGGCACCGGCTACGGCCACGTCGCCCTGGCCGTGGCCGACGCCGCCGCGGCCTGCGCCGAGATCAAGCGCCGCGGCGGCAAGGTGACGCGCGAAGCCGGGCCGATGAAGCACGGCACGACGGTGATCGCCTTCGTCGAGGACCCGGACGGCTACAAGATCGAGCTGATCCAGCGCGCCTGATCAGATTCCCCAGACCACCGGCTGCTCGCGTTTGGCGGCCTGCTCGAACAGTTCGAGCAGCGGCTGGGCGCGCTGCGCCACGGTGACGAAGGGCCGCTCGCCGCCGCCGGGCACCTTCTCGGTTTCCGGCAGGGCGGCGGGACCGCGCCCGGCGCGCGCCGCCTTGTCGGCGGCGATGGCCGCCCTCAGCCGGGCGATCGCCGCCGGCAGATCCTCGACGGTGACGATGCCGCGGTCGGCCGGCTCCTTGCCGATGATCTCCATCATGCGCCGGGCGACGTCGCCGAACATCATGACGTCGCCGGCGGCGCGGGACTGGAAGGTGATGATCATGTCATTCTCCTGCCGCCTGAACCTCGCGCCGGCGTCGCGGCCTCGCTCCCCTTAGGCTCACTGCGCTGCCGCGCCGGGATCGGCGGCGAATCCCTGTTCCTCAAGCCAGTGGGCAATGCGCCGCGCCGGGAGTTCCCAGTCGCGTTCGAGCATCAGGCCGTGGCCGAGGCCGGCAAAGATCTCGGCCTCGACGCCATAGGTGCGCGCCGTCATTTCGACCAGCGATGCCGGCACCAGGTGATCGAATTCGCCGCCGAGCACCAGCAGCGGCACGCCGCGCATGCAGCGCGGCGAGGGCAGGTCGAACAGGGTCATGTCCCAGAGGGCGCGGTGCGACTCGGGCTGGGCGTAGCGGTAATAGCGTTTCAGGTCGTCGGTCCCGACCGGCTGGGCGAACAGCGCCTCGCGCAGCGTTTCCAGCGCCACCTGGCCGCCGCCCATCAGCCGGTTGAGATCGGTCATCAGGCCCGGCTTGCCGAACATCAGGCCGAAGGCCGAGGCCATCAGGCCCTGCGGCGGCACCGCGCACATCAGCACCGCCGCCGGCGCGGCGTGCCCCTCCAGGTATTTCTGCACGACGAAGCCGCCCATCGAATGACCGATAAGCACCGGCGGGGCGGGCAGCGTCGCCACGGCCTCGGCGACGTCGCCGACGTAATCGGCGATAGCCAGGCTGTCGAGGCGTTCGCGGCCGCGGCTGCCGCCGTGGCCGGAGAGGCTTAGGGCATGGGCCGAGAAGCCGCGCTCGGCGAACCACGCCAGGTAATGCTCTTCCCAGCACCAGGCGGCGGTGTAGGCGCCGTGGATGAACAGCAGCGGCGTCGCGTGCGCCCGTCCCTGCGGCTCGCGCGACAGCAGCTCGAGCGCCGGCTCGCGGCCGCTCACGCCGGCACCTTCATGCCGCGGGCGACCGCCGGGCGCGCCGCGATAGCCTCGAACCAGCGCCGCACCGCCGGATAGGCGGCGAGATCGACGCGCTGCCATTCGTGGCGCGCCACCCAGGGAAAGGTGGCGATGTCGGCGATCGAATATTCGCCGGCCAGGTATTCGCAGGCGGCCAGCCGGGCCTCGAGCACGCCATAAACGCGCGCCGTGTCGCGGGAAAAGCGCGCCTCGGCGTAGGGCACCCGCTCGGGCGCGAAGCGCAGGAAATGGTGGGCCTGGCCGAAGGTCGGCCCGACCTGGCTCATCTGGAACATCAGCCACTCCAGGGCGACGAAGCGGCCGCGATCGTCGGCGGGCAGCAAGCGGCCGCTCCGGGCGGCCAGATAGACGAGGATGGCGCCGGACTCGAACAGCCGGATCGGCGCGCCGCCCGGACCCTCGTCATCGACCAGGGCCGGAATCTTGCCGGCCGGGCTGATGGCGACGAAGTCCGGCGCAAACTGTGCCCCGGCGGTGATGTCGATGGGCACGACGGCGTAGGGCAGGCCGCATTCCTCCAGCATGATCGAGATCTTGCGGCCGTTGGGGGTGGACCAGGTATGGAGGGTGATCATCGTTGTTCTTCTGCCGGTGAGGCAGCGATTCTAACCGAGCCGCCGCGCCAATGCCCTTGCCCTGCGCGGCTGCGTCGCCGACAATGGCGGCCGGCATCGCCACGCAATCACCCCATGGCCAAGTGGTTATTGACCCTCTGCCTCACCGTCGTCCTCGCCGGCCTCTTCATGCCGCGCCTGGCGCAACTGCTGCGCCGCATCGGCATGCCCGGCGACCTCGCCTGCCGCTTTCGCGGCCGGACCTATCATTTCCCCTTCGGCTCGGCGCTGCTGTTCTCGCTGCTCGCCATCGCCATCGCGCGCTGGCTTTGAGAGGCCCCGACAACATGCACCGCAGCGGCATTAGGGAGCATGACGATGTAATCGGTCGTGAGCCGTTTGATGGTTCGAGGCGCGGGAGTCGCAACGGTTGGCGCCGCTGTCGGGAAGACAATTCGAACGCGGTCCCTTTGATTTCCTTTTTATATCCCATCGAAGCAGATCGACTGGCACCTGCTTGGCCAGCAATGTCAGTCGCCACCTCACGCCAGGAATGCGATGAAACCAGTCGAACAGGATAGCCCTCGGGTCCGCTCAGCGCTCCTCGATCAGTACAAGCGGCGGGCCAAGGGAATATTGCACTTGGGCGCCCACCTGGGACAGGAGGCGCGGGACTACGCCGAACTGAACAAGCCGGTGGTCTGGGTGGAGGCGCTTCCCCACATCCATGCCCGGCTGGCGAAAACCATCGAGCAGTTTCCCGGCCAACGTGCGCTGTGTGCCCTGCTTGGGGACCGGAACGGCGCACAGCGGATTTTCCATATTTCCAACAACTCGGAGGGGGTATCGTCTTCGATTTTCCAATTCGGCGGTTACGGGAGCGGCGACAACTCACTTTGGCCCGAGTTGGGGCTGGCGATGGTGGATAGCCTTACCCTGCCGATGTTCCGTCTGGATACCCTCCTTCTGGGCAATGACATCGATGCGCGGCAATACGATTTCTGGGTGGTCGATCTGCAGGGCGCCGAACTCCTGGCCCTGCAGGGGTGCGGCGACTTGCTGGCTCTTTGTCGAGCCCTCTACGTCGAAGTCAGCACGGTCGAGGTGTATCAGGGCGGGGTTCTCTGGAGCGAGTTGCGGCAATGGCTGGCGCAGCGAGGGTTCGAACCGCTCTGGCAACCCGGCCAGGAGCATGACGATGTCCTGTTCGTCCGTGCAGACGAAATGCAAAGGGTGACTTCCGAGTTCCATTCGGACGCATATCTTCGTCATAATCAGCGGCGCCTTGAGCATCTCGCATCGCTGCGCTTGCCGATTCCGGGCAAAAGCGTACTGGAAGTCGGCGCCGGGCCGGGAGATCACACGAGCTTCTACCTCGACCGGGGTTGCCGGGTACTGGCAACCGAGCTAAGGCCCGAGAACCTCATGCTGCTGCGAAATCGCTATCGGGCGCATCCTCGTGTCGAGGTGGCCGCATTGGATATGGATAATCCGGTTCCGCTCGGGCGGAAGTTCGACATCGTGCATTGCTATGGCCTGCTCTACCATCTGCAACAGCCGGAACAAGCGCTTCGTTTCCTTGCCGAGCACTGTTCCGGGATGCTGCTTCTGGAAACCTGTGTGTCTCCCGGCGACGAAGCAGCGATAAACCCGTTGGCCGAGCCATCGGAGCAATTCAGCCAGTCGTTCTACGGCACGGGCTGCCGGCCAACCAGAATCTGGGTGTGGAACATGCTGTCTGCCTTGTTTCCGCATGTTTACGCGCCGCGAACGCAGCCTGCCCACGAGGAGTTTCCTGTCGATTGGCAGGCCTTACCCCGTGACGGATCGCACCTGACCCGTTGCGTCTTCGTGGCGGCCCATCACGACCTGGCGGAGAAAAATTGGATATTGTTGCGCGAGTTGCCGCAACGCTACCTGCGGCTTTAGTAATCAGGGACGACCACGGTTTCCTGATGGAGGACCGAGACCGTGGTCTTCGGTTTTCAGCGGCTCATGGCTGAACTGCAAACGGGTTGTTCACCGTGAGTCGGCGCTCGAAGACTTGCCCGTCCTGCATGTCCTCTGAATACAGCGTGTCGCAGCCGGCATTGAGCGCCGCCGCGACGATGACAGAATCCCAATGACCGATCTGGTAACGCTCGCCCAACGTCATGGCCTGCTCGGCGATTTCCGGCGTTACCGGCACGACTTCGCAATGCCGCATCAGCACGCGGGCCAGTCGCTACGCCTCGGCCCGCTCCAGCTTGCTCAGCGATACGTCGAGGAATTCGTTGACGACCTGAGTGCTGATGACCGGATGCCCGCGCATGATGGCCAGCGCCTGCCGCCGCTTGTGTTCGTCGGCGTCGAGCGTATAGATCACGACGTTGGTGTCAGCGAACACCCTTGCGGTCATGGCAATCTTCGCGGTTGAACTTGCCCGACCAAGTGCCGGCGAGTCTCTCGAACTCGGCCCAATCCGCTTCCTCGTCATCCATGCCGGCCATGTCGTTGGCAGGCAGCGCCGCGGGAATGCCATGCTTGGTCTTCAGGAAGCCCACAAAGTCCAGCACCTCCCGCAACTCGAATTCGGGCAGGGAACGAAGCTCCTCAAAAACCTTCTCGACCATGTTCATAACTGAATCTCCCGCTGCTTCTCGATGACGCTCGCACTCTATCACCAAGCGTAACGCCAGGCCATTCTCAGCATTGTCCAATGGGGTATGCGTCGGAGCGAGGGGCTGTGAATGCAACGCGGCTTCGGTCTGAAAGGGTCAAAGGGCCAAGGTAACAGTTGATTTGCATAACTGGTACAGCCGCTCCCCACCTGGCTTTGGCGGGTAGCTGCTAAAGGGAGAAGGGCCGCGCTCGCGGCCCTTCGTCGTGATGGCTACTTCTCGTCGGTCACGAACCCGAAGGGCCAGTTTAGTGCCAAGACAGGCAAGCTCAACATCAATGGCAACGCCAGCGGTGCTCCGCAGACCGTCGCCCTGACGGGACGACGACGGCGCTGCCGACCAGCGCCAGCCTGTCGGCAATCGGGCGATTACGACCGCCAGCGCGACGCAGACACTGGGCTTGACCGACACCGGCGCGGCACTGCTGGTCATCTCCTACACCGCGCTCAAGCTCGCCGGCAGCAACGCCAACCAGTTCGCCCTCGCGGCCACGGGTACGCGCAACGCGGGCCTCGACCGACCCGGGGTCGCGGCACGCGCGCGGTGCAATCACCACCGTTAGTGAAGTGGTTATTGGCCGCTGATCGACGCCTGGCGAAGCGAAAAGCCGCCTATCCCGGGCGGCTGACCCGAATGTGGGTTTTTTTCCAAGAAACCTTGACATGGGAAAAATTCCCATCTACATTGAAAGCGAGTGGGATATTTTCCCACTCTGAGGAAGGGCAACAAACAACAAACGCAGTTTTGGCTTTACCCGAACAAGACCCGAAACCACGCCGCGGCCTGTGCCTGGCGCCTTCACAACCCCGATCAAGGAGAAAAAGATGCTCAGCCCCATCACCCTTCAGCCGGTGGCCCGCAGCGAATGCCATAGCCATGCCAATCCGGACTTTGCCTTCGACGAATTCGCCGAGAACACACCGGCCGAGAAGTACGTCGTCATGAATTTTCTCGAGGGTCCGCGGACCGTGGCCAAGAGCACGCTGCAGGCCAGCAACATCACGCGCTACCAGGCGACCAAGTTCTATCTGGAGCAGATCCGCAACAGCGGCTATTGGGACCAACTGAAGCGCATCGTCGAGCCCTCCACCCAGGAATTCCAGTCGGAAGGCAGCCTGGACACCAGCGGCGAAGGCGACAACACCGTCGTCCCGGGACTGCAGCACAAGTACCCGCAGACCGGGCTGCTGCTGACGACCGATCGCTGCGCGTCGTACTGCCGCTACTGCTTTCGCAAGCGCCTGGTCGGCGAGGACTCCGACGAAATCGCGCCGGACTACGCCCGTGTCGCCGAATACATTTCCCGCCACCCCGAGATGAACAACGTGCTGCTCTCGGGCGGCGATCCGATGGTCCTGAGTACCGAGAAGCTGCACCGGATCATGGACCACCTGCTGCCCATCCCGCACCTCACCTCGATCCGCTTCGGCTCCAAGACCACCGCCTTCGCGCCGAAGCGCCTGCTCGACGAGCGCCTGCCCGATCTCTTCCGCCGCATCATCGATGCCGGCAAGACGCCGGTCATCGTCGCCCACTTCGACCACTTCGGCGAAATATCCAGCGTGTCCGAGGAGGCCATCCTCAAGCTGCGCGCAATCGGCGTGCAATTTCTCAACCAGTCCGTGCTGCTGGCCGGCGTGAACGACGATGCGGACGTGCTGGCCGAGACCTTTGCTCGTCTGCACAAGCTCGGCGTGCGTCCCTACTACCTGTTCCAGGGCCGTCCGGTCAAGGCGGCGTCGCACTTCCAGGTGCCGCTGCACCGCGCCATCGAGATCGTGCGCGGCATCAACGCGCGCCTATCCGGCATCCAGAAGACCTTCAAATTCATCATGTCCCACTACACCGGCAAGATCGAGATCCTCGACCTCGGCGAGGACCAGCGGGTCTACATGCGCTACCACCAGAACAAGGTCGCGGACAAGATCGGCCGCATCTTTTCCCGGCCCTACGTCGAGGGCGCCTGCTGGCTCGACGAGCTGCCCGCCAACCAGGTGGCATGAGCATGTTCGAGACGACCGAATCCGCGAGCGTATCCGGCGTGGCCGGCGAGGCTTATCCCCGCAGCTGGCCGGGCGCCGCCGTCGCCACGGCCTCGCCGGACGCCACGCTGGCCGCAGCCTATGTGCTCGGCGTCGGCGGCAATGCCGTCGATGCCGCGGTGGCCGCCGCCTGGGCGCTGGCCGTGTGCGAACCGAGCGCCTCGGGCCTGGGCGGCCAGGCCGTGGCGCTGGTCCATTTCGGCGGCCAGACCCGCGTCTTCGACGGCCACTCGTTCGCCCCGGCGGGCCTCGACCCCGACCATCTGACGAAACAGCAGCAGCGCTCGGGCTACGCGGCGGGCACCATCCCTTCGATGCCGGCCACCCTCGATGCGCTGCAGTCCCGCTTCGGCAGACTCAATCGGCATACCGTCATGAGCGCCGCGATCGTCCTCGCCGAGGCCGGTTATCGCCTCTCGCCGCTGCAGGCGCGGCAAATCCGCTGGACGGCCGGCGCATTGCGCACCAGCGGCGTCGGCGACTGTTTTCTGCACCACGGCCAGCCGCTGCCGGCGGGCAGCCTGATTCGCCAGCCGGCGCTCGCCCGAACCTTGCGGCGTCTTGCCGATGCCGGCATACGCGACTTCTACGAAGGCCAAATCGCGGCGCGCATCGCTGCGGACATGGCGGCCCGCGGAGGGCTTATCCGGGCGCGCGATCTCGCTTCGTTCGCCGCCCCGCTCGAGTCGGAACCATTCTCCTTCCATTACCGGGGCCACCTGATCCGCACCGCGGCCCCGCCCGGTGGGGGCCTGCAGCTCGGACTCGCCCTCAAGGTGCTCGAAGAGATGGACGGGCTCGACAGTTGCGACGAGACAAGCTGGCTCGCGGCCGTCGCCTTTGCCATATACACGGCCTTCCTGGAACGCGACGGCGCGCCGCTGCCTGTCGCGCAATGGCCTAAGGTCAGCGAGCTGCGCGACCTGTCTCCGGCCAGTGTCAGCAAGGCGATCGCTGCCGCCTTGCGCGCGCTGGGCGGCGGCGCGCCCGTCGATCCGCTCGGTGGCCTGGAGGAACCGGGCGACACGACGCACCTGACGGTCGCGGACAAGCAGGGTAACGTCGTCGGACTGACGCTGTCGATCCAGTCGGTGTTCGGCGCCAAGGTCGCCAGCCCGGAACTGGGCTTCTTCTACAACAACTATCTGCGCACCTGCCCGCGCACGGCGCATCCGCAGCGCCTCGCGCCGGGCTGCCGGCCGCGCTCAAACGCCCTGCCGGCGATGGTCTTCGACCCGACGGCGCCCTTCCCCGGGCCGCGAATGTCGCTGGGATCGGCCGGGAGCCGCCGCATCGTGTCGTCCGTTCTTCAGGTCCTGAGCCGGGTTGTCGACCGCGGTTCGGGACTGCGCGATGCCGTCGCCGCGCCGCGCATTCACGCCCTGCTCAGTCGCAAACTGTGGGTCGAACGCCCGGCCGCGACACCCGAACTGATCGAGCGACTCGGCGCCAGGTTTGCCGAGATCATCGTCAAACCGCGCCTCTGCTATTCGATGGCCGCGGTGCACGCCATCGGCGTCGATCGGCAAGGACAACTGGAATCGGCCGCCGATCCGCGCCGTGACGGCGATATCTACATGGAGAATGAAAATGACTGATACCGTGCTCGTGGCGCCGCGGGCGCTGCCCCGGACGAAGCTCGCACCCCGCGCCGACTGGCTGCTGGCGGCGCTGATCGTCGGGCCGCTGCTGGTCATGATCGGCAGGCTGGCGCCGCTGCCCACGTCCGAACTCTTCTCGGCCTTCCTCTCGGTCGATCACCTGCCGGAGAAGGCCCGGCACGTCGTCTCGAGCATCTTCTTCGTGCCGATCGGGGCGATGCTGGTCGTGGCCTTTCGCCGTACGCTTGGCCTCAAGGTTCTCGGTTTCTTCCGGCCCATCCTGATCGCCATGGCCTTCGCCAGCACCGGCATCCTGCTCGGCACGGCCTGCCTGGTCCTGTTCCTTAGCTTCGTCGCCGGGGTAAGGCCGCTGCTCGCCGGAACGCCCTACAACACGCGCATCCCCGTCCTGCTGAGCCTGGTCGCCGCGATGCTCGCCCTCCTGCTGATGACGGGCGCATGGTGGCAGGCGCCCTGGCTGGAAAGGGCCGCCTATTTTCCCGTCATCGCCCTGTGCCTGGCCTGCGAAAGCTTCGCCAGGGTGCTCGAACGCGACGGCCTGGCGGAAGCCGGCTGGCAGACCGTGACGACGCTGCTGTGTGCCGTCGCCATCGCCGCCATCGCGGCCTGGCCGGGCTTCATGCAATTCATGATGCACATGCCGGAGTTGTTGTTCCTCGAGGCGGGCGCCATTCTGCTGCTGGCCCGGCACTTGAGCTTTCGCCTGCTGGAAGGCTGGAACCCGTTGGTACGGCGCCAGCCCGCGCTCGGCACGGCCAACGAGAACGAGACGGCGGATCGCCGCCATTTCGACGATTAACCATCTACTTAGGAAGAATCGATCATGAAAGTTGCCGTCGTGTGGAACAAGAACCATGCCGGAGTCATCAACCGCTTCGGTCAGGCCTGCCCGGAGAAGTACGGCGCCGGCGCGATACAGAACGTCTTGTCAGCCCTGGAGATCGCCGGACACACGGTGCGCCTGATCGAGGGCGACAAGCACCTGCTCGCCAACCTGGAAACCTTCATGCCGTGCGACGCCGACGGCCAGCCGACCGGAATGGTCTTCAACATGGCCTACGGCATACAGGGCGAGTGCCGCTACACCCATGTCCCGGCGATGCTCGAATCCGCCGGCGTGCCCTACACCGGATCGAGCCCGATGGGCCACGCCCTGGCGCTCGACAAGGTGGTCACCAAGATCCTCCTGCAGCACGCCGGCGTGCCGACGCCCGGATTCCGCGCGATGCGTACGGGCGACGAAGACGCGAGCGGGCTGCGCTTTCCCGTGGTCGTCAAGCCGATCCACGAATCGACCAGCTTCGGCCTGCAACTGGTGCATGAGGCGGCCGCCCTGCCCAAGGCGGTGCGGACGATCGTCGAGACGTATCAGCAGGACGCACTCGTCGAGGAGTACATCGAGGGGCGCGAGGTCTGCGTCGGTCTGCTCGGCAACGAGGACATGGAGTTCCTGCCGCTGGTCGAACAGGACTTCGGCGATCGCCCGGTGAAGCTGCTGACCTGGGACGACAAGATGCACCGTGCCGACATCGAACCGGGGAAAATCTGTCCGGCGCCGATCGACGCGGCGCTGGCCCGGCGGCTGCGCGAAATCTCACTGGCGACCTTCCGCGCCTGCCACTGCCAGGACTATGCGCGGGTCGACATACGCATCGATGCCGAGGGTAATCCCTACGTCCTCGAAATCAATTCGATGGCATCGCTCGGCCTCGGCGGCTCGTACGTGCTGGCCGCCAAGACCGCCGGATATAGCGAGGCTTCCCTGATCGTGCGCATCCTCGAGGTCGCGTATCGGCGCTACTACGGTGCGCAGTCATCGGCACCGCGGGCGCAGGACCCGGTGGTGCGCGAATTCCGGCAGCGCGCGACGGCCTAAGTATCGTCGTTGGGCAGCCCGCCGGGAACGGCTGCGCCTAAGCTTGTCGGCAGTCCTTAGTGCTTGCCGAGGGCCTGCTTGACGGCGGCAATGCGTGCCTCGTGCAGCCGCGCCGGGATCTGCGCCGGATCGGCGCAGGACCGGGCGATGGCGCCGGCGTCGATGCCGCGCGCCGCGGCCAGCGCCCGCGGCCACAGGCCGGCCGGCGGATAGGCGCGTTCGCCGAAGCCGAGCCGGCCGCGGTAGTCGGCCTCGCAGGCGAGCAGCAGCGGCGCCAGGCGTTCGGGGCGGCGGATCAGGTCGCAGTGCTCGATCAGGCCCACCGTCGTCGCCGCGGTCAGTTCCTCGGCGCGGTGCACCGTGCCATGGACGCGGGCCACCAGCAGCGCCAGGTCGCGGCAGTCGGCGGGCACGCGCAGCCGTTCGCAGAGCGGTCCGAGCAGCGCCACGCTGACCGCCTCGTGCCCGGTGTGCCGCGGCAGCAGGTCGGGCGGCGTCGCCGCCTTGCCGATGTCATGGGTGAGGGCGGCGAAGCGCGCCGCCAGCGGCGCTTCGAGCCGCGCCGCCATGTCCACGACCATCTCGATGTGCACCCCGGTGTCGACCTCGGGATGGTAGTCGGCACGCTGCGGCACGCCGGCCAGGCGATCGACCTCGGGCAGGACCCGCGCCAGGGCGCCGCAATCGCGCAGGGTCTGCAGCATCCGCGACGGCCGCCGTTCCATCAGGCCGCGCGACAGTTCCTGCCAGACGCGCTCGGGCACCAGGGCATCGGCTTCGCCGCGAGCCACCATGTCCCGCATCAGCAGGATGGTTTCCGGGGCCACGGCGAAGTCGGCGAAACGCGCGGCGAAGCGGGCGACGCGCAGGATGCGCACCGGGTCCTCGGCGAAGGCCGGCGAGACGTGACGGAGCACGCGCGCCTCGAGGTCGCGGCGCCCGCCGTAGGGATCGATGAACTCGCCGTCGCCGCCGCGGGCGATGGCGTTGATGGTCAGGTCGCGGCGGGCCAGGTCCTGCTCGAGGCCGACATCGGGCGCGGCGTGAAAGACGAAGCCGTGGTAGCCGGGCGCGGTCTTGCGTTCGGTGCGGGCCAGGGCGTATTCCTCGCCGCTGTCCGGATGCAGGAATACCGGAAAATCGCGGCCGACCGGCTTGAAGCCGCGCCGCAGCATTTCCTCGGGGCTGGCGCCGACGACCACCCAGTCGCGGTCCTGGACGGGCAGGCCAAGCAGTTCGTCGCGGACGGCGCCGCCGACGCAATAGATTTCCATGCGGCGGATTCTACCGCCGGGCGCCGAGCCGATAATGATCGTTGGCGGCCCGCCAGCGCCCGTCGCCGAGATAGCCGGGGGCGACCGCTTCGAGCGGCGTGGCGGGCCGGCCGAAGGGCAGCGTGCAGCCCACGGTGCAGACGCTGGGCAGTTGCAACGAATGGTAGTTGTCGCGCGACAGCGGCGCGCCGGGAACAAATTCCATCAGCATGGCCTGCAGATAGGACAGGGAATCGCTCAGGCCGATGATCGGGCGCCGCCGCCGGATGACGTCGCCGACGTAGTCGACCAGTTCGCGCAGCGTGTAGCGGCGCGGCCCGCAGAGTTCGTAGCTGCGGCCGATGCTGTCGCGCCGCGCCAGGCTGGCGGCGAAGCTCGCGGCGACATCCTCGACCCAGACCGGCTGGAAGCGGGCGTCCGGGCAGGCCAGCGGCACCAGCGGCGCCAGCGCCAGCAGCCGGGCGAACATCGACAGGAAGGAGTCGCCGGCGCCGAAGATCACCGACGGGCGAAACACCGTGGCGTCTATTCCATCCGCATGTACGGCGGCCTCGCCGGCGGCCTTGGAGCGCAGATAGCCGGACGGCGCATCGGCCGCGGCCTGCAGGGCCGACATGTGCAGCAGGCGGCGGACGCCGGCGGCGCGCATGGCGGCGACGAGCTTGTGCGGCAGTTCGACATGGGCGCGGGCGAAGCCGCGGCCGTAGGGAGTGCCGCCACCGCCTTGCAGGATGCCGACCAGGTTTATGACGGCGTCCTGACCGTCGAGGAGCCGCGCCAAGTCCGCCGGATCATGGATGTCGGCCTCGACGGCCTCGACGGTCGGCAGGACGATCAGGTGCTTGGCGCGCTCGCGGCGGCGCGTCGGCACGCGGACGTTGATGTTGCGCTCGCTCAGCGCCGCGGCGACGCGGTTGCCGACAAAACCGGAGCCGCCGAGCATCAGGACGTTGTCATAGATGGCCATGTCGTGCGCCTCAGGGCAGGGCTTCGGCCAGCGCCTCGGCGCCGCCCGACCGCGCGGCGATGGTGCCCAGGCGGGTCTTGATCGACTGCGGCTTGTCCTCGAACAGCGCCGCGTAATAGACGGTGTTGCTGAGCACCTTCTTGACGTAGTCGCGCGTCTCGGTAAAGGGAATCGTCTCGATGTAGATCGCCGCCTCGAGCGGCTTGTCGCCGCGCCACTGGCGGGCCCGGCCCGGCCCGGCGTTGTAGGCGGCGGAGGCGAGGACCGGGTCGTTGTCGAGCGAATCGAGCACCATCCGCAGGTAATTGACGCCGAGCGTCAGGTTGACTTCGGTTTCGGCGACGCGCTGCGGATGGTAGCCGGCCAGCCCGATCTTTTTCGCCACCCAGTGCGCCGTGGCCGGCATCAGCTGCATCAGGCCCTTGGCGCCGGCGGACGATTTCGCCGCCACGACGAAGCGCGATTCCTGGCGCATCAGGCCATACACCCAGCCGTCGTCGAGGGCCAGCCGGCGGGCCCGGGGCCCCACCTGGTCACGGTAAGGAGCCGGAAAGCGGAGCGAAAAGTCGTGCTCGACCAGGGTGCGGTCGGCGGCACTGATCGAGCGGTCGAAGATTTCCGCCCGCCGGGCCAGTTGGGCGGCGGCCAGCAGGCGACGGTCGTCCATGTCGCGCAGCGCCCAGTTCCATTCGCGCACGCCCTCGACGCGCAGGTCGAGGCGGAACAGCGCCAGCGCCCGGCGCAGGCCGGGATTGGTGGCGGCGCCGGCCAGTTCCTCGTCGCTGGGCGGCGCGGCCTTGGGCGGCACGGTAATCGGCTGGCCCAGCTCGGCGGCGGCGAGGTTGCCGTAGAAGTTGGTCAGGTCGGCGAGCCCGGCATAGAGGGCGGCGGCCTCCTCGCCGCGGCCGGCCGCGGTCAGGGCGCGGCCGCGCCAGTAGATCCAGGCCGGCTGCGCCGCCAATGCCGACGGCATCTGCTCGATGGACCGCAGCACGCCCGGCCAGTCGGCGGCGCGCAAGGCGGCGCGCACCTTCCAGGCCCGTTGCTCGTCGGACAAGGGGGTCGCGCCGGCTTGCGCGAACCATCCCGTCGCTTCAGGGCGATGCCGCTGCGCGCCGGCCAGCGCCACCTGGCCCCAGGCGTAGCCACGCTCGGCAGCCAGCTTGTCCTCGATCCCGGCCAGCGCCGCCGCCGCGCTTTGCGGATCCTGGCGGGCCAGGCGGGCGACGGCGAAGAGCGCCAGTTCGCGCCCCGTCCGCTGTTCGGCGAAGTCTTCCGGAAGCCTGTCGAGGTGGCGCTGCGGCCGCTCGGCGACGGCCTCCAGGACATTGGCATCGGGGCGCTCGGCCAAGGCGAGAAAGGTCGCCGTGGCGCGCGCCTGGTCGAGCTTCCTGGCTTCGAGGTTGCCGCGCAGGCGCAGCCACACATCGTCGTCCGAGATGCGTCCGGCCTCGCGCAGCTCGCGCAGCAGCGGCCGGCAGGCCTCGGACAGTTCGCTCAGCGAGAACCACAGCGGCCGCGCCTCGTCCATGGCGCTGGCATCATGCTGCTCGTCGAGGCGCGCCTGCAGTCCATAGCAGGTGATGTCGGCGTCGGGCTGCAGCAGCGGCGGATAATCGGCGGCAAAGGCCGCCCACAGGCCGCGCTTGCCGAGCGCGCGGAGCCAGTCGCCGCGCAGTTTCTCGGCCAGGTAGCTGCCCGCCTGGCGGTCGAGGAAATCATGCACGGCGGTGGTGCTGGCGGTCGGCTCGTCGCCGTCGAGCCTGAGCCGCAACGACCAGTAGTCGAGCCACGGCGCCAGATCATGCTTGCGCAGAGCGGCGGCCATTTTCGCCAGGCGCGGCGCGTCGCCGTTGCGGTAGGCGTCGCGGGCGATGAGGAACTTATCGCCGTCGGACGGCGGCGGGTGTTCGCCACGCGCGGCAAAGACGGCGAGCGGAAGCCAGAGGAGCAGACAGAGGACGCGCTTCATCGTTAATATTCGTATGGACTACCCATTGTTCAGGTTAGCACATGCCGCCCACCGCTCCTTCGCCCGACGATCACCGCCAGAGCACCGCTGATCGCGCCACCCTGCGCCGCCAGTGCATCGCCGCGCGCGAGGCTCTGCCGGCCGCCGAGCATGCTGCGTTGTCAACGCGCCTCGAGGCGCATTTGCTGACCTGGCTCGAAAATATCGAGCCGACCCTGCTGGGCTTCTGCTGGCCGATCCGCGCCGAGTTCGATGCCCGGCCGCTGATCCTCCGCCTGCTCGCACGCGGCTGGCGGGCGGCGCTGCCGATGATCGTGGCGGTCGATGCGCCGATGATCTTCCGCGGCTGGACGCCCGACAGCGACCTGGCCATCGGCCGCCACGGCATCCACTATCCGGCCCGCGGCGAAGCCGTGCGGCCCGATCTGCTGCTGCTGCCGGTCAATGCCTTCGACGCGCGCGGCTTCCGCATCGGCTACGGCGGCGGCTATTTCGACCGCACCCTGGCCGCCATGGCGCCGCGGCCGCTCGCCGTCGGCGTCGGTTTCGAACTGGCGCGGCTGGCCGACATCGGACCGCGGCCGCACGACATTCCCCTCGATGCCGTGGCGACCGAGGCGGGGATCGCGTTCTTTCCCCGGTAACTGTCCGAGCGGGGCGGCCGCGAATTCGAGGTGCAGCGGCGGCACAAGTCCGGCGACATATTCTGGGCCAGCATGGCGCTGACGCGAAGCCTCGATGCGGCCGGGCGCCTGCTCGGCCTCACCGGCATCTTCGCCGACATCAGCGAACGCAAGCGGGCCGAGGAACGGATCCACACTCTCGCCTACTACGACGTGCTCACCGGTCTGCCCAACCGCACCCTGTTCTGCGAACTGGCCCACGCGGCGCTGGCGCGGGCCAGCCGCAGCGATCGCGGCATGGCCGTGCTGTTCGTGGACCTCAACCGCTTCAAGCCGATCAACGACATTCTCGGCCACGAGATCGGCAACCGGCTGCTGCAGGCCGTGTCGGGACGGTTCTGCGACGCCGTGCCGGGCGACGCCCTCGTCGCCCGGCTTTGCGGCGACGAGTTCATCGTCGGCGCCTTCGACCTGGTCCGCCGCGAGCATGCTGGTGTCATCGCAGAGAAACTGCTCGCCTCGCTGGACGCTGCATTCCTCGTAGACGAGCATGAACTGCGCATCGGCGGCAGCATCGGCATCAGCGTCTATCCCGACGACGGGGCCGACATCGACACCCTGCTGCGCCTGGCCGACATCGCCATGGACCGCACCAAGCGCCACGAAATCGACGGCTACGGCTTCTACAGGCAGGACATGAACCGCCGCGCCCGCGACGTGCTCAAGGTCGAATCCGGCCTGCGCCGGGCCCTGGAGCGCGACGAACTGATGCTCCACTACCAACCCAAGGTGGCGCTGGCCGACGGGCGCATTATCGGCGTCGAGGCGCTGGTGCGCTGGCAGCACCCCGAGGAGGGCATCGTCGCGCCGCAGGACTTCGTGCCGATCGCCGAGGAGACCAGCCTGATCGTCCGTCTCGGCGCCTGGGTGCTCGACGCGGACTGCGCCCAGGCACGCGCCTGGCATGATGCCGGCTTCGCGCCGTTCCGCGTCTCGGTCAACGTCAGCGCCCGCGAGTTCGTTCCGACGCTGCCCGAACGGGTTCGCAATACCCTGGCCCGCCACCGGCTGGCGGCCGACTGGCTCGAAATCGAGATCACCGAGAGCGTGCTGATGCACACGCCCGAGCGCGTCATCCTGATCATGGACGAACTGACGGCGATGGGCGTCACCCTGGCTCTCGACGATTTCGGCACCGGCTATTCCAGCCTCTCCTACCTCAAGCGCTTTCCGATCGCCACCCTCAAGATCGACCGTTCCTTCATCCACGGCATTCCCGGCGATGCCAGCGACCGGGCCATCGCCGGCGCCGTGATCGGCATGGCCAAGCAGCTCAAGCACCGCGTCATCGCCGAGGGTGTCGAGAACGAGGCGCAGCGCGAATTCCTCGACCGCGCCGGCTGCGACGAAACCCAGGGGTTTCTCTTCTCGCCGCCGATCGACGCCGAGTCGATGACGGCGCTGCTGCACGGCGAGCACGGCCGGCCGCACTGAGCCTCGGCGGTGGCCGGTTAGCCCAACTTTGCCAATGGGCACGACGGTACTTTGTAAAATCAATAAGATAGCCCACCAGAGACGGTGCGTATGGCACAACATTTTGCGTCAGCGCGCAGAGTTTGGCGCCGGGACGTCAGAGCAGATTCTTTTGGG
>WNGH01003752.1_pt1 | contig 25369 bp, 26 predicted proteins | sample 5400631 | NCBI WGS metagenome assembly WNGH01 (sample SAMN13153373, study PRJNA577476) | soil metagenome | isolation source: 115 cm soil or saprolite under Garry oak tree replicate 1 | place: USA:California | collected 2016-06-15
CGACCGTGCTCTCGACAGGAGCCGCGCCTCCTTACGAGAGGGGGTATCTCCGCAAGGACGGCAGTCGCGTGCCCGCGCTGGTGGCAGCAACGTTGCTAGATCAGGAGCGCCGTCTCGTCCTGGCGGTGATCCTGGACATGTCCGAGCAGAAAGCGGCGGAGCGACGCAAACAGGAATTCCTGAGCATGGTCAGCCATGAACTGCGCACCCCGCTCACCTCTATCATGGGCTATATCGACCTGGCGCTGCTGTGCAGTGACCTTTTCCCCAGGCCGCTCTCCCCGGAGGCAGAGCAGCTGCTGGGCAAGTTGGAGACAGGGCTCAAGCGAGCGATGGCGCAGGTGGAGATTGAAGCCCGCCTGGTGGAGGAACTGCTGGAGGTATCCCGGCTGGAACTGCACCAATTCGAGCTCTCGTTGCACCCAGAGAATCTGGTCACCATCGTGCAAGAGGCCGTCGCCAACCAGCGGCAGGCGGCGCTCACGCGCCAGATCGAGCTGGTCTTGCCCCCAGAGGAGGTCATGCCGGTCATCGCCGATGCTGGCCGCATCGGGCAGGCGCTCACCAACTACCTGACCAATGCCCTCAAGTACGCCCGGGTCGACCAGCCGATAGCGGTGGGCCTGCAGGTAACGGGAACCGTCGCACGGGTGTCGGTACGCGACCAGGGGCCAGGGTTGACGCCGGAGCAGCAACAGCGGGTGTGGGAGCGCTTTTATCAAGTGGCAGCGCCCGGGCACCACGGACCAGACAGAGGATTGGGTCTGGGATTAGCCATCGCCAAGACTATCGTCGAGCAACACAACGGGCAGGTGGGGGTCGAGAGTGTTCCTGGACAGGGCTCGACCTTCTGGTTTACCCTGCCGCTGGCCGCTGGGCTGATCCAGGCGTGACGCAGCATCGCGCCCACGGCCACGTTTCTCAGTCGTCTGCTCGTCAAGGAATGCAGCTCGCCAGCTCGCTCCTGGCTGTTCCAGTCGCTTCAGATGGCCTCCTGCTCCGTCGCGCAAGTGCTCCACCAACTGCATCACCATGAACCAGGCGTGGATGGCTCTGCGTTTCGACCAGGGGAGGTAGCGACACTTCCTTTTGGCACCTTTGTCCCGCGAGGCTTGCATTCTCGAGAAGACTTTGCTATACCAGGCCAGGAACAAAAGTTCTACGCGTGGAGGACTGAGCAACGTCTGCCTTTCCGATGACTCTGCTACTGCCGTCACTCGCTCCCCCTCGTGTGTGTGCGAAGTGCCGCTGCGCGTAACTCCTGCCCAGGAACGAAGCCTGCTCGCTCGCCTGGAAGCTGCTCGACAGCTCTACCATGCCTGCCTGGGTGAAGCTCGACGTCGAGTCAGCCTCATTCGCTAAGCCAGGCTGTTCCAGCAGGCGCGCCGTCTCTCCAGAGAGGATCCAGACCGCAAGTCGCTCTTTGCCCAGGTTCGCAGCCAGTATGCTCTCAACGAATATGCGCTCCATGCTTACACGAGCACGCTCAGCCAGGACTGGCTGAGAGCACATCTGGACGCCAAGACCTGCCAAAAGCTGGCCAGCCGCGCCTACCAGGCCGCTAACAGCCTCCTGGTGGGCAAAGCGAAAAGGGTCGCTTTAAAGGCGATAAAAGACAGAGGAGAGGCTGTCAGAGAGGAAAGAGCAGAACATGCCGCTCAGGAAGAGAGCACTGACCAGGCTCGTGTAAAAAGGCGAGAGGCAGGGATCATGGTCCCTGCCCCTCGCTTCTCATGGCTCACAATGCCAGGCGGCTTCCGTCGCCCATCCCTTAGCGGACTCCAGCCAGCTCCTTGACCTTGAGAGGAATCTGCTTCGGCTTGACTTCCTCAGCCTTGGGAATGTAGAGCTTGAGGATGCCATGCTCGAAGATGGCCTCGACCTTCTCTACGTCAATCACCGTGGGCAGCGTAAAGGTGCGGGTCATCTCACCCGTATAGCGCTCCCGCCGTACGAAGAACTCCTTCTCAGGCTTCGCCTCTTCCTGCTTGACGGCAGCAATGGTCAGCGTGTCACCCACGGCCGTGATGTGCAACTCCTCCGGCTTGAAGCCTGGCAGAGCCGCCTCGATCACATAGTGCAGCGTATCTTCTGACTCATAGATGTCGACCGGGAAGGTGCGTGGGGTCAGCAACTCGAAGCGCGGCCCAATAAAGCTCTCCTCGAACAGGCGATTCATGGCCTCGCGGAGCGGCGTCATGGCCTCAAACGGATCGCGCCAAATCAATGTCATTGTTTTTCTCCTACGTTCACTCTTTGAACGTTCTCTAGAAGCTCACCACCATCGGTTTGCTTCCACTCTCTATAGTAGCACTGCGGAGTTACAACCCCATCACAAGAACGGCTCCCCTTGTCACACTTTCGTCACACTTTGCTCACAGCGCCTTTCTGGGATCAGGCACACATCGCTGATGCACACGTGAGAGGCACATGTTGCATGCTTAACCCTATGTGAGGAACAGAGCACTGAGCGGGTGATCACCTCACGGCCAGGCATTCCAGCTCCCCCTGTGAATAAGACGGTTGCCATCGGAGACTGCTCCTTCCCTTTTGTTCCCATAGTTACTCCATCTCTCTGTTTTTGATGAGGGACAATTTTTGCTACAGAACCTATTTCTGAGCTTGCTCCCCTATGCTATGATGAGACGTTGAGAAAGCACCTCGAGCACTCTGATAAAAAGAGGGCGTTCTATCCTATCCTGAAAGGTATCCATCATGCTACCAGAGCAGTATGAGAAAGATCAGCAGGGTTTGGACCTGCTTGATTGTCTTCTTGAAAATAGCATGGAAGCCTTTTTCTGCATCAACTCCCAGTGGCACATCCTGGCGGTCAACCACCGGGCAGAATCATTGTGCCACAAAGCACGGACCGAACTGCTTGGCAGGACGGTATGGGATGCTCTCCCAACCGTTGCCACTTCGCTGTTTTCTCTCAGAGCGCAAGAGGCTTTACAGCAACACAAAAGTCTGGAGTATACCACGTTTTCCTCAGCGCTCGATGCCTGGTTTGCTATTCGCCTCTATCCTACACGCACAGGGCTTGCTGTGTTTGTTCAAGAGATCACCGAGCGCACGCGAGCAGAAGAAGAGAAGCAGGTCAGTGAGTCACTGGCTCAGGCCATCTTAGACTCACTGGACGTTATGATGGCGCTTCTCGATCCAGATGGAACCATTTGCGTGGTCAATGAAGCATGGAGACGTCGAGCTCAAGCGTCCTGTACACCGGACCAGCTGGAGCGTACCGGCATAGGAATGAATTACCTCGAGGTGTGCCGACAAGCACGAGGAGCATGCTCTGAAGAAGCTCCAGAAGCCTTAGCAGGCATCCAGGCTGTCTTACAAGGGACACAACCTTCATTTACCTTGGAGTACCCCTGTTTTTCGGCAACCCAGCACAACTGGTATCTGATGAGTGTCACTCCTCTGCCGCAGAACAGAGGCGCAGTGACTGCCCATATCGATATTACTGAACGCATACTGCTCGACCAGCAAAAAGACACCTTCATCGGTATGGCAAGTCATGAACTACGAACGCCGCTCACCGCGCTAAAAATGTTAGTGCAGCGGGCGAAAAAGAAATGTGCAGAAGGAATGAGAGACCCTCTGCTTGATGTGACAAAGATGGAAACCCAAATTGATCGCTTAACAAAGCTTGTCGCCGAGTTAATGGATGTGTCAAACATCCAGGCAGGGACTTTCGACTACGCCGAAGAGATGATCGATCTTGACGCGTTACTCGATGAGGTCGTTGAAACGACGCAACAGATGAACCACAGCCATAGGCTGATAGTTCATGGCGCTTCCCATGCCATGATCACTGGAGACCGGAGCAAGCTCAGCCAGGTATTTACGAATCTGCTGAGCAACGCCATCAAGTATTCGCCTCAGGCAAACACGGTAGATATCTACCTGGAGACCTCACACGATGTGGCTCTTGTGAGTGTACACGACGATGGTATCGGTATCTCTGGAGAGCACCTGGGCAACATATTCGAGCGTTTCTACCGCGTCAATACACCCGAGCGCAACCATGTTCCTGGTCTAGGCATGGGCTTATACATCGCTTATGAGATCGTCAAACAGCATCGAGGTAACATCACGGTTACAAGCGAAGAGGGCAAAGGATCGACGTTTTCAGTTGCGCTTCCTCTCTGCAGAATAGGCACATCGACCGGGCAATCAGAGTAAGGATCCTCCGGCCCGACAGACCTTCTACGGCTTTCGCTTGCAGCTGCACCTGTGCTGGCCAGGCGTCATTACCCACACGATCCTGGCTCCGGCCAATGTCTCCTCTGGGGACGCGCTTCCCGACTTGACCGAATGAACCACTGGCTGGCAGTTGGGCGACCGCAACTATTGGCTGCCCCGGTCGTGCCAGACGTTGCAGCAACGGGGCATCAAGCACTGCTGCGTCTTGGGGCGTGTGCGCTACCGCATTGACACTGTTATTGGACAACTGACAGATCGTTTTCGCCTGAAGCACGTCTGGGCGCGTGATCTCTGGCATTTACGCAAGCGCCGGCTGCGCCTGGTCTTGATGCATACCCCTGGCGTCTACTTCAATCAGCAAGAGCATGCTCCTGTCCTTCTGTTGGCTCAGCCGGTCGTTTAAGCTGCGGTTTGGATTGGAGCGGCCCACGAATTGCGCAACGAGATGAGGAGCGCCGAAGAAACGGCCCGAGGAGGTAGTGTAAAGAGGAATAGGCGCTGGTTGGTCAAACCTCATCCAGATTGCGTTACTAGGAGGCTCAGCGATGTTGGGTAATAGAGGGAAATAGATCATATAAGGCGACGAGAGCAAAATGAAGTGCAAAAGAGAGCGTGACGGCTTTCTCGGAAAGGAGAGCCTAACCGAGGAAGGAACCAGTCAAGGCGGCAGTTCGATGGAGTATTAGTGCTGTACCTGCTCCATTTCTTGATACTGAGCTTGCGGTTGCTCATTTTGTGGGTATGAATAGCGCTGACCACCTTCTTGATAGGTTGCTGGTGGCGGCTCGGGTGGTTGATAGCCTTGTTCATATCCTTCATAAGCATCCTGTGGCTGCGGTATAGCTTGCATCATAGGCGTCCTTTGTTTCTTCAGCCAGCCTGCCACCAGCCAGATGCATGTGCCTATGAGGAGAAGACCTACCAGCGTTGCTAGTGCTAGCCAGAAGAACATATAGGTTTCCATACCAAACATCATATTGGGCATCATGTTCTCTTCCTTCCTTGTCTCTCAATGAAGAACAACTTCGCTGCTTCGTGATAATGCTCCTCTCTAAGACTAACTGATTTCTATCACACCACGATCACAAAACAGATCACCCATATCACAGACCCTACTCAATATTGGTGTTAGAGAGAACAAGCACTTCCCTTCGCTCAATACTTTTGTATGGCGTGGTGGAGCGCCTTCAGGCCAACTGCTTCGGCAAAAGCGTCCGGTACTTTGATGTTCTTGTATTTCAGATCTTCTTGATTGGATATGCCCGCACAGATATTGCGTGGGGCTTCGTGGTTGTGCTCACCGGCTTCGGTGTTGCTGTGATTGGGCATTTATCATATCATCTCACTGGGGTGATGGACGAGCCAATCAGTCCTGATTATTGGCAACAGCTGCCTCACCTTTTGATCTGTTTTCTATGAACCATATCTTCCGCAACAGAAACTTGCACCTCGGGTTAGGTAAAGTCGCAGTAGACCATGCACGAATGCCCAACCAGGTATAAAGCGCATTACGAGATAGTCTCCTCTTCTGGCAATAAACGTACATCGTTGTGAGTGAGTTAATGCAGACAAGTCGTTCCTGAAGATAATCCATCCCCTCTCTATCAGTCGGCCACTTCCCCTGTCACGAGGAAGTGGCCTTTTTGTACGCAAAGGAGGTACCCATGTGTCAGATACGAGCGCCACCAGAATGCTGGCGTGTTCACACACAGACAGAACAATCACTCCATATCAACAGTAAAAGGGCAGCACACCCTGCCAGGTGTGCTGCCCACTTTGTTTTCTCCCATCTGGGAGAGAAAGGACTAACCACATGATACCAGATGATCCTTTCATTTTCAACGGTTATGGCGCACTCACCAATCTCGATGATCATGAAGTTCGTTTGCACCACCTATTGGGGCAGGATGCCATACCAACGCCGCAAGACGGCAGGCATCTCCTCTTTGTCTGCCCGATATGCAAACGCCCCTGGTACAAAGGGGCCAGACAAGAGCATCCACGCCTGACACCGGAGCAACTGGCATTCCTCGGCACAGCCCTGCACACCGATATCCATGCGCTCCATCTCCTCCCCAAGGCGCTTTGTCCCATCTGCAGCACCGTCTACCTGGGCGGCATGTTCTCTGTTGACGCATATGCTCACCACAGAGGCTATCGCTTCCTGTGGGAAAGTGCCTCGCCACGGCGCATCCGGCTGCTGGCGATGGTCTGCCGACGTGAGGGACTGACCCTGGACCTGCTTGTGCAGATGTCGCCTGAAACCTGTATGGAGCCTGTGTGCGATATGCGTGCGGTGCTTGCCTGGCTGGAAACATGTCCATTCCCGGAGACTACGAGAGCGTATACCGACGAGCAAAGCCAGCAGCTTGCCCACCGTTGTCCTCCAGGGAGCGCACCCGATGGGAGCGTACACCTATGGCGTGGGTATGCCTGGAAGGCGAGTTGCCCTCCGCTTGGAGGCGATGTGCTGGTCTCGTTGGCCGTTGCCCTTCACCCGCTTGCTCCATCGCCGTTCGCCAGCCTGCTCATAGGCTGGCATGTGCTGGCGCGAGCCATGCGCACGGTGCTGTGAGGAGGCAAGCACATGACCATCACTTCACAGACAACCAGGCAGGGGAAAGTGATCTACCTCCTCTCGCCCCACGACTTGGGCGATGCTGTAGAGAGCGGGCAGCGCCTGCGGGCGTATTGTCCCATTCATGGCGGGGACCATCAACGCTCTCTCTCGATTGACCCCAGCACCGGCTGGGGTTTCTGCCACTGCTGCCATGCCACCGTGCTGGTAGAAACTGGTGATCCCAGGATTGGTGGCAGACGAGGAAGCGGGGATGAGCGACACAGAGCTAACAGCGAGACGCGCTCTCCACCATTACGCGTTGCTCCTCTTCCCCCATCCTCTTTCCGACCAGACGCGGTACGACGAGTGCCCCCTGTGACGCTTATCCCACGCTGGCAACAAGAGGAAGCGGCTGCCCTCATGGCTGTCGCGCCCCTGATGCGTGAGTGCCTGGCTTCATCTGAGCACGCCCAGGCATACCTCAACGAACGCGGTATCCCTCCGGCCATCGCGCATGCGGCACACATCGGCTACGTCTCACGTTCTGCCTGGGAGCGTGCGCCAGTGTCAGCAGAGCAACAGCCGCTCTTGCAGCGCTGGATCGGACGCATCGTCTTGCCGCTGAGTTCCCCTGATGGAGGAGGGTTCATCGGGCGCACACTGCTCAGGTGGGCACCTGGCATGGACGAGAACACCCACAAGGCCTTGCTCGACAGACCCGGCGCTCCCAGGCGCTGGATCAAAACCAACCCGGCAGGCTGGTTCGGCTTTGACATACCAGGGCACCTCACTGAACAGGTTTTCCTGATCGAAGGCGGCTTTGATCGCCTGGCACTGCTGGCCGCAGGCTTTCCTGCCAGGACCGTGATCGCCCTAGTCGGCACCGCTGCCCGACCCGGGTGGTTAGTACGATTAGCCCCACAGGTCAAAGGCGTGGTACTTGCCCTTGACGCCGACGAGAGCGGGGGGACAGCGATGGAACGCCTTGCTGGCGAGTTCCGGCAGGCAGGACTCCCGGTCTCGCTCTGTCCACCGCCCCATGACCGGTGGGGCAAAGACTGGAGCGAGCGTTGGCGCAGGCTCGGTCCGCAGAGCATGTGGCCACTCTACGAGGCTTTTGCACGACACCATACAACGAGAGACGAAAGGACGTAACCATGCACACGTATCAACGCTATGCCGTCTACCACGCCAATGACCTGTTCGCGATGGCCATGCCAGAGGCATCGCACTGGTATGAAGACCGGTCCAGATACTACACCCATGTCGCCGATGTGGAGGCACCGCTTGAGCAGGTGTTTGCACTCACGAACCACATCAACCACTCCTGGACGAGTAACCCGCAGGTTGTCTGGCACGCCACCACCGCTCCGCTACGATCCACGTCGGTCGGAGACGTCATTGTGTCCTGTGAAAGCGGTCAAGCCTGGCTGATCATGCCCATTGGCTTGCAGGAACTCCCACCAGACCACGGGACGCCTGCAGGCGATGCAGGAACGGGAGGCGCATCTGGCATGACGCAACAGGACGTGCCTCCCAACGACAGGAATTAGCCTCACAGTCATCACCGCACCCTGCCTCAGTTCACCTGCCTTGCTCTTCACCTACCAGCCTACCCTCATCTCGTCTGATCCCCACTGCCTTCCCTTGCCTCCATCCCATGACCTCTTGCGACAGGGAGAGGGAAAAGCTCAGGAAACCAGATGGGACAGAGCGTTAGCACCGTGTGCAGACCGGTGCACTGAGGCAGGACACCTTTGGAGCTTTAGAAAGGACATCTTCTCATGAGCATACCTTCACCCATGATCACGCTTGATCTACTGGTCGAGCACCTCCGCGTACCCTTTCTGCCAGCAGAGATCAAATTCTTGCCGAAATCTCCCGTGCAGCGCGGCGACGCCTGGGTCTGCCTGGCGTTGCCGTATGCGGACAAACGCGCCTATGAAGATCGCCTGAATGCCCTGGTTCCCGGTCGCTGGAGTACCCCTGCGATGACTCCACTGGTCGCCGGGAACAAGCTGGTCATCCCCGTCACCCTGGTGATCTGCGAGATCGCACACACTGATGTGGGCGAAGCCTTCCTCACCAGTCTCTCACGCAAAGGAGAGCTGCGCGAGGAGGAAAACGCTGCGACGGAAGCCTACTCGCAGGCCTTTCGTCGCGCTTGCGCCCAGGTCGGGCTGGGTCGCTATCTCTACGACCTGCCCAAAGTGTGGGTGCCCTATGACCCACAGAAGCGAGCGATTGCACTCTCTGAGGGGGAACTGCGCCAGCTGGCGGAGCGGTTATATCGCAAAGTCGGTCTCCTCCCTGCCGCTCAAGTAGCAGGGTTGAATGGGGCAGCAGTCTCTCGTCCAGGACCAGGGCAGATGCAGGCAGACCAGTCGCCAGGATCGGAGCAGCCAGCATCGGCCCAGGAGATCGCCGGAGCGCCACCAGCCCCTGCGCTGCCACAAGCACCGCAGCAGCAGCCATCGGCGCACATGGACGAGGAGCGTCTTCCTTCCCCACAACCGGTGCCAGACGCCCCCGCTGTCGTGGGTGCAAGCAATGGGAACCTGGCTGAGACCAGCGATGGCATCAGCCCCTACCAACGGTCCTGGATCGAACGACAATTAGGCGGTGATCCGTCGCGCATCGCGAAGGTCTGTCAGTTCTACCAGGTCGAGACGCTGGACGAACTCTCCGGCCAGCAGACGGTTGACCTGGTCAATCGCCTGTTCGCGCAGCAGGAAGAGGCGCGCCAGCGCCGGGCGTCGGAACGAGGACAACGTATCAACCAGCCGAAGGCGAGCAAGGCGGTGGCCCGATGAGCACCCTCGATGGCACTTTGCCGCTACGGCCCTTTCATCCCGACCGCTTTTTCGGCACGGTGCAGGTCGATGGGCAGCACCCACGGGTGGCTGCCCTGGCCTGCCACGAACTCGATGTGGTGGCCATCAGCCTGGTGGGCTATGACACCAGTGTCAGCGCGGCTCTCGCCAAACTCTGGCAGCGCGAACAACTGGCCTTTCTCCTGGCTGATGGTGTGGAGTGGCATGGCCCGCTACGCCTGCAACGGTTACCCATCGGATACAAGCAGTTTGCAACGCATCTGCCAGGCACCAGGGAGGTGCATACCATTGCCCTGCCGCTTTCAGCGCACATCGCGGAGGGCATCCTGCACCCACCCGATCTGCCCAAGCCGAAAGAGGAAGCGGAGTCTTCCCCTGCTGCAAGGAAGGCACCCACTCCGATCCAGGTGGCAGAGGTGGACCGGACACGCTTCGTGCTAGGCAACTGGGACGAACCCACGCCACACCAACGCAGTTTTCTCGGCCAGCTGTATGCCATGCGCGTGATGTTTCTGCACCGCGACCACGAACATCCCGCGTGGGCCGACATCTGGGCCGAAGAGCTCTGGAGTCACGGGCTCGCTCGCCAGTTGATCCGGCCCCTGAAAGCCCTGGGCATGAAGGCATGGCTGCTCTCGGGTGATCTGGTCGCCTGGTCACAGCTCATCAAACACGGCGTGCGCAGCGGCTGGCTCCCCTGGCGGGACAGCTCTACAGCTGTGTGATGAAGTTCTCACCTCGCAGCACCAGAGGTGAGCATGAGAGTCGGCAAGCTAGACCCGCCTCTGACAGACATAAATCATAGAGCGAGAAGTGGCGGTCAGAGGTTCTTGCTGCCAATCGCCGTAACACGAGCGGATCTCAAACCCATTGTAGAAGAGCAAGGCTTTCATCTCCTGGGGAAAGACATAGCGCAGGGCTGTGCGAAGCGTCTTTTCCTCGTGTTGGCCGTCTGGATGGAGCCACTGGTTCAGGAACGTGTAGTGCTGAACTTGTGTGATCGGGTCGTACTCTTGCTGCTCAGTGACCACATAGTGTCTTCCATCAGGCATCGTATACTGCTGTGGTTCGGGATGGCGGGCTTCAAAGAGATTTCGTGGAGAGGAGTTGCGTGTTCCAAAGAGGAAACACCCCTGCGGGTGCACATGTTCCCGCACTCGAGCCAGCAGGGCTTCCTGGTCCGCCCGGGTTAGAAAGTGTTGAAAAGCGTTTCCCAGCATGTACATAAAGGGAAACTGCTTCTGGAGATGGAACGTGCGCGCATCTGCCACCACCCAGTCAATCGAGACCCCCTGCGCAAGAGCCTTCTGGGAGGCCCACGCGATCATCTCTGGGATGATATCCACCCCTGTGACCTGAAAGCCTTGCTCCGCCAGGCGAATGGCCATCGTTCCGGTTCCACACGCAAGATCGAGCAGCGGTCCCCCAAACTCGCGGGCCAACGCGAGAGTCAAGGGATAATCCGCATCGTCGCCCCCGTCTTCCACATCATAGGCCTGCGCATCTCGATACCCTTCAAGATACTCAGAATAATCCATCATCACTGCCCCTTTCGCGCGCTCATGGTTCGCCGCCGAATCTACAGCGCTCAGGAAAAGTATACCAGATGAGGAGCGGCTTTCCCAGGCGATGCGCACAGCAGTGCTCATGCTTCACGTCAAGTGCTCACATCTCGGAACTGGTCCAATCTTGGTGAAAGCACAGCAGAAGCAGCAGTTTGGCCCTTCTTTCCCTGCTCAGAAAAAGCAGTGAGACAGATCCGCTCTTCACCTGATGTACCAGCTCTTAGTGCTGCTCCATGCCGCGATAGAGTCGGAGCGCCTCGGTCAGCCGCACGCGCGCTTGGGGGGTGTATGGCCAGCATTGAAACATGATGTGCTGCACGCCCAGTTCCGCGTAGCCGCGTATGGCCGCTGCGATCTCCTGCACCGTCCCTGTCAGGGGATGGTCCAAGAAACTCGGTTTCTTCGCTTGCAGATCGGGGAACCAGAGGCCGATGAGCGCCGTGATGCCAACCGTCGCCGGGTCGCGCCCGATCTCGCGGCACGCGGCTTCGATCTTGGCGAGCGGCTCGGCCATGGTTTCCGGGTTGCCCATATAGCCAATGTTCCAGAGGTCGGCATACTGGGCTGTCAGCCTGAGCATGCGCGGACCTTCGCTTCCCACCAGCAACGGCGGCCCTGCTAACCGCGGACCGCGCGGCACGATGTCGCAGTTGCGCGCTTGATAATACTGTCCCACGAAATCGACATGCCCGTCATGCAGCAGTGGCCCCAGGATCTGCAAGGCTTCTTCGAAGCGGTCCACGCGATGATCGAAGGGCAACCCGAACGCCTGATACTCCGGCTCGTTCCATCCCGCGCCGACACCCAGGATCAAGCGCCCACCGCTCACCTCGTCGGCGGTCGTCGCCATTTTCGCCAGGATCGCCGGATGGCGGAAGGAGTTGCACAGCACCAGCGTGCCGATCTCCACGCGCTGGGTCGCTTCGGCCAGCGCCGCCAGCATGGTCCAGCATTCCCAAATGCCCCAGGTCGGCTCACCGGGATTGCGGTAGAAAAGGTGGTCAGCGAGCCAGATGCTATCGAAGCCATCTGTTTCCGCCTGTTGCGCGATGGCGCGGATCGTCTCATACGGACGCGTGCTGTTGTTTTCGCGGTCGTTCGCCAGCAAGACCATCAGCCCAATCTTCACGGCTTGCCCTCAGCTTTCTTGGGAACGGCGGCGACGCGGGCGCCTTCTCGTAGTGTGTTCATGCTTGCTCTCCTCGGTTCATAGGATCGGGAAAGGACTGCTCCAGGGAGTGCCCACCCTCTGCTTCAGTGTACCCTGGAAACATGACAGAATCGGTCCTCATTGAGCAGGTTTTCACGAATTCGCGTCATTTACCATTTCCTTCGTCTGTTGTTTCCCTCACATGTCATCCCGGAAAGTCGCGCTTCCGCTCCCGCCTGTTGTGGCTACAAGGCGGTGCAATGGATCCTGCTGACCGGCCTGCATGTGGGGCATGTGTATTCATTTCACAGGAGGTACTTCATGGCACATGGGACCCTGGTCAATCTCAGTCGATCGTCGTTTGTCCGTACACCCCCCAAGCTCGCCGCGCGCATTGTCCGCTGCCTGCTCAGCTTCCCACCACAGGAGGAAGCGGTCAACATCCTCGATCCCACGGTGGGCGAAGGGGATCTGCTCTTTCCGTGCTGGGACGTGCCCAACGCCCGGCTTTTCGGGATCGAGATCAGCGCCGAGCGGGCACGTGAGGCCCGCAGTAAACTACCCTCTGCCACCATTGTCACCGCCGCTTTTGAAGGCGTGACCACTCCCCAGGGCTCGATGAGCCTGGTCCTGGTCAACCCACCCTACTTCTTGCAAGATGGCAAACGCGCCGAGTACCGCTTCATCGCCGATGCCGGTGAACTCCTCATGCCTGGCGGCGTGATGGTCGCCATCGTACCCGCCCGCGCTGCTTGGGACGGCACGATGGTGAACCACTGGTGCAAGTGGTATGAGCAGGTACGGGTGTGGAAGTTCCCCGACCGCGTCTCCGAGGACGATGAGAGTGCATTCGAGGACTACACCCAGATTTGCGTGGTGGGCATCCGCCTGCCGTCTCCGCGTGCGCCGGAGGCGGCACACAAGAAGCGGCTCTCCGGGTTTCGCTGGCGCAAGCCCGAGAAGGCGGGGCAGTCGCCCTGGGAGCAAGGACTGCCACCGCCCGAGCTTCCTGAAACGATGATTGTTAACCCCTATCCTGTCCCTGCGGCGCGGATCGTTCCGACGCTGGTGGTACGCAACGCCGACGAGGCCACCCTGCTCTACGCGCTCTCCCGGTCCGGTGCCCATCTCTCGCCCGCCTGGCAGGCTGCGACCACCTGGCCGGAAGAGGGACTGCTCGGCTCGTCCGCCATGCCCTATACGGGCGAGGCGCATGTCGCAGCAGAGTTCCTCACAGGCGTCCTGGATGGGGAGATCGTTACCGGACCAGGCAGTGGCCCGGAGGCGAAACCGCACCTCTTCACTAGTTTCGTGGGCCAGGAATGGGTCTCCATGCAGATCGACGCTGAGGAACGCGAGAAGCTGCGTGAGCGCGGCGTGGTGCACGTCTCGATGCGTCAGACGCAGGACAAACCCATCCTGGGAGTGCTGGACCTGGAGCATGGCACCTCCCGCTACCTCCAGGGCGATGAGGTGTTTGCGTTTCTCCAGCCGTGGCTGCACACCCTGGCGGCGCGCGTCGTGGAGAAACGCATCCCACGCTACCAGCTCAACCCGGACGACTGGGAGATTCGTGTGATCTCCCAGTTTGGCACAGATAAGCAGTTGCCCGGCGCCGCTTTCCCCGGCCTGGCACCTGCGCAGCAGCACCGGGTGTATGCCATGGGTCGCTCCATCGACCTCACAGGCCGCACGGCCATTCAAGGGGAACCTGGGACAGGGAAGACGCGCCTGGCAGCGGCCACGGCGGCCCGCATGGCCTACCGCTGGCGCAGGCGAACGAGCGAGTTTCGCCAGACCGTGCAACCAGCCTGGATCGGGGACTTGAGACGGGCGTGGCTGAAGAACCCAGCCACCCTGGCCCTGCTGGGACTCGAACCTGTGAGAGACCCACGAACGCGCCAGATCGTCGCCTACCGGAACCAAGAGACAGGACGGCTGATGGCACCCGAAGCGGCAGGGCCGACTGCTCTCCCGGTGCTCGTCTCGACACCGCTCAAAGTCACCAAAGAGTACGCCAGGGAAATCCGGGCGGCCTGGCCGGAGGCCGAGGTGCTCTTCATCGAAAAGCACACGGACATGGTGCGCTGGCTCGAGCGCTGTGCGACGAGTGCGGCGCCAGCCGTGTTCGCCATCTTTTCCCACTCGACGACACGTGCCTTTGGACGGGAATGGCAACCGGCCGTGCTCGAACGGGCATATACCTCTGTCGTTCCTGATCTCGAACCAGATGAACTCACCAAAGAGGTCAAGGTCTCACACTTTTACTGCCCCACCTGTTGCATTTCGCGCCGCTATCCTCTAGCCGGGCTCATTGGACGCATTGAAGCAGTGCCTGGACAACGCGATCAATTGAGTGGGCAGGAACAGAACAAACAGGAAGGGCAGGTGCGTGCGAGTGAGGACCAGGACCGGGAACAGGCGCGGCAGAGCGAGCCCGTGACCAGCCTCACGTGGTTCCGGCAAAAACCGTGCTGGTGCTCCTGTCCCACCGACCGGCGCAATGAGGAGCGGCGCAGTGTGGGCACGCCTGTGCTGCGCGCACCACTCTGGCAAGAGCGGCGCTTAGCGGCGACGGAGCGGAAAAACCCGCAGATTCCCTTTGCTGCATGGTCGCAAGCCATGACAAGCCTGGTTGATGCTGCCAGGAAGCAAGAGGCCACAGGAGGAATGGCAAGCCTGGTGAAGCTGCTACAGGGCAATGAGTCGTTGCTCAGCAGCCTGGTGGGGGCGATTGTGCGCGACAGGCCAAAGCTTTCCCAGGTCCTGAGCGAGCTAGCCAGGCGTGGTGCGTCTACGTGTGGAAGTACCTTTGAGGAAATGAGACGGAACGAGGAAACGCTCGCAGGCCTGCTGGTCGGAACAGTGAAACAGGATGACCCGGCGCTCAGAGAGCTGTTGGCTGAGATGGAGCAACGTGAGGGGGACGCACTCGCAGAACTGCTGGTGGAGATCGCCAGGCGGGACACGCGCACGCTCGCCAGCCTGGTAGATGTCGCCAGGTGCGATGTGGACAGGCTCTCGCACCTGCTTGAGGTGGTCAAGCGCGATGAGGCGGCATTGACACACCAGCTGCTTGAGGTGGTCAAGCACAAGAGCGCTGCGTTGGAGCTGCTGATTGAGGGAACCAGGCAATCTATGGATTGGTTCCCTACCTTCTTCCAGGCGAGCTTTGAACAGGCACATTCCTCTACGCCATCCACGGCTGCCAGAGCAAACAAGGAGGGCAAACGCACGCTGCCTCGGGGCGTTCGCCTGGTGGCCTCGGAGGGAGGTCCCATTCCCGTGGTCGAGCCTGACCTCTCTGCAGTGCAGGGATACGAGCCGATGGAGGATGAGCAGGGCTCGGTCGTAGCGTACCGGCTGTCACAGGGAGGACCTGAGCTGATCCCTGTCTATGGCAGGTCTTCAAAGCGTGTTGCGGGATATACCTCATCACAAACGGGGCAGCTAATCACACGAACGAGTTCGTATGGGTTTCGACTGCCACCCGCTGACAGTTTCAGCCCCTACGAGTACCTCTACCGGTTCTTCCGGGGCTGTGTGGCGCTTGCCGTCGTAGACGAGAGTCACAACGGGCGCGGGCGCGATACCGATATCGCCCACGCTCATCACCTGGCCATGCTCTCCGCTCAGGCGCGAGCACTGACCAGTGGGACCCACTACGGCGGCGACATCCTGGGATTCTACCACTACTGGTATCGCTTCGACCCCCGGTTCTGGACCCAGCGCGGCTATGGCTGGAAGGACGCTGAAAAGGCCCTCTCCACCTATGGGGTGGTACAGGAGTGGACCAAAGAATATGAATCGGACGCCCGGAAGGGCTCGGGCAAGACGAACGTCCAGGTCTCGACCATTCCCGCCCCGGGTCTCTCGGCCAAGCTTATACCATCGCTGCTGGAGGACCTCTGCTACCTCACAGTGCTAGATGTGGGAGCATACATGCCGCCGCGCATCGAGATTCCGGAGATCGTGCCGATGCGCGACGCTGAAGTCGAACAGGCGCTAGAGGAGGCAGCACACGCGGTGAGAGAGGCAGAGCAAGCCCTGGCCGACCTCCGCGAGCAGCGCCAGCAAGTGCTGCTCCACAGTGAGAACGATGGCGTCTCTCGGAAAGAAACGCTGGCAACATATGACCAGCAGGAACGGTCAGCCATTGAGCAGCTACAAGCGGCTCGGACGCATGAGGAGGAAGTGAAGGCATGGGCTCTGCCGCGTCACATCGGGCATCACTACCTGAGCCTCGTCAAACGTCTCGATAAGCTGGCCCAGGAACGTAACCAGGCGGCCCGTATGGCGAAGGGCACCGTACCACGCTGGTTTGCAGCACTGCCCTGTGAACGTCCCTTTGAGGTCTGGCAGACTGAGCGCAGCGATTGGGGCGATACGCTGGGCAAACAACTCATCGTGCGCACGCCAGCGCTCGCGTGGGAGCACCTCTACCCAATGGAGAAGCGGCTCATCGAGATCCTGCAGAGGGAACTCGCCGAGGGCCGTCGATGCATGATCTACTTTGAGCAAAATGATCTCCGCAGCATGGCCAGACGCCTGGAGTGGGTGCTCAAGGACTGTAAGCCATGGACGCTGCCCAACAGCGTCGAGGCCGAGGACCGCCAGCAAGCCATCATTGACGCTGTTGCCTCCGGACATCAGGTGATCATCGTCCCCTACCGGCGCGTCAACGAGGGGCTCAACCTGCAGGAGGCGGTGGATACGATCATCTGGTATGAAATGGCAATGAATTTGTTCATGCTGGACCAGGCGAGTCGGCGGGCCTGGCGACTGGGTAAACGAGAGGAGGTGAGAATCTATTACCTGGTCTACGCTGGCACTGCCGGACATGCCAAGTTACGTAAACTGGGCGGACAAAGCGGCGCTGCGGCTGCGTTTGCAGGTGAGCCCGCCAGGGGCGCGCTCATCGAACATGCGGGAGCCGACAAGACGACCCTGGCAAGACTGAGCGCCAGCCTGGAAACCGAACTGGAGGAGGATGAGGACATCGACACGCTGGTGCTCATGCAGGCTGATGATACGGAGGCGCTCAAGGAGGCCTTCGCCAAACGCGGGGAAGAGTTACGGGAAGCCCTGAGACGCGGGCGGCAGTGGTTCGGCGCGATCGATACCCTGCCTGAGCGGCTGGCCGCTATCATCGCGGAGAAGGCGCCATCGGTATGGGCACATGTTCCTTCGGAAGCAGTGGAGTCCAAACCAGTGCGCATCGTGGAAGCTGTCCCAGAGCCTGAGCGAATGCCCGCTGAGGAGCCTGCTCTGCCCATGCCTGCCATGACAATGGCAGAGATGGCACCCACACCTACAGCGGAGCTTCCTCTAGAAGCTGAACCGACAATACCAGCATACCGTCCAGATGGGGAGCATGCGCCGACACAGAATGGTCATGGCAGAAACCCCACGCTTGTCTTTGGCCTGGCAGACCACATCGTGCTGGCACGCAGGCGTCGTTCCCAATCGCGCACCACACTTCCACACCAGAAGAACCGCACGGAGGTCCTGTCAATCCCGGCGACCTCTGAGACAAGCGAACCACACATCACCGGTTCCTCTGGGGTGGTCATGCTCTCCCTGTGGGATATGACCGCTCATACAGACGAAGACGCGGCTGACATCGCGCTTCCCGTTCCCGCATCGCCTTTGCAGAGGCCGTTGTGGGCTGAGTAGCTCGCGTCAGCCACGCCTTCATGCAAACAATTGTTTTCCCAACCCCTGTTTCACGTCGCTCTCTGTACCTGTGCTCAGCCGACCAGCTCGTACACAGGACAGCACCATATGCAGTGTAGCACGGACAGCGATGTCTTTGCAAGAAGAATCGCTATGATGTCGGCACGTCTGTGGTGCCAATCAGCATACTCGCGCGTGAGATGGGGCAAGCAGTGGATGTGTCTACATCCACTCCAACGAAGGAAAGGATAGACAACTATGCCAAGAAAGACCAAACAACAGCCGTTGCTCGAGGGAGACATTCAGCAAGTAGATGAAAAACTGCTTGCCCTCATGCAACGCTTGGGTATCACAGCGCTGCCCCCACATGAAACCATGCTCCTTCCCCTTGAGCGCATGGTCGTTCCCGGGGCGGCGCTCCTGACCCGATCGGCGGCACGACTCGTGAAAAGCATCCAAAAAGTCGGTCTCCTCCAGGCGCCAGCGCTGGTGCTGCGCTCCGGAACCACACCTCATGACCCACAAGCCACCTTTGAAGTCGTCCTGGGACGCCGGCGCATCCTGGCCGCCAGGATGGCCGGACTCTCGGTCGTCAAGTGCGAGGTCTACGCCTCAGGCACTCCACAACTGGGCGCCCTGCTCGGACTCATCGAGAACGAGCAACGCTCAGCTGCCTGGATCAAGGAGATTGAGAACCTGCGTCATCTCATCGACGAAGGGGTTGGCATGACCCTGGATGACCTTGCGGACTTCGGGTTTCACCGGGGGCAGCTCGCCGAACGACTGAAAATTGCGCGCCTGCCTGACCCCATCCTGACCTCCATTCTCGCTGGCAAGGTGAGCCAGGAGGTGGCCAAGCGTATGGCCCGGCTCAGTCCAGTACACCAGGAGCAGGTGGCAGAGCTGGCACAGGAAGGCGAAGACATTACGGCTAATCTCATCACAGGTGTCCTGCGCGCACAGATCAATACGGGACTTGTGCCTGCCCAAACAGCGCTGGCTGAGGCATGGGCCCAGCTGCCTGAGCCGCGTGCTCATCCGCTGGCCAGCAATGGACACACGATCCCCGTGGCGATGGTGGCAGTGGCCCCCCTGGTAGACGCATCAGATGGGGCGCTTTCCCCTGCGCAGGTGCTCGCCACCCTGGAGCGTTTTGAGCCGCAGACCAGCGCTAACCCTGCTTTGAGCCGCGTAAGCATACTTATCAGGGTCCTCATCAAAGAACTGCAGATCGCCCTACGAGCGTCTCCTCTGACCCCGACGAGGACCACTGAAACACAAGAAAGCGAGGTTACCCATGTTTGATTTCCCTCGAGCTATCCCTGACGAACGAGGCTGTGGCGACCGCGAGCCCGGAGGCGTATACGCCGAATCGGGGCTCAGTCCCTATGGCAGTCCCCTGGAATACTTCCTATTCGACCCACCCTTGCCGCTACCAGCAGGTGTAGACCTCGTCAACAAGCCCCAGCTCTGGCAGCGTGTTGATCCGGCGTTGGGCGAGCCGGTGCTCGATGGTGAGACCGGCAGGCCCGTCTATGATCTGCTCATCCACATCGGTGCTGAGCATTACGAATATGCCCCGGACTACATTGAGGAAACTCGGGGGCTGGGAGCCTCACGCCGACTGAACCCCAATCTCGATCTCTCGCTCCTGACGCGCAGGAGCAGGATGCTCTTAGCCCATCCCAAAGCCATCATCGTGCCGTGGCGGGACCTCACCCTTCCAGACAGGTGCTACAAGCAGCTCCCCAGGCACGACCTGGCCTCCTATGCTCTCTTCGGGTTGGACGCAGCAGCGGCGCAGACAGACGAAGCGCGGATGGGACCCTGCATCTTCAAGCTGTGGGATGTGCTCAAAGGCGACGAAGCGATGGAGGTGTTTGAGCAGGAGGGCCAGCGCCCGCTCTGCGTGCGGAAGATCGGCAGCACCATCTACCAGTATCGTCCGACCGGTGAGGAGGTGAAGGAGTGGGAGCCAGGCTTCATTCTGGGGCTGCCGATGACGGGCATCGCGCTCATCCAGTATGCAGATGGCACGGTGAACGAAAAGGCGAAGGCGAAATTGCTGGCAGGGATGGCACAGAACGAAGGCATGGCCTTGCCGTTCTACGAGACCGACCGGTAAGACCCCTCTCTTCTTCCTGATAACAACCCCTTCTATTGAAACTCATCCCCCAGAAAACCGTTTTCTGGGGGATTGTTTTGCAGAAAACGAAAGGAGATACCCATGGCGCTGTTGATTGCTCCCTCTGGAAGCGTTCGAGAGATACACCCTGAATACGGGGCGGCATGCTTTACGACCAGTGAGCTGCACGAACTGGTTGACGGCTGGCTGGAGTGCGTCCACCTGCCTGATGGCCGCCTGATGTGGATCAACGAGGAAGGCAAGCTGCGCGGCCTGCCCTCCAATCCGCTTGCCACCCTGCTCGCCAGATCGGTGTTGCAGCCATCTGACTACATCGCTGGCTCGGCGGTGGTGACAACGTGGCAGGAAGCCGGAGAGTAGCTCCTGCCAGCTCCGCAAGCAAGGGAACAACGCTGCTCCCTGTTCCCGCCCCACGAAACCAAAACCCCCAGGAACGAGTTTCCTGGGGGTTTTTCATGCCTTCTTCAAGCAGAAAGGAATTCGAAGGAATGTCACGATCAACCACACGCTGCGCGTCTTGTCCGACAGCGAGAAAGAAGATGAACGACACCATGCTCATGCGTCCGCTCTTTCTGGACGAAGCGACGACCTGGCCCCCAGCCGATCTGCATACCCAACGGCAGGAACGCGCCCTGCGCGAGGCCATTGCGCCCTACCTCTGCATCGCCGACCTGCGGCGGCTGGCCGCCAGTGGCGAGATGGCGAGAACGTCCAGCAGGCGCTCAGGAGTATGGAGGATATCCCGGAAGAAGTGCAGGCGCTGATCAGGCTGCTCCAGGCGTTACTCACGCCGAATGCAGATGAACGCATCGAGAAGCCTGCCGACCTGGCAGCGCTGCTCATGCTGGAGATGGGGCACCTGGACCACGAGGAATTCTGGGTGGTGTGTCTGGATACCAAAAACCATGTTCAGCGCCTCCATTGCTTATACAAGGGCAGTTTGAACTCGTCGGTCGTGCGCGTGTGCGAACTGTTCCGGCTGCCCTTATCGCTCAATAGCGCTTTCATCATTGTCGCGCATAACCACCCGTCGGGAATCAAGCAAGCCAGTCAAGAAGATATCGAGGTGACCAGGTCTCTTATCCAGGCGGGTGAGTTGTTGCAAATCGAGGTGCTGGACCATCTGATTATCAGCCAGGGTGCATGGATGAGCATGCGCGAACAACGGCTGGGCTGGTGAGGAGGATGGAGATGACAAACAGCACTTACCCAGGCGTGGGCCGGTGCAAGCACATCATCAGGCACGACGCAGCCTCGCTGGCGCAGCTTGGCATTGACCCCACCCAGGAGATGGCAGAGCGGGCTGGTCCTCCCCTCTTCAAAACGTGGGAATTGATTCCTGTAGAGGCGGCAAAAGTGATGTTCACTCTGGAAGGGGAACAGCCGCTCTGCCTGCGGGAGATCGGCAGCACCGTCTACCAGTATCGGCCTACTGACGAAGCGTGCGAAGGACTCGAGCCAGGGCCGTTCGCGGCCTACCGATCACGGGCATTGCGCTCATCCAACACGAGGATAGGTCGGTGCATGAGAAGGCCAGAGCGAAGCTCCTGGCAGGGTATGAGCGCAACGGAGAGCTGGCTCTGCCCTTCTATGAGACGGATCGGTGAGCCTATAGGCAGTGCCGAGGAGTTTCCCTGGCACTGTCTCTCTTTGCCATGAAAGGAGATGGTATGTCCCTATCCCTGTTTCCTGAATATGAAAGACAAGAACGCCAGCTCACGTTGCCAGAGGATCCGGCCATCGTCGTCTCCATTTCTGGGGGCAAGGACAGCGTCGCGGCATTGCTTGCCACACTGGAAACGTATGGCTCACAGCGCGTAATGGCCCACCACCAGGTGATCCTGGAAGACTGGCCAGGCACGCCCGAGTATTGCCAGCAGGTATGTGACGTGCTCGGCGTTCCTCTTTACCTGTCGCAGGCGCACTATTATGGACGTGAGTGCAGTCATTGTGCAAAGCGCTACCTGTCCTCAGACCCGGAGCCACACTGCCGGGCGTGCGGGTGTTGTGACGCAAAGCTCATCATGATGGTGACGTCTATCCTGGACCTGGTGGAATGGCGCAGGATGTGGCCCAGTGCTGCGGTCCGGTTTTGCACCTCCTACTTCAAGCGCGATGTCTTCAACGCCTGGGCCAGGCACAACAGGGACCTCCTCGGTCCTTTCCCGGTCGTGGTGCTGGGCGAGCGGTGGCGGGAATCGCCTGGCCGATCCAAGTTGCCGACGTTGCGCTATCGCCCGAGCCTGGAGTGGATGCTGGAATGGCGACCTATTCTGGACTACCGGCGGATCGACGCGTTCCGCGCCAGCCGTGCTTACGGCATTGAGCCCCACTATTGCTACAAAGCGCAGGGGATGACCGACGACGATCTCTATGAGGTTGACCGCGAGGGTGGCCCGCGCATGAGTTGTGTGATGTGCTTCTATAAGCCAGCCCATGAACTGCAGGCAAGTGCTCGGGTCGAGGTGGCACAGCCGATCTTTGCGCGTGCGGTCACCGTGGAGCGCACCATCAGTCATACCCTCAAAGCCGGACAGTCGCTGGAAAGCATGATCACATCATGGTCGCGAGGAGAGAGCCATGAGCAAAGCGATGAATCCCCTACTGACGGTGCTTGTAACGCGAGCGGTAGCCGACAACCTGAGGGCATATCCCAACTCGAGCACAATCAAGCATGACTGAGTAGCACAGCATAGCTACAGAGGAGGACAACCATGGCCCCATTCGATTTTGGTGAAGCATCGGAGGAAGCACGTGCAGCATTGCGCGGCGACCCTCATCGGTGCATGGAATTCCTGCCTGCATGCCGGGAGCTTGCGACACGCCTTGGCACGACCGGTGGCATCGATACCCCGCTCTCAGAGCAGGACGAAGCAGTCTTGCAGGGATTTCATCGCGTGCTCGATGCCCATACCAGCCACATCGGCCAGTTTGATGGAGCGTTTGAGCAGCTCTGTCATCGGGCAGGACTGCGACCCGGCGATAGAGGCCTGCTGAGCGGACGTATCCGCAGGCTCTATCAGATGAGAGAACCTGTGCAGTATGAAGCAGAAGTCCACGCGCTCATCCGGCAATGGATGCTCGACAGCGAAGAAGGAACACAGTAACGCTGCACAGGTGTGGCAGAGAGCATCAAGACAAAACTCAAAATGTGAGAAAGCCTCGTCAGGGAAATGCTGACGAGGCTTCTTGTTTGAACAAGGAGATATTCATGTCGACCGTGTATCAATCCAGTCCAACGACTCGGATCATCCTGGGCATCGACCCTGGTGTCGCGATTGTGGGCTATGCGGTGGTGGAGGCACAAGGCGATGCGCTCAGGATGATCGCCTGCGACGTCATTAGAACGCCCGCAGGTCTTCCCCTGGCACCACGATTACAACAGATCTATCACCGACTCGGCGAGCTGGTGACCCGCTATCGCCCCCAGGAGGCGGCGATAGAGGAACTCTTCTTCGGCAGGAATGTGAGCACTGCTATGGCTGTGGGGCAGGCACGAGGAGTGACCATGCTGGCACTGGCGAACAGCGGCCTCTCGATTGCTGAATACACGCCCAACGAAGTGAAGCTCGCCGTGACCGGCTATGGTGCCGCGAATAAGGAACAGGTGGGGGAGATGGTGCGTCTATTGCTCCACCTCACGACGATTCCTCGCCCGGACGATGCGGCTGACGCTGCGGCCATCGCCATCTGTCACGCGCATACGGTTCGCTACGCCCAGGAGGAGTTACACAACGGAGTGGGCAGAAGGAAGCACTGAGAGGCGCGTCGTTCCTTTCACTGGTGAGCCCGCAGAACCTTAAAAGCTCTGCGGGCTTTTTGTTAGTAGAGAGCACAGTGCGCCAGGCCTTCAGGAAGAGGTCTGACGCACTGTTTTTGTTTGAAAGGTACAGGAAATGAAACAGCTACGCGAACGTCTCTATGCCTATGGCTCCGAGACACTCTTAACGGAGGAACTCCTGGCGATCGTCCTGCGCGGCTCTCCTCGTGAGCACGTTCTTGAGCTGGCAAGCAGATTACTCGTGAAATATGGGGGATTAGGCGGGTTACTGTATGCTGATTGTCGGGAACTCAGCCAGGAACAGGGTCTGGGTGAGGCCAGCATTGCACAGATCAAGGCAGCATTGGAGATGGGGAAGCGGCTGCATACGCTGCCAGCAGGAGACAAATACCAGATCACTGCGCCAGCCGATGTCGCCAGGCTGGTGATGCCGGATATGGCGCATCTTGACCATGAGCAATTACGGATCATTGTGCTCGACACGAAAAACCGCGTGGTCAGCAACATGCCGCTCTATCGCGGGACCGTCAACAGTTCGGTCCTGCGTGCCGCCGAGATTTTTCGCCCCGCCATCACACGCAATTGCCCGGGGATCATCGTCTGCCATAACCATCCCACTGGTCTGCCAGAGCCCAGTCCTGAGGATGTGGCCGTGACGAATCAGCTCGTCGCCGCAGGCAAGGTGTTAGATATAGAGCTCGTAGACCATCTGATCATCGGCCACCAACATTTCGTGAGCCTGAAAGAACGGTTGCGGTGGTAACTGCTGGCAGAAGAACCCCTGGGGTTCCTTCAGCACGTTAGAAGCATGTGCTATCCTCTGGTTGTCGTGAGATACATAGGGGTCAGAAAGTCCCTTCTTCAAAGTCAGGGCTTTCTGACCCCTCCTCTTGATGACCAATGAGCCCTAAGGCGTCACGCCTTGAGAGTGTATCCATCGACGGAGCGCAGAGGGGTTGGTGGTAGACGTAAGATGTGGTCAGCATGACTGGTCTTTTGCTGTTTTTGGAGCTGATCTATCCTCATCTGCATGTAGACTGTTGCTGGCTCAGAACGATGCCATGATTCTTCTCAAGCATGAGTGCCAATCAGGAAGCATCATGTATCGAGGCCTCCTTCAGCATTACTCATCTATACTCGCCTATGCGGGAATACAGCATATCCGTCACTGACATAGCGACGACGTATAGCGAGCGAGAAAACGACAACAAGTCGAGATAACATATCGAATCTTGCTTCTCTACTCTTAGCCAGGGGGCCGTCCGCGTGGCGGAAAACCTTAAAAAGAGCCGCGAACCTGGGTACGATTGAAGTATCATTGAACTTAATCGTGTCGGGGGAACACGGTGCCCAAACGCAAGCGCATACAGCGAGAACACAGAGAAGGCTGGCTGATGATTCAGCAATATACATTGTGGCCAGACATATGAAACATTAATTTCGCTTAG
>WNGH01005712.1_pt1 | contig 25362 bp, 27 predicted proteins | sample 5400631 | NCBI WGS metagenome assembly WNGH01 (sample SAMN13153373, study PRJNA577476) | soil metagenome | isolation source: 115 cm soil or saprolite under Garry oak tree replicate 1 | place: USA:California | collected 2016-06-15
CAGGGGCACGGCCTGGCGCTGCATGTTCGCGCCCATGAGGGCGCGGCCGGCGTCGTCGTGCTCGAGGAACGGGATCAGGGCCGTCGCCACCGAGACGATCTGCTTCGGCGAAACATCCATGTACTGGATGTTCTGCACGTCTTCGATCTTGAAGTCGCCACGCGCCCGCGCCGGCACCCGCTGTTCGACAAAGCCGCCTTCAGGGGTGAGCGCGGCGTTGGCCTGCGCGATGCCGTACATGTCCTCTTCGTCGGCGGACAGGTACTCGACCTCGGTCGAGACCCACGGCACGATGTCGATCGAGGCGACGCGCGCCTTGATCAGCTTGTCGACCGCCTTCGCGTCGAGCTTCTCGTGCGCGGCCATCAGCTCGTTGCCCTTCGAGTCGACCGCGGCGCGGCGCAGCGTGCGGCCCTCGAGCTTCGGCGCCACGTCGTGGTTCAGCGCCACGCGGTTGTACACGCGCCGGAACGGGGTCTCGATGAAGCCGAACTCGTTGACCTTGGCGTAGGTCGCCAGGTTGCCGATGAGACCGATGTTCGGACCTTCCGGCGTCTCGATCGGGCAGATGCGGCCGTAGTGGCTGTGGTGCACATCGCGGACGTCGAATCCCGCGCGCTCGCGGGAAAGGCCGCCCGGACCCAGCGCCGACAGGCGGCGCTTGTGGGTCAGCTCGGACAGCGGGTTGTGCTGGTCCATGAACTGCGACAGCTGGCTCGAGCCGAAGAACTCCTTGATCGCGGCGACCACCGGACGCGCGTTGATCAGGGACGCCGACGTGACCGTGTGCGGGTCGGAGATCGTCATGCGCTCCTTGATGATTCGCTCCATCCGGATGAGGCCCATGCGGAACTGGTTCTGCAGGAGCTCACCCACCGCGCGGACGCGGCGGTTGCCGAGGTGGTCGATGTCGTCCGGGATCTGCTTCTCGCGCGGCGCGTTGTTCAGCTCGATGAGCTTGCGGATGAAGGCGATGAAGTCGCCCTTCTCGAGGATGCGCAGCTCGCGCCGGCGGACGCGCTCGAGGATGTCCTCCTCGTCGCGGCCCAGGCGCTTGTCGACCTTGTAGCGGCCGACGCGGCCGAGGTCGAATCGGCGCGGGTTGAAGAACAGCGACTGCAGAAGGTTGCGTGCGTTGTCGACCGACGGCGGGTCGCCCGGCCGGACGCGGCGATACAGCTCAAGCAGGGCGTCTTCCGTCTTGGTGGTCGTGTCCTTCTCGAGCGTCTGCTCCAGGTAGTGGTGTTCGGGGTTGTTGTCGACGTCGCCGAACAGCTCGGCCAGCGCGCGCTTCTGCGCCTCGCGGTCGCTCTCGGTGCCCTTCATCTGGGGCAGCTCGAGGGCCTTGAGCAGCACGGTGACCGGAACCTTGCGCTTGCGGTCGATCTTCACCGTTAGCAGGTCCTTGGCCGAAGTCTCGATCTCGAGCCACGCGCCGCGGTTCGGGATGAGCTTGGCGCCGAAGAGCTTGCGCCCGGTGTTCGGGTCCTCGGCGGCGGTGAAGTACACGCCCGGGGAGCGCACGAGCTGCGACACGACGACGCGCTCGGTGCCGTTGACGATGAACGTCCCCTCGTTCGTCATCATCGCGAAGTCGCCCATGTAGACCTCGCTCTCCTTGATCTCACCCGTCTCCTTGATGGTCAGGCGGGTCCGGATCCGGAGCGGCGCGGCGTAGGTCATGTCGCGGTTGCGACACTCCTCGACCGAGAACTTCGGCTGGCCGAACTCGTAGTCGAGGAACTTCAGCTCGAAGTTCTTGCCGGTGTAGTCCGTGATCGGATTGATCTCGTCGAAGAGCTCCCGCAGGCCTTCGTTGCGGAACCACTTGAACGATTCGATCTGGGTGGCGATCAGGTCCTTCAGCTCGACGAGGTTCGGGATGCGGCCGTAGCTAAGGCGCGAGGGGGCTCTCATCTCTGAGATCAATTCGGTTCTCCTTCCAGGAAAAAGGGCGCGCTCAGCTAATGGGCTTCGTGAGCGGCCGGGACGTGCACAAACGGCGAGTATACGACAGGATACCCCTTAAAAGGGGCACTTAAACAGACACGGACGCCGGCGTCCGGCCAGTAATTTGGGGGCACTATACCACTGGCCCGGTCTGGAGTCATCCCCCTCTCCCCAAAGGGGAGAGGGTCGGGGTGAGGGGCGACAATGCTGTTATGCCCGACTGGAAGCGGCTTCGAAACGAGTTTCCCCTGCTCGATCGCTGCATCTACCTCAACGCCTGCTCGCTCGGCCCCCTTCCGCGCCGGGGCAAGGCGGCCCTGGCCAGATACGCCGAGGACTGGGATTCGCAGGGGACCCCGGTCTGGTTCACCTCCTGGCTGCCCCTCCTAGAACGCTTCCGGGGCAAGGTCGGTGAGCTCCTCGGCGCCCCGCCCGGCTCGACCGCCATCGCCCCCTCCGTCTCGGTCGCCCTGTCCACCCTGGCCGCCGGCCTGCCCCTGCCGCCGGGACGGGACAAGATCCTGATCGGCGAGCTGGACTTCCCGACGATCGGCCACCAGTGGCTGTCCCGACCCGGTTTCGAGGTCGAGTTCGTGCCCAGCAAGGACGGGATGACGATCCCGCCCGAGGCCTTCGCCGAGCGGATCGACTCCCGGACGGCGCTGGTCGCGACGACCCACCTCTTCTACACGACCGGTTACCTCCAGGATGTCCGCGCGATCGCCGACGCCGCCCATGCCGCCGGCGCTCTGTGCCTGATCGACGGCTACCAGACGTGTGGCTGCGTACCCATCGACGTGGCGGCCATGGACTGCGACGCATTCGTCGGCGGGTGCCTGAAATGGGTCAGCGGCGGTCCGGGCAACGCCTTCCTTTATGTACGGCCAGACCTGATCCCGCGAGTGCGCCCCCAGGGAACCGGCTGGTTCGCGACCCGCGACCCGTTCTCATTCACCCTCCAGGAGCTGGTGTGGGCCGATGACGCCCGGCGCCTCGAGACGGGGACGTGGGCCGTCGGGTGTCACTACGCGGGGTTGGCCGGCCTGGAGCTGGTGCTCGAGGTGGGCGTGGCGAACATCCAGGAGCGGCTCCGCGACCTGACGGGCCGAATCCTGGAGCGATGCGGCGAGGCCGGCGTCAAGACCTTCACTCCCCCGGAGCGCTCGCGGCGCTGCGGGATCGTGACCCTCGAATGCGACCGGCCCGAGGAGGTGGAGGCGAAGCTCCACGCCGTCGGGGTCATCGTCGACTCGCGCCCGGGCCGCGTCCGCCTGTCGCCCCACTGGTGCGTCACGGAGGAGGAGCTGGAGCGCGGTATGGACCTTGTGCTAGGTCTCCTCCGTCCTGGCGCTCGACGCGACGATTCCGAGGATCAAGAAGAACGCGGAGGCGACGGCCGTGCCCATCACGACCACCGCCAGGGTCAGGTGCCAGTCGAGGAGCGATAGCACGCTCACATAGACGGAACGCAGAGCCTCACGTGATCCCCGGTTTGGAGCCGCGATCAGCACCCGTGCCTTTGTACCCGAAAGCACCATGTCGCATTCGCTCGCGTTCTACTTCTATGGTGCCGCCTACCGACCCTCTCGGCCTCCCACCCCACATCACCGCCTGCCTGTTCGACCTCGACGGCGTCATCACCCAGACCGCGACGGTCCACGCCCAGGCCTGGAAGAAGGTCTTCGACGAGTTCCACATCCCGTTCCAGCTGCCCGACGACTACGACGCGTACGTCGACGGCAAGCCCCGCGCCGACGGCGTCCGATCGGTGCTCGCCGCCAAGAACCTCAACGCCAACGAAGACCTCGTCGAGCAGATCGCCGCCCGCAAGGACGATCTCTTTCTCCACCTGATCCACCAGCACGGCGTCGAGACCTACCCGAGCTCGGTCGACTACGTCAACGCGGTCAAGCAGTCCGGCAGGAAGGCCGCCGTCGTGTCCAGCAGCAAGAACACCACGGAGGTCCTGAAGGCGGCGAAGCTTCACCACCTCTTCGACGCCCAGATGGACGGCATCGTCGCCGAGCGCGAGCAACTCCACGGCAAGCCCGCCCCGGACACGTATCTGAAAGCGGCGCAGATGCTGCAGACGAAAGCGGAGGACGCGGCCGTCTATGAGGATGCCCTCGCCGGGGTAGAGGCCGGCCGAGCGGGCCATTTCGGCATGGTCATCGGCGTCGACCGAGCTGGCCAGGCCGGCGCGCTCAAAGAGCATGGCGCCGACGTCGTGGTCCAGGATTTGCAAGAGCTGCTCGTCGGCGCAAGACCATGATCAACGACCACCGTTTCCGCTGCGCGCCCTGGACGGTCTGCGAGACCGAGCTCGACCTCGACCTGCTCGGCCCGGCCGAGTCCGTCCTCGCGCTCTCCAACGGGCACATCGGCTGGCGCGCGAACCTCGATGAGGGCGAACCGCACTCGATCTCCGGGTCGTACTTGAACGGCGTCTACGAGGAGATCCCTCTTCCCTACGCCGAGTCTGCCTACGGCTACTCGGAAGCCGGCCAGACCATCGTCAACGTCGCCGACGGCAAGATCATCCGGCTCCTCGTCGATGACGAGCCGTTCGACGTTCGGTACGGCACGCTTGCCAGGCACGAGCGCACGCTCGATTTCAGGACCGGCCTGCTCACCCGCGAGGTCGAGTGGGAGTCGCCGAGACACCGCCGCGTGAAGGTCCGGTCGACCCGGCTCGTCTCCCTCGTTCATCGCGCCCTGGCCGCGGTCCTCTACGAGGTCGAGCCGCTGGACGAGGCGTCGGACATCGTCGTCCAGTCGGAGCTCGTCGCCAACGAGCCGGTCGTCGGCAAGGGCGCCAGGGACCCGCGGTCGGGCGAGGTCGTCGAGCAGCCGCTTCAGTCCGAGCTGACGACCGCGACCGAGCGCGGCGCGGTCCTCGTCCACTCGACCAGGCGCAGCAAGCTGCGCGTCGCGGCCGCCATGGACCATCTCCTCAAGGCGCCACGCGGCACGGAGACGAAGGCCGAAAGCCATGCCGACCACGCCCGGTACACGGTCACGGCACGCTTGAAGGCCGGGCAGCGCCTGACCCTCGTCAAGTTCGTCGCCTATGGATGGTCGAGCCTGCGCTCCATCCCCGCGCTTCGCTCCCAGGTCGAGGGCGCTCTGACCACCGCGTTCGAGCACGGCTGGGACGGTCTGGCCAGGGCGCAGGGCAGGTACCTCGCCGATTTCTGGAAGCTGTCGGATGTCGAGCTGGAGGGGGATGACCAGTGCCAGCAAGGCATCCGCTTCGGCATGTTCCACGTCCTGCAGGCGGCGGCACGCGCGGAACAGCGGGCGATCCCGGCCAAAGGTCTGACCGGACCGGGCTACGACGGCCACACCTTCTGGGACGCCGAGGCGTTCGTGCTTCCGATGCTGACCTACACCGCACCGCAGACGGTCGCGGACGCCCTCCGCTGGCGCTACTCGATCCTGCCCGGCGCACGCAAGCGGGCGAGGGACCTTGGCCTCGAGGGTGCCGCCTTCCCATGGCGGACGATCCACGGCGAGGAGTGCTCGGGGTACTGGCCGGCCTCAACTGCCGCCTTCCACATCAACGCCGACATCGCCGACGCCGTGCTGCGCTATGTCAGCGCGACCGACGACCGCCGGTTCGAGCGCGAGGTCGGCGCCGAGCTCCTGGTCGAGACGGCCAGGCTCTGGGCGTCGATCGGGCACTTCGACCGCGGCGACAAGTTCCGCATCGACGGTGTGACCGGGCCCGACGAGTACAGCGCCCTGGCCGACAACAACCTGTACACGAACCTCATGGCGCAGCGGAACCTGCGATCGGCGGCCGACGCCATCGCCCGGCACAAGGCGGTGGCGAAGCGCCTGAACGTCACCGCGGCCGAGGTGAAGAGCTGGCGGCGCGCGGCGGAAAACCTGTACATCCCCTACGACACGGAGCTGAAGGTCCACAAGCAGGCGAGCCAGTTCACCGACCACGAACGCTGGGACTTCGCGCACACGAAGTCCGACCAGTACCCGCTCTTCCTCCACTTTCCGTACTTCGACCTCTATCGCAAGCAGGTGGTGAAGCAGGCCGACCTCGTGCTGGCGATGCACCTCCGCGGTGACGCGTTCACCGCCGAGGAGAAGGCGCGCAACTTCACCTACTACGAAGCGCTCACCGTGCGGGACTCCTCCCTGTCGTCATGCACGCAGGCGGTGATTGCCGCCGAGGTCGGCCACCTGGAGCTGGCCCACGACTACCTCGCCGAGGCGGCGCTGATGGACCTCAACGACCTGGAGCACAACGTCCGCGACGGCGTGCACATGGGCTCGCTCGCAGGGGCATGGATCGCGGCGGTTCACGGCCTGGGCGGCATGCGCCACCACGGCGACTCGCTGAGCTTCGGCCCACGCCTGCCGCCCGGGATCCGGCGCCTGACCTTCCGCGTCAGCTTCCTCGGCCGGTGCATACAGGTCACCTTCAATCATCAGCGCGTGATCTACTCGCTGCTGCGCGGCGGTCCGATCACCTTCCAGCATTTCGACGAGAAGGTGCGCCTCAGCCCGCGGACGCCGATCGTCCGCGGCATACCAGCTCTCGAGGCGCCGCCGGAGCCAAAGCAGCCGGCCGGGCGCGAACCTGCCCGGCGCGGTCGATCTCAGCCCAGGGTTCTACGTCCGGCTACTTCATCTCCGCGGTCGCGCCGGCTTCCTTCAGCTTCGCGACCGCCTTCTCGGCGTCCGCCTTCGACACGTTCTGCAGCACCGGCTTCGGCGCGGCGTCGACGAGGTCCTTCGCCTCCTTCAGCCCGAGCTGGGTGAGCTCGCGTACGGCCTTGATCACGTTGATCTTGCTGTCGCCGACCGCGGTCAGGTTGACGGTGAACTCCGTCTGCTCCTCTTCCGCCGCGCCGCCGTCAGCGGACGCCGCCGGCCCGGCCGGCGCGGCCACCGCCATGGGTGCCGCCGCCTTGATGCCGAACTCGTCCTCGATGGCCTTCACGGCCTCGACCACGTCGAGGATGCTCCATTCCTTGAGCGCCTCGACGAAATCCTTCGGGGTGATCTTCGTTGCCGCCATTACGCTGCCTCCAGTTTTGTCTTGTACGCCTCGAGCACTCCGCGGAGCTGCTGAAGCGGCGTTTGCATGATTCCGACGAGCTGGCCCACGGGGGACTGCATGGTGCCCATCAGCTGGGCGATGAGAGTTTCACGGGACGGCAGGTCGGCCAGCTGTTTGACCTGGTCCGGCGTGAAGACGCGGCCCTCGACGAGGCCGCCCTTGACGTCCAGCTTCAACCGGGTCGCGCGGACCCAGTCGTTGATCAGCTTCGAGGGAAGGCTGAGGTCCTCGTAACCGAACGCGATCGCGACCGGCCCCTCGAGCTGGGCCTCGAGCTCCTTGACGCCCGCCGCGTCGGCGGCGCGCCGGGCAAGCGTGTTCTTGACGACGCGAAACTCGACGTCGCCGGTGCGCAGCTTGCCGCGCAGGTCCTGGAGCTGGGTCACGGTCAGGCCGCGATAGTCGGTCAGGAGCGCGACCTTCGCCGTCTTCAGCTTTTCGGTCAGAAGGTCGACCTGCTCCGCCTTCTGCTCTTTGCGTGCCTTGGGCAAATGAAAAATCCTCCCTGCCCTCGCGATTGACCAGCAAGGCAGGAAGGATCGATCTGTCCTTCACTTCCGGTTGCCTCGGTAGGGAATTAAGCCCGCTCGCGCGGGCACCTACGGTCTAGGGCAGGCCCCTGATTATAAGGAAACCACTTCCCTCTCCCGCGGAGCGGGAGAGGGTCAGGGTGAGGGTGGCGCCTCCCAGTCCTCCCGCAGCAGCTCGGTCAGGATCATGTCCCGCCACTTCCCGTCCCCGAACGTCTCCTCGCGCAGCCGCCCGACCTCTTTGTACCCGGCGGCCTTCTGCGCCCGCGCGCTCGCCGCGTTGCCGTCGATGTAGCCCGACTTCAGCTTGCGCAGCGGAGTCTGCGTGAACGCGTATTGGGCGCGCAGCTGCATCATCTCGCGCGCGATCCCCTTCCCCCAGGCGGTCTTGTCGCCGATGACCGTGCCGGTCATGCCGTGGGCGTTCCGCCAGTCGATCATGAGGATCCCGGTGCCGCCGACCACACGCCCCTCGTGCTCGATGACCCAGTAGATGACGTTCGGGTCGCGGCCGGTCTTGTCCAGCCACTCCTTCTCGGCCTCGAGCGACGGCGGGAGCGTGACGTTGAGAAAGCGCGTGACCTCGAGGTCTTCGAACCACTTCATCATCGCGGGGACGTCGTCCGGCGTCGGCGGACGGAGCCGCAGCAGCGTGCCCTGGATCACCGGCCCGTACATGGCCGAAAGGTTAGTTGCTCACCGGATAGTCGCGACTATCCGAGGGTTCTACGCACCGAGGCACCATGAGGTGCCTCCAGCACCTGCTTAAGCCGCGAGAGGGTGGCCTGCATTTCGCGACTGCGCACGGCGAGCAGCCCGCTGGCATGGAACGCGAAACCAAGCGCGGCCTGGGGCCAGGTGATCAGACCGTCCACCTTCGAGATCACTCTCGTGCCACCCTCCACAGGCGTGAGCTCGCTCGTACCCGTCTCCTCCGGGTGGCGGTCCAGCGCGGTGGTGTATCCCTTGTCCGGCACGACCGACACGACCACCGACCTCACCTCCACGAGCTTCGCGAGCTTCGGGTTGGGCCGGCCGAGTGGGCGCACGGCGAGCCGCGTCACCACCCGCATGCCAGACGCGACGCGCCCCGGTGGATCGGCAGCGACGAAGTCCTCGCGGTAGCGAGGCCAGTTCGCGGTGTCGGACACGAACTCGTAGATGTCGTTCACAGGCCTCGCAATCATCTCCGACACTTCGACATGCACCGTGCGCCACCGGGCGGGCAGCCAGGCCAGCGTCCAGGCGGCGTTGGCGGCGATGTTGGCGGCAGCGAACCACGGCTCGAACGCGAAGACGAGCGCGCTCATTAACAGGACTACCGCCGATCGAGCTAGGAACGCCGCGAGGTGCTGCCGGTTCATCATTTCGTAGGTGATGACCGGCTGCATCAGCCTTCGCCTTTCGTAGCGGCTCCAGATGACAAGGGCGAGCGCGCCGGCGTAGAAGACGGCGGCCCCCACCACCACCAGGTCGAGCTCGGGGACGCCGCCCGGATCGAGGGCATATGCCAGGAAGGCCACCTCCGGGATCGCGATAACCTGCGCGACGAGCACGACGACCTGCCACTGCGGCGATCGCACGAGCCGGATGACGGCGACGACCGGCAGGCTGATCGCGAGGACCGCGGCGAAGAGCTGCCATAAGTTCACTGATCCCGCATTCGCCTCAGGCCCGAGTTTTCCGGAAATGTCTCGTATTCGAGCCGGCGGAACCGAGATTTTTCCGGAAAATCGTGCGACCCGGGCCGGCGCCTAGCTCGCTACGTGCAGCTTTGCGGCTTCGCGCACGTCGACCGGCACCGACGGGCCCTGCGTCGACGTGAGAAAGAACGTCTTCAGGTACTGGCCCTTCGACGTCGCCGGCTTGTTGCGGATCAGGGCGTCGACGAGCGTCGTCAGGTTCTGGTGGAGCTGACTGGAGTCGAATGACACCTTGCCGATCGGCACGTGCACGATGCCGAACTTGTCCGTCCGGAACTCGACCTTGCCGCCCTTGGAGTCGCGCACCGCGCGGCCGACGTCGTTGGTCACCGTGCCCGACTTCGGGTTGGGCATCAGGCCACGCGGACCCAGGACCTTGCCCAGCGGTCCGACCTTGGCCATCAGGTCCGGCGTCGCGATCGCGGCGTCGAAGTCGGTCCAGCCGTCCTGCACGCGCTTCACCAGGTCGTCGCCGCCGACCACGTCGGCGCCGGCCTCCTGCGCCTCGCGCGCCTTGTCGCCGGTGGCGAACACGGCCACGCGGACCTTCTTGCCCGTGCCGTTCGGCAGCACGACCGACCCACGGACCATCTGCTCGGCGTGGCGCGGGTCGACACCCAGCCGGATGTGCGCCTCGACGGTGGCGTCGAACTTTGAGATCGACGTGTCACGGACGATCTGGCAGGCGACCTCCGGCTCGAGCCCTCCGTTGCCATTTCCGGCCACGGCCTGCTCGACCTTCTTCGCCGCCTCGATGTACTTCTTTCCCCGCTTTTTGGGCATCGGCCTACTCCACGACCTCGAGGCCCATCGACCGGGCCGTGCCCTCGATCATCTTCATCGCCTGGTCCGGGTCGTAGGCGTTCAGGTCCTTGCCCTTCACGTCGACGATCTGCCGGATCTGCCCGCGCGTCACCCGCCCGACCTTCTCGCGGTTCGGCTTCGCCGAGCCTTTCTCCACTCCCGCGGCGCGCTTCAGCAGCTGCACGGCCGGCGGGGTCTTGAGCACGAAGGAGAAGGAGCGGTCCTCGAAGATCGTGATCTCCGCGGGGACGACGTCGCCTACCTGCTGAGCGGTGCGCTCGTTGTAGGCCTTGGTGAACTCCATGATGTTGATGCCGTGGGGGCCGAGCGCCGTGCCGACCGGCGGCGCGGGCGTGGCCTTGCCGGCCTGCAGCTCCAGCTTGAGCACAGTGCGGACCTTCTTCTTGCTCATCCGCCTAGCGCACCTTCTCGACCTGAAGCAGGTCGAGCTCGACGGGCGTCTCGCGCCCGAACATGTTGACGAGCACTTTGAGCTTGCCCTTCTCTGGGTTGATCTCGTCGACCTTGCCGTGGAAGTCGGTGAACGGACCGTCGACCACCCGCACGGACTCGCCGACCGCGAACTCGACGCGGATCTTCGGCGCCTCCTGCTTCATCTGCTTCTGGATCGCCCGGACCTCTTTCTCCTGCAGAGGGACGGGGCTGTTCGCCGAGCCGACGAAGCTCGTGACGCCGGGCGTGTTCCGGACGACGAACCACGACTCGTTCGACATCTTCATCTTCACCAGGATGTAGCCGGGGAAGATGCGCTTCTGGACGTGGCGGCGCTTGCCGTCCTTGATCTCGATCTCGTCCTCCATGGGGACGAGGACCTGGAGGATCTTGTCCTGCATGTCCATGGATTCGATCCTCTTCTCGAGGTTCTTCTTGACCTTCTCCTCGTGCCCCGAGTAGGCGTGGACGACGTACCACTGGACCTCGTCGTCGGGGGTCGGCTGCGCCTTCTCGACCGCCATCAGCCCACCACGTTGCTGGAGTAGATGCTCCTGCGGGCCGCCTCTCCGAGCAGGTAGTCGACGCCGCCGATGAAGACGCCGATCACCAGCACGGTGAAGATCACCACGAGGGTGTAGCGATAAAGCTCTCCCCAGGTGGGCCAGACGACCTTGCGGAGCTCGTCGTAGACGTCGCGCAGGAACTGGCCGAAGCCGACCTGGGATCTTGGCTCTTCGCGCTTCCGGGCTGTTACTGCCATCGCTTGGTTACTTGGTCTCCTTGTGAGGGGTGTGCTTGTGGCACCACTTGCAGTACTTGCTGAGCTCGATCCGGTCGGGATCGTTCTTCTTGTTCTTCAAGGTGGTGTAGTTGCGTCTCTTGCAGACGCCGCAGGCGAGGGTGATGACTTCTTCCATGGCTGTCTCTTTGCTGGGGGGAAAGAAAAAAGCCTAGGTTTCCTAGGCGCTGTCAATAGTAGCAGAGGATTCCGCGGGCCCATTGACCGATCGCCCAAAAGGGACTACAAGGGCCACGACCCGACCGCCCGGTCACCCGAAGAGAGAGGAAGCAATGCTGAGGATCAGACGCGTTTTCGCCGCGCTTGCCCTTTCGGCCGCCTTCGCCTGGCTAGGCGCGGCGCCCGCCGGCGCCAGCGAGAACCCCCACGACCGACTGCCCGCTACGACTCCGCCTGACGTAACCGTGACATGCCCGCAGGGCTCACCGTGGTCGCCCATGAATCGTTGAACAAGGAATACACCAAGGTCTTCGTCCTCCAGGACGGCACGATCAGGTACCAGATCAACGGGGATGCCCGAGGAGGGTCACCTCTTCTACATCGGCGCCAACTTCGTCGGTGCCTGGCTGTACACGGGCCTCGTCGTCATCGACGGCAGCGGCAACATAGTCAGCGCCTCCGGAAACGTGACCGACATCTGCGCGGTGCTGGCCGGCTAGAGGAGAGTCCGGGTAAGAGTGTCCGCAAGCCAGGAAACGTACCGGTCCTGAGACCATCCACGGTCTCGGCGCAGGAGACCGTGGACCTCAGGACCGGCTAGCGTCCAGACGATGGCAGCGGCCTCCTCCTCGCTGATGCTGCCTCGAAGTGGGCCGTTGGCCGCCAGCCAAGAGACGAACTGCCTCATGTTGTCGTAGCGAAAGCCGTGCATCCGAGCCCGGAAAGCCGCGATCTCCGGGTCAACTGCGGCCGCGCCGCGGATGATGACGTCGACCGGAACTGCGCGCTCCTGGATCGCGGCGACGTCGGCGGCAAAGCTTGCGATCTGTTTTCTTTGGGAAGTCTCCGCGCGGACCTTCCGCGGCCCCGGGCGATCCAGAAGGGCGACGGGCGCATCGTCGCCGCCGACCCGGACGTCGAGGAGCTTGTGCAACAGCCCAGCCTTGGTCCCAAATGACGCGTAGACCGTGTCGGTCGCGACTCCGGCCTCTGAGGCGATCGCCTCCATCGTGGTGGCGCCGTAGCCACGGCTGCTGAACAGCAGCTGGGCTGTGTCGAGGATGCGCGCCCGGGTCTGGCTCGCCTGTTGCTGCCTCAAGGTCGAGGTGTATTGGCGTTTCGCCTTGACTCCTCGCATATGTTCAGTCTAGACTGCCCGTATTGATCCTAGTCTCGCTCGGTTTAATTTAGGAGGTCTCCCGGCCATGGCAAAGAACGACAACGAGCAGCGGTATCCTCCCTGACCATCCAGGACCTGGTTGTCGATGGCGACAAGGTGTGGGCCCGGCAGCGGGGAGGCGGCACCAACCTCGGATCCTTCTTCGGTCACCCTCCCACCGGAAAGACCGCACACATCGAGGTGTTCGACGTCGCCCGGTTCGAGGACGGGCACATCGTCGAGCACTGGGGCGTGCCCGACCAGCTGGGGATGCTGGCCGCGCTCGGTTTGATCGAACTTCCGAGCCGTCCGGCGCCGGCGGCGGTCTGACCTGACGGCCCGGTCCTCGTGGACCGGGCCATATCATTCGGTCGATGGCAGGCAGCACGATTGCCGTCCTGCACGGCGACCAGACCGGCGAAGAGCTGCTCAGGGAGGCGCTGCGGCTCCTCGACCCCGGCATCGTGGGGTTCAAAGTCGAGACCAGGGACTTCGACCTCTCGCTCGAGGAGCGGCGGCGGACACGTAACCAGACGGTGATGGACGCCGCCGCCGCCCTGCGCGAGCTGGGTTTCGGGATCAAGGCGGCGACGGTCACGCCCGAGGGATCGGGCGATGTCGGCAGCCCCAACGCGATCCTGCGCAAGCAGATCGACGGCCGGGTGATCGTCCGCACCGGCCGCCGCATCCCCGGCGTCCGGCCGCTCGCCGGCGTGCACGCCCCCATCTCGGTGATCCGGATGGCGGTCGACGACGCCTACGGCGCGCGGGAGTGGCGCGAAGGCCACGACCTCGACGAGTGGGCCTTCCGGACGGAGAAGATCAGCCGCCGGACATGCCGCATCGTCGCCGACTACGCCTTCCGCCACGCCCGCCGGATCGAGGCCAAGGTGTTCGGCGGCCCGAAATTCACTGTCAGCCCTGTCTACGAGGGCATGTTCAAGGAAGAGCTCGACGGGGCCGCGGCGCGTCATCCGGACGTGCGCTACGAGCCGCAGCTCATCGACGCCACCTACGCGCTGCTTCTCGCCACGACCGGCGAGGCGCTCGTGATTCCGGCCCTCAACCGCGACGGGGACACGCTCTCCGACCTGGTCATGCAGATGTTCGGCACGATCGCGGGCGCCGAGTCGACACTGCTGGCCTTCGACGAAGGGGGCTCCGTGACAGTCGCCATGACGGAGGCCCCGCACGGCACGGCCCCGGCGCTCGAGGGCAAGAACGTCGCCAACCCGATGGCCATGATCATGGCCGTCGCCTCCCTGCTCGGCTACATGAAGGGCGAGGCTGCGCGGCGGGCGTCCCGCGCGGTCTACGAGTCTGCGCTGGAGGCCGTTTCCGACGGCGTGCGGACCGCAGACCTGGGCGGTCAGACCACGACCACCGACTTCACCGCCGAGGTCGTGCGCCGCGTGAAGACGAAAGTCGAGGTCTGGAGCTCGCTGGCCGACATCGAGAGGTGAGGTACCTGGCCCTGGGCGACTCGTACACCATCGGCACCGGCGCGTCCGACGAATCGCGCAGCTGGCCGGCGATCGTCGCCGCGCGGCTGCCCGCGGAGCTCACGAACCCCGCGGTCAACGGCTACACGACCGAGGACCTGATCCGCGACCAGCTGCCGCTGGTGGAGGTCGTGAATCCCGACCTCATCACAGTGCTCATCGGCGTCAACGACCTCGTCCAGGGACGGAGCGTCGACGACTACCGCCACTCGCTGGCGACGATCTACGACGCGATCGAGGACCGGCCGGTGGTGGCGGTCTCCATCCCGACGTGGTCATACGTGCCCGCGGCCGCCGGCTTCGGCGGCGCCAAGCACGTGCACAGACTGACGGGCGACTTCAACGACGTCGCGCGCGGACAGGCGACCGCGCGCGGATTCGCGTGGGTGGACGTCGGCCCGGTCAGCACCTCGCGGACAGGCACCCGGGGATGGATCTCCTCCGACCAGCTCCACCCCGGCGACGCCCAGTACGCTGCGTGGGCGGAGGTTATCTGGCCGGTCGTCCGCGACCGCGTTTAACCCGAGAGGCGGCTTGACACTCGCTTAACGGCGCTTAGGATTTTTCGCGTCGGTATCAGCGGGGGTTTTTGGCAAGGGGGATGCCTATGACTTGAGATCTCGATGCGTGCTTTTCCGGCTACTCATGAGGAGGTCCAACATGCATCGCATCGCGCGGTTCGCGCTCCCGGCCATCGCGGTCCTGGTGATCGGGCTGATCGGCGGCTCGGCCGCGGCGCCGAACCAGCCACCGACCAGGCAGGACATCGCCAAAAAGATCCTGAACTCGATCGCGGGCCAGACGCTGACGTCTCCGGCCCGCGCGTACATGGAATCGGTCGCCCGAGGCGACCGAAGCCTCGCGCCCGACTCCGCCGGAACGGTGCTCAAAGGCGCGAAGGCCAACTCGGCCAAGCCGACAGGAGGAGGTTCGCTCCCCAACGTGCGGGTCAACGATCCCGCCGAAGACTCGCACCAGACAGACCAGACGACGCAGAGCGAGACGGCCATGGCCGCGTCCGGCTCCAACGTCGTGGTCGGTTTCAACGACTCGCAGCGCGCGCTCCTGTTCCTCACCGCGGGAGGCAACCTGACCGGCTACGCCCACTCCAGCGACGGCGGCGCCACGTTCACCGATGGAGGCGCCATTCCCAACGACACCGGCAACGTGAACATCGGCGACCCGTGGCTCGCCAGCGACAGCGCCGGCAACTTCTACTACTCGACGCTGACCTTCCAGGGCACAACGCTGAACTTGCTCGTTGGCGTGGCGCGCTCGACCGACGGCGGCGTGACGTTTACGCCCGCCACCGCAATCCCGCCCCCGGCTGGGCTGTTGTTCTATTCCGCTGACAAAGATGCGCTGACAACGGGACCCGGTAACGGCAACCTCTTTGACGTCTGGGACGACTTCTCCGTCGACACCAGCTTCAATATCTTCAGCGGTCTTCCCGTCGCGCATTCGACCGATGGCGGACAGACCTGGACCATCACGTATGCCAGCAAGGTGCCGCTGTTCGGCCCCGGCTGCAGCTTCAACCAGTTCATCGGCGCGCAGCCGCTCGTGATGGGCAGCACCGTGATCGACGCCGCGGAGATGATCAGCGTCAACAACCCGAACTGCACATCCGGCGTCCCGACCACTTTCAGCGAGGCCGTCTTCGTGTCGACCGACGGCGGCGTCACATGGTCGGCGGGCGCAAACATCCCGATCACGTCCTCGACCCAGGGCTTCGGCGCCTTCATCCTCGGTCCCGGTCAGCTCATGCGCAACCTCGAGTTCCCGACCCTCGCCGCATTCAAGGGCAATGCCTTTATGGCATGGAACGACGCGGGCGATGGCTCCGGGCACAGCCACATCCGCCTGGCCCAGCTCGACGGCTCTGGCAACGTTGTCGGCGGCACGTCGTTTGTCACCTCGGGCACTAACGACGAGGTGCAGCCGGCCCTGTCGGCCGACTCGAGCCTGCACGTCGCCTACTACCAGATCAGCACCGCGTCGAACGGCAACGGCCAGCTCGACGTCTTCATCTCCAACTCCAACAACGGCAACAGCTGGAAGACGCAGCGCGTGACGAGCCAGTCGTTTCCCGGAGTCTTCACGTTTCCCCAGTTCGACCCGATCATCGCGTTCGCGTACATGGGCGACTACATCGCGCAGGTGAGCGCGGGCGGTCACCAGTACATCGCGTGGGGCGACAACCGGGACCTCGTCACCAACTTCCTCTGGCCCAACGGGCGCAACGACCCGGACGTGTTCTTCGCCAAGCAGTAGCTGTTCGCAATGGAGAGGGGAACCTTGTTTCCCCTCTCCACGCTCACAGTGACGACCGCACCAGGCGGACCACCGACTCCGGAGTGTTGAGCACGTCGCCGGCCGTGAAGCGGAGGATGCGGTAGCCGGCGTCGATCAGCCGGTTTTGTCGTCGGTTGTCGGCGGCCAGGCTTTCGCGGTGGCCGCTCCCGTCGTATTCGATGGCGAGCCGCTGGAGCGGGTAGTACAGGTCAGGCCTCCCAAGAAAAAGACCCTGGCGGTCGTGGAGCGGGACCTGTACGTTCGGCTCGGGCAGGCCCGCCTTGACGAGGAGGAGGCGGAGCCGCGTCTCCATCGGGCTCTCCGTGGCGGGCTCGACGAGCTCGATGGCACGTCTAAGGCGATCCACCCCTCGATATCCGGCATGCGCGTCACCCCACAGCCGCAGCTGCTGGACCGTGACCCATCGAGCGTGCGTCGCCATGTCGAGCACCACGACCGCCTCGACGAGTGGCTCGCGGCGTCCGAGGTCGGCACAGGTCCTGAGGCGCGACGTCATCCGCAGCACACCTCGGGTCGACTTCTCCGCAGTGCCAACGTCGGAGCGCCGGACTGTGACTCCGGCGATCCTCGAGACGCAGCTCGTCGCCGGGAGCGTGACCTCGATCGGCCGCGGGCGCACGTCCAGGCCGTGAATCCACGCCGCGGTCCGACCCGACAACAGCCCATCCGGCGGAATACGACCAGCCACGGCCCTCAGCGCGACCATCGGGTCCTCGAAAACTTGTGCCAGGCGTACATGCCGGAGCCGAGCCGGCGCCATGCTGCGCCACGCAGCTGCTGTTTGGATATTCCGTGTCGCCTGGCGGCCTCGAGGCTGAACGGCCCCTTCGTCAGCTCAGTGGGCACGACTGGACTGCGACCCATGCTGGGCATAGTGCCAGTCGCCAGCGCTCACTTCAATCCAGCCTGTTAAGGCCCTCAATCGTGCAGAAAGTGCTGGTTGGAGAACTTGAATTCGATCACTTTCAGCACGATCGATGAAGAAACCCTAGACCGTGATCCTCTTGAACGACTCGGCGTACTGGTACCCGGCCTTTTTCCCCACGTCCCGGTGCCGCTTGCGCATGAACCTCTCGAAATCCCACTCCTGCCCCGGCTTCGCCACCTGCGACTTGTGCTTGCGCAACGCCTCGATCTTCCGGTCCAGCGTCGGCGTGATGTCGACCAGGTAGTCCCCCAGCGTCCAGAACGGGATCCAGACCTCCTTCACCTCGTGGGGCTGGAAGCCTTCCTTCAAGAGCGAGCGGAACGCGCGTGGGTTGCGCGAATCGGGGTACACCGCGGCCATCGTCGCCTCGCCCACGGCGAGGTGGTCGGGGTGCGACCCGCCCATCGGCGCGTCGAGCACCCTGCCGGGGATGTGCGTGATCACCAGCTCGGGCTTGTACTTGCGGATCTGGCGCACGATGTCGCGCCGCAGCTTCAGGTCGGGGGCCAGGTGGCCGTCCTTGTAACCGAGAAACTCGACGCGCTTGACCCCCAGCACCCTGGCCGCCGCGCGCTGCTCCTTCACCCGGATCGCGATCAGATCGGAGTCCTTCTGCGTCGGGTCCTCGCCCCCCTGCCGGCCGTCGGTGACGATTACGTAGGTCACCTCCGCGCCGCTGTCGGCCAGTCGGGCGATCGACCCGCCGGCTCCGAAGTCCGGGTCGTCGGGGTGCGCGGACACGACCATCACCTTCGAAAACTTCGGAAGCCGGCCGTTGCTGCGTGCGGTCGCCACGAGAAAAAAGGTTAGAAGCTAGCGGCGCGCGCGTGCAGGAGCGCTGAGCGATGCGAGTGGAATCGCCGGCTGGATCGGCTCCCACAACCCCTCGAGCTGCTCCGGGGTGAGGCGCATCCGCACGGCGATCACGCGGCCGCCGAACGCCGCGGTCTTGACCGCCGCCCATCCCCCGCCCGACGCCAGGCGCATGGGCACCGTCACGACGGCCGCCAGTGCCGCCGCCTCCTCGCCCGCCCGCGCGCCGCCGTCGGCCACCGCCCTGGACAGGACGCTCGACAGGTCGTCGCTCAGCTGCCAGTTGCGCGCGAGCACCGCACACTGGGCCGAGCCGAGCCGGCCGACGGCGGTCACGTACCGCGACACCACGGCCCCCAGCGAGCGCGGGTTCGTCACCGGGATCGCGGACGCAAAGGGCGCGTACGACGCCGCGAACTTGATCGGCGGCAGCTGGTGCCGGCGGACCAGCGCCGACACCGCGTGCCAGGTGGCCACCGCCTCGTCGTCCGAGCGCCCGCCGAAAAAGTCGATCAGCGCAGTGCCGGCGTTGACGAGCGGCGCCACGCTCCCCACGCTGGCGTCCGGCGCCGCCGCCGCGATCCGCTGCCAGTCAGCCTTGTCGAGCGACGCAACCTTGTGCGCGAATCCGCCGCCGTTCAGCGCCTCGAACGTGATCAGGGGCTCGAACGGCGTCAGCGCCTCGCGCACCTGCTCGAGGTTCACCCCGCCGTGGGACTCGACCACAAAGCCCGCGCGCTCGACGGCCGCGAACNNNGGCGGCGCGTGTACATGTCCAGCTCGCGCGTCGCCTCGAGGGCGATCAGGATCGAGCGCACGACACCGGTCGGCTCGACCGCGCCCTCGCGTGTCACGCTCGCAACCAGTCGCCGGCGGTCGAGAACGCGCAGCCACTGGATGGGCGACAGCGCGGCCACTCCTCTGATGAACGCCGCCACCTCGTTGTGGTTGGGCCCGTACAGCGCTGGTGCCTTTGGCGGCGCGGTCGCGGCGACCCGGCTGCGCGGCGGCCGGGTGATGGTCTTGATCGCGTTCTCGACGACGTTGCGCACGATGTCGGCCGCCGGCAGCGGCGTCTCCGGCTCGCCCAGCCTGGCAAACGGGATGACCCCTTCCAGCGGCGCCCAGAGCTGCGCGATCTCCTCGGGCCCAAGGTCGCACAGCGCGCCGAGCACCCTGCCGCCGTGCACAACAGTGCGCACCGCCGACCATCCTTCGTCGCCGACCAGGTGACGCGGCACCACGGACAGCGCTGCCACCGCGACCGTCTCCTCGCTGCGCACCTCCTTGTTTTTCGCCACCGCCTGGAGGAGGGCATGCGAGGCGCCGGGCTCGATGCGCCAGCGCCTGGCGAGGGCGAGCAGCTGGTCCTTGGTCAGCTCTTCGAGCAGCGACAGAAAGCGCCTGGTCTTCGGATCGAGGACGTCAGAGCCGGCGAGCGGGATGAGCGCGGCAAGTGGCGCGTAGTGGACCGCGAACTTCAAGGCCGGCAGGTGCGAGCGCATGATGAGGGCGGTCATCGCCTGCCACGCGGCTACCTGTTTCTCGTCGCTCTTCTTGGCCAGCGTGTCGAACAGCACCTCGCCGGCCCGCGCCATCGGCTCCGAGATGCGCGCGTCGCTGCTGCGGATGGCGGACTGGATCGACCTGGCGGAGTCACCGGCCCCGGCCCCCTCCTTGGTGACCGACGCCACCAGCTGCCGCGCGGTCTGGACCTGGCGCCACTGCCAGGGCGTCAGGTGCCCGGCGGCGACGATGAACGCCTCGACCTCGGGCGTGTGCGGCCCGAAGCGATGGGAGGCCTGGTCGTTGGCCCTCTGGATGCGGCCGAGCAGACCGTGCGAGGCGGGCGTCACAGCCCCTATTTTCCCGTCAACAGCCCGCTCCTTAAGCCGGCTTACACAGTCTCGACTTTGAGCAGGTTGGTCTGGCCGGGCCGCCCCACAGGCACTCCCGCCACCACCACCACCCTGTCCCCGGCCCGGACCATGCCCGCCTCGAGGGCGGCCGCGGTCGCGTTCGAGATCATCTGGTCGGTGTCGGCGCCCGGCTGGACCAGCAGCGGAACGACGCCCGAGTAGAGCGCCGTCCGGCGCAGGACCTGTTCGTGCGGGCTGGCGGCGACCACCGGCATCGGCGGCCGGGCCTTGCTGCAGCGCAGGGCGGTGGTCCCCGACTCGGTGAAGGCGATGATGACCTTGGCCTGCAGCTCGGCCGCCGTCGAGGCGGCCGCGTGGGCGATGGCGCTCCCTACCTGGCCGGGCTCGCGCCAGATCTGGCGGGCGCGCTCGAACGCCGGATGCTTTTGCGCCGCCAGACAGATGACCGCCATCGCGCGCACGGCCTCGACCGGGTGCGCGCCGATCGATGTCTCCTGCGAGAGCATCACCGCATCGGTGCCGTCCCAGATCGCGTTGGCGACGTCAGATGCCTCGGCCCGGGTCGGCCGGTTGGAGGTCACCATCGACTCGAGCATCTCGGTCGCGGTGATCACTGGCACGCCCGCGCGGTTGGCCCGGTCGATGACGTCCTTCTGCACCGCCGGCAGCTCGCCGAGCTTCAGCTCCACGCCGAGGTCTCCTCGCGCGACCATCACCGCGTCCGCGACCTCGAGGATCCTGTCCAGGTTGCGAATCGCCTCCAGCTTCTCGAGCTTGGCGATCACCGGGATGTTGCGGTTGTGGCCGGTGATGTGCTGCTGGCACATGAGCACGTCCTCGGGCCGGCGCACGAACGAGAGCGCGATGTAGTCGACCTCCAGCTCGATCGCGAGCCTCAGGTCGCGCACGTCTTTCTCCGTCAACGCGGGCAGGGGAAGTGCGCGGCCGGGGACGCTGATTCCCTTGCGCTCCCCGAGCAGCCCGCCGCGGACGATCGAGGCCTCGGCGCGTCCGTCGTCGACGGAGCGGACCGCGAGCTCGATCCGGCCGTCGTCGAGGAGGACGTGGTCGCCCACACGCAGCGCCTGCACGAGCTCGACGTGGCTGACCTCGATGTCGTCGGGCGTCTCCGTGTGGTGCGCGACCAGGGCGACGGAGCGCCCGCGAACCAGGCGCTGGAACGTGCCCTGCACGGCGCCGGTCCGGATCTTGGGACCCTGCAGGTCGCCCAGCAGCGCGACCGGCCGGCCGACGGCCTCCGCGGCCTCGCGCACGTTGGCCGCCGCCTGCCGGTGGGCCTCGGCGTCGCCGTGGGAGAAGTTGAGGCGGCCGACGTCCATGCCCGCCTGGATCATCGCGCGCAGCACCTGCGGCGACGAGCTCGACGGGCCGATGGTGCAGACGATGCGCGTCCGCCGGACGACGGTCACGAGTGAACCGCGATGGCCGGCGGGCCGGCAGCTCGGGGCAGTCGACCGTCAGGTCGACGGTCCGGGCGCCGAGACGAAGGAAGGGGTGGACCGAGGAGGAGCGCACCTGAAGGTGCGTGACGACGAAGGGACGGGCCCCCTGACGTGCGTATCGGCGTCCTGAGCCCCGAGATGTGGCCCGTCCGGTCAGCGCGGTTCACTGGTACCGCTGCACGCGGCGGGTGATCTCATGTTCGGCGTCGACGACGCGGCGCTCCAGCTCGAGCGCGCTGATCACGGCCCCGCCCATGCCGCGCACCAGGTCGCCTTGAAAGCGGTCAGACGTGGCGACGGTGATGACCTCGCCGGCGTTCCGCGCCTGGTAGGCGAGACGCTCGATCGAGTGGTCGGCCGAGTGGCCTTTGCGCGTGAAGATGACGCGGACACCGTCCACCGTCTCCTGCGAGTTGGACATCGCCTTCGAGTGGTGTGCGTCGAAGACGACCGTCACGTCCTCGCCGCTCACCATCCCCAGCACGGACAGGCGCCGCACGAGCTCGTCCCGCGCGTCCTCCAGGGACGCGGTCGACATGAGCCGCTTGAGCGATGTCCACGCGTGGACCACGTTGTAGCCGTCGACGATCACCTGGGACATTTAGAGGGGACCAGTTTATGAAGAGGTCCGCTGTCTCATGACCTCGTAGAGCAACGCCGCGGCGGCTGCCGAGGCGTTGAAGCTCGCCACCCGGCCGCCCACGGGGAGCTTCACCCGCGCGTCACACCGCTCCTTGACCAGGCGCTGGACGCCGGTATCGGAAGCAGCTCGCTCGCGCCGGAGCTGGCCTTGACGGACGCGGGGGACAGCGGAGCGCTGCGGTGCTCCGGGATGATCGCCCCCTCCGCGCCCGCCACCTCGGCGCTGCGGAGGATCGCGCCCAGGTTCTGCGGGTCCATGATCGAGTCGAGCGCGACCAGCAGCGACGGCCGCGCATCAAGCAGCTGCTTGAGCGTCCACTCGCGGCGCGGCTTGAGCTCCGCGGCGACGCCCTGGTTGACACCGGGCGCCATCGCGTCGAGACGCGCGGACGGGACGACCTCCACCTTCGCGAGCTTCGCCAGCTCGTCCAGCCGCGGGTCGTGGCCGAGGCCCGCGGCCTGGTAGACCTTCGCGACCCGCCCTGCCCGCGCCGCCTCGAGCACCGCGTTGCGTCCGTGGATGATCAAACTAAGAGGATGGTTGCAGACTTCATGGCCCGGGCTCGGGAGCTGCTTGCCTCCGGCATCGACGACAAGACCCTGGACCAGGTCGGGCGTCTGCTCGCCGAGGAGTCGCAGCAAGCAGGCTTCGTGCACGAAGCCGACATGAAGACCCTGCACGGAGGCGACTCGAGCTTCACCCTGCTGCAGACCGACCCCGACGGTCTGACCCTGATGCTCGCCCGCTTCTCACCACACGAGGAAACTCCCGTCCATGACCATGGTTCGTGGGGCGTGGCCTGCGTGGTCCGTGGCCACGACAGGTACCGGCACTGGGAGCTCAGCCCAGCCGGCCGCGTGAACGTGCTTTACGAGAAGGTCCTGGGGCCCGGCCAGTTCGTCACCTGGCTCGACCCGCCGCGAGACCTGCACAGCCAGCAGGGCATCGAGGAGCCGGCGTTGGAGCTCGTCCTGTTCGGCAAGGACGTGACCCAGATCCCGCGCAACTACCACGACCCCGAGACCGGGGAGATCAGGACCGCTCTGCCCCGGTAGGCAATGGCCTCGGGCGCGGATCGGGTCGTCGGATCTTCGGCGGACCGCCTGGATCACCGAATCTCTCGACGAGCGCCCGCGCCCGAGGCGACGCGGCGCCAGCGCACGCCGTCCTTCGAGTCCTCGAGCGCGATGCCGCGCGCCTTCAGGTCCTCGCGGATGACGTCCGCACGCGCAAAGTCTCTTGACCTGCGCGCCGCTTCCCGTTCGGCGATCAAGCGCTCGACCTCTTCGGCCAGTCCCGGCTCTTCGGCCCGGATCACGTCGAGATGGGCGTCGAGGTCGTCGAGCAGCGCCTGCAGCGACACCTTGTTCAGCGGTCCCACCCGCCCCGCGTCGAGCGCCGCGTTCGCCTCGCGCAGGTGGTCGAAGACCAGGCCCACACCCTGGGGAAGGTTCAGATCGTCGTCGAGCGCCTCGCGGTACCCGGCGCGGACGTCGGCCGTCCGCTTCGCCAGCTCGGCGTCGTCGGCGCCGGCCGGCGCGGCACGGTTGAGGCGGTCGGCAAGCTCGCGGAGGCGGCGCACCTGCTCCGCAGCGGCGTGGAGCGCTTCGGTGCTGAGGCGCAGGCGGGAGCGGTAGTGCGCGTTGGCGATGAGGAACATGCGGACGGCCAGCGGGTCGTGCCCGGCCGCGACCAGGTCGCGCAGGGTGGTGAACCCTACTCCCGCGCTCTTCGACATCTTCTCCCCCGTCGCGTCGGCGAGGTGCTCGGAGTGCAGCCATACGCGAGCGAAGGTCTTGTGATTCGCGGCCTCGGACTGCGCGATCTCGTTCTCGTGGTGCGGGAACATCAGGTCGATGCCGCCCGCGTGGATGTCGAGCGTCTCGCCGAGGTAGCGCTTGCTCATCGCCGAGCATTCGATGTGCCACCCAGGCCGGCCCTTGCCGAACGGCGCGTCCCATGAAGCGCCGATCTTCTCGTCCTCGGGGTGCGACTTCTTCCAGAGCGCGAAGTCGCTGACCGACTCCTTCTCGTACTTGTCGGTGGCGACGCGGGCGCCGGCCTTGAGGCCCGCGCGGTCCAGGTGTGACAGCTCGCCGTACTTCGGAAAGCTGTCGATGCGGAAGTACACGTCGCCGTCGGCGATGTACGCGTACTCGTGCTCGATGAGCGTGCTGATCATGTCCACCATCTCGGGGATGTGCTCGGTCGCGCGCGGGTAGTGCTCCACGCGCTCGGTGCGGAGCGTCGCCATGTCCTCAAAGAACGCATCGGCGTAGGGCGTGACGTACTCCTCGATCGTCGTCCCCGCGTGCATGGCCTGGTCGAGGATGCGATCGTCGATGTCGGTGAGGTTCATCACATGGGTGACGCGGTAGCCCGACACGTGAAGGTGCCGGCGAACCAGGTCATAGAAAAGGAATGCGCGCAGGTTGCCAACGTGCGCGAAGTTCCACACGGTCGGGCCACAGGTGTACATGCGCACATGCCCGTGCTCGAGGGGCGCGAAGACCTCCTTCGTGCCGGTGAGGGTGTTGTGGAGCCGCAGCGTCACTGGGCCATTTTCACAAGTGCAACCCTTGCGCGCGAATCACTCGACCTCGACTGTCGCGACCGCCTGCGCCGCGATGCCGGCGCCCTGCCCCAACGCCCCCAGCCCCTCGGGCGACTTGCCCTTCACGTTCACGTCCACCGTCCCGAGCACGCCCGCGAGGTTCGCGCTCATCATCGCCAGGTGAGGATGGAGCCGTGGCTCCTGCGCGATCACCGTGCAGTCCACGTTGACGATCCGGTACCCCGACTCCGCGAGCATCCCGACCGCCGACCGCAGCATGTCGATGCTCGACGCGTTCCTGTACTGCGGATCATCGGCCGGGTAGAGCGTCCCGATGTCGCCCAGGCCCGCCGCCCCGAGCACCGCGTCGATCACGGCGTGCGTCACCACGTCCGCGTCCGAGTGGCCGTCCAGGCCGCGAGGATGGTCGATGCGCACGCCGCCCAGCACCAGCGGACGGCCCGCGACCAGCGGATGGATGTCGTAGCCGATGCCGACCCTCACCTGGGCGCGTGTCGCGTAGCCGAGTGCCGCAGACGGATTCGCGGGATCGGCGGCCGGAGCCAAGGAAGGGGTGGCGCGACGAGGAGCGCACTCGTCGGTGCGCGACGAGCGAGCGC
>WNGH01008594.1_pt1 | contig 25350 bp, 24 predicted proteins | sample 5400631 | NCBI WGS metagenome assembly WNGH01 (sample SAMN13153373, study PRJNA577476) | soil metagenome | isolation source: 115 cm soil or saprolite under Garry oak tree replicate 1 | place: USA:California | collected 2016-06-15
CAACAGCATCGGCTGCTCGATCCGTTGGCAGTCGGCTACCACGGCGCGTTGCGCCCATTGCAGCTCCGCCCGCGCTCCCGCGGTCATGAACGCCGCACCGCGTCCGGTCGGCAGCGCGGGCCAGAGGTCGGCGAGCTTTGCCGCAAACAGCTTCCAGGCTGCAGGACGAAGGCGGGAAGCGAGCCATGGAGACGCGACGACCGCAGCGGCGGGCGGCTCGCCCGGCTGCGTCTCCAGGTAGCGCAGCACGATGAGTCCCCCGAATCCGTGACCCACCAAGACCTGCGGGATGTCCTGACGGCGGCGCACCGCGCGACGGAACGCTTGCAGGTCACCGAGCAGCTGGCTGAAGCGCGACAGATGCCCGCGGCGGCCGCCGGAGCGGCCGTGGCCTCGCTGATCGAGGACGTAGGTCGCGAACCCCGCGTGCTCGAGCCGCGCGCCAGTCTCCGCGAACTGCACTGCGCTTTCCGGCGGCTGCGGATTCCAGTCGTGCAGGAAGAGCACGGCGACGGTCGGCCGTGGTGGCTCGTACGCATCATACACGAGCGGTGTCCCATCGGGCGCGTTGATGCGGTTCATTAGAGACCGGCGAGCAGACGTCGCAGGAGATCGAGTGCGGCTTGCGCGGCGCGCGCGCGGATCTCCCCGCGATCGCCCGGCAAGATGCGTTTCAGCGCCCGGGTCTCGGATCCATGGCGCGCCGCGAGCCACACCGTTCCCACCGGCTTGTCGGCCGTGCCGCCGGTGGGGCCGGCGATTCCCGTAACCGCGATCGCCGCGTCGACCGCGAACTGCCGTTGCACGCCCTCGGCCATCGCGCGAACGACTGGCTCCGATACCGCCCCATGCGTTTCGAGCAGCTCGGGCAGGACATCGAGCATGCCGCTCTTGACGACGTTGTCGTAGGCGACGACCGCACCGATGAAGACGTCGGAGGCACCCGGGACGGCGGTGATCCGGCCGCTCACGAGGCCGCCGGTACACGATTCGGCAACGACGAGTCGCGCGCGACGCGCGCGGAGCTGATCGAGAACGACCGCCGCGAGGTCTGCGCCGTCTTCACCGTAATAATGTTCACCCGCGCGCTCGCGCAGTTGCCGCGTTACCGTCGCGAGCCGGCTCTCCGCCTCCTCCGCGCGCAGTCCCCACGCCGTCACCCGCAGCTCCACGCCGTCCGTGGATGGCAGGTACGCCAGCGTGAGGGGCGCGATCTCCGTTTCAATCGGCCCGACGCGCTCGGCCAGCGCCGACTCCGCGATGCCGGTCGTACGCACGGTCCGCGAGCGAACCACCGTTCCCGCAGTTCGTTGCGCGAGCCGTGGCAGCACCTCCTCGGCGAGCAGCCCGCGCATCTCTGACGGGACGCCCGGCAACATCACGACGACGCGGCCGCGATCCTCCACCCACAGCCCCGGAGCGGTGCCCCTCGGGTTCGGGAGCACCGTCGCACCGGCCGGGACTTCGGCCTGGGTGCGATTGATCGCGGGCATAACGCGCCCGAGTCGACGGAAGCGCTCTTCGAGTGCGCGCAATACGGCGGGGTCGAGCTCGAGAGTTTTGCCGAACAGGCGGGCAACTTCCCGCTTCGTGATGTCGTCGCGCGTGGGGCCCAGGCCGCCGGTCGTGAGGACGAATCCGGTGCGATCCAGCGCCTCCGCCACCGCGGCGCGGATGGCCTCCGCACGATCGGCGACCGAGATGTGCCGAACGACTTCCACGCCGGCGCCGGCCAGCGCCCGGCCGAGCTCGGCGGCATTCGTGTCGATGATTTGCCCCAGCAGCAGCTCGGTGCCGATCGTGACGACTTCGAGCTTCACTTGCCGACTTTGAGGAGTGCCCGGTAGCGGTAGAGGTAGACGAGGAGGGAGTAGATGGTCAGCACGATCGCGCCCGCCAGCGTGATGGCCACGAACCAGCCGTGGAACTGATCCCAAAAGTTGCGAAAGGCACCGGCGAGATGCATTTCGGCGATGGCGTCCTTCCAGGCAAACCAGGCGATCGTCGCGCCGATGAAGATGTTCTGCACGACCGCCTTCAGTTTGCCGGCCCCCACTGCCGGGATCACGACGCCGCGGCGTTTGGCGAAGAAACGGAAGGCGGTGATAAGGACCTCGCGCCCCACGAGCAGGAGCGCCACCCACACCGGAAAGCTGCCCCACCACTTGATGCGGTAGTCCACGAGGATCGTCGGGTGCCGCGTCATCCAGAAGATGGGAATCAGCGTCGCGAACAAGAGCAGCTTGTCGGCGATCGGATCGAGCAGCATCCCGAGCTCGCTGATCGTGCCGTAGCGGCGGGCGAGATAGCCGTCGACCAGGTCGGAGAACGCGGCGATCAGGAAGACGACGAACGCGATGACTTTGGGCCAGTATCCCTGGATGAAGGGAAGCAGCGCGATGACGGGCGTGAGGCAGATGCGCGCCAGCGTGATGATGTTCGGCAGAGTCCACCGCATCGAGCTGGCTTTCAGCTCAGGGTCTTGAGGACGAGCTTGCTCACCGCTTTCAGCGTGTCGAATACGCCGTCACCGCGGACTGCCACGGCCTCATGATATGACGCCTTGCCGAGCCAGTCACCGCCGACCTTCTCGACGAGGTTCTCCCCCGGATGAGCCAGATCGGGCGTCTGCTTCTGCCGGGCCCCGTCCTCGACCGGCCAGCCGGGATTCAGCGACGCCTGGAGATCCTTGATCGGTGCAGCATTGGGGAGGTCGCGCTTGTTGTACTGAATCACAAACGGGATCTTGGTGAGGTCGTAGCCGTACTCCGCCATGTTGTCGTACAAGTTCTGCATCGACTCGACGTTCGCTTCCATCCGCTCGATCTGGCTGTCGGCAACGAACACGATCCCATCCACGCCTTTGAGAATGAGCTTACGGCTGGCGTTGTAATAGACTTGGCCCGGGACCGTGTAGAGATGGAATCGCGTCTTGAAACCGCGAATCGTACCGAGATCGACGGGGAGAAAGTCAAAGAAGAGCGTGCGCTCGGTTTCGGTGGCGAGCGAAATCATTTTGCCACGCGTGTTCGGCGAGACCTTCCCGTAAATGTGCTCCAGGTTGGTCGTCTTGCCCCCTAGGCCCGGTCCGTAGTAGACGAGCTTGCAGTTGATCTCGCGGGACGCGTAGTTGATCATCGACATGGGCGCGTCCCTCTATCCAAAGAGTTTGTCAATTTCGTCCTCTGCCCCTTCGAGCAGGCCTTTCTGCGCCTGGCCCGTGCCGACCCGATTGAACATCTCCTCGAACACCTTGTTGAGGTTTTCGACCGCCCCTTTCGCCTTGAGCTTCACGAGCCCCAGGTGGGATCGAACCGGGGCGTTTCCCCGACGGTGGCGACGAGCTGGCCGTTGCGGTCGACGAGCAGCGCACAGCGGGCGTTCGAATCGCGGAGGAACGCCTGCAGGTACGTCTGGATTTGCTTGAAGTCGTTCTCGTTGAAAGACCAGCTTGCGGCCCCGGCCATGCGCCTCCTAGAGGTCTAGTCGGTCTCCGACATCTCGCGCCGTGCCGCCAGCGCCTGAGCGATGGTTACCGCATCGGCATACTCCAGGTCGCCACCCACCGGCAGACCCCGGGCGATCCGCGTGACCCGCACGCCGATCGGCTTGAGGAGCTGCTGGAGATACGTGGCGGTCGCCTCCCCCTCCATCGAGGGATTCGTGGCGACGATAACCTCACGCACCTCCGAGCCGTTCGTCAACCGCGCGACGAGCCGCTCGAAATGCAGCTCATCGGGTCCAATGCCATCCAGGGGCGAGATTCGGCCCCCCAAAACATGATAGCGGCCGCGGTAGCGGCCGGCGCGCTCGATGGCGCTGACATCGCCCGACTCCTCGACCACGCAGAGCAAGGCCGCATCACGCCGAGGGTCGCGGCAGATCGGGCAGGGATCCTCGTCCGAGAGGTTCCCGCACACGCCACACGCCATGACCGTCCCGCGGACGCGCCGGATCGCCTCCGCCAGCCGCTCCGCGGTTTCCGCGGGCTGCTTCAGCAAATAGAACGTGAGCCGTTGAGCGGTCTTGCGCCCGATGCCGGGGAGCTTCGCGAGCTCCGCCACGAGCTCGTCGATGGCGGACACGGAGCGGGCCGCGGGGCCTACAGCGGCAGCTGGAATGGGAAGGGCAGACCCGACGCCAGCTTTCGCACCTCGGCCTGATACAACTCGGCCGCGCGCTTCTGCGCCTCCGCCACGGCGGCCAGCACCAGATCTTCGAGCATCTCGATATCCCCCTGCTTCACCGCCTCGGGATCGATCTTGATGCCGCGAATGTGCCCCCGCCCATCGACGGTGGCCTGGACCATGCCGCCACCGGCCGACACCGTCAAAGTCTGCTGCGCCAACTGCGTCTGGATCTCGGTAAGCCGCCCCTGCATCTGCTGGGAGAGCTGGAGCAGGCTAGATAAATCCGCCATATGTCGAAAGTTACCCCATGCGGCACTGTTGGCAAGCTTGCTACTCGAGCAGCTCCAAATCTAATGCGTCCACGGCCGCGCTCAGGGTCGGATCCTTGGCGCGCAGGCTCTTGAGGCGCTCCGCATTAGCCCCCTCGGCGGTGATGCGCGGCGGTGGGGAGCCAGCGGTCCGGGCGGCGCCAGGCTCGACGATTCTGATGCGCGGTGCTTCGCTGATGTAGCGACCGACGAGTTGGGCAATCGTCTCGCGCTGCCGTTCGAGCCCTTCGGCGTGCACGGCGTGTCCGGGCCGCACGACGATGTCCCTGCCCTCAACCGCGGCGATCTCTGCTTCCGCCAGGAGGCTGCCGAGCAGCGGTGTCTTGCCGCGCGCGTCGGCGATGACCTGCGACCAGACCGAGCGGACGTTGTCGAGAGTCGGTTCGAGTTTCTTTCCGGGGATCTGCGGCTCGGGATGCGGGATGCGCGATGCGGGAAGCGTGGGAGATTGTGCAGGCCCCGGTCCGTTTTTCGCATCCCGCATCCCAAGCGCTTCGATCACTTCGGAAAGCTCCACAGTCCTATCCAGCATTGCCCATCTGAGTAGCAAGACCTCGACCAGCAGTCGCTGATTGGCACTGCGGCTCAGCCGCTCTTCGGACTCGCTGAGAATTGTCAGCAGTCGGACGATATCGGACGGGGGCAGCCGTGGAGCGTATTCGTGCACCACCGCCAGCAGCCCTTCCGTGAGCCCTTCCGGCTGGCCGCCCACGCCGACCAGCAGCAGCGCGCGGAGCGTCTCGGCGGCGCCGTTCACGAACTCGCCGAGGTCCGCGCCCGCGTCAAGCAGTCGCTCCACCAGCGGGAAGACGGCCCCCGAGTCGTGTTCTACGATGGCGCGTAGCATTTCGCTGTACAGCTCGTCGGGAATCAGTCCCAGCACTTCGCGCACGCGTGCGGCCGTCACCGGCCCTTCGCCGAAGGAGAGCACCTGATCGAGCATGGACAGCGCGTCGCGCATGCCGCCGTTGGCCGTGCGCGCAATGAGATGGAGGGCGTCGTCCTCGACCTGCAGCTTTTCGGCGTGCGTCACGTCCTCCAGCCGCGCGACGATCGCGTGCGGGCCGATACGCCGGAAATCGAACCGCTGCAGCCGCGACAAGATCGGCGCGGCGGTGTTGGCGATCTTCTGCGGCTCCGTAGTCGCAAACACGAAGACGACGCGCGGTGGTGGCTCCTCAAGAATCTTGAGGAGCGCGTTCCACGCCTCGCGCGTGAGCATGTGCGCCTCGTCGACGATGTAGACCTTGGAGCCCGATTCGGTGCTGGCGGCGTACATCGCCCGCTCGCGCAGGTCGCGCGCATCGTCCACGCCGCGATTAGAGGCGGCGTCGAGCTCGACGACATCGAGATTGACCGCGCCGGTCCAAATGCGGCGGCAGGCGTCGCACTCCCCACACGGTTCACCGCCATCCCCAGGCTTCCGCCGCTCGCAGTTCAGCGCCATCGCCAGAATCCGCGCGGCGGTCGTCTTCCCGACACCGCGCGGGCCGGCGAAGAGGTAGCCGTGCGCAACGCGCCCCTGCGCGACCGCACCCCGAAGCGCGGCGGCGACATGGTCCTGCGCAATGAGTGGCGAAATCTAGTCGGTTAGACTGCACACCGTTAACCGCGGTGCATCGGTAGACCGTTTCCCGTTAACCGTGGAGCAGTAGAATGCCCCAGGCACCCGCAACGAATCCCGACATCGCTTAGCGCTGCTCCCTGCGGGGGCCTGACGCGGTTCACGAGCGGAAAGCCTGCGGACCTGGGGCGCCGGAAATCTATCCGGAGCGTCGCCTCAGCGGCAGTCTACCTTTCCCGGCGCCGCTTTCGGCGGGACCGTCACCGTCAGGTACTGCCGCATCCCGTTCGCGATCACCGCGAGACTGGTCGTTCCCGGCTGATCGGGCTTCAGCGTCACCGTCCCCAGCGCGCTGTCTTGCGCGATGTGCACGACGCGGAAAACCCGGGCGTCGGCAACGGCGGCGCGCAGGCCGAGCAGCGGTGACGCATTCGCGAAGCCGTCCTGCGCAGAGACACGCAGTACGATTTCGCTATCCGGCCGGATCGCGAAATGACCGGACAGGCTTCCCTGCCCGCACACCACCACGAGCTGCGCCGCCGGCCCCGCGGCGACGTTGAACGCAACCTGCTTCTCGACCACGCCGATCGACCCAATCACGGTCGCTGGACCGGCGCGCTCACCCAGCGTTACGCCGACGCGGACTTGGCCTGTGGCGTCCGTCGCGGCCGTGGCCGGAAGCGTGCGCGCGTTGATCCCCGTGAACACCACCGTCTGCGCGGGCAGCGGGGCTCCCGCCGAATCGCGCACCTCGAAAACGACGGCGCGCGGGAGTTGGGTGCCGGCCGTGCCGCGCTGCCCGCCGCCCGAAACGAACCCGCTGCGTTCGATTGCGGCGCGGAATGACTGACGAGCCGGTGCAGGTGCGGGCGGTGGAGGCGGTCGGGGCGGTGGGGGCGGTGGCGTGGCCGGCGGTGCCGACGGCGCTCGACGGACGGGAGGCGCCACCGCTACGGTGCGCCGTGCAGCCGCGCGGCGTGCACACCCCTCGACTGCGGCGAGCATCGCCGCGTCGGCACCGAGCATCCGCAGATCATTGCGGTCACGCTCCGTCGGATCAAACGTGAGACAGTTGCGGCTGACCAGTTCCACCAACTCGTTGGACGACATCATCGCCCCCGACAGCAGTCGCACCAGATCGCTTTTACGGAGGGGCGCTGAGCCCTGCATCGCCACGAGCAGGGCGAGCAGCATGTTCACGGCCGCGGGCATCCCGAGCGCTCGAAGCGGCTCTCAACGGAGTCGACCGCTGCGTACATCGCTTGATCCTGCGTCGCGCGACGCTGATCGAACGACGCCATTCGGGCGCGACGCTCGGTGTTGTAGACGATCCACAGGTTCTCGATCGCGACCAGCCCACTGGCCAGGCCGTTGCAATCCATCCGGCCGGTCGCGAACAGCGCGGCGCGATCCTGAAAATTGCGGAGTGTGCGCGCCAGCGAGTCGCTCAGCCGGTCAAACCGGGCAAACGGGGAGGCTGGCGCCACCGGCTGCGGGACGGGGGCAGGCACGGGCGCGGCGGGAGGGAGCCGCGGCGCTGGGGGGATAGACGCGCTCGCGTCAGTGCGGCGCCGGGCGGCAACGGGCGGCGGTGGCGGCGGTGGTGACTTCCGAGACGTCATCTTCGATACGAACTGCTTCGCGTGATCGAACCAGCCGGCCCACGGCAGCGGCACGCGCGGATTGCGGTGCGTGAAATACCAATAGCCTCCACCACCGACCGCAGCGACAAACAAGAAGATCGTCAGCCGCTTGAGCCACGGTCCAGCGCGTTTGCGGCGGCGCGGTTTCGGCGCGGTTTTCTTCTCGGCGTCCTGCCCGAGCAGCCGAAACTTGGGGCTCGAGGTGCGCCTCGGCGCCGAAGGTGGCGCGGGAGCGGCGAGCGGTGGCGGCGGGATAGACGCGACCGACTCCGGAGTGACCGCCCACGGCAGCTCAGTCGATTTATGTGCCGCCGCGGGGGGCGGCGGGGGCGGGGGGAGCGGGGGGGGCAAGGGGGGCGGTGCGCGGCGTGGCGGGGGCGGAGTGGGCTCGGGCGGCGGAGCCTGCGCAGCCGCGGGCTCATCGTCCGCGCTGGTCTTGATCACGGGAATGTCATCGGCACTCGAGCGCATGATGCGGAACCCGCGATCGCCCTTCGCCGCGGGTCTGGTCTCTTGCGTCTTCTCCGGTTCGGGCGCCGCTTCAGCGACCGTTTCTTCCGCTTCTTCCTCTTCCTCTGGCTCCTCTGCCTCGGGTGGCGGCGGGGTAACCTTCGGCGCTGGCTTCGGTCCCGTCAGCGTCGGTCCGTACGGCTTGTAATTCCTCCACGTGATGAACGACCGCTTCTTGCCGTCGGGCTTGATCGAATCGGGCTGCAGCAGCTCGTAAAATGCGAGCGGTGTCTTGTGCCAGTCACTATTCCCCTGGGTCGCGCGAAAGAAGCGTCCGGTGACGCCACCTGCTTCCGCGGCGACCAGGATCGCGACCTGCCAGGGTTCGGTGAAGAACTTCTCGTGCGTCTCGACGTCGTGTGCGGTGAGAAAGCCTCCCTGCCCCGGATGGCTGTGATACCAGCCGAGCAGCGATGCCGATGCCTTGCGCAGCTGCTCTTGCATGCGTTCCCACAGGCGGGAGACGACCACTTCCGTTTTATCGCCGTATATCGCCTGGCTGAGTTTCAGCATCTTATCGATGACGGTGTACAGCGCGCCGTTTTCCGGATCGCGATAGACATCGCCAATGAGAAATCCAAAGATCGCCTGTGTCGGCGAGCTCTTGAGATGCTCCTGCAGGGCGATGACCGCTTCCTGCTGAAAGAAGATCGGATAGGGCGCGCGGCTGGAGGAACGGCCTCCGGGGCTCGTGGCCCCCGGCGCGGCCGGAGGATTCCACAGGATCGCCCGATCCAGCGGCATCGGCTGGGGTTTCGGCTCGACCCGGTTGCTCACGCGAGCGTCTCCAAAATGATGCCCGCGGCCCGTTCAACATCCGCCCGCGTGACGTCGAGATGGGTGACGGCACGCAGCCGGCGCGGCCCGAACGGCACCAACCGCACACCGGCCTGCGCCAGTCGCGCCGCCACGCCTTCGGAGGTATCGCGGTCGCGCCGGAGATCGACCATTACGATGTTGGTCTCGGGAACGGAGGGCTGGATCGCCGGAAGGCCGGATAGCAGATCGGCAAAGCGCTTGGCATTCTCGTGGTCCTCACCGATCCGGCTGAGATTGTTGTCGAGGGCATACAGTCCCGCCGCAGCGAGTATGCCCGACTGCCGCATTCCGCCGCCGAGGCGTTTGCGTATCTCCCAGGCGCGGGGGCGCTGTTCTTTTTTGACACCAAGGCACGACCCCACGGGACAGCCCAGTCCCTTCGAGAGGCTCACCATCACGGTGTCCGCGCCTAGCGCGAGCCTGGCCGGCGGTACGCCCGCCGCGACCGCGGCGTTCCAGAGCCGCGCCCCGTCCAGGTGCACTCGGAGCCGCGCCTCGCCCGCCGTCCGCACGAGGGCGTCCATCGGACCCACCGCGAGCACGCGCCCACCGGCCGCATTGTGCGTGTTTTCGATCGCCAGCGCCGTGGCCCGCGGCACATGCGGTGATGGCGCCCGCACCGCCGCGCGGACGCGCTCGGCCGTGAGCAGACCATCGGCAGTGGTGACCGGCCGGATCTGCACTCCGGTGAGTGCCGCGACGCCGGCGAGCGCATAGTGGACCAGATGGGCGTCAGCTTCGAGCAGGAGCTCGGTGCCCGGTTCGGTGACCAGCGCGATGCCCGTTTGGTTCGCCTGCGTGCCGGACGGGAAGAACAGCGCGTCTTCGGTGCCGAGTAGCTCGGCCACGCGCTGCTCCAGCCGCCGCGTCGTGGGATCGCCGTCGAGGACGTCATCGCCGACCTCGGCCTCCGCCATGGCGCGACGCATGCCAGAGGAAGGCTTGGTAACCGTGTCGGAGCGAAGATCGATCGCGGCTGGATTCATCCGAGGCGCACGCGTTGCAGGCGTCGCATGCGCATCAGATCGTACGTCTCCGCCACCTCGCCGCCCAGCAGAAAGACAAACGCCGTGTAGTAGATCCACAACAGGAGCAACAGCACCGCGATCAGGTTGGCGCTCGAGGCGGCGCGGTCCAGGGTGACAAAGTGCGAGACGTACAGCGTGTACAACCGCTTCGCGACCTCGAATCCGACGGCGCAAAACACCGAGGCCACGAGGCCGGTGCGCCAGTAGATGCGCCTGCTGGGTAGGAATTTGAAGATCAGGAAGAACAGGATCGTGCTGAACAGGAGCGTGCCGAGCAGCGCGTCGACGCCCTTGCCCGTCGAGGCGAAGGCGTTCGCGAGAAACAGCGCGCCGACGACGAAAACCATCGCGAGATCGGTGAGCTTGGCGACCGGCCAGGAGCGGTTCTCCTCCGTATCGAAGACCTCATTCAGCGCCGCACGCAGTCCCCCGAACATACGAGTCGAGAACCACAGGAACAGGGGCGCCGCCAGCAATGTGAGCCTGCCGCGGCGCGCGACCAAGTCGCCCAGGGCGCGCTCGATGAACCCGAAGCGGTCCGTGCTCCCCTCGCTGGACTCGGGGAGGAAGCGCTGCAGCAGCTCGTGGACGTTCAACTGGTGAATGGCAAACTGGTATTCGACGAGGTAGCCGACGACGGCCAGCACGAGGCCCACGAACGGGATGGTCGTGAGGAGGATGTCAAAGGAAACGGCGCTGGCGAGGAACGGGATGTTGTCTTCGTACGCGGCTTCGAGGGTTCGCCGGATGACGCCGGTGACCGTGCGGTGCCAGCCGCCTTCACCATTCACGCGAGAGGCTCTTCCTCCTCTTCGGCGGCCGGAGGGGTCACCGGCGGGCGGGCGGCACGCGCGCGGCGGCGGCGCGCGGCCTCGAGGCGCCGACGCAACTGCTCGCGCGTCGTGATCTCCGCCTCCTCGTCTTCGTCGGCTTCTCCCTCTTCGGACTCGGCCTCCGCTTCGGCTTCCTTCAACAGCCCCCGCACCTCATCCACCTTGTCCTCGGCGAGCTCTTTGAGGTTACGCAGGCCCTTCGAGACTTTGCGCCGGGTGGTCTCGCCGCCTTCGGTCGGCGCGAACACGAACCCGGCCACGGCACCCAGCACGATGCCCAACAAGAAGGCGCCAAACCCTCCGCTGCGTTCGCTCATTCGCCCGCCTCCGCGTCGTCCGGCGCTGACACGAGCGCCGCCCGTGGCGCCACATGGGAGTCGAGCTTCGGTTTGACGTGACGATCGGTCGCTGCCCGCGTGCTCTTCACGCGCAACTGCTCGAACAAGAACGCGAACGTCTTTTCGAGGTCGGCGCCGATCTTGGCGCGCACATCCTCCGGCAGATCCCAGAACCGCTGCTTGAAGGGACCGATCGCCTTCTTGCGGCTCTTGTAGATGAACTGCTCTTCGGTGTCGCCCTTCTTCCACTCCTCTTTCGCTTCCCGCTTGACCCACTCGTTGACTTCCCGGCGCAGGTCCTGCGGCAGCGCGGGATGATCCATGACGATAGTCTGGAAGTTCGTGGCGAGGTGGATCTCGACCGCCTCGCACTGCGGGAACTGCGAGAACGCTTCCGCCGGCAGCGTCGAGGCGCCGTGCTGCACCGCGCCGCCGAGCCCGTATTTGGTGCGCGCGTCGTGCGACAGCGCTTTCAGCGCGGCGAGGTCGAGCTGTACTTTGGCAATCGAGCCGTCGGGCAACACGACACCGCCGTGACTCGTGCCGGTCTGCACGGAGATCTTCGAAATGCCGGGCGAGGTGCCGAGCCGCTGCAGCGTCCGGTTGTACCCCTCCATGAACGCCTTCAGCTCGTGCACGTCGCTGTTCTTACCGCCGACTTCACCGATCTCCGCGCCCACCGAGACGGTGACGCCGTCCGGCTCGCGGTCGCGAATGAACTTCGTCAGCTCGGCCGCGCGCTCGTAGTTGGTGCGCTGCTGCTCATCGAGATTGGGCTTGGAGAGATCGACGAGGGTCGAGGTATCGACGTCGATGTTGTAGAAGCCGGCGTGCAGCTCTTCCTCGATCAACGCGCGCAACGCCTTCAACTCGGCCTCCGCATCAGCCGCGTATTTCTTGGCATTGACCTGGACGTGGTCGCCCTGAATGAACAGTGGGCCGGTGAATCCCTCGCGCAGCGCCGCAGCCGTCATGACCGCGACGTATTCGGCGGGCCGCTGGTCCGTGTAGGCGATTTCGCTGCGCGCAATCTCGCAGATGATCGCGCCAGCCTCGAGCCGCTTCGCCGCGCGGAAGATCGCTCGGGCGGTGTCGTAGGCGAGGATGCGAACGTTCATGGCCGGCGTCGTGAACGCCGGCACTTCGCCGCGACCCCGCGCGATGTACAGCTCGTGAATCGAGGCGGGCCGGACACCGGCACGCTGGCCGATCTCCCAGATCATCCACCGTGCCTGCGCCTTCTCGTCCTCGCTGCCGAATACCGCCCGCCGCACCAACGCGTCCATCCTGGGACCTTGGCGCACCGCCGGATTGTCGAATTCTTTGAGCATGAGCGCTGCGTTCCTCCTCGCGGCGGAATTTATGCCCCGGGTAAGTCGATAACCAGCCCGTCGTAGGCGGGCGCGATGCCCGCAGGCAGTTGTGCCGCCAACGCCGCGTGTGTGTTCTCGTGCGTGAGATGCGTAAAGAACGTGCGGCGCGCTCCGACGCGTTGCGCCGCCGTGACCGCTTCTGAAACGGAGAGGTGCAATGGATGGGGACGCGACAGGAGCGCGTTGAGCACCAGAACGTCCAGATCCCCCAGAACCTCGATCACACTCTCGGGAATCACCTTCACGTCCGTGAGGTACGCGATTGGCCCGACGCGATACCCAAAGACCTCATGCTTGCCGTGCGGCAACGCCAGCGGCAGCACCGGCACGCGAGCGATGGACACGGTCCGCCCCGCCTCCAGCTCGTGCGGCGCAAGCTCGGGCTTGCTCGTTCCCTCGGCCACGACGATCGCGGGATCGAAGATGTAGGGAAACTTTGCGGCGAGCTCCGCCATCGTTTCCCGCGAGCCGTACGCCGGTAGCATCGCGCCCATGCGCACCGTGAGCGCGCGCAGGTCGTCGATGCCGTGCACATGATCGGCGTGCGCGTGCGTAAAGAGCACGGCATCGATGTGATCGACGCCCGCCGCGAGCAGCTGCAGCCGCAGCTCGGGCGGGGTGTCGATCAGGAGTCGCTTTCCGTTCGTCTCGATCAATGCCGCGGTGCGCGTACGCCGGTCGCGCGGATCCGCGGATGTACAGGTGGGGCAACGGCAGCCAATCTGCGGCACGCCGAACGACGTGCCGGTGCCGAGGAAGGTCAACCGCACGTCACACAACCTCGACCTTGATGAGGTTGGTGCTGCCGGAGACATCCCACGGAACGCCCGCGGTCATGACGATGCAGTCGCCTGATTTGGCGTACTTGCGCTTGAGAATGAGGTCGCGGACGACGGTCAGCATGGCGTCGTAGCCGGGCACGTGGTCGACCAGGACGGGAATCACGCCCCACACGAGCGCGAGCTGGCGGTACGTCGTCGGCTCGGTGGTGACGGCGAGGATCGGCACGGGGGGACGCAGCGCGGCAACCTTGCGCGCCGTAAAGCCGCCCTTGGTCAGGCTCACGATCAGCGGCGTCTTGAGCATGCGCGCCACGGCGTGCGTGCCCCAGGCGATCGCGTCTTCGGTGTGGACGGCTGCGCCTGCCGCGCGGCGCTCTTCCCGTTGCCGCAGCGGGTGGCGCTCCATTTCCCGAATGATGCGGTCCATCGCGCGCACCGCTTCAACCGCGTACTGCCCCACGGCCGTTTCCGCCGACAGCATGACCGCATCCGTGCCGTCGAGAATCGCGTTGGCGACATCGGACGCCTCGGCGCGGGTGGGACGAGGGTTGTGGACCATCGACTCGAGCATCTGCGTTGCCGTGATGACCGGTTTGCCCTGGTGATTCGCCTCGCTGATGAGCCGCTTCTGCACCAGCGGCACCTGCTCAAACGGCAACTCGACGCCGAGGTCACCGCGCGCCACCATGACGGCGTCGGACACCGCCACGATCCTGTCGAGATTGTCCAGTGCGGTCGCCTTTTCAATCTTGGCGACGAGCTTGATGGTCGGGGGAACGAGGCCCCGCAGCTCTGCGATGTCTTCCGGACGCCGGACGAACGAGAGCGCGAGGTAGTCCACCCCCACCTTCACGGCGTCCTGGACGTCCTCGCGGTCCTTTTCGGTCAGCGCCGGTGCCGAGACCTGCACGCCGGGCAGGTTCATGCCCTTGTGCGCCGTCAGAATCCCCCCGTCGACCACCCGGCCCCGCACGCGCGGCGCGTCAACACCAGTGACCTCCACCGACAGCAAGCCGTCGTTGAGCAGGATGCGCGAGCCGACGCGCGCATCGGCGGCGAGACGGTCGTACGTAGTGGGCAGCTCGTCTCCGCGCGCGATCTCCTCGGGGGCAAAAACGACCTGCTGGCCCGCGGTGAGCTCACGCGGAGCCGGAAGATCCCCCACGCGGATGCGTGGCCCCTGAAGGTCGAGGAGCACCGCAACTGGTTGGTCGGCCTTGGCGGCGACCCTCCGAATCGCGGCGATCCACTCGGCCCGCGTCTCGGCGGTGCCGTGCGAGGCGTTGATGCGGAGCACGTTGACGCCCGCGTCAAGCAGGGCGCCGATGGCTGACGCGTTGCCCGTCGCCGGTCCGAGCGTGGCGACGATCTTGGTGCGGCGTATGGTCGGGACTCCGTTCGCCGAGTTATCCACAATTCCACGCGATGCAAGAGATGTGGAAAACTGGCGCGCGTGGAACGAACAATCTGCCGCCGGAAAGAGGCGACGCTACTGCGGTACAACGTCGAAATAAACCGTTGAAGAGAATACGTCTAATAAGAGCCATTGAAGTGATACGTGAGGTCCCGGCAGGCGGACGGCGCACCGTTGCGGGCTGCATAAAGATTCGCACATCTGCATACCGACTCAGCGCACGACCTCGAGCGACTTCTGTTCGAGACGCTGTTTGAGCTCCTGCAGTACGTGAATTGCGCGCGCCATGGCTGAAGCGGGCATCCCTTCGATCGTCCGGATCGGTCGTGGTTTCGACGAAGCCCTTCGCCTCGAGGCGCTGGATGAAGGTCGTGGCGGCTGCGCGCGACACACCCAGCTCGCTGGCGATGTCGCTCGGCCGGGCGCCGTCCGGCCCGCCGAGATCCACGGCCGCCATCACGGCGTGGGCCCGCTGCGAGAGCCCAAAGCTCTTGTAGGCGCGATTCCCGGCGCGCTCGATGGCCTGCCGGGCGGCAATAACCGCATCGGTGAGCTGGAGGGCGAGCTCAGACCGATCAGCCATCAGCCCTCTGCCATCGGTCGGATAATAGTTAACATGTTGATAGTTAACATACGAAATATTTGCGTGCCCGCAATACCTGGCGTTTCCGAGGGGGAGAAGCTCGATCAGCAGGTTTCCGACCAGTCGACCTTCGACTCCTTCGCGCAACGCAGGCACTTCAGCTGATCCGGTTTACCGGTGAAATCCTGTCGCTCCTGACAATGCGGACAGACGGCGTACGTCGTGGTGACCTCCTCCCCTTCCCTGCCACCCAGGGTAGGGCGGAGCAGGCCGGTCCGGACGACGATGGTCCAACGATCGGGGGGCGTGTCGCGGACGGCGACATCGATGCGGCTGACGCGCACCGGTTTCTTGCGGACCTCGAGGACGACCTTGCCGTCATCCGTCTCGTCGACGATGGGATACCACGCGCCGCGGCGCAGCACGTCGGCGACGTTGTCGAGGCAACGGGCCCATCCCCGCGGGGTTGGCATGAAGGGGGCCAATGTAGCACATCCTGCTAAATTGCGTTATGCGCACGATCGGTATCGTCACCCGTCTCCAGATCCAACGCGACTCCCTGAAGCGCGGCGAGAAGCCCACCCGCGTCTACGATCCAACCCCCCTGCTGGCAATTCCGGCGCTGCACGTCACACCCGACGGCGCGCTGGGAGGCACGGCCGATGGCACGTGGATTGTGGATGTACACCACCGCGATCATCCCTACACAAAAAACGCGGATGGGCTCCACGGCATCTCGCTCGGTTTCACGGCCCACTACGACGCGATGCGCGAGCACTTCGGCGACCGCGTGGAGATCGGATGCGCGGGCGAAAACATCATCGCGACCAGCGACCGGCGACTGAGCTATGACGAGGTCGCGAACGGCGTCGCTATTTTGTCACCAGACGGCAAGGAGCGCGTCCGGCTCAAGGTGTTACAGGTCGCGCACCCGTGCCGGCCGTTTACCGGCTGGGCGCTAGGGAAGCAGGTCGAGCCGGAGGAACTGAAAAAGCATCTGCAGTTTCTGGACAACGGGATGAGAGGGTTTTATTGCGTCGGTGAGGCGGTCGGAACTGTTACCTTAGGTGATCAAGTGGCAATTCTTTAGGACATGCAAGGGCTGCATGTCCCGCTCTTCAAGACAGCTCGTCCCACGCCATCACCGCCGTCTTATGACAGCGGTCGCATGTCATTTCATTCGTCCGCGCCTCGATCCCCTGCCGGTGCCGGCAGCTGGGGCACACGGCGTAGGTGAGGGGGAAGATCCGGCCGAGTCGCTCGATGACGCGCGGCTCGCAGCGCACGATGGTCCACCGCTCCGGCGGATGATAGCGAATCTCGAGGAAGCGACGGTCGACCGGCACGTTGTGCCGGTTGACGTCGAGCACCACGATGTTGCTCGAGGAGATGCGAACGACGGGATACCAGGCGCCGCGCCGCAGCGTGTGCGCACCGGCGGGACCAACGCGCGCCCAGCCCTTCACCTGCAGGCGCGTGGGCGTGACCATTCGGTTGCTGCTTTCCATGGCCTGTAGACTACCTACCCGCGCAAGTGCCCGTCGTGACTAGAGTCACAGGGCGTACGGTCGCCGCAGAATCAGCCGCATTCCGAAAAGCCGCACACGTGACATTTAGCACATCCCTCGATAAACGCCAGTTGCGACCCGCAGTCGGGACAGGCGCCGATGAAGTCCTGCTCGGGTCCTCGCGCCACCCGTAGGGGGGCATCAGCCACTGACCCGGGCACGACCTCCGTCGGAGCCAGCACCGCCGACTTGGTGTTGTCGAGGAGATCCTGCTGCACCCCCTGCTTGTCCTGCATCCACTTCTCGATCGCGATGCCGATCGCGTCCGGCACTGAGGCCACCTTGTGGGGACCGAGCCCCACCGCACGGTCGGAAGAGATGCCGCGCAGCTGCCGGTAGACCTCCTGGAGCGGCACACCGGAGCGCAACGCCAGCGAAATCAGCCGGCCGATCGCCTCGACGTCCGCCATCAGGGCGCCGCCCGCCTTGCCGAGGGACATGAAGACTTCGAACGGCTGGCCCTTGTCATCCTCCGTGATCGTCACGTACATCGTGCCGAGCGGCGACTCGATGCGACGGGTCGAGCCTTTGAGGAGATCGGGCCGCGAGCGCTTCGCTCGACGCTGCAGGTTCTCCGCTTCGACGTCGTGCAACCGCTCCTTCGTCAGGTGCAGCTCGGTCTCCAGCTCGGCGATGCGGGCCAGCGCCTCCGTGAGCGCGTCCTTCCCTGCCCCGGTTGCGTTCTCCGTCACTTTCTTCGCGGTCGACCCCGTGGACAGCACCTGGTTCTCCCGTGCGCCGTCGCGGTACACCGTGACGCCCTTGCAGCCGAGCTCGTAGGCGTAGCGGTAGATCTGCTCGACGTGCTCCTCAGTCGCGGCGTTGGCAAAGTTGCACGTCTTGGAGATCGCGGAGTCGGTGAATTCCTGGAACGCCGCCTGCATCTGGATGTGCCACTCGGGCGTCACGTCATGCGCGGTCACGAAGACGCGCTGCCACTGCTGCGGCACCGCGTCGAAGTGGATGTGTCCCGACTCGGCGATCTGCTTCATCAAGTGTTCCGAATACCAGCCCTCGCGGTTCGCGATCGCCACGAAATCTTCATTGACGTCAGGCATCAGCACACCGGCCTGATTGCGCATGAACGCGACGGCGAACAGCGGCTCGATGCCCGACGAGCAACCGGCGATGATTGAGATCGTGCCGGTCGGCGCCACCGTCGTGAGGTTGCAATTCCGCAGCTTCCGCATCGGCCGGATGCGCTCGCCCCGCGCATCGCGCGCGCAGGTGGCGTCGGGGCCCCAGATCGACCGCTCCCATTCCGCAAACGTGCCGCGCTGCTCGGCGAGCTTCTCGGACGCGACCTTCGACTCTTCATCGATGAACCGCATGAGCTTCCGCCCGAGCGCGGCGCCGGCATCCGAATTGTACGGGATACCAAGGCGCACGAGCAGGTCGGCCCAGCCCATGATGCCGAGGCCGATGCGGCGAATTCGCTTCGCCAAGTCGTCGATCTCGTCGAGGGGGTACTTGTTCGCGTCGATGACGTTGTCGAGGAAATGGGTGCAGAGGTGCACCGCGGTGCGCAGACCGTCCCAGTCCACGTCACCGTTCTTCACGAACAGGCCGACGTTGATCGAGCCGAGGTTGCATACGTCGTACGGGAGCAGCGGCTGCTCGCCGCACGGATTCGTCGCCTCGTAGCTGCCGAGGTGTGGGACAGGGTTGTAGTGATTGGCACGATCGATATAGAACACGCCCGGCTCGCCCGTCTTCCAGGCGCCGTGCACGATCTGCTTGAAGACATCACGCGCGTCGAGCTGACCCACCACCTTCCCCGTGCGCGGGTGGATCAAGTCGAAGGGCTTGCCGGCTTCGAGAGCGACCATGAACGCGTCGGTGACCGCCACAGAGATGTTGAAATTGGTCACCTGCGTCAGGTCGTCCTTGCAGTGGATGAAGTCCAGGATGTCCGGGTGATCCACGCGCAGGATGCCCATGTTCGCTCCGCGCCGGGTCCCACCTTGCTTCACGACGTCAGTCGAGGCGTCGTACAGCTTCATGAACGAGACCGGCCCGGAGGCGACGCCCATGGTGGAGCGCACCACGTCATTCTTGGGGCGCAGCCGCGAGAAGGAGAAGCCGGTCCCGCCACCCGACTGATGCACCAGCGCCATCGCTCGGAGTGTGTCGTAGATGCCCGAGCGCCCATTCGAGAGGGCGTCCTCCACCGGCAGCACGAAGCAGGCCGACAGCTGGCCGAGGGGCCGGCCGGCGTTCATCAGGGTGGGAGAGTTGGGCATCCACACCCGCGTCGCCATGAGTTCGACGAATGTCTCGGCGAGGCTTTCCACCGCCCGATCTGAAGCGCCGTAGGTACGGTCGGGCGCGGCAATGGTGCGCGCGACACGCCAGAACAGGTCCAGGGGGCGCTCCACCGGCTTCCCCTGGTCGTCCTTCACGAGGTAGCGGCGCTCGAGGACGGTCAGGGCATTGGCGTTCAGATCAAGCCGAGCCTCAGATACGGTCATGCGCATCTCACGGCGAATCGAGTTGAATTAAGGAAGTTAACGGAACGTGGAGGCCCAAGGTAGGCGCGTGATTGGAGCCGGGCAAGACTGAAGACTCGTGTCGTCGTGTCTCGCACTCCGAGTATCAACATCACAAAGTTGTTCGCTCGACCGGAAAAGCTCCGCTGCGATGCCGCGCGGCCTGCTCGACGTAGTGCTCCCACGTTTCTTTGATCCGCGCGCGCAGACCATCGTCCACGTGACGCACGACACGCGCCGGTACTCCCATGACGAGCGAGCCGGGGGGCACGCGCATCCCCTCCGGCACGACGGCTCCGGCGGCGATCACGCTCCCCGTCCCCACGTGCACGTCATTAAGAAGGATAGACCCCATCCCGATCAGGCACTCGTCCTCCACGGTACACGCGTGCAAAATGACCCGGTGCCCCACCCCCACGCGGGCACCGATCAGCGCCGGTTTCCCCTCATCCACATGCACGATCGTAGCGTCTTGCAGGTTGGTCGCCTCCCCGATCACGATCGGGGCCATGTCGCCTCGGAGCACGGCCTGATACCACACGCTCGAACGCGGTCCGAGCGTCACCTCTCCCATCACGACGGCACTCGGCGCGATGAACGCGGTCGGATCGATTTTGGGCTTGTGGCTTATTGGCGTACAGGCTGGAACGGCCACTGTACCCACGCTTCGGTCGGCTCGCCGTTCTTCTGAGCCGGATTCCAGCGCAGGTTCCTGGCCATGTCGAGGGCTTCATTGTTGAAAGTCTCGACGTTAGAAGGCACGAACACCCGCGCCTCCATCGTCGTGCCATTACGCGAGACCCGCACCAGCAGGATCGCCTGACGCGGAAAGACCGGCGCATCGGGGGCGACCGGGATCAAGGTCGGCGACAGCGGCAGCGGACGCGTGTCGAAGCAGAGGTTGTCCTGATTGTACGCAGGTCCATACTGGTCGCAGGGCCCGCCGGCATCCTCGCTGGTCTGCATGTCCACCCGCATGCTGTGCGTCTCACCGGCGGTGATGATCACTTGACGGTCGTAGGTCTGGTAGCCGGTGGCGCGCACCGTCAGATGCCGGACGCCGGGTGGCAAGTCGAGCTGATTCCCGCGCACTTGCTGGCCGTCAATGCTGATGCGGGCGCCTTGCGGCAGGTTCTGCAAGACCAGGCGGCCCGGCGTGCCCTCAGCCGGCGGTGGCGGTGGCTGAGGAGCTGCCGCGTGACTCGTGTCTCCCTGCGCTTTCGTGCTGTCGGCCGCGGCAAGCCGGGTCGTATCCCGTGCGGCGGTGGAGTCCGTCGTTCTCGCCGGAGACTTGGCGAAGATCAGCCCCTGTTTGTACGCGTAGAACCCGCCGCCACCGAACACCGCGCCGACGATGACGAGCCACAGCAGCAGTCCCGAGAGGACGGAGCGACGCGGTCGCTCACCAACCAGCGGCGCCGCTACGGCACCATCGACGGGTGGACGCGTGCCGGTCGCACGCGGCAGCGGCGTCGTGGGGGCCGAGGCGAGCCGCGCGCTGGACATCGACGGCAGCGCTTGTGTCGCATCCGTGGTGAACGAGACGGAGCGTCCGCCCTCGAGCACCGTGATCAATTCGTCGGCGTTCTGGAAGCGCTGCGCCGGCGTCTTCGCCATCATCTTGCGGATGATTTCGAACAGCTGGCGCTTTTCCTGGTTCTCGAGCGGCGGGGTCGGGATCTCCTCCATGATGTGCTTGTAGCCGATGGAGAAGGAATCCTCGCCGTCGAACGGCACGCCGCCCGTGAGGCATTGGTAGCCCACCACACCGAGCGAGTAGATGTCGCTGCGGCCGTCGAGCGCCTGCGCCTTGGCCTGCTCGGGACTCATGTAATGCGGGGTCCCGATCGACATCCCGGTGCCGGTCAGCTTGCCGCCGGACGCCGCCTTCGCGATCCCGAAGTCGGTGACCACCGCGTGCCCATGTTCGTCGAACATGATGTTGTCGGGCTTGATGTCGCGGTGGACGATTTCCTTCTTATGGGCGTACGAGAGGGCGCGCGAGACGTCGATGAGAATGCGTTTGATCTCGGCGGGAGGCAGGGAGCCGCGCGACGCCAGAATGCTGGAGAGCGGCTTCCCGCGCAGGAACTTCATGACGAAGTAGATGATCCGGCCAGATTTTCCGACGCGATAAATCGGGATGATGTTCGGATGCTCGAGCTTCGCCGACGTGCGGGCTTCGCGCTGGAAGCGCTCGACGAATTCCCTGTCGAACGCCAGGGAGAACGGCAGCACCTTGATCGCGACTTCGCGGTCGAGCTGCTTTTCTTTCGCCTTGAACACGATCGCCATGCCGCCGCGACCGAGCTCTTCGAGGATCTCGTATTCCTCGTTGAGCTCCTGCCGCACCATATCGATTTCCGCGATGTCGGGCGCCTCGACACGAACGCCCGTGGGCGTCGCCGCGGTCAGATCGAGGCCGCAAGAGTCGCAGAACTTCGCGGTGTCCTTATTCTGGGTGCCGCAGCGGGAGCAGTACAATCCGATCTCCAGGGGTCCGCGCTAACTTAGGGTTCGCCCTAAGACGGGTCAACAGACTGACGCGCTGGTGCGCCGAAAAAATCAGAAATCGGCAGCGAAGGCGGCGTAGACCCGAGGATGACCGGTCGCCGGCTGCGCGACACCGAGCCGAACCCGCAACGGCAGATCGTAGCTGATTGTCATGTCGCTGATCAACTCCGCGCCCACCGAGCGCAGGCGATGCAGGCGCGGCTCCTCACCTACATCCCACGCGTCCCCCACATCGCCGAACACCGCGAAGGCGAGCTTGTCGGCGCCGAGCGGCAGGTGACCCAGCAACCCGCCGAGCAAGGTGACGGGCATGCGGTACTCCGCGGTGAGCGTCGCCGCGCGGCGCCCGTGCAACGCGCCTCCGATATACCCGCGCACCGGAAACGACCGGAGCGAGGCGCCTTCCTGTCCGAATCCGAAGTTCACGCCGCCGGACGACACACCACCCACCGAAAGGCGATCGGGAATCGGTCCGTCGAGCGCGCCCAACGCGCCGCGGATCGCGAGCACGGGATACGCGAATCCCATCCGCGGACCGGCGCGCACATAGAGATTGCCGCGGGCACGCACCTCGTTGAGCCAGCGGTCCGAGCCCTGCTCTTCTTTTCGTCGATACAGAAATGCGGCGGTCGCACCGTCCTGCAGCGACACGGTGAGCGGCGCCGCTACCACGGATCCAAACGCCAATGTCGCGGATCCGCCAACGCGATCGCGATCGATGCAGCCGAAGCAAATGTCCGCGAGGTTCGTATCGGGAACGGAGACGAATCGCCTTCCTTCATATTCCGCAGCGACGCGCAGCGAGACGAAGCTGCGCCAGCGGTGGGCCAGCATGGTCGCGCCGATCGAGCCCTCACGATGCTCCGAGGAGACCACGTGTCCGGTGCGATCGATGCCGATCAACGACCAGTCATTGGAGATGTAAAAGTCGAGCGTGGGATCGCCCAGCGCCTGACTCACCAGGAAGAAGTAGCCCTGGGCGCGGGCGGGGGGGGGCGATCCGGAGACCAGCGCTTCGGCGACGTAGGCGTAGCGTCCGACCGCATCCGCCCCCGCGGTCGCCACACCGAGGAAGCGGCCGGCCTCCGCGGCATCGAAGCCGAGCGGAATCCAAAAATGCGGCCGGAGCGATCCCCACGAGGCGTAGCCAGTCTCGCGCATCGCGACTGGTGGAGCTGAGTCGAAGGGCAGCGATGCCGGCAACGTCACGGCTCGAGGGGGGAGCGCGGCGGGCGTGACCGCGCGCAGCTCCCAGCCGTCGTTGCCCATCGTGGCGAAGGCGATGCGACCGTCGGAGAGCGGTGCCGGCGCGTGCGCGCCGAGCGGCTCGGCGGTCAGCTGGGTGATCCTGTCTGCTTCGCGCCAGCGATGAATCTGCGGGAAGCCGTTGGCTTCCATCACGAACAGGACGCTGCCGTCGGGCGCCCACACCGGGTCCGCGATGACGCTTCCCGCTGCCGCCTGGGCGAGCACTTCGACAGACGCCGGCGTCGCGGCGCGCCAGCGGACCAGCGCCCACCGGCCATCGAGATTGCGTGAAGCCACGATCCAGCGACCGTCGCGTGAGGGAACGGCGGGTCCCCATGTCGCCTCGCTCGAGCGGACTCCGCTTGTCGGCGCTTCAGCGCCGGCCGTGAGCTGCAGCGTCGACAGCACGCCACCGCCGGCGCGCGGTTCCATCAGGCGGGCGCCGGTCGTGAGGCGCGTCCAGGCGCCATCCGGCGTCCAGCGCCAGAGATCGCTGCGCACGGTCCACCGGCTGGTGTAGTCCAGCTGCGCGACGATCAACGTGTCGCCGAGCCAGTCGTAGCTCACCTGACCGTTGACCCGGTGCGACCGGAGCACGGCGCCGGTCGCGGGATCGATGACGCGCAACCGTCGCGCGCCGCGCCAGTCGTCGTGGACATACGCCAGGCGGGAGGGGCCATTCGGAGCAACGCGCGGGACCGGCTGGTAGCGCAGCTGCCCATCGATGAGCTGGCTGCGTGTCGTCGAGCGATCGGAGGCCGGCGCGGCGGCAGCAACGGAGCGGGACCACACCTCCGTCAGTGCGTTGGGCACACCGGCGTGGCGCAGCGGGCGCCCAATACGAAATGGAATGAACTGTCCGCTGGTCGCCTCGATGAAATGCGGGATCACCGAATCGCCGGTCGTCCGCGCCAGGTAATCCCAGAACCGGCTGCCGTAGGCGTACGGCCCGAGCCCGTCCGGCCAGCGCGAAAAATACAATGCATTCCACGGCGATCGCGCGCGACCCGCCGCCGCATCGGCGGCGACGATCTCGCGGTGAAACGTGCCGTCGGCGCGGCCGCCAGTCGTGAAGCGCGACTCATAGTACGTCGCCAACCCTTCGATCACCCAGCTCGGCTGATACTGATTGGGGAAGAATCCGGGCACGCGACCGAAGATCGATTGCAGCGTCCCCCAGAGTCCCCGGGACCGGTCGAGATGGAAGACGTGCGTCAGCTCGTGCACGATCACGAGTCGTTCCCAGCTGTCGTAGTTCTGCAATCCGGGGTCGGTGACGGGCGGCGTGAGAAAGATCGTGAAGCGATTCGACGGGAAGACGGTCGTAAAGCCGTTCGCCGCATCGACGTCGTCCGAGAGCGTCAGCGCGCGATAGTCGGGGCGAAAATGGACGCGGAAGTGCTGGGTGTGGAGGGTACGCCAATGTCCGGATGGATCCTGGGCGGCGGCAGGAGTGCTGAGGACGAGTGCAAACAAAATGCGGAATGCGAAATGCGGAATGCGGAATTGGCGAGCGAACGTCGTTCCGCGATTCCGCATTCCGAATTTCACATTCCGCATTATCGAGCCATCTCTCGCAAGAACTCCTCAATCCCCCGCACCACACCAAGCGCGTACCGCATGCGGCCTTCAGGCGTCAGGAGCATCGCCTCCTGTTCCGGAATCATCATGAACAACCCTTCCGTCAGCGCCGAGGGCATCCAGGGATTGCGAACGAGCGCGGCACTGCGCGGATGGAAGTAGTACACGCTGGTCCCGTTATTGACGAAGGGATTCACGCCATCGGGCAGCGCGTTGGCGTGGATCGAGACGAGCACGTCGGCGTCGTGCTCCTCGGCAAACCGGGTGCGCGGAAACAAGTCGACCGGCGTCGAGTCGGTGCGCGTCAACAGCACGCGCGCTCCCGCCTGCTTGAGCAGCGTCTTCGCTTGCTGGGCGACCGCGAGCGTGGCGACTGGCTCCCACAGGCCCGCCGGTCCCTTCGCGCCCAGCGGTGGATGGCCCGGGTCGAGGACGATCGTACGCCCGGCGAGCGGCCTGCGAATCTCAAGCAGCAGATCACGACCACCCCACTGCGTACGATAGCCCCACACCGGTCCCGCAAGCGATAACGTGATTGTCACCTCATCGGCGGCGGGCTGCGCATAGCTCATGCGCGTCACGTACGGATCGGTACCGCCGTACT
>WNGH01004163.1_pt1 | contig 25332 bp, 19 predicted proteins | sample 5400631 | NCBI WGS metagenome assembly WNGH01 (sample SAMN13153373, study PRJNA577476) | soil metagenome | isolation source: 115 cm soil or saprolite under Garry oak tree replicate 1 | place: USA:California | collected 2016-06-15
CAACTTCAGCCGGTGTACCGGCAGCGACCACCTGCCCGCCGTGCTTGCCGGCGCCTGGGCCGAAGTCGACCACGTAATCTGCGGCGGCGATCATTTCCAGGTCGTGTTCGATGACGAGGACAGTGTTGCCAAGATCGCGCAAGCGGCGCAAGACGTCGATCAGGCGGCGGGTGTCGCGATGGTGCAGCCCGATGGTCGGCTCGTCGAAAACGTAAAGAACGCCGCTCAACCCCGAGCCGAGCAAAGAAGCCAGGCGCAGACGCTGGGCCTCACCGGCTGAGAGGGTCGGCGAAGAGCGTTCCAGGGTCAGGTAACCGGCGCCGACTTCGACCAGCCGCGCGATGCGCTCGCTCAGATTGAACAGGATAGGTTCGGCGATGATCATTTCATCAGGGCTGAGAACGGCGGGGAGACCGTCCAGCCAGGCGCCGAGATCGCCGAGCGGCAGGCGCGAGACAGCGATGATGGTCTGCCCGTTGACGGTCACGACCCGGCTTTCAGGGCGCAGGCGCGTGCCGGCACAGTCGGGACAGGTTTGGGTGACCAGGAATTCTTCCAGCTTGTCGCGGTAATCGGCTTCGTGGATGTGTTCGTGGATGTGTTCAGCGTAGCGGCGCAGGAGATTGGTGGCGATGCCTTCGAAGTGTCCCTGGCGGACGGTGGTTGGCGGCTCGATATTCGGGAAGTGGCGGCGAAAGAGGGGGCTGTCTACGCCAAAGAGCAGCAGGTCGCGCTGTGGCGGGGTGTAGTCTTTGACCGGGAGCGAGAAATCGAATTCGAACCCGTAATGGGCAGCGGCTGTCTGCAGGGTGGAGGTGTGGTAGTTGATGTGAAAGAGGTTCCAACCAGCAACGGTGCCATCCGGGATGCTCTTTTGCTCGTCGACCAGGCGCTTGATGTTGGCCTGGTGGACGCTGCCCAGCCCGGTGCAGGTTGGACAGGCCCCGGCGGGTTTATTAAAGGAGAAGTGAGCCATGCCGATCTCCGGAATAGGTGCGCCGCAGTGTGGGCAGGGAAAGGTTTCTTCCGGAGTGGAGGCATCGTCGTCCGCGCTGGATTCACTCTCCCATTCCGCGTTGGAAGGGTCGAAGGAGGGCGGGACGTCTTTTCCACAGGTCGGGCAGGGGCGGTGTCCCAGGCGAGCAAACAACACGCGTAGATAGGTATAGACTTCGGTGGCAGTGCCAACCGTGGAACGCGGGCTGCGGTTGGTGAGGTGCTGGTCCACGCTGATGGATGGGGAAAGCCCGGTGATGGCGTCGACCGGGGGTTTCGCCAGCCCAAAGGCAACCAGTCCGAGCGATTCCAGGTATTGGCGCTGGCCTTCTTTATGCAGGATGTCGAACCCGAGGGTCGATTTGCCCGAACCGGACACACCGGTCAGGACGACGAGCTGGTTCTTGGGGATCGTAAGGGTGACATTTTTCAGGTTATGCAGCCGAGCGCCGCGAATAGTGATTTGAGCAGTCATCTGACCTCCTGGGTAGATAGATTTGAGACAGGCTATAACCGGAGCGGGAAAGCATACGGATGACGCGCAGACGGCTGATTTCCTGCGCCCCATAGCGCCGGTAGCCGTTGGAAGAGTCGCGCGGGATGTCGATCAACCCGTTGCGGTCCCAGTTGCGCAAAATGTCGATCGTAACGCCCAATAAGTGGGCTACCTGCCCAATCTGGAGCGGCTGGATGGTGGCGCCGGCGGTCGCGCCAAAGGCCCAGCGCTCGAGCAGACCGGCGGCGACGCCGGCCTGGGCACGCTCTGATTGAAAGAGTGCCAGGTGACTGTAGGCAAGCTCCAGCGCACCTCCCAGGTCGCCGCTGACGGTGGCCTGGATGATGCGAATTCCCGATTGATGGATAGCACTGCCAGGATATTGATTGCAATAGACCTGGCGAGCCAGGCGCAGGCAATTGAGGTGGCGCTGGGTGAAACGGCGGTAGCCGGACGGGCTATGCTCGACAGGAGGCAGTAAGCCCCAATCCACATAGCGACGCACGGTATTGGGATGGACGCCAACGGCTTTGGCCAGATCGGACGTACGCAGATATTTCATGCTGGACAATCTCCAGGAGGATTACAACACCAGCGTGGTTTTCTTGCGCTGTTGGTAGGTGGCGATTGACAGACAATACGGGCAGTTCATCGGGCGCTCCTCTGGAAGGTGTTCTGAATACTCGTCAGTCTATCACAGCGCTGATCTCTACGCCAGTCTTGCTCTCAATTAGGGTGTATCTTTTTGATCCTCACGTTCGTGTAGAGACAGAAAGCTATTTCTCTCGTTATGAGAGTAATCGGGGAAGAAGGATTCATGCCATCCGATGACACCCAGACAAACGCTTCGTGGCCACTGGAGGAGCCAGCACCCTCCAACCAGGGAAGACCACTCACGCGCGGCATGCATCCTCTGATCTACGAATTGTTTGTGCTTGGCGAACTCATGGTCCAGCCAATGTCCGGTTCGTTTCTCCATGAGACGGCCCGGCGCATCCTGGGACCATTTCGTCCCTTGAGCTGGGGGATCATCTCTCCCCTGCTTCGCCGGTTGAAGCAGCAGGAGCTGGTGACGTCAGCCATCGAACAGCGGCGGCCAGGCTTGCCATCTCCGGGACGTGGTCAGCCACCACGCAGCTATGCGATTACCCCGGCCGGTCGGGAGCGCTTCTTGAGCTTGCTCCTCACACCAAGCGCGTATAGCCGAGACACGCCTGAGGAGTTCGTCATCAAGTTGACCAAGTTTCAGTTTCTGACCCCGGCGCAACGGGTGACGGTCCTCGAGTGGTATTGGAGCTACCAGGATATCCTGCGCAGCTCCTATCAAGAGGCTCGTGACTATGTGCGTCACAACCCGGAGATTACAGATAGAGAGCGCGCCTGGATCATGCGCTCCATCGATTACCGACTGCACCGGGTGCAGGCAGAACGCTCCTGGCTCGACCAGCAGATCGCCGGAGAGCAAGATACAGGCCGCCGGTGACCGCTTTCTTTAAGAAGAGAGCATCTACGCGACACACAGAAAGGAAGGACCCTATGAACCAGGAACAGATGGAACAAGAGGTGGTGCGTCTTGCAGATGCCTGGGCCGCTGCCGAGTTACAGAGCGATACCGCTTTCCTTGAGAAGCGACTTTCAGATGACTTCGTGGGCATCGGACCGCTCGGATTCCTGCTGACCAAGCAGGAGTGGCTCGCGCGGCTCCAGTCCGGCGATTTGAAGTACAACGCCCTCACTTTGGATGAGGTCAAGGTGCGCGTGTACAACGAGGCAGCTATCTTGATCTGCCGTCAAGTCCAGGAGGCAGCCTATCGTGGCAACCCCATCATGGCTCAGTTGCGCACGACACTGGTGTTTGTCCAGCACCAGGGGCAATGGCAACTGGCAGGTCTCCACTTGTGTAATATTGGCCAGCCCCCGCCTTTTGCGCGATCCTAGGCCACACCTACCAGCGGCTCACTCACAGCGGACAGAAGAACGGAAAAAAGAGGAATCATAAGGAGGTATTGCTGTATGAAACTGGGATTGCATCTCTACGATTTTTCCTGGCCACAAGGCGCGAGTCAGCTTGGCCCGACGTTGGTCCGCATCGCGCAGGCAGCTGAGGCCGCCGGATTTGATCGCATCAGCACCGTGGACCATGTGTGGCAAAGCCATTATCTGGGTGGGCCAGAACACGAGGTTCCCTCGTGCTATCCCACCCTGACGTACCTGGCTGCCCATACCAGCCGGATCAAGCTGCTCGCCCTGGCAACGGCAAGCCCGTACTGGCACCCCGTCTTGCTCGCCAAGACGGTCACCACCCTGGATGTGCTTTCTGGTGGCCGTGCCTGGCTGGGCATTGGCGCTGGCGATTACGAAGAGGAGGCACGAGGCTCGGGACTGCCTTTCCCTCCACTCAAAGAGCGCTACGAGCGGCTGGAGGAGATGGTCCAGATCTGCTTGCGCATGTGGCAGGGAGAGCTTGGAGACCAGCGTCCCTACGAGGGGAAACACTACCGCATCGAGCGTCCACTCAACCTCCCGCAGAGCCTCACGCGTCCGCATCCGCCGATTCTGATTGCGGGCTCCGGCGAGCAAAGGACCTTGCGGCTGGTCGCACGCTATGCTGATGCCTGCAATGTGAGCCCTGGCCCGCAGATCCCACAGAAGTTGGAGGTGCTGCGCCAGCATTGTGAGGCTGAGGGCCGGGATTATGATGCGATTGAGAAGACATGTGCGTTCGCCTTCGACGTGGGCGAGGATGGCTCCAAAGTGAGCGAACTGATCGGACAACTGCACGCGCTGGCAGGTCAGGGTATCCAGACTGTTCTGGGAGTGGTCCCCCAGGTGCATCGGATCACGCCGCTCGAGGTGATCGGTCGTAAGGTCATTCCGGCTGTCGCGGATCTCTAAACATACCAGATCGGAGTTAGCAGAGACTCGCTAACGTTTAACATCGTGTGACCTGTTCTTTTGCATGATGACTCTGTCGCTTTCATACGGAATCGATACAGCTTTCTCTTCAAGAGAGAAACAGCTCGCGATAGGAGGAAGAGAGATGTCAGACGAATGGAGCAGGAGCGCCTCTGGCTCTGCCAGTTCCACACCAATGGCGAGCAGGACCACCCGAACCACACAGAACACCCAGCTTGCTCTTGCACTATTATGTGACCGGTTTGACAAGTCGTTTCACCCAGGAGCGCCATTCCCGTGGTGGTCCGTCGCGGGAGTGGCGCTCCTCATCATTTCCTATGTTGGTCGCCGGGCCGTTATCAGACTGATCGGCGGGGTTGGGGACAGATCAATGCGCTCGACCGCCTCGTAGCCGACCTCTCGGAGCCAGCCCACGTATGTCGAGAACGGGTTGACCTGACCGCGGCTGGTTCGTAGCAGCAAGCCGAGCGCGTAGAGGACGACCGACCGTGGACCATCAAACCGCTCGTTAGGTAAGGCATCCAGAATCGCCAACGTGCCTCCAGGGCGCAGAGCGTCGAAGAGTCGCCCGAGCAGGCGACGATTGGTCGCTTCATCGAACAGGTGGCAGAGATTGCCCATGATGGCCAGATCGTATGTGGAGCGGCCCAGGTCGAGGGTGAACAGGTCGCCGCTCAGGTAATCAAACTGGGTGGCGTAGCCGCTGGTGGCTACCACCTGCCGGGTTACCACCAGGACTGCCGGCATATCTACGGCCGTCACACGCATGTCCGGGTTCCGGGCGGCAAGGGCGAGGCTCCAGGGCGCTGCCCCGGCGCCAAGGTCCAGCACGCGTTGACTGCAAGCGATCAGGTGGCTGGCAGCTCGCTCCGCCGCGGGGGCAAACAAAGCGCCCAGGTGAGCAACCACCTCGGGATAGAGTGTTTCAGCTCCGCCAGGGGTATCGCCCGCTCTCGCTGGCTGGTCGTCACGGATCGCCTGGATGAGCTGGCCCCAGGGTGTGATCCACATGGTTAATTGGGCCAGATCGGAGAGAGCAGCGTGGTACGAACCGTCCGAGTTCTTCTCAACCAATCCCAGGCTACACAGGGCAGCCAGCAGCAGGCAGGCGCCACGCTCGCTGATGGCGCAATCGCGTGCGATGGTGGTCGAATCGGCTGGGCCAGCGTCGAGCCGCGCCAGGACGCCCAGGTGGTCGGCGGCGGAGAGCGCAGAGGAGATGGCGACTGCCTCCTGGAGAAAGCTCCATTGCTCAGTTGTGAGCCGTTGCTGTGGGCCTGTGGAAGCCATCATCATTGCACCTCCACCAATCCGGTAGTGCCGTCTACCAGCACCTGCTGTCCATCCTGAAGACGTGCTGTGGCATTGCCAGTGCCGACGACTGCCGGAATACCATACTCACGAGCGGCCAGCGAGGCATGAGCCAGGGGGCTGCCGGTATCGGTCACTACGGCTGCTGCATGAGCGAAGAGCGGCGTCCAGGCTGGTGTCGTCAGCGGTGCGATGAGCACGTCTCCCGGCTGCAGGCGGCCGAACTCTTCAGGGGTACGGATCACACGGGCCGGTCCGCTTGCGCGGCCAGGGCTGGCTGGCAATCCGGACAGTCCATTTCCAATTGGTGGTCCTGCCTCCGGCCTGAACATGTTCACAGTCCTTTCGAATATGCGCTTCATCATCGGTGTCATCTCGCCAAGGAAGAGCGGAGGCGTCAGGCGACGCTGGCGCTGCCAGAGCTTCCGTCGCTCCATCACTCCTGGCACCAGGCTCCCGGCCTGTGAGCTTTCAGTCAGGGCAGCCAGGAGTTCGGCGCGCCTCAGGAAGAACACGTCGTCCGCGGTGAGCAGGGCACCTCGTTCCACCAGTATCTCACCCAGGCGCAGCAGAGCACGCCGCATCAGCGGCCAGCCGAGCGTGAAGGAGGCGACATGCTCCTCTCGAATCCGGCCGAAGCGCTGTGCGGTGACCAGGAGCTGCTCGAAACGTGCCAACCGCTTCGGTTCGTGTGCCAACGCCGAGCGAGCCTGGGCCTCAGCCTGCAAGCGTTCCGTCGAAGCCAGACCGAGTCGCGCCAGGGTCTCGGGATCAGGGCTGGTGGGGCACGGTGAGCTATACTCGCCCAGGGTAGGATGGAACCAATCGAGGCATGCGACGGCGTGGCTGGCCAAAACAGGCGAAACAGCTGAGAGCCCGCAGAGGAGCCGCTGATGGCTCCCGCCGATGCGTGAGAAAAGATACTTGTGATAGAAAGCAGCCAGGGGCATTTCTGCTTTCCAGGCAAATCCGGCCACGGCCGTGATCGAGGTAAAGTAATCGCCAGCAACGCCCACCAGTTCCTCGACGAGGCGAATGAGGCCGGGTGCATCGAGTTGATCCACGCGCGCGGCGCTCTGCTGGACGAGCGCCTGATAGCGGGGCAGGAGTTCCGTACGCCACTCCCGCACGAACAGCTCGACACCGAACCGCGCGGTAAAAGGCATCGTCATGACCGCCCCGCGAGGCTGGACCAGTGCCTTCGGCAGAGTGTAGCGCAGAAGCCTCCAGAGCATGCTGGCGGGACTCGACGGGAGAAAGCTGAGCGAGCAGAAGTACCAGCCGTTGACGAGCATGTGCATCGGCTGCGGGACCGGGACGCCGGCGAGCTGCCGGGTGTTGGTGCCGAACCGTTCCTCTATCCGCGAAAGCCCCCAACTTTCGAAGAGCGGCGTCACCGGCGCGGGCGTGGAGTAGGGTGAGTAAGTTGCCTGGTGCTTCGCTGCCCAGCAGACCGTTGGCCAATTCGGCGACGGCCTCTTGTCCAAGGCGCGCGATACGCACCTCCTCAGCCAGACTCGCCCGGCGCAGGGACGTCAGGAGCGAGCGCAGGCCACGGGCAGTGTCGACCTCCTCAGCTCGGTGCGTACTCAGCACGAGCACCGCCCGGTCGGCGATGCCCCGGGCGAGGTAGTGCAGGAGTTCGATGGAAGCGGGATCGGCCCAGTGGAGGTCATCCACAAAGAGAAGCACTGGTGTCTCTTGCGCAAGTCGCTCGATCAGCCGCGCGACAGCTTCAAAGAGGCGAGTCTTTTCCAGGGCAGCATCGCCCAGGGGCTCCGCAGCAGGCAAACGGAGGTCGGGGAACAGTCGCCCCAAATCCGGCAGACCGCTCACTAACCGTGCCTGGCGAGAAGAGTCGAGGCGGCGCAGAAAGGGCCCGAAGGCTGCAAGGATGGGAGCGTAAGCCAGGCGACCTTCGAGCGCATAAGCGCAGCCCTCCAGAACGAGGAAGCCCTGTTCACGCGCCAGAGCGAGCGCCTCATGCGCCAGGCGGGTCTTCCCGATACCGGCTTCACCAACCAGGAACAGAGCACCCCCCTGCCTACGAGCAGCATGTGAAAGGCGTGTCGCCAGCTGGTCTATCTCAGCGCCTCGGCCTACGAGTGGCGGCTGTGCCAGTGTTGAACTTGACACCCCTTCCTGGATGGTATGCTGGGAGATCGGATCTCTCTGGTGTCGTTGCATGATACCTACTTCTGCAGAAAAACAGGAATCTCCCTGATTTAGATTCCGGCGCGACCAATAGCCATTCGTACATCTTACCTGAAAGTCGAGACAGCAAGCTCCTTCTGGGTGATGAATTCAAGCAGAGCAGGGGTTCCTTCCTGTGTCCGCTGAATTGCCCGTGTGATGGCCGGGATGATCTGATCCGGTTCGCTCACCCGTTCGCCATAGCCGCCAAGCGCACGGGCCAGGTCTGCATACTGCCCAGAAATATCCGTGCTGCGGTACTTCTCCGTTGCCACCTTCATGACTGGCAGTTCGATCGCCATCGAAGAGTTATTCAGCAAGATGGAGAGGATCGGGAGACGCTCGCGAACTGCTGTTTCAAAATCCATGCCAGTAAACCCAATGGCCGCATCTCCCCACACGTTGATGCAGAGCTTGTCTGGATGGGCCAGTTTGGCACCCATAGCCAGTCCCAGACTGTAGCCGAGTTGGGTCGTTTTGCCCCATCCAATATACGTCAACGGTTCACGCGTCTGCCAGAAAGGCGAAAGCTGATCGCGAGGACTGCCCGCGTCGTGGGTGATAATAGTCGTTGCGACATCAACGGTATGAAGCAAATCCCAGATGACACGGTAGGGTGAGAGGGGCATCTCGTTGGAGGTGAGCCTGGGCATCCACTCGGTGAGCCACTGATCTTTGCTTGCCCTGATCGCCTGCGCAATGCTCTCGCTGCGTCCACGTGGATTGCCGCCAAGCCGCTCTCTTACTGCCTCAACGAGCGCGGTGAGGGTGAGCCCTGCATCGCCGATCAGTCCATAGTCAATCGGGTAATCCTTGTTGAGGTCGGCAGGGTCCAGGGTTGCCTGGATTACGACCTTCCCTGCTGGCAACCTCACCCCGTAATTGGTGGTGGTAAAACTGCAACCAATGCCAAAGATCACATCAGCGGCTGTCAGAAACTCCTGCACCGGCCTGGGGATCGCATGCCCCCCTGAGCCGAGCGCAAGCGGGTGGGTTTCTGGAAAGGCGCTCTTCCCCTGTAAGCTCGTCGTGACTGGGGCCTCAAGGAGCTCGGCCAGTTCCCGTAAAGCTGGCCAGGCGCGCGCATAATGCACGCCCTGGCCAGCGTAGATCACGGGCCGTTTGGCCTCCACCAGGACGCGGGCCACCTCGTCAATCGCCAGCGGATCAGGGGCCGAGCGCATGCATGGGGCTGGTCGATATACCAACGGTTCAGCGACCTCTTCGGTAAAGAGATCGAGCGGGATCTCGACCATGACCGGTCGCGGTCGCCCGTTTCTCACCTGGGTAAAGGCGCGTCGCATCGCGTCTGGCAGCGTTTGAGCAGTAACGACTTGTTCGACCGACTTTGTGACATGCTGGAAATTGAGGAATGCATTGAAATTAGGTGGGACGTTGATCAACGTCCGTGGGTAGCCAGCAGGCAGCACCACGATGGGAACCGAGTCGCCGTACGCCTGGGCGACCCCGCCAAAGGCGTTCTCTGTGCCTGGTCCGAATTGCATCGTAAACACACCGATGCGCTCACCAGAGGTGACACGGCTCACAGCATCGGCCATATGCAAGCCCGTTCGTTCCTGTCGCACGATGATGGTCCGAATGTCAGCCTCTGCTGCGGCTTCAATAATCGGATTGACTGGGTAGCCGATGAGGAAGGAGATTCCCTCACGCTTGAGAATCTCAGCGATGGCGGTGGATACGTTCATATTCCCCCCCTGGAATGCCTCCTGTGTCTCTGAAGAACATGTGGTCATCTGAATAGCAAGCCCACGCATTATCCAAATGCTTCTCCAATACCACGATGCCACTTCAACACATGTGGCTATCACGTGATGACGCTCAAAGAGTTCCACCCGAGCCTTCATGTGCGAACTCGGCCAGCAGCACAGCGATGAGCTTGATGTTGAGCAGAAAGTCCTCCAACCGGATATGCTCATCTGGACCATGCACACGCGAACCGTCGTATCCTACCCCTGCACCATTGACGACGGGCAATCCGTAGCGCTGGCAAAGTTCTTCCATCGGGCCTGAGCCAGGCCTGCGTGGTAATATATAGGGTTCGACGCCATACACATAGCGAGCCGAACGGACAAGGGCATCCACCAGCGGCGACTCCAGCGAACTCTGAGCCGGGCGCGACGACGCTTCGAGATTCCTTACCTCCACGTCTGCAAAACCCTGTTCGGCCAGGTGATGCTGCAACAATGTCAAAATGGTCTCCGGCTCCTGGTCGGGTACCAGGCGGAAATCCAGCTTCGCTCCTGCCGTCGCAGGCAGAACGGTCTTGCCGCCCGGTCCCTGGTAGCCGCTCCACATACCACAGATGTTGCAGGTAGGCGAATATAGCAAGTGTTCGGTCAGGACTGCGGGGTCTTCGCTGGGGCCGAGCAGATGAGCTATTTTCCAACTCTGGCGCAGGAAGGGAGTATCTACCGGAAAACGTGCCATCAAGCGCCGCTCGGGCTCTGTCGGTGGGCAGACAGCATCGTAGAAACCGGGAATGCGCACCCTCCCAGATGGCTCATGCAGCGACCCAAGCGCTTCAACCAGCCGCCAGGCGGCGTTGGGAGCCAACGGAGCATTGCTGGAGTGAAGATCGTAGGCGACGCTCTGCACACGAAGTTCGACACTTAACAACCCTTTCAGTCCGGCGGTGATGGTAATCGCGCCCCGCTCATTGCGCACACCCGCCTCCCAGAGGCAGGCATCAGCCTGCAACAGGTCCTGGTGGGCGCGCGCAAACTCACCCAGGCTGGGACTGCCGATCTCTTCCTCTCCTTCGACCAGGAAGGTCACGCCACAGGGCAGCCTTCCATGAACCTCGCGCCAGGCGCGCACCGCCCACAGACGCGCTACCAGATTGCCCTTGTTGTCGGCCACCCCGCGAGCATAGAGACGACCATCCCGAATAGTTGCATCGAACGGTGGCACGCTCCAGGCCTCCAGAGGCTCAGGTGGCTGGACATCGTAGTGATCGTAGATGGCGAGACGACGCGCACGCTCACCAGTCAGGCGACCCACCACCATAGGAAAGCCCTGGGTAAGCACCAGCGAGGTCTCAGCATCTAGTTCGCGCAAGCTTTCCGCCGCGAGTTCGGCCATTTCCTGCATCCCCCTGTTCTGAGCGGAGATGCTCGGCTGGTGACAGAAACGCTGCAGAGTAGCAACTGCTGCATCCCTATGCGCGTCGATCCAGGTCAAGATGGGTTCAAGACGTTCAGCAGGAGTAGAAAGTGACATAGCGCTCACCCTTTCGAATCATCGAACACTGCTTTGAGACGAGCAATGATCCTCTCATTAAGAGATTTGCTCCATGATACCATAGAAGATGTACGGCCTGCTGCACTCCTTGCCAGCCCAGCCTCCGAGAATGTAGGTCGAGCACATCCTTACTGTTCAGGGAGTGTACAGAAGAGTGGGAGGCTATTAACGAGAGAGGAAGTGAAACCACTCTTTGTGGCTTACCGTTTTGGCCTGCCTGGGGAAGAATAGGTCTGTACAGAAAGCAGAGATAGCCATCCTGCATACACCGGTTGAGAGAGGAGCCAGGGAGTATGTGCAGGTGGACTCAGTCCCTAGACACACCGAACGCATGATCAAGAGAGACACCTTGAACATCATCATGAATCCGAGGACGACCATTGGCGTGCTCACCGAGACCGAGGTGCTGCTGGTAGACGCGGTTGGAGGCAAGCGCGTGCTGCGCTCGCTCCTGCTGCCCGCCGAGGCCAGCGACCTGAGCGGGCTCGCGGAGTTCCTGTGGCAGGCAGAGCTCACGGAGGTCTGGGTGCTGCCGACCACCACGCACTCCCGCACCGTCACCTGTGCTGGCCTGGCGCAGGTCCACCACTGGACCACGGTGGTCCATCCTGCTCTGGGCCATCCCGAGAGACCCGCCTGTGTCCTGCTTTGGCCCAGAGAGGGAGGGCGTTCTGGCAACCGTCGTCTTGCACTAGCCTTCCCTGAGCACTCCGGCTGGGGCTGGGTGCTGCCTGACGCGAAGGGCTTGCTGGCTACGGTGACTTATCTGGACCAGGTGCTGGGGAGGAGCGTGGCCGATGCCCCAGAACTGGTGGCCCCCCAACTGCTCACTGAACTCACGGCCGATCAGCCCACCATGTCGCTCCGTGCCTCGCAACTCGAGCTGTCTCACCTGCCCACCAGCGATGATATGCCCTCTCCGATCCTCCAGGGCGCTCGGGAGTTCGCCTGGATGCGCCCCCTCTTGCTGGCGGAACAGCGAGAGCGCTACCTGCACAAATACACCCACCTCTCGCTGGCGCTGGAGGCGGCCATGAGCGTCCATCTGGGAGCAGGCATGCCGCAGCACTCGCCCACGGGGCGCGCCTATGATGGCCGTCATCCCGGCCTCTGGCGTGTGGAGGCTGAGCCAGCCGGCTCGCTCTTCGATGGCAGACGCCTGCCGAGCTGTCTGGATGGCGAGTGGATGAGTACACCCCAGGTGCAGTGCTGCCGGAGCATCGGTTACCAGGTGCACATCCGGGAGGGCTACGCCTGGCCAGAGGCGCATCCCGTGCTCCAGCGGTGGGCGGCGATCTTGTGGCAAGCCGCCGAGCGGCTGCACACGCGCCCCCAGCTTTTCCGGCATGGACAGGCGCGCACCAATGCCTCCTCCACTCTCACCAGGCTTGCCGAGCTCGGGCTGGCTCCTCTTGCCCAGGAGCAAGCGGTCGGGAGATGGGGTCGGCCTGAGTGGTGGGCGAGCCTGGTCGGGGGCAGTCGAGCCGCGCTTTTTGCGCACCTGGTGCGTCTAGTGCGCAAGGGGACCATGCCGGTGCTGGTGGCCCATGATGCCCTCTGGGTGGTGTCCAATGACCCCGACCCGCTCACGGCCGTCCCCGGCCTGGTCACGGCTCGCAACTGGCAGGGATATAGCGTCGGATATGTGGACCCGCTCCCACTCTCAGGGGAAGTCCAGGCCGCCTTCAGGACCACAGACGATGCCAGCCAACTGGCCCAGATGCTCGATACCCTGGCTCGTGACGTCTTTCCCTAGCAGTGGCTACCAGCTTCACCGAGAAATCGCAGCTCAAGGGTACAAAGGCTCTGCTCAAAGCGGCCATGGATGGTACGAAACAAGGTGTTATGTTGACACAGCAGGTGAACGAGAAGGAGGAACGATGCGACACTATCAGATCGCTGTGCTGCCGGGCGACGGAATTGGGCATGAAGTCATCCCTGAGAGCGTCCAGACGCTCGCGGCCCTCGCCCAACTGCAGGGCGACTTCCACCTGGACACCCAGCAGTTCGACTGGGGTAGCGAGCGCTACCTGCGCGAGGGAGCCATGATGCCGAAGGATGGGCTGGCGGTGCTGGAGCGAGGTGGCTTTGATGGTATCCTGCTCGGTCCCATCGGGGACCCACGGGTGCCGGACCATCTCACGCTGTGGGGCTTGTTGTTACCGCTACGCCAGGGGTTCGACCAGTACATCAACCTGCGGCCTATGCGCCTGCTACCAGGCGTGCAGAGTCCCCTGGCAGGCAAGGGTCCCGCCGAGATTGACATGATCTGCGTGCGTGAGAACACGGAAGGTGAGTATGCTGGCGTGGGAGGACGGGTGCATCAGGGGACAGCCGAGGAGGTCGCAGTCCAGTCCATGGTCTTCACCCGCACCGGCACCGAGCGGGTCATGCGCTACGCCTTCGAGTATGCGCGCCAGCACGGACGTAAGCGCGTGACGAGTGCCACGAAATCGAATAGCATGCAGTACAGCATGGTCTTCTGGGACGAGGTGTTTGGGCGGGTGGCTGCCGGGTACCCGGATATCGCTCATGAGCAGCAACTCATTGATTCGCTGGCCGCGCGAGTCGTTACCAGGCCGGAGAGCCTGGATATGATTGTGGCCTCCAACCTCTTTGGCGACATCCTCATCCCCCAGCGCGAACCTCAACCCAGAGCGGCGCTATCCGAGCCTCTTTCAGGCGATTCACGGCTCGGCACCGGATATTGCCGGCAAGGGTGTAGCCAACCCCATCGCGTCGATCTGGTCCGGGCAACTTCTACTCGGCCATTTGGGCGAACAGGAGGCAGCGGCGACGCTCATGCGTGCCATCGAGGAGGTGCTGGCCGCAGGGCAGGTCCGTACTCCGGACCTGGGTGGCACGGCGACGACGCGTCAACTGAGCGAAGCTGTCCGAACGCAGCTGCGCAGAATCATCACTTGATAAGGATGTCCTCGTCTGCATAGTGAGTGGAGTGGAGACCCACCCACCTGTAAGAAGGCCAGAGCCACTACCTCACCGCGCCGTCCGGCGTCCGTACGCCCATACTGCCAGCGGGATGAAGATGACGAGGATACCGATACACCAGGCAAGCGCCTGCCAGATCGTCGCTGCATCAGGCTGGTTGAGGAGCAGCCCACGTACTGCGTTGACGATCAGCGAAACTGGCTGATGTTCCGCGAAGGCGCGCAGCCAGTCAGGCATACTTTGTGTCGGCACGAACGCGCTGCTGGCGAAGGTCAAGGGAAAGAGCCAGATGAAGCCAGCAGATTGTGCCGCCTCCACGCTCCTCACCGCCAACCCGATCACCGCCGAGATCCACGAGAAGGCAAAGCTGGTGAGCAGGAGGAGTCCCGCTGCCGCCAGCCAGGACACGAACGGGCCCTGTGGTCGGAAGCCAACCAGCAGGCCAACCGTCCACATTACTGCCACAACGAATGTATTGCGCACGATGTCAGCGATGGTACGGCCCGTCAGGACGGCCGATTTGGCCATCGGCAAGGAGCGAAAGCGGTCGACCAGGCCGCGCTGCAAGTCAGTAGCCAGGCCGATGCCGGTCGTCGTCGCGCCAAAGATGACAGTCTGAGCGAAGATACCGGCCATCAGGTAATTGACATAGCTGGTACCAGTGACCGCAATTGCTCCGCCAAACACGTAGCGGAAGAGCAGGACGAACATAATCGGCTGGATCGTCGCAAAGATGAGTTCCTCAGGGATACGTGGAATCTGGACCAGGTGGCGCTGCGCCAGGACAAGCGCATCAGCAAGTGTCCAGTAGAGTCGCGGACGCGCCTGCGGCGACAATGTTTGGGTCGCGCGAACATCAATGCTGTTCATCGTGCACTCCTTACCAGGGGCTCAGTGGCCGGGGTAGCTGCAGGTAGTTCTGTTTCCGAAGCCTCGCGCCCGGTCAGCGTGAGGAAGACATCATCCAGGGTGGGCCGGCGCAGTGCCAGGTCGTCCAGGGGAACTTGCGCAGCATCGAGGTCGCGCACCACGGCAGCGAGGAGTTGTGCGCCCCGTGTCACTGGTACGACGAGGTGGCGGCGCTCCATGTTGATCTGGAAATCGCCCGAACTGTAGGGATGTAGCGCTCGCGCCGCGGCATTCAGGTCTCCTCCACGCGCCACCGTGAGTTCGAGTCGTTCGCCACCAACCTGGGCTTTCAGTTCGTCAGAGGTGCCGTTAGCAATCACGCGCCCATGATCAACGACGGCAATTTGGTCGGCAAGTTGATCGGCTTCCTCCAGGTATTGGGTGGTGAGTAACACGGTGGTCCCGTCAGCGACAAGGGTACTGATGACCTCCCACATCGAGAGGCGTCCGCGTATATCAAGGCCGGTCGTCGGCTCGTCCAGGAAGAGCACCGGGGGCGAAATGATCAAGCTCGCTGCCAGGTCGAGACGCCGGCGCATGCCCCCCGAGTAGGTCTTCACCGTGCGCCCGGCAGCTTCGACCAGGTCAAAGCGTTCGAGCAATTCGTTCGCCCGTCGTCGCGCCACCGCGCCTGCCAGGTGATAGAGTCGCCCAAACATCACCAGGTTTTCGTAGCCAGTCAGGTTTTCATCGACAGCGGCATACTGGCCAGCCAGGCCAATACGCGCACGCAGCGCGTCAGCGTGTTTAACGACATCAAGCCCCACAACCTCCGCCCGCCCAGCGTCTGGACGTAAAAGTGTGGTCAGGATGCGCACGGCAGTGGTCTTACCGGCGCCATTAGGGCCAAGGAGGCCAAGCACGCTCCCCTCCTCCGCTATGAGATCAAGCCCTGCCAGGGCATGTGTTTTTCCGTAATGTTTGTGAAGCCCTTCGGCCAGTATGGCCGGTGTATGCGACATGATACGTTTCCTCTCGTGATGGGATATATGAATGGTTAATAGACAATCAGCCGAACGGTTGCGGCCACTCCGCTTTCCTGACGCTCGCTTGCCTACCACGCGTTCATACAGCTCATGGGTGACGAAGTACGTGACGGAATACGAAGTATTGACCGTAATGTTACGATGTGGTACACTGTATGTGGACATCTGTCCACATGAGATATTGTAGCGGACAATTGTCCACTTGTCAAGAGGTGAGAGAAGTGAGAGAAGAATCACACGATTGTCCATGGCCTTCTGGCATACCGGAGCTGTTCCAGTGGCACAGGCGGCACGAACGGCGCGATGCAGCGGAGCATCGCCAGCGCATTCTGGAGGTTGCGCGACACCTCTTCGCCGAGCATGGCGTCGACGCTGTCAGCATGCATCAGATTGCTATGGACGCTGGAATCGGGCAGGGGACACTCTATCGCCGGTACGCCCATAAGGGCGAACTCTGTATGGACTTGGTGCGCGAGCACTATGAGCGATTCGTGGAAGAGATCGCGTCGCTGTTGGCGCCAACAGCGGCATCTCCTGCGCTTGAACGGCTGGAGAGTGTTCTGGCAAAAATTGTCGCGCTGCTCGAAGAGCAAGGCGCCATGGTAGGACCCGGTGCCGGAACAGATATGCGAGATGGGCAGTGCAACGAATCTGATATCTCCCGGCACATTTCGTTCCAGCGAACGCCGTGGTACCGGTGGTTGCACGAACTGTTTGCGGGGCTACTCACTGAAGCAGTGGAACGCGGAGAGTTGGCCTCTCTTGATGTCCCCTACACAGCCGATGCCATGCTTGTCGCACTTCATCCCGCGTTTTATCGCTTCCAAAGGCAAGAGCGCGGCTTTCCTTCCGAGCGTATCTTGCAAGGGCTGCGCCACATCTACATCGACGGCCTGAAAGCGCCGTCCGCCACGGCAGGAAGAGCAGACGAAAAAACCGCTGTTTGAGAGCACGCTTGGCAGCAACGGGTCGAATCGCCTGCTCCCACGCCGCCAGCTGCTCGCGGATAGAACCGAGACCGATGCCTGCGGCGGCAATATCGCCAAGCACTATCATGCCGCACTGCTCGCCCAAGACTTTGCAGCTGACGGCAGCCCACTGTGTCCTGCCTGTCGAGCCGGTGACTGGCGACGCGTTGCCGCCCTGCTTGACCAAGCCGATTACCAGGCCATTTCCTTCGAGCGCAGCGTGCGGGAATGCGCGCTCTGTGATACCCATGGCTTTGTCTTGTGCAGTCACGGCTACACCGGCATGAAACGCTGGGTGCTGGGCAGGTGTAGCGGAGAAAGTTGCCCATCATGCGTCCGTTCCCGTGCTCTTGCTGCGTGAAGACGGGCCCGCATTGATTGGCACGCCTCCCCATGCAGAGGGTCCTTTGCGTGCCCTTGTGCCCCTGGATGGGTCCGTAGGGGCCAAAGCAGCACAATCAGATCACAACTGCACAAAAGCAAGCAGTAGATGTCAGACGGGCGCCATTTCGCCACGCGCGGGCGCTTGTTCCTCCTGCACACACCAGAAAAACCGCCCGGTCACATTCCGAGAGGATGAGACGCGGCGTGAGGAAGTTCTGAACGCTGCATGCCCCACCACCTCGTCACATCTCAGCTCGGTTGTATGCGATCTTGGTAATCTGACAACGAAACCAGGCGAAATCTCCGGAGACGAGATGCCAATTGCTTGAAGGAGGTATCACCACTCTATGCGACTCCTCCTCTATAGTGGAGTCTACAGCGGGAGACTCACAATGCCATCACGTTTGAGCGCTTGCTCATCACACTGCGCTCTCAATTCCTGTCACTTTCAAATAAGCGAATACCTGGTGTGATAATCAGCCAATCACTCGAAGCTCACCCGCGTCTGGTCGCGACATCGGCCGGCGAGGGCAACGCCTGGTCGAGGCACTTGGTGATAATCGGCATCTGTCTACGGCTTTGGCCTGATGGGTTGGCACAATGGCCAGGAGGGTGGCCGAGATGTGCCTTCTATCGAAGCGGTGGAGCCTTTCCCGCGCTATCGTTCTTTCATAGCTGGGTGATCTCATAGCGTTTCTCCCCTCCTGTCCAGCTGCAGGAAGCGTTCAAAGAGGTGAAAATGCCATATCGTTTGTACGAGCGCTGCCCACACCACTGAGGCGCCGCCAACGATGAGGTAATCGAAGGCATCCAGCGCCTGGAGATTGAAGAAGGCACGCAGCGGCGCTACAGCCAGGACGCCTACGAGACAAACAAACAATCCCAGGACCAACAGCGTCGGGGGCCAGTTCCTGCATGGCCCATGCTGATCCAGTCGGGCTGGCGGCTGGACAAACAGCACCACGGCTAACCCGCACAGTACCGCGAACACCGTCAGCGCCGTCTGCGCCAGCGGTAAAGCCCCTTCTCGATAGGGATTTGCCGGTTCAGGGAGAGTCGCTACTGCGGGCAGCAGGACAGCGAGATAGACGCCTATGGCGACCAGGCAGAATGTTAAGGACGCAGGCAGCACAAAGCGCGCGAGGGAGCGGATCAAGTCTTGTTGGGATCGGTGACCGGGACGTGCCCAATAAGCAAGCGCCAGCGCTGGTACACCCACTGTCAAAAAGGTGAGGATGGATGTCTGCCTTGGTTGAAATGGGAAACCACCGATAAACGCGATGGAGATCAGCAACAAGGTCACCGATAGCACGCGCGTTAAGAAGAGCTGCAAAATGTCGCGCATGCCGTTACGAATGCGTTGCCCTTCGCGAAACGCCGCCGGAAGGGAACCAAACGCGTCTTTGAGCAACACCAGGTCCGCTACGCCGCGCGTGGCCTGGCTGCCACTCTGCATCGCAATGCCCAGGTTGGCCTGCTTGAGCGCCAGCACATCATTGACCCCGTCACCGATCATCGCCACGTAATGGTCACGACTGCGCAGCGCCTGGACCAGTCTCTCCTTTTGCTGGGGCGTGATGCGGCCAAAAATGGTGACCTCTTGCGCGACCTCGGCCAACTGCGCGGCATCCAATGTCTCCAGTTCTGCACCTGAGATTGCCTTACTCTCAGGTGCCAGTCCGACCTGCTTTGCCAGGGCTGCCACGGTCTGGGGATGGTCCCCGGAGATGACTTTGATCTGCACCCCCACCTCGTTCAAGCGCGCGAGCGTTTCGCGCGCTTCCGGGCGCAGGGTATCACGCAAGCTCACCGCGCCAAGAGGCATGAGCCCATACGGTAGACGCGCCTCACCTTCCGGCGCTTGGAGCAAGGTCGGCTCCGGATACCAGGCAAAGAGCAGGACACGCATGCCACGCTCTACCTGCTCCTCGAGGAAGGTTCCCAGGTGCGCATCCGCATGTAAGAACGGTTGGAGCATTTCTGGCGCGCCCAGCACATAGACGCCTCGCAATGCCTCGTCATCGACAACCAATGCACTCCACTTACGTGCCGATGAAAAGGGAATCTCTTCACGGATGTGCAGGGCAGGCACAGCCTGGACTCCACACGCGGCACGAATCGCCGCGCTGGTGGCATTGCCGCTCGACGTCGCAGCGATATAGCTGCCGAGCACACGCCGCAGTTTGCCTTCCTCCATGCCATAGGGGTGCAGCGCCGCCACTGCAAGCGCATTGGCGGTCAGCGTCCCCGTTTTATCGGTACACAGCACATCGACATGGCTCAAGGATTCGATGGCATTGAATTTTTGCACCAACGCGCCTTTGCCCGCCATGCGCACGGCTCCCAGCGCATAGGCTACGCTGATAGAGAGAAACAGGCCATTGGGCACGATTCCGATGATGACCATCGCCATACGCACTGTCTCTATCGTCGGAATAGTGCTCACGAGCGAGGCAGCGACCAGCAGCACCTCGAGGAAGATGGCGACCAGCAGCAAGGTGCGAATAATCAAGTTGATATCGCGCTGCAACGGCGTGTAGTTTGCGCGATATGCACGTGCTCCCGCGGTCAAGACTCCAGCGACGCTCTGGACACCCACGTGTTCCGCCCGGTAGCACGCCTGACCAGTGATGCAGAAGGTCCCGGAATAGAGCCAGTCGCCCTCGTTTTTAGCAACCAGGTCCGATTCGCCTGTCAGGAGCGATTCATCGACCTCGACACGACCGCCGCCAGTGATCGGGCCATCGACGACGATTTGATCACCGGCATGGAGTACCAGGACATCATCCACGACAATTTCCCCCGGATCAAGCTGTTGCTCTCGGCCATCACGCACGACTGTCGCCTTTGGACGTGTGAGCAGCGCGATGCGGTCCAGGGTGTACTTGGCTCGGGCCTCCTGGATGAGGCTAATCACCAGGTTAAACGAGATCACGCCCACAGAGACAAGCGCATCCAGGTACTGTCCTACAAGCACCAGGGCGAAGCCGACGGAAAAGAGGATAATGTTAACGGTTGTCAACACATTCTCTCGGATTAACTGAATATAAGATCGACTTGTTGCAGGTGGAGGCATGCTGCCTAATCCCTGTGCCCGCCGTTCTGCCACCTCGTCTGCGGTCAGTCCCTGTATGAGTTGACGTTGACTTTGCACACTCACCTTGTTTTCCAGTCCCTTTCACCTTACATGACCATACTCTATAGTGGAATATGCTCCATAGCCTTCACGATGCAATCACAGTCACAGGTTTCACTCTCTCAAATCTGTCACAATCAACTGCTCAACATGAGCCAGCTTGATATGTGTATCATACACTAACAAGCGACGAGGCTGGTACGGTAGAGCGAGGATGACACAAGATTCTTTAGTGACGACATGGTGATTACCTTCGTGGTCTATGCGGTAGGATTAGCGCTGCTACGCCGGTTGTTCAGGCCTTTCAGGAGCAAGCAGAAGTAAAGTAGTGACGAATGATGCCGCATCTGAGGAAAGCCACAGAACTGCTGCAATCTCCCCTGGCTTACCCATGCGTTGCATGGGATGCAGAGCAGCTATCTGCTGGTAGGGCTCAGGGGAGAGGCTGCGGCAACTCCTCGTTCCATCACCATGGGGTATCGGTAAAAGACGATTCTTGTCACTTTATCGGCTACACATCGTGCTCCAACTGTGACAAAATATCGACTTACTGTGACGAGTTTGTGATCGAACGAGTGTATACTTCCTCATTGGGAAACTGTAGACGATGTTTCCCTTACGGGATGTGAGATCATGAACTCTATCCCTGTTCCTTGTATACGCCGGGCGGTGTGCGTATGCAAGATAATGCAATAAAGCAAAGATAGGAACGAACATGAAAGCGTTTGTCATGAAAGCTATCGGCCAGGTGGGCTTCCTGGAGAAACCCATTCCCCGTCCGGGTCCAAACGATGCGATCGTCAAAACGACCAATGCCCTCATTTGTACCTCGGACTCCCATACCGTCGGCGGTGCCATCGGTCCGCGAGAGAACCTGACTCTGGGACACGAAGCGGTGGGCATCGTCCATGAAGTAGGCAGCAACGTCAAACTCTTCAAGCCAGGTGATCGCGTCCTGGTTGGCGCAATTACCCCCGATTGGGGCGATCCCGCCTCGCAAGCTGGTCACTCCTCCCAATCTGGTGGGCCTCTGGGAGGATGGAAATTCTCAAATACGAAGGATGGCGTGTTTGCCGAGTACTTCCATGTGAACGAGGCCGATGCGAATATGGCCCGTATTCCTGCCAGCGTGCCCGATGAGATGGCGGTCTACTGTGCCGACATGCTCTCGACCGGGTTCATGGGTGCAGAGAATGGCAATATTCCTATCGGGGGAACGGTAGTCGTCTTCGCCGAGGGTCCGGTGGGACTGATGGCCACAGTCGGGGCAAAGTTGCGCGGGGCCGGGTTGATCATTGGAGTAGAAGCGGTGCCGCGCAGGCAGGACCTTGCGCGCACCTATGGTGCAGATGTGATTGCTGATTTCTCCCAAGAGGATGTTGTCCAGCGCATCCTTGACCTGACCGAAGGACAGGGTGTGGACACAGCGATCGAGGCGCTGGGAGCCGATGTCACCTTCCAGAATGCGATCAAAGTCACGAAAGCCGGTGGCACGATCTCCAATGTTGGGTACCACGGTCACGGTGACTTTGTGCATATCCCTCGCGTCGAGTGGGGTGTCGGCATGGCGGAAAAGACCATTACGACCGGCCTGTGTCCTGGTGGCCGGTTGCGCATGGAACGCCTCCTGCGCGTGCTGGAGATGAAGCGCGTCGATCCCACGCTCATGACGACCCATACCTTCCCGTTTGACGAAATGGAGAGAGCGTTCGAGATCATGGACAAAAAACTCGATGATGTCCTCAAGCCGCTCATCGTCTTCTAGTCTGATCTCGCTTGCGGGTGCGATACCCTGGTCTCTGCTATTGTGATGTGATTGTGATACGAGCGCCCTTTTCGTGATGTCACTGTGAGCATTTCCAATTTATAATTAAACACAAGTACCCAGCATAACAAGGGTTGTCCTATCACATACCTGAGCCGCAGGCCAGGCATGCTAGAATCGTTGGTGTGGCGTGGTCACCATGAAGCTTTATGGTAGGCCCAAAACCATGAGAAGAGGAACGAGATGGAAGCACAGGATAAGCAGGGAGACAGCTTGCCCACGCCCGAAGTCATAGCAGCACTGGTGGACCTCGCACGACTTGCACACCGTATTGAGTTTGCTGCACCAGAGGCGCCTGGCACCATTGCTACGCTGCTCCTGGAGCGGCTCATGATGGTATGCAAGGCACAGCGTGGTGCTATCCTCTTCACTCCCCAGCGTCCTGTGGAGCACAAGCCATCGATCGGGACGAGCGCCCTAGCATTGAAAGACACGCCACAAGCGAGGCTTCGGACTCCCACAGGTGTGGGTCAGACACTGCGCATCCTCGCACAACATGGCATGTATGAGGAGGAGGTGTTGGCTATGCTGGAGGGATGCTCATCAGATGGCGCAGCTCTCCAGTCTCCAGTTGGTGGGCCTTGCTGCCTGATCTGCAGGCTCCCGATCTCGGCTCCCAGTGACCACCGGCAGGATGGTGAAGCAGCTCAGTCTATTCCCAGACCAGACCTGGCAGGAGCAAGCCCTGAACCCTCGATAAATCGGGGTTCTACGACACCGTTGCCTGTGTATGGGCTGCTCGTGCTGGTCTGGGTTGGCAATAACGAGAGGACCCGCAATGCTGTGGAGTCGGCAAAGACCCTGCTGCCCTTTATCGTGGATGCTGCCGGGACGGTGATAACGCACCTGCTCCTGGTCGAACGGGTCCATGAACTCGAAGTCATGTCCGACCGCCAGGCGCTACGTGACATGGAGTTGCTCAAAGCGGAACTGTTGGCGACGGTGAGCCATGAACTGCGCAGTCCTCTGGCATCCATTAAGGGTTACGCTGCCACGCTGCTCCGCCACGAGCGCCGCATCTCACGCGAAGAACGGCATGAATTCCTGCTGGCCATCACCCAGGCCAGTGATCGCCTGGCAGGCGTGATTGACCGCCTGCTGGAGATGTCTCAGTTGGAAACGGGCGATATCACCATCGAACTGACCGCTGTGAATCTCTCCTATCTGGTGCGCGAGGCCATCACAGCTCTAGAGCAACGCGTTGTTGAACCTGAGCAGCAGGAGCGGCGTTTTATATTCACACTGCGTCTTGAGGATGAGCAGAACACGCCGATGCATGAAGAGCCAGTGATCTGGGCTGATCGGCACCGCTTACGCGAAGTCCTGGACAACCTCTTAGACAATGCCATCCAATTTTCGCCAGAAGGCGGAGCCATTGAGGTCATCATCCGCCCGGTCTTCACGCGAGGCCAAACCAGCAGGCTACGCCCGGTGGCGAGAGGCGATGGCAGGGATGACAGACAGGCGATGAGGCCGCTGGCAAAGCGGGAAGCGCAATCGATGGTGGAAATCTGTGTCCATGACCAGGGCATAGGCATTCCACCAGCCCATCTGGAGCGCGTCTTCGACCGTTTCCACCGCGTGGACACGCGCCTCACACGGGAAGTCAATGGAATCGGGTTAGGGCTGGTGATCTGCAAACGCATTGTCGAACTGCACGGTGGGACGATCTGGGCCGAGAGTGAGCTCGGCCAAGGAAGCACCTTCCACGTCTGGTTACCGAGGGATTCCCGCCATCTCTAGATTCATGCATCGAGATTCTCATATACGAAAAAGGATAGTGATCTATGCCAATAAGGAAAACGACTGTACTGACCGCTGATGACGATCCGCAGTTACTGCGCCTGATCGCGCGCAATCTCGAGTTGGAAGACTACCAGGTCCTGGTGGCAAGCGATGGCCAGCAGGCGCTGGAGCAGATCGTGCAGCAGGCACCCGACCTGGTGTTACTGGATGTGATGATGCCCAGGATGGATGGCTTCACCGTATGCCAGCGCGTGCGTGAGTTCTCTGCCGTCCCCATCATCATTGTGACGGCGCGTGGCCAGGAACATGACAAGGTACGCGGACTCGACCTGGGCGCGGACGATTATCTGACCAAGCCCTTCAGTATCGAAGAACTGCTGGCGCGGGTGCGGGCGGTGCTCAGGCGGGCGCAATTCACAGCGAGCGAACAGGCGCATTCTATGCGCACGGCGACGATCGGCGACCTGACGATCGAGTATGCGCAGCACCTGGTGAGGATGGGAGAGCGAGAGATCGAGCTAACACCGACGGAGTACCGCATCCTGGCCTACCTCGCGCAAAACGCTGGCCGCGTTGTGACTCAGGACCTGCTGTTAGAGCATATCTGGGGGACGGAATACGTCGGTGAAGGGCACATGCTGCAGGTGAACATCAACCGGCTGCGGCGCAAGATCGAGCCCGATCCCATGCATCCGCGCTACATCCTCACCAAGGTGGGCATCGGCTATCTGCTGGCGGCCCGACCTGATGCACCGGCGACAAAATAGGGCATATCAAATCACCTCTGAATCGTCGCCAATGTGAGCGAGGAGCGAAAAGAAACGGCCTCTTGGGCCAACTGCGGTTGCACTTGAACTTGTGGCACGCACGAGGTCTTTCTCCATGCTTCCTGTGCATCCAGGGTGACCGCAACGGTTATCCTACGATCAAATCCCCCATTCTGTGACCGAAACGTGAGTTCTGTTCCTCCTCCTGTGATATTCTTGTGAGTTGGCAAGCATATTCTTACTATAGGTGATAACGCATGACGAATATGTCAGGGAGAGAAAAGACCCTGAGGAGCATGAGCACTTCCTGTACAAGGCCAAACGCTACCTCAGCTCTACGGTGGAGCAGATGCGCGCAGGGCTGGTGGCACCTGTTATGGCGAATCTCAAACTGCCCGTCACCTGGTCTGTCGCGATCGATACGGATGTGGCCGAGGGGATCGTCAGGGTGGCGGAGAACGGGGCCTTGCTCTGGCTGGGACAGCATAC
>WNGH01001045.1_pt1 | contig 25319 bp, 23 predicted proteins | sample 5400631 | NCBI WGS metagenome assembly WNGH01 (sample SAMN13153373, study PRJNA577476) | soil metagenome | isolation source: 115 cm soil or saprolite under Garry oak tree replicate 1 | place: USA:California | collected 2016-06-15
CCTGATCCTCTACGCTCTCGGCTATGGGGTCTATGCGTTCTGGAGCTCCAAAGGGTCGAAGAAGATTAGGTCGAGTCCCGGGGACCGGAGCGCCGAAGGTGTACAGGACCGGCCGGACCGCGAGAGCACTTGAATCTAAAAGAGGATCGCTAGTTCCGGTGACATGATCGGGCCTTTGCTGGCAGGATGGCGATATGAGACCAACCGCTTACCGCCGCAACGCCCGGGGCCTGCGCGACCGCCAGGCGTTCGAACACGTCCGCATGCAGGCCGGTGCGCTGTTTGCCGCCGGCCGCTCCCAAGCCGAGGTCGCCCGCGCGCTCGGCGTCGCCCGGCAGAACGCCAGCCGCTGGCACGCCCGGTGGCGAGCGGGCGGGCCCGACGCGCTGGCAAGCCGTGGGCCCACCGGGCCTGACCCGCGCCTGTCGGAGGCCCAACGTGCCGCCATCGACCGGGCGCTCAGGCAGGGCGCCCGCACCCACGGCTTCGACACCGACCACTGGACCGTGGCCCGCGTCACCAGCGTGATCCAGCAGACAACTGGGGTCAGCTACCACCCCGGCCACACCTGGAAGCTGCTGCGCCGCATGGGCTGGCGCCTGCAACGCCCCGCCCGCCGCGCGGTTGAGCGTGACGAGCAGGCGATCGCCCGCTGGGTGGCCGAGGACTGGCCCTAGGATCCGGGCAGGCGCCCGCCGTCGCCGGGCCATCATCGTGTTCTGGGACGAGTCGGGGGCGTCGCTGCTGCCGGTGACCCGCCGGACCTGGGCGCCACGGGGGGTCACCCCGGTCATCCGCCACCGGTTCAAGTGGAAGCGGGCGTCGATGGCGGCCGGCTTGTGCTACGGCTCCCGCGGTGGCGGCGCCCAACTGGCCTTCCACCATCAGGCTGACGCCTACAACACCGAGACCCTGATCGGCGCGCTCGGCGAGCTGCGGCGGGCGCTCGGCGGGCAGAAGGCGACGCTTGTGTGGGACGGGCTGCCCGCTCACCGCAGCCTGGCGATGCGCGACTGGCTTGCCCGCCAGCGGTCCTGGCTGGTGGTGGAGCGGCTGCCCGGCTACGCGCCCGACCTCAACCCGGTCGAGGCGCTGTGGGCCAACCTCAAGGGGGTGGAGCTGGCCAACCTGGCCGCCGACACCCTCGAGGAGGTCACCGCGGCGGCCGAGCGCGGCATCCAGCGCATCCGGAGCACCCACTACTTGGCCTACTCGTTCCTGCGGCACTGCGGCCTGTCCCTGTGGTGAGGATGAGCATGTCACCGGAACGGGCGATCCTCTTTTAATTGCCGAGCCTACGGGTGGCCTCGCGGACACGTGCTGAGGCGTGGCCGAGCAGGGGAGCGATGAGTTCGCGGGCTTGGTGGCCAGGCGTTTCGGCGGCGGCAACGCCACCGGCGATCGCCAGGGAGACGAGTGCTCCTGGGTCGGCGAGTGCGCGTTGTAGGCCGACGATGGCCAGTCGGTCGATCCCGGTCTCCGAGGATGCTACGCGGAAGGCAAGCGCGTGGGCGGCTTGCGCGCGAACATCCGCATAGGAGTCGCTGACGAGGGCGACAAGGGCGGAGGTGAACTCGGGCCGGCCGAGACGGCCGATCAGTTCAGCGGCGTCGCGCCGCTCCTGCCGGGAGCCGGTGAGCAGTGCAGTGAGGCCGCTTGTTAGGGTTTGGTCGTCGAGGCCTCCGACGGCGGCGGCGAGGATCGTGGCAGTGCCGCCCAGGGGCGCGCCAAGCATCTCGACGGGTGCGACGGTCGCCCGAAGCTGGAGGGCGAGATTGCGCAAGGCGGATCGGACCTCTTCGGGGAGCCGGTCAGCATGGTGTGCGAGCGCCTGACACGTCAACCCCTTGCGTTCGCCAGGGACGCGAGTGTGCGCGAGGTAGTGCAGGAGTGCATCCCACGGTGCGATGTGGGGGTAGTAGCTGCCGAGGATCGCAAGCCGAGCGGCCGGGTCCCGGGTCCTGAGCACGTGAGTGCTCGCGTGTACTTCGGCGATGATAGCGTCGAGCAATTCAGCGTCCTGGGCCATCAGGCGCTTAGCGACCTCCGCGTCCAGCTGGCGCACGGGGCCAAGCGCGGCGAGCGCGTCGTTGTCACCATCAGCGACGCGGGCGAGCAGAAGCTCACGCGCCTCCTCGTCATGGTCGGTGAGCAGGCCGAGAATCGCCGCAGCCAGCCTTCCCTCAGGCTGACGGGCGGCCGCCTGGCGCCAGGCGGCGTGATCTTCAGCGGTGGAGAGCACCGTTGCACGTAGGCCGGCTGCCACCTGAGCCCAACCCCGAGCCTCGAGCTCGTTGATCACCGGCGAGAGCCCAACAATGAGGCGTGCGAGGTCGCGGTGGAGCGCGTCGTCAGCCGCGCCGAGGAGGCCGCTGAGCGCGTCGAGGGTGTAGGGGATCACGAGGAACGACGGGGTCGTGCGCGCGACGAACTCCGAGTCGTCAGTGAGCACATCGAGGCAGTAGCGTGCCGCCTCGGTGGCGGTGGTCTCGTCCATGACATCGCCGGCGTGCTGCCAGAGGGCAAGGTTCGCGCGGGCGGTGGTATGGGTCCGCGAGCCGGGGTGGATGCGCCGGGCAGCCTCGGCGAGCGGACCGAGCGGGCCGACAGCCCAAAGCCGTCTGGCGGCGAGTTCCAGCGACTTCGCGTCGCCGCTACGGCGCAGCTCGTCCAGCGCGCCGGTTTGACGGCTAGTGTCACCTTGGGTGTGCCCGACGATGAGCGTGTTTCGGGCCAGCAGGCTGCCATTGGTCCGCCATGCCCGCTGCTCTCCGGTCAGATCGGCGCTGACCACGGCGGCGAACATCCGGTCGTTGATCGCGTCCTCGAACTCGATCCTCGTCGCCCGCTCGTCGGCCCAGCCACGGAACGCGCGATCGGCGGCGCAGCGAATCCGGATGCCAGCGTCTGCGTGCGCCACCATGAGACGGCGGTGTCGTTCGCGGTGATGAGTTCATCGAGTTGCCCTTCACCCCATGGAGCGGTCTGGAAGAGCAGCTGTCCGGCGGCTGCACCGATCGCCGAGCCGGTGATGTCGTCAGGGTCGCCGACGAGTGCGCGCAGTGCGGCGGCGTCCTGGCGCGCGGCGGCGACATCACCGATCTCGGCACGGGCGCAGGCGCGTTGGGCCAAGGTCCATGCCCAGTCGACCGGGCTCGCGTCGTCTCTCTGCTCGGACAGCAGCTTCACGGCGTCGGCGTGGCGCTCGGCATCCATTAGCGTGCATGCAGTGACCACGCACGCGGCAGCACGGCTCGCACGGTTGGGTGCGTCCTCGATCGCCCCCGCGACCGCGTTCCGGTCGCCAGAAATGAAGAGGCACCCGAGGGCGGCGACGAACCGCCACCGCCAGTCCTTGGATGAGGCGGCCTCTTCAAGGCTTGGGACGGCGTCGTGCTTGTCGGCGAACGCGTTGAGGTCGCGAACCCGGCCTTGGGTCAGGAGGGCAACCGCTTGCTCCGGGCCGATCACGCGGCCGAATCCGGTGTTTCGGTGCGGCGCGACGAGGCGGGGCACGAGCAGCGCATGCCGTAGGCGGCGGGCTGGGGCAATGTTGCCTGCGCTGGCAACCCATGCTGTACGCTCCAACCCGATCACCGGCTTGTGTGACGCGGCGACGGCGAGCAGGAAATCGAGGTGCTCATCGTCGATCGTCTGGCCGCCCGGGACTAGGATCTTGGCGCCCTGGCCGGTGGACTCGACCGCCTCGGCGGTGACGTGCGCCCAGTACGACTTGCGGGTGTCGAGATTGTGCAGGACCAGAGATGAGGCAGCCCGTGTGTCACCCAGTCATCGAAGTGGTCAGGCCTCGCTCGCAGTACCACCAGCCAAGCAGCGACCCGTCCTCAGCATGGGCAGGTTGCTCGAAGTAGCTGGGGCCGCCCTTGACTTGCACGCCGACGACCAGCCCGCGATCGAACAGCCGGGCGTTGCGGGCCTGAACCAAGAGGTCAGTCCCGAGGTCATGTTGCGCGTTGGGGACAGGCCCCCAACCAATCCGCTCGAAGTTGGCGGCGACCTCATTGATACCAACCCCACCCGTCTGCTGCTGTCGAGAGGACCTCACCATGGCTCCTTGTGATTCCCAGGGACGACCCTGGCACGCTGGGGGACGATGGTAGCGATCCGGTCGATGCAGTGAGCGATCCGTGCCGGCGTGCTCATCCTCAGCGTGGGTGGCGGTTCATCGGCTGGTCCCTCGACGGCGCGGTTGTCTACTTGGCCAGTTGGCCGAGGACGTGCCTCGGGGGAATGTGACCGGTTGCGAGACCGCAGCAGCATGGCGCGCCACTGAGCTAGCGGGTGCCCTCCAGCTCCTCCCCAACCAGGACGACCCGAACGCGGTCGCTCGCCGGTATGTGGCGCCTGTAGGCGGGCGCGACGACGATCGTGGAGATCGCGACCTCCAGCAGCCTGCGACGCTCGGCCATGGGAGTGGCATCCCACGCTTCGCTGCTGTAGCTGGCGCGCAGGCTGCTGAGATCGAAGTCGGGCGGCGGGCCGAGCGCTTCCAGGTCCTCAAGGAGAGCGGCACGCTGCGCCTTCAGGCGAGTCATCATCCCGTCCCACCGGGCAACGTCGTCTGAGGTGGTGAACTGGCCTCGCAGGTAGCGGGCCTCTTCCAGGTCCACGATTCGCCCGCGAACGCCATCGAGCCGGGATTGGAGGACGGCTCGCTCACCTTCGTCCTCGGGCATCGTGAGTTCTCGCCAGCGCTCGGCGATGGCGTCAAGGATGGGGTCGCCCAGTTCCATCGCTGCGAGTCGGGTCCGGAGTTGGCGCATGACCTCGTCGTCCGCGTCTCTCATGGTGATGGCGGCCCTGGCTGGGCAGGGTCGGCCGTGGCTCTCGCCGCCGCAGCGGTATAAGGCCGCCTGACGGCCATAGGCTGGCTGACCAAACATGGAGAGGTTGCAGGAGGCGCAGCGCGCCATCCCGGTCAGCAGGTAGCGTGCGGGGCGCCCTCCGCCGGTCTTGTCGCCCACCTTCGGCCGCCTCCTGGCGGCGTGCTCGCGACCCTCGTACCAACTGCTCTTCGTCGTACGGATGATGGCCGTGCGGCGATCCATCTCCGCAAGGAGTCGTGCATGCTCGCCTGGAGTGAGAATGCCCTCGCCGAAGCTCACCGGGTCACCGTCTGGCCCGAGCACGATCTTGCCGTTGTGCCGCTGCCATCCCACGAGAGCCGGATTGCGTAGCACCTGATTCACGGACGACTCGCCCCACGAGGAAGCGGGTCGAGTGGACTGTCGTCCCTTGGCCAGCGTCTCGGCGATCTTGGACATGGCGGGCGACGGAACGCCATCCGCGTTCAACTTCTTGGCGATCCACACAAGCGATCGCCCGCTCATGAACTCCGCCACCATCCGGCGGACGATCGGTGCCTGCTCGGGATGCGGCACGAGCTTCCCGTCAACCACGAGGTATCCGTACGGATGGTTGGTGGCCCACAGACCGTTGAGCCGACGCCCCTCGTGCCAGGTTGCGACCCTCCAAGCGATGTTGCGAGCCTCGGCGCGGGCGTTCTCCGCAAGGAACGCGATAATGGCGCGGCTTGCGGGTTGTGAACTGTCCAGGACCTCTCTGACGAAGATGATCCGGCCGCCAGCGCCCTCGACGGCGTCGAGCATCTCGCCGACTTGACGCATGCCCCGCCGGGACAGCCGATCGACGGCCGGAACGATCAACGCCTCGATCTCCTGGCTGACGACGGCCCTGATGGCCCGCTCGACGTCGGGGCGCTGGACGTCCTTGCTTCCGCTCTTGCCGTGGTCCGAGAACTCGTAACCCGGCTTGATCCTCAATCCGTGGAGGAGTGCTCCCTGACGGTTGACCCGGTCTTGGTTCTCCGGAGCTTCCTTGGCCCTCGTTGCGTCGCGGATGTCGGACTCCCGGCCATAGGTGCCGGCCCACCCCTTGGCCGGGTGTTCTCCCTTCGGTGGCATGCCCCTTCCCTTCGGCGGCGGCGAAACTCTCTGACAGTATAAACCATCAGAGATGGTTTCTGTTCAGCGGGACCGTGGCCGACAATATCGCCTTCGGGCGGCCTGGCGCGGGCGTGGCCGAGATCGAGCGGGCGTGGCCGAGATCGAGCGGGCGGCGCGGGCGATCGGCGCGCACGAGTTCATCGCCGCGCTGCCGGATGGCTACGACACCGACGTGCGCAAGCGTGGCGGGCGGCTGTCGGCCGGGCAGCGGCAGCTGGTGGCGTTCGCTCGGGCGTTCCTGGCCGACCCGGCCGTGCTGGTCCTGGACGAGGCGACCTCGTCGCTGGACGTGCCGAGCGAGCGGCAGGTCCAGCGCGCCCTGCGGACGATCCTGGCGGAGCGAACCGCGATGATCATCGCCCACCGGCTGTCGACGGTGGAGATCGCCGACCGCGTGCTGGTGCTCGACCAGGGCCGCATCGTCGAGGACGGCCCGCCCGACGAGCTGGTCCGCGGGACCGGCCGCTACGCCGACCTGCGCCAGGCGTGGCTCGATAGCCTGGTGTGATTCACCCGGTGAGGAACTCCTCCAGCACGGGGGCGAGGACGTCCCAGGCGACGTTGTGGGCCTGTCCTTCGAGGGTGCGATGCTGTGGGTTGGGGAGCGCGGCGGTGAGCGCTCGTGCCGAGTTGGCTGCCCAGGCCCCGGTCACGGCGCCAGCTTGGTGATGGGCAGGCCGGCCGCGGCCGCGTGCAGGACTCTAGACCTGACGGGCGACAGCGGGACGCCTGGCGAGGTTGCGGCCGTCATGGAGTGGTGGCGTCGGGCCCGTCCCGGTCGTCGGTCGCGGGCCGGCCTCAGAGCCAGCGCTTGCGGCGGCCGTGGAAGGTGAGCGCCCAGCCCTTGCCGGCGATGACGTCCACCTCGTGGAGCCTGGCCTGGCCGGTCGAGTCGTCGACCTTGGCGCCGTAGGCGACCAGCAGCACCTGGTCGGGGTAGTCCTCCAGCTTCGGCCGCTGGTGCGAATGCGAGAGGTCCTCCATGGCCCCTCACTCGAAGGCGTCGTCGGCACGGCTGGGCACGCTCGGCGGGCGGCCCAGCTCGGCCACGAGCATGCCTGCGAGGATGCAGCATGCGCCTGCCCAGCCGCGTGCCTCCAGCCGCTCGCCAGCCAGCAGGAAGCCGAACAGGCCGGCGAAGACCGGCTCCATGGTCAGGATCACCGCGGTCTTGGTGGGGGAGACCTCACGCTGGGCGCGCGTCTGGACCAGGAAGCCGGCGGCCGAGGCGAGCACGGCGGTGACGGCCAGGGCGAGCCAGACCTGCGCGCCGGCCGGGGCGGCCAGGTCCCCGGTCACGGCGGACCAGGCCAGCGCCAGCACGCCGACGGTGCCGAGCTGCACCACCGCGAGCTGGTAGCTGGAGTAGCGCGGGGCGAAGCGGCCGAGCAGCAGGATGTGGGCGGCGAAGGCGACCGCGCAGCCGAGCACAAGGGCGTCGCCGCGCCGCACCTCCAGGCGCTGGAGCGACAGCAGCGCCAGCCCGACGAAGGCGAGCGCCGCCCCCAGCGCCGGTCCGAGCCCGGGCCGCTCGCGAAGCAGCACGGCGGCCAGCAGTGGTGTCAGGACCACCGCCAGGCCGGTGATGAAGCCGGCGTTGGAGGCGGTGGTGTACTGCAGGCCGACCGTCTGGAAACCGTAGCCGGCGAACAGCGCCACCCCGGTCACCAGGCCGGCGGCGAGCACGCCCGGCTGGGGGCGGGCCAGCGCCCGGGGCCGCACGGCGGCCAGCAGCGCGGCGGCCGCCAGGAACCGGTAGGCGATGAAGGTGAACGGCGGGATCGCGGCGACCGCGTCGCGGACCATCACGAAGGTGGCGCCCCACACGGCCGTGACGCCGACCAGCGCCAGCCCCCAGCGGTAGGCGGCCAGCCGCGCGGCCGTGGCGGTGCCCGCCGGAGGGGTCCGGGGAACCCCAAGGGGGTGCCCCGGTGGATCGGGAGGGGTCCGGGGAACCCCAAGGGGGTGCCCCGGTGGATCGGGAGGGGTCCGGGGAACCCCAAGGGGGTGCCCTGGTGGATCGGGAGGGGCCCCGGTGGCGCCGGGGGCCGGCTCGGTGGATGGCATGGCCACCAGCATGCCATGCCGGCGCGCGGGGCCCTCAGCTGGCGACCGCGCGGGGCGCGGTCACGCCCCGCGCGGGGCGGGCGAGCAGGCCCTCGGCGCGCAGCGCGGCCAGGGCGACGCGGGGCAGGTCCTCCACCGCCTCGCACGCCAGGTACCTCGGCTCCCAGTGCGGCCGGAACTTCTTGTTGAAGCGGTACAGGGACTCGATCTGGAACGGCCCGGAGAGCCGCCGCAGCACGCGGCAGCCCAGCCGCGGGGCCAGCGGCGCGTCCGCCTCGGCGCCGGCCTCCAGCACCGCCCGAAGGAACGAGAAGTTGAGCGACATCCGCCGCACGCCGAGGCTCCGCAGGCGCATGGCCGCCTCGGCGATCAGGAAGTCGTTGAGGATCGCCGGCGCGCCGGGCTCCCGGCGCATCACGTCCAGGCTGGCGCCGTCCGTGCCCCACGGCACCAGTTGCAGGAAGCCGAGCGCGCGGCCGTCCGCGCCGCGGCCGGCGACCACGATGGCGGCGGCGTCGCGCGGGTCGAACAGCCGTCCGAGCGCCATCGAGAAGCCGCGCTCGGCGGTGCCGCCCCGCCAGCGGGCGGAGATGGCGGCCAGCTCCGACCGGGTGGCGGCGTCCAGCTCTCCCGAGCGGGCGATCTGGCAGGTGAGCCCGGCCCGCCTCGCCCGGTTCCAGCTCTGGCGGACGATCCGCATCGGCCGCCCGTCCAGGCAGAAGGTCTCCAGGTCGATGACCGCCTCGTCGCCGAGGTAGATGGTGCGCAGGCCCGCGTCCGCGTAGTGGCCGGCCGCCTCGGCGCCGCAGCCGATGGCGGCGGCGACCCGGCCCTGCCGCGCCGCCTCCGCGCGGAAGGCGGCGATCGCGCCCGGCCAGTCCTGGAGCGGCCCGAGCGGGTCGCCGGCGGCCAGCGCCACCGTGCCGATCCAGCGGTAGGAGACCAGCGCCCCGCCGGCGCCAACGGTGGCGCGGTCCTCCCGCAGCGCGAAGTAGGCCAGCGAGTCGCTGGAGCCGGCGGCGAGCGCGGCCAGCCCCGGCTCGTCCGCCGCCCGCGGGCACGGCGGCCGCGATGCCGGGGCCAGCAGCCGCACGAGCAGGAACGCCACCCCGGTGAACAGCACGGCCGCGACCGAGGCGGGGAAGGCCCGCCCGAAGCGGCCGGGCAGCGGGACCGAGGCGCCGAGCCCCAGCGCCATGCGCCCGGCCTGTTCCAGCAGCGACCATGCGCCCAGATCGGAGGCGACGTCGCCCTGGTTGACCAGCAGCCCGGCCACGCCGTAGCCGACGGTTGCGACCGGGACCGCCAGCGCCGGCCAGAGCAGCGGGGCGCGCTCGCCCGGTCCGAGCCGGGCCGTGAAGTGCTCGCCGCGGGCCACCAGCATGCCGGCCAGGAACGACTCCAGCAGCGCCGCCCCCAGGTCGAGGCCCTTGATCAGGTGCAGCACCACGCTGGCGGCCAGCAGCGCGACCGTGGCCAGGTAGGCCGAGCGCCGGTGGCGGCGCATCCCGCCCGACAGCAGCACCAGGCCGATGCCGGTCGCCGCGGTCAGGGCGGTGGCGCCCTCGGAGATCGCTCCCGGCACGATCGTGTCGAGCAGCTCCAGCAGCGCCCGCCCGCGCGGGACCAGCACCGATGCCAGGTTCAGCAGGCCGGCGAGCAGCATCAGCGCCGCCGCGACCCGGGCGGTGCGATCCGTCCGGGTCCCCGCGGCTCCGGGAACGGGCCGGGTGGCGGCGGAGAAGCCAGCCGGCCCGCCCAGCCTCGGCTCGTCGACGTGATGGGCGGCAAGCAGTGCCACGTCGAACTACCTTGGGAGGGGGTCTTCGACAGAGCATATAACAGCCGATGAAATGAGAGCAGGATGAGGCCGGCAACGGTGTGCTCGGGTTCATGGCAACCGGGCCGGGGGCACACCGACCTCTCATGACACTCTCATTGCCGGAAGGCTTGAGTGGGTTTGCGACGGGTCGAGGAGGTGGGCCATGCGGGTGTTGATCGTCGAGGACGAAGTCAAGATGGCCCGCGCGCTGCGGCGGGGGCTCGAGCAGGAGGGTTACGCTGTCGACACCGCCGGCGACGGCGAGGATGGCCTCTTCCAGGGCACGGAGAACCCCTATGACGTCATCGTGCTGGACGTGATGCTGCCGAAGCTGGACGGCTTCGAGGTCTGCCGGCGTCTGCGCGAGGCCGGCCGCTGGGCGCCGGTGCTGATGCTGACGGCCCGCGACGGGGTTGGCGACCGGATCGCCGGCCTCGACGTCGGCGCCGACGACTACCTGGTCAAGCCGTTCTCGTTCGGCGAGCTGCTGGCGCGGCTGCGGGCGCTGCTGCGCCGCAGCCCGGTCGAGCGCCCGCCGGTGCTGATCGCCGGGGACGTGGTGCTCGACCCGGCGACCCACTCGGTGACCAGGGCCGACCAGCGCGTGGAGCTGTCGGTGCGCGAGTTCGGGCTGCTCGAGTACCTGATGCGCCGGCCGGGGCAGGTGGTCAGCCGCACCAGCATCCTCGAGCACTGCTGGGACGTGAACTACGACGGCTTTTCCAACGTGGTCGACGTGTACGTCGGCTACCTGCGCAAGAAGCTCGAGCAGCCGTTCGGGCGACCGCTGATCCGCACCGTTCGCGGCGTCGGCTACGTGCTCGAGCCGGTCGACCCGGACGGCCAGCGAGTGGGCCAGCGGGTGGGCGGCGGCCAGGCGGGAACGGAGGCCGCGGAGACCGGCGGTCGATGAACCTCCCGATCAGGACCCGCCTCACGCTCTGGTACGTTGGGCTGCTGGCGGTGATCCTGATCGTGGTCGGGGCCTTCCTGCTGGTGCGCCTCCAGACCGGCCTGCTCGCCGGGGTCGACCAGAACCTCGACGACCGCGCCAACGAGGTCGCCGTGGACCTGCAGGGCGGCGATCGCAGCTTCGAGACCCTCAACGCCAGCTCGCTGCGCGCCCTCTCGCGGGGCGCCTTCGCCGCGCAGCTGGAGTCCCAGGCGGGGCGGGTGCTGGAGTCCACCGACGATCCGACCGGGCGCCAGCCGATGATCACCCCGGCCGTTCGCCAGCAGGTGCTGCGCGGCGGGCCGGTGCGGCTGACCAGCCGGCTCGGGCCGGAGCGCGCGCACTTCCGGGTGCTGGCGGTGCCCTACCCGCACCGCGGCTCCACCCAGGTGCTGGTGGTGGCGCGCTCGCTGGTGGACGTGGACGAGTCCGTGCGCCGGCTGCGGCTGCTGCTGGTGGTGGCCGTGCCGGTGGCGGTGGCGGTGGCCGGGGCTGGCGGCTGGATGCTGGCGCGCAAGGCGCTGCTGCCGGTCGCCCGCATGACCGGCAAGGCCGGGGTCATCAGCGCCGACCGGCTCGAGGAGCGGCTGGCGGTGCCGAGGTCCCGCGACGAGCTCGGCCGCCTGGCCGCGACCCTCAACGACATGCTCGACCGCATCGAGCGGGGCGTTCAGGAGCAGCAGCGGCTGGTCGCCGACGCCTCCCATGAGCTGCGCACGCCGCTGGCGGTGATGCGCTCCGAGATCGACGTGTGGCTGCGCGCGCCCGACCTGCCCACCCAGGCTCGGGAGGCGCTGGAGAGCGTCGGCGAGGAGGTCGAGCGGATGAGCCGCGTCCTCGACAACCTGCTGACCCTGGCGCGTATCGACGAGGGCCGTCTGGACCTGCTGTGCGCGCCGCAGCGGCTGGACGAGCTGGTGAGCGAGGTGGTCGACAAGCTGCGGCCGATCGCCCAGGCCAGGGGGCTCACGCTGGAGGTGGGTGGCGAGGGCGCCGAGGTGCTGGCCGACGGGCCACGGTTCGAGCTGGTGATCACCAACCTGGTGGACAACGCCATCAAGTACACCGGCTCCGGCGGCAGCGTGCGGGTGCTGCTGTGGCGCGACGGCCATGAGGCCGGCCTGACCGTGACCGACACCGGTCCCGGCATCCGTGCCGACGCGCTCCCGCACCTGTTCGACCGCTTCTACCGCGCCGATTCGGCCCGCTCCCGGGCGGCCGGGGGCAGCGGGCTCGGCCTGGCCATCTGCCGGGAGATCGTGACCGCCCACGGCGGGCGCCTGTGGGCCTCCAGCAAGCTCGGCGCCGGCAGCTCCTTCTCCCTGGCGATGCCGCTGGCTGGCGAGACCAGCCCGGTGGCACCGGCGGGGGGCTGACCGGGCGGTGCGCGCCCGGCTCGCGCTCAGGTTCCTGCGCGACTACCGGGCGCCCTACCGGGCGGCCGCGCTGCGGGTGGGGCGATGGCGCGCCGCGCCGGCGAGCTGGAGCCTCCTGGCGCTCAGCCTGCTGGTCAGCCTGGCATGGCGGCTGCCGGCCGGCCATCGGGCCGTGGCGGTCTGCTGCGCCTACCGCGCCAGCGACCTCACCGGCTGGCCACAGGCCGCCAGGGTCGTCGGCAGCCCGTTCCTGGCGGTACGGACGATCGAGATCGCCTGGGCGGTGGTGGCCACCTGGCTGCTGCTGGCGCCGCTGGAGGCGACCATCGGCACGCGCCGGCTGCTGCTGGTCGGCGGGCTCGGCAACCTGTTCCCCAGCGTCTCGATTGGGCTGGCCTTCCTGGCCACCCATCCCGGTGCGGCCGCACCGCTGGACGTCGGCCCCTCGGCCGTGGTGGTCGCGGCCGGCGCCGCCCTGGTGGTCTGGAGCCGGTCACTGGGGATCGCGGCGCTGTATCTGGTGGGGGTCTCCGTCGACGTCCTGATCTCGCCCGACCTGGCCACCGCAGAACACCTGCTGGCGCTGGCCACCGGCGCCGGGGTGGCGCTCATCCTGCGCCACGGTTGGTCCCTCGGGCTCATCCCGGTGAGCCGAAAGGCCCAGGCGTGCGGACCAAACAGCCCGCCGAAATAAGGAGGGAGCTAACCCCCCAGCGCGGCCGCCGACATCGCCCGGAGACGGGCGATGTCGGCGGCTCGCTCGCTCCTGGTGCCGGGCGTCTCGATCACCACCGGCAGGTCGGTCAGCCGAGGGTGGCCGAGGATCGCGGCGAAGCCGGCCATGCCGATCTGGCCGGCGCCGATGGAGGCGTGGTGGTCGCGGCGCGAGCCCAGCGGCTCGCCGCAGTCGTTGGCGTGCACCAGCGCCACCCGGTCGCCGAGCACGGCGAACAGGTCGTCGAGCACGGCCGTGGCGGTCGCCGGGCTGGCCAGGTCGTAGCCGGCGGCGTGGGCGTGGCAGGTGTCGAAGCAGACCTTGACCCTCGGGTGGCGCTCGAGCGCGTCCAGCAGCTCGGCCATCTCCTCGAAGCGGGCGGCCACCGCGTCCCGGCCGCCGGCGGTCAGCTCGACCAGCAGGTCGGGGCCGGCGGCGCGCTCCAGCATCGGCAGGACCGTGGAGCGGGTCCGCTCGATCCCGGCGGCGCGCCCGGCGCCCATCGCCGAGCCCGAGTGGACCACCACCCCGGCCGCGCCCAGGCCGGCGCCTCGCTCCAGCGTGGCCGCGACCAGCTCGGCGGAGCGCGCCAGGAACTGGTCGCTCTTGGAGGCGAAGTTCACCAGGTAGGGCGCGTGGATGAAGAGGGGGTGCAGGTCGGCCGCGGCGGCCAGCTCGCGGTACCGCTCGTCCCCGGCCGCATCGTCCGGCGGCAGCGCCCAGCCGCGCGGGTTGGAGACGAACACCTGGATGGTCTCGCAGCCGATCTGCAGGCCGGCATCGACGGCCCCGGCCATACCCCCGGTGGCCGAGACGTGTGCGCCGATCCGCAAGCCCGCCGCGCTCCTAGAACAGGCCTACGGAGAGGCCGACGACGGTGCCGCGCGGGACGCTGCTACCCGGCTGGGGATCCTGGTTGGAGACCACGCGGCCGAACCCGAAGGAGTAGTGCCAGCGGAGCCCGCGCGCCCGCAGGGCCTCCTCGGCCTTGGCCTTTGACAGGTTTCGCACGTCGGGGACCTCGACCAGGTCGGGGCCCTTGCTGACGTAGACCTGCACGGTCGATCCCCAGGTCGCCTCCAGGCCCGCCGGCGGGCTGGTGGCGACCACCTGGCCGGCCGGCGCGAAGCTGTCGAACACCTGCACGGCGCTGGTCTTGAAGCCCGCCTGCCGCAGCTCGGCCACGGCGCTGTCCAAGGCCTCGCCCCGGACCCTCGGCACTTCGACCTGCGGCCGGCCGATGCTGACGGTGACCTCGACCTGCTGGGAGGCGCCGATGGCCGTGCCGGCCGCCGGCCGCGTGCCGGCGACCAGCCCGGCGCGCACGCTGGCGCTGGGGCGGGGCTGCTCCCGCCAGCGCAGCCCGAGGTTGGACAGCGCCGCCTCGGCCCGGTGCGGGTCCTGTCCCCGCAGGTCGGGGAGCAGGATCCCGCTGGACGGCGCGAGCCTGATCGTGGTCCAGCGCCGCACCGTCCGGCCGGGGCCCGGCGACTGCTCGGCCACCAGGCCCTCGGCGACGGTCTTCGAGGGCGTGGCCGCGGCGACGGTGAGCTTCAGGTGCTGGCGCGCCGCCGCGTCACGCGCCTCCCGCAGGCTCTCGCCGACCAGGTTGGGGACCACGATCGACCGCGCCAGCAGCAGGTCCCAGGTGAGCGTGCCGCCGGCCAGCAGGATCGCCAGGCCCAGCAGCAGCGCGATCCAGCGGCGGCCGCCGCGGCGCCGCATGGCCCCCTCGGCGCGGGAGGGGAGCGGCCCGGGCAGGTGGCCGGTGGTCGGACGCAGCACGCGCGTGCCCGCGGCGCCGTTGGCCGAGGGGCCTCGGCCGGCGGCGGGCGGCGCGGGCACCTCGACCGGCGGCGCCGGCGTCCGGGCGGCGGTCGGCCGCGGCGCGACCACCGAGCCGACCACGGTGGTCGCCAGCGTCGACGGTGGCGGCGCGGTGGCGCTTGGTGGGGCCTGGTCGAAGGGGCGGCGTCGCTGGGCGCCCATGGCGGCGGCGACCTCCGAGGCGTGGGCGAAGCGCCGCGCCGGGTCCGGCTCGGTCGCCCGCCAGACCCCGGCGTCGAAGCCCTCGCCGAGGCTCGGCACCGCCCGGGAGGGGGGCGGCACGCGGCCGTGGAGCACCTGCCAGGCGACCCGGTCGGGGTCGCCCGCGCTGAACGGCGCCTTGCCGGTCAGGCACTCGTAGGCGACCACGCCCAGTGAGTACACGTCGGCGCGGCCGTCGACCACGCCGCCGCGGAGCACCTCGGGCGCGCAGTACTGCGCGGTGCCGGCAAGCGCGTGGTCGCGGGCGCCGTGGGCCGCCCGCACCAGGCCGAAATCGGCGACCTTGACGCTGTCGCTGGTCAGCAGGACGTTCTCCGGCTTGACGTCGAGGTGGGCCACGCCGTGCCGGTGGGCGTGGTCGAGCGCGTCGCCGATCTCGCCCAGCAGCGCCGCCGTGGTCTCGGGGTCGAGCCGCCCGCGCGACTCCAGCAGGGCCCGCAGGGTCTGCCCGTCGACCAGCTCCATCACGATGAAGGGCAGGCCCCGCTCCTCGCCGGAGTCGTGGACCGCCACCACGTTGGGGTGCGCCAGCCGCGCCGCGGCGCGGGCCTCGCGGTGGAACTGCTCGCAGAAGTCGTGGTCGCGGGCGAATTCCGGGCGCGGGACCTTGAGCGCGACCACCCGGTCGAGCTGCCGGTCGTGCGCCCGGTAGACGGTCGCCATCCCGCCCTGTGCGATGCACGCGACCACCGCATAACGGCGCCGGCCGACGCTGCGGCCGACGAGGTGGTCGACGTCGGTGGAGTGCTTGGCCACGAAAGATCCCGAACCTTGGCTTTCGGCGGGACAACGCCGGACAGCAGACGATTCTATCCTGCGGCCGGGTCAATCCTGTCGGACTGGTGACACGTTGCCGGCCCGGCAGTGCTTCACTGGCGGGCGACAGTGACCTCGACGCCAAGGAGAGCGGCGCGCGCGATGGCCTTCGACGACGACCTCAGGCTGGTGGGTTTCAAGCTGCATCAGGAGAAGCGGGACGGCGCGCGGACCTTCACGCTGTCACGCAATCGTTACCTCACCTATTGGCTCCACGTGCCGCCCGACGCCGACGAGCCGGCCCTGTTCACCTGGGAGTTCGCAATCGGCGAGTACATGGACGAGTACGGCCTCCAGGTCGGCTCGAACGAGCCGCTCAACCAGTATCTCTTCCCCCAGACCGACACCGAGGTCGGCCGGGACATCGCCGACGTGGTCAAGGCGCTGGAGCGGGTCGAGACGATGTTCGCCGGCATGAATTTCGGTCACCGCGAGACGTGAGCCGGGGGCCCTGGCCGCCAGGGGCGGGCGACGGGCGGGTGGCCGGGGCGTCAGGCCCCCGGCCACGCCGTCCCGGCGCGCCTCACTCGTGCTGGTCGAGGCGGTGCAGGCGCTTGCGGACCTGCTCGGCGATGCCGATGGCGTCCAGGCCGAGCCCGGCGAGCAGGGCATCGCGCTTGCCGTGCTGGAGGAACTGGTCCGGCACGCCCAGCCGCAGCAGCGGGGTGCCGACCTCCTCGTCGGCCAGCACCTCGGCCACGGCGGCGCCGAACCCGCCGGCCAGCACGTTGTCCTCGACCGTCACCACCAGCCGGTGCGAGCCGGCCACCGAGGCCAGCCGCGGGTCGAGCGGCTTGACCCAGCGCGGGTCGACCAGGGTGACGCTGATGCCCTCCTGCCTGAGCAGTCGGGCCGCCTCCTCGCTGGCCCCGTGCAGGCTGCCGAGCCCCAGCAGCAGCACGTCCGAGCCGCGCGAGCGCATCTCCCAGTTGCCGATCTTGAGCTTGCGCAGCGGCTGGGAGAAGTCGACCTTCGGCGCGTTGCCCGTGGGCCAGCGGATCGCGAACGGCCCGGCGGTGTGCGCCATGGCGGTGGCCAGCATGCGTCGCAGCTCGGTGCCGTCGCGCGGCGCCGCCACCACCATGCCGGGGATCTGGCGCAGGTAGGTGAGGTCGAAGACGCCGTGGTGCGAGGGCCCGTCGGGCCCGGTGATGCCGGCGCGGTCCAGCGCGAACACCACCGGCAGCCGGTGCAGCGCGACGTCCATCACCACCTGGTCGAAGGCCCGTTGCAGGAAGGTCGAGTAGATCGCGCACACCGGCCGCAGCCCGCGCATTGCCATGCCGGCCGCCATGGTGACCCCGACCTGCTCGGCGATGCCGACGTCGTAGACGCGATCGGGGAACTCGCGCTCCATCACCGTCAGATAGGTCGGCCCGACCATGGCGGCCGAGATGGCCACCAGCTCCGGGTGGCGCCGCGCCTGCTCCAGCAGCGCCTGGCCGAACACCTTGCTCAACGCGACCTCGTCGCTGGGCTTGGCCAGCGACTTGCCCGTAGCGGGATCGAACGGTTTGACGGAGTGGTGCTTGTCCTCCTCGTGCTGCTCGGAGGGGGCGTAGCCGCGGCCCTTCTCGGTGAATACGTGCAGCAGGACCGGGCCGCCCACGCGCTTGACGTGGTCCAGCGCCGTCAACAGCGCGCCCAGGTCGTGGCCGTCCACGGGCCCGGCGTACTGCCAGCCCAGGTCCTCGAACACCACCCGGGGCGCCACCATCGCCTTGGCGCCCTCCTTGACCCGCTTGGCCGCCTCCAGCATGCCGTCGCCGACCAGCGGCACCCGGCCGAGGGTGTCCTCGACGCCCTTCTTGAAGGCCTCGTAGCCCGGGTGCAGGCGCAGCGGCGCCAGGTGCGTCTCCAGGCCGCCGACCGTGGGCTGGTAGGAGCGCCCGTTGTCGTTGAGGATCACCAGCAGGTTGGGCTTGCGGCTGCCGGCCAGGTTGAGCGCCTCCAAGGCGACGCCGCCGGTGAGCGAGCCGTCGCCGACCACCGCGATCACGCGTCCCTTGGCGGCGCCGAGGCGGCGCGCCTCGGCGTGGCCGAGGGCGTAGCCGAGCGCGGTGGAGGCGTGGGAGTTCTCGATGACGTCGTGCGGGCTCTCGCTGCGGGAGGGGTAGCCCGACAGCCCGCCGAGGGTCCGCAGGTTCTCGAACTCGGCCTGCCGCCCGGTGAGCAGCTTGTGGACGTAGGCCTGATGGCCGGTGTCCCAGACGATCCGGTCGGTCGGGGAGTTGAACGATCGGTGCAGGGCGATGGTGAGCTCGACGACGCCGAGGTTCGGCCCCAGGTGCCCGCCGGTGGCGGCGACCGCTTGGACGAGGAACTCCCGGATCTCGCCAGCCAGCTCGACGAGCTGGTCCTGGCGGAGTTTGCGCAGATCGCTGGGCTGTGTGATGGCTTCGAGCATAGCCAATCCTCTTGGGCTCCTTTCGCCATCGGTGTCGTCTGGTGGCCTTCCAACGACACGATTCTGGCGCCAACCTGGCACCTGGGGAAGCACCCTGGAATATCGCGGTCGCCTCCGCCGCATGGCACTTTACGCCTTCCCCGATCCCTACGGGTCTACCATCGGTTGTCATGGCAGACCTCTCGATCCGGTTACGACGGGCCGCACCCGGCCTGTTGAGCCTGCCATGGCTGGATCCGCTCGAAACCTGGCCGCCGGAGGCCGCCGAATTCCGCGATCTGCCGGTCGGGCCGAGCCGCCACGTGGTGCGCTTCGTGCTCGCCGACGGCGTGCTGTACGCGCTCAAGGAGCTGCCGACCAGACTGGCCCGCAAGGAGTACCAGGTGCTCCGCGAGCTGGAAGCGCGCATGCTGCCGGCGGTCGAGGTGGTCGGGCTGGTGGAGCAGCCGACCGGCGGCAACGCCATCCTGGTCACCGAGTACCTGTCCAACTCGTGGCAGTACCGGCGGCTGTTCCAGCGCCTGCCGCGGCTGGCCAGGCACCGCGAGCGGCTGCTGGACGCGATGGCGATCCTGCTGGTGGACCTGCACCGCGCCGGGGTGTTCTGGGGCGACTGCTCGCTGGCCAACACCCTGTTCCGCAGGGACGGCCAGGCGCTGCAGGCGTTCCTGGTCGACGCGGAGACCAGCGAGGTCCACCCCAGCCTGTCGGACGGGCAGCGCCGGCTCGACCTGGAGATCCTGGTCGACAACATCACCGGCGACCTGCTCGACCTGGCGGTGGCGCTGGGCGGCGGCAGCGAGGACATCGACGAGCACCTGGCCGCCGCCTCCAGCGTGGCAGTGCGTTACCGGCAGCTCTGGGACGAGCTGACCTGCCGCGAGGTGTTCGGCCTGGACGAGCGCTACCGGGTCGCGGGCCGCGTCCGGCGCCTCAACGAGCTCGGCTTCGCCGTCGACGAGCTGGAGCTGGAGCCGGTCGGCGACGACCTCTGCTGCCTGCGGCTCCGGGTGGCGGTGGCCAACCGCCGCTTCCACGTGGAGCAGCTCCGCCGCCTCACCGGACTGGAGGTCGGGGAGGGGCAGGCCACCGTGCTGCTGAACGACCTGCGCGCCTTCCAGGCCCGCCTCGAGCGGGAGGAGCCCGCCGCGGCCGGCGAGGCCGTGATCGGCCAGCGCTGGCTGGCGGAATGCTTCCGTCCTGGGTCCGCCAGGGCCGCCGCGGCGCTCGGCGGCCAGGCCGACCCCATCCAGGCCTACTGCGACCTGCTGGAGGTCCGCTGGCTGTTGTCGGAGGGCGCCGGCCGCGACGTCGGCGACGAGGCGGCCCTGGCGGCGCTGGCCTCCAGGCAGGCGCCGCCGGAGTCGGCCGCCGCGATGGCGGTGGTGGAGGCCTCCACCGGCAGCTTCCAGCCGATCGGCGCCGACGGCGACCGCGACGCCTGAGCGCGGGCCTCAGGGCAGGCCGAGGTCGCCGGTGAGGTAGCGCTGGAGGTTGGGCCCGACCGCGGCGATCACCACCGGCGCCGGCGCGGAGGCGATCGGCTCGATCCGCACGATGTAGCGGGCGATCAGCAGGCCGATGATCTGCGAGGCGGCCAGGCTCGCGCGCAGCGGCACGTCGGGCGCCTCCAGCGCCTCGGCCAGCCGGGCGAACAGCACGCTCGCCAGGAACTCGCGCAGCATCCTGGCGGCGTCCTCGCTGGTCACCGCCGAGCGGACCAGCGCGACCAGCGGGCTGCGGTCGCGCCGGTTGTCCCAGACCGACAGCAGCAGGGCGACGATGCGCTCGCCGGCCCGCTCGCGCTCGCCCCGGAGGACCGTCTCGATCACCGAGGCGATGTCGATGGGCATCTCGATCGCCGCGCTGAACAGCTCGTGCTTGCTGCCGTAGTAGTGGTGGACCAGGGCCGGGTCCACGCCCGCGCGGCGCGCGATGTCGCGGATCGACGCCCGGTCGTAGCCGCTGGCGGTGAACGACTCCCGGGCGGCGCCGAGGATCGCCTCGCGCGTGCCGCTGCGGCCCGGACGCCGCCCGGTCCTCGCCATCAGGCCGCGGCCCGCACAGCCAGCAGCACGAACGCCTCCTCGAGGGTCGCTCTGGTCACCCGTACCTCGGCGGTCACGCCGGCGGCCTCCAGCACCGCCCGCACGCGGCCGGGCTCGGCCGCCGGCACGCGCAGCTCCGTGCCGACCAGCGCCACCGGCAGGCCGGCGGCCTCGCAGGCCGCGAAGGCATCCTCCCAGGTGGCTCCCTGGACCGCCACCGTGGTGGCGTCACCGATGATCTCCTCGACCGTGCCGCGGGCCGCCACCCGCCCGGCGGCCATCACCACCAGCCGGTCGCACTGCTCGGCCTCGCCCATGGCGTGGGTGGTGACCAGCACGCCCACGCCGTGCCCCCGACCCACCGGGGCACCCCCTCGGGGTTCCCCGGACCCCTCCGCCGCCGAGCGGATCGCGTCCCAGAGGCGGGCGCGGCCGAGCGCGTCCACCCCGGAGGTGGGCTCGTCCAGCACCAGCAGCTCCGGCTGGTGGCCGAGCGCCGCCGCGAAGGCCAGGCGCCGGCGCAGGCCGAGCGGCAGCCCGGCGACCAGCTCCCCGCGTGCCGCCTCCAGGTCGGGGTCGTCCAGCGGGCCGTGGAGGGGATCAGGGGGCCCCCCGGAGGGGCGCTGGGCGGCGCCCCCGTGGCTCGGGTGGCCGCCGAAGGCCTGGGCGGTGAAGGCGAGGTTCTCGGCCACGGTGAGGTCCTCGTACAGGCCAAGGCCCTGGGAGACGTAGCCGAGCCGGGCGCGGGTGCGCCGCGACGGCGGCTCGCCGAGCAGCCGGACCTGGCCGGCGCTGGGGTGCAGCAGGCCGAGCAGCATGCGGATCAGGGTGGTCTTGCCGGCGCCGTTGGCGCCGACCAGCCCGACCACCTCGCCGGCGCCGACCTCCAGGTCGACTCCGTCGACCGCCAGCAGCGACCCGAACCGGCGGCTGACGCCGGTCGCCGACAGCAGCGGGCCGCTCATGCCGCCACCTCATTCCACTCGGCGTCCCGCCGCCGTTCCAGCGAGGCGACGATCACCGCGTCCTCCAGGTCCGGCGCGACCCGCTCGGCGCCCGCGCCCAGTCCCGAGCCGTCCGCCGACCAGAGCCGCCAGCGCGGGCCCCGCCGCCAGGACGCCCAGCCTCGGGCCTCGGCGCCGTCGGGCCGAGCGGGCGCGTCCAGCACGGCTCCCGGGGTGGCGGCCACCAGCTCGCCGGGCGGCCCCGCCAGCAGGGTGCGCCCCTCGTCGAGCACCAGCACGCCGGCAGCGCGCGCCGCCTCGTCCAGGTACACGGTGGACAGCACCACCGCCGCGCCGCCGGCGGCCGCGTGCGCGAGCAGGCGCCACAGCTCGGTGCGGCTCACCGGGTCGACCCCGGTGGTCGGCTCGTCCAGCACCAGCAGGTCGGGCTCGTGCAACAGCGCCATGGCCAACGCCAGCTTCTGGCGCATGCCGCCGGAGAGCTGCCCGCCGAGGCGCCCGCGCGCCGCCAGCAGGCCGGTGCGCCGCAGCAGCTCGTCGGCGCGCCCAGCCAGGCGCTGGCCGCGCAGGCCGTAGGCGCCGCCGCTGAACGCCAGGTTCTCGTCCACGGTCAGGTCGCGGTAGACGCCGGGACCGGCGGAGACGTAGCCGACGCGGAGCGCCGGCGGGCGCCGCACGCCGCCGCCGCTCGGCCGTACCGCTCCGGCGAGCGCGCGCAGCAGGGTGGTCTTGCCGGCGCCATCGCCGCCCACCACCATGGTGATCCTGCCGTCGGGGACCTCCAGGCGCACGCCGTCGAGCGCCAGCTTGGCGCCGTAGCGGACGGTGAGGTCGTCGGCACCCCAGCGGGCGGCGCGGATCGTCGCGGTCATCGCGCACCCGCCTCGGCGCCGGCCCGCGCCGGGCGCGGCGGCCGCCGCGGGGCGCGGGGCTGGCCCGCCGGGGCGAGGTCGCGCCGGAAGCGCAGCACCGACAGGCCGAACACGATCAGGCCGAGCAGCGCCAGCGCCCCCAGCGGCACCGCCAGCGACTCGAGTGAGGCGCCGCGGATCATCACCCCGCGGCTCACCTGGTTGAAGTAGGTGAGCGGCAGCAGGTAGGCGATCCAGCGGACGCCGCGCGCCATCGCGCTCAGCGGGAAGATCATGCCCGACAGCAGGATCTGGGGAAGCATGGTCATCATCGCGAGCTGGATGGCCTGGCCCTGGTTCTGCGACACGGTCGAGATCAGCACGCCGAGGCCGAGCGTGACGAACAGGAACTCGACCGCGCCGAGGACCAGGATCCACGGGGAGCCCCGGAACGGCACGTCGAACAGGCCGATGCCGACGGCGGTGATGATCGCCAGGTCGATCGCGGCGATCCCGAAGTAGGGCAGCACCTTGCCGACGAACACGTCCCGCGGGCGCAGCGGCATCACCGCGAGCTGCTCCAGCGTGCCGCTCTGGCGCTCGCGCACCACGCCGAGGCTGGTCGCCACCGTCCCGACGAACACCAGGATCAGGCCGATCAGCGCCGGCACCATCATGACCGAGGTCTTCAGCGTGGGGTTGAAGAGCACGTCGGCGGCGGGCAGGCCGTCGGGGTGCTGCGCGAACGCCTGCTGGGCGGCGCGCGCCGCGAACAGGTCGGACCCGTCGACCAGCACCGCCGGCTGGGCCCCGGTCACGATCGCGACCTGGGCGCCGCCGTCGCGCAGGCGGCGCACGGCGTCGGCCCGCCCCTCGTCCGGATGCTCGGCGACCACCTCGAGCCGCTGCGGCGGCTGGGGGCGGGCGATCTGGGCCGAGCCGGGGCCGACCACGACCGTCCGCAGCTGGTCGACGTCGAAGCTGGCGGCGTAGCCGAAGACCACCAGCAGCACGATGGGCAGCCCCACCATCAGCGCCACCGTGCGGCGGTCGCGGCGGAGCTGGCGAAGCTCTTTGAGCGCCATCGCCAACATGCGAACCTCACATCCTCCCTGGAAGGGCGGTCGGGAAGTCATCTTCCGTTGAATTCTACTCTTGTTGAAATCCTTGGCAAGGGTGGAACCCGACCCGAACCGAAGGGGGGCGCCGGGCGTGTCTGGGACGAGTCGCGCGACATCGGAGGGCCGGTGAGACCAGAGGACGACTTCGACGCGTTCTACCTGGGAAGCTATGGACGGCTGGTGGCCGAGCTGCACGGCGTGGTCGGGCGGGCCGACGCCGAGGACGCCGTGCAGGAGGCGTTCGCCCGCGCCTCGGTGCGCTGGGAGCGCATCCGTGACTACGACCATCCGGACGCCTGGGTTCGCCGGGTGGCTTTCAACCTGGCGGTCAGCTCGCTGCGGAGCGCCCGCCGCAAGCTGGTCGCCTACAGCCGGGTGGGGGCGCCGCAGCCGGCGCCGCCGCCCTCGGAGGAGGCGGTGCTGCTCGGTCAGGCGCTCCGGCGCCTGCCGCTGCGGCACCGCGAGGTGCTGGTGCTGCACTACCTGGCCGACCTGCCAGTGGAGGAGATCGGGCGGGTGCTGAAGATCCCGACCGGCACCGTCAAGGGCCGCCTGTACCGCGCCAGGACCGCGCTGGAGCGCGAGCTGGGCGAGGCGCGGCCCACGGAGGTCCGCCATGCGTGACGAGGAGCTGCGGCAGATGTTCCGATCCTTCGCGGAGCCGGTGGCCGGTGCCGCCGAGCCGCCGGACCCGCGGCGCATCCGCGCCCGCGGCAGGCGCCGGCGCCGCAACCTGGTCGGGGGAACGCTGCTGGCGGTCGCCGCCGTGATCGCGGGGGCGGTCGGCGTGCGCGCCGGGCTGATGCCCAGCACCCACGACGCCGGCCAGGTGGGGCCGCCGCCCAGCCAGACCGCGCCCGGCCCGGCCACCACCGCCCCGCCGCCCCCGCCCACCGGCGCGCCCGGGGCGGGAGCGACGACCTCGACCACGCTGCCGCTCGGCAGGGTGAGCAGCCTGGACGCTGTGCAGGTCACCGGGCCCGCCAGCGCGGTGGTGGTCGGCAGGGACACGATCCTGGCCACCCGCGACGGCGGGCGCACCTGGGTGCGCGTGTGGCGAGGCAAGGGCGACCTGCGCGACGTGAACTTCTCCAGCGCCTCGACCGGCTGGGTGCTCGGCGACGGCCTGGTGCTGGCCACGGCCGACGGCGGCCAGCACTGGACCAGGCTCGCCGAGCCGTCCGCGGGGGCCCTGCGGCGGGTCCACTTCGTCAGCCGCACCGAGGGCTGGGGCGTGGCCGGCGGCGGCGACCAGGCCGGCGAGGGCCCGATGGTGCCGACCGGCGTGACCCGGCTGGTCCACTCGGTCGACGGCGGCCGGACCTGGTCCGCGCAGGCGGCGCCGGCCCCGCCCCAGTCGGTCTGCTTCACCTCGCCGGACGACGGCTGGCTGGCCAGCGGGACCCGCGTGTGGCGCTCGACCGACGGCGGCCGGACCTGGGGGCGGCAGCCGAGCTTCACCCTGCCGGCCGGCGCGGGCGGCCCCCCGTTCCAGGCGGAGCTGCAGTGCGCCGATCCGGCCGCTGCGTGGGTCCGCTTCAGCGGCGGCGATGCCGCCGCCGGGCACTCGCCCTACGCGCTCTACACCACCAAGGACGGGGGCGGCCACTGGCGCGGCGTGCTCGCGGAGGCAAACACCCTCGCCAACACCCTGCGGCTGCCGGCGGGACCGGGATCGTATCCAGGGCCGTTCTCGGTGATCGGCCCGTCGAGCGCCTTCCTGCTCAGCCCGACACCGGCGGCCGAGGCGGTCGGCGGGGTGCTGGTCAGCGATGGCGTGTCCGCCGGCGTGCCGCAGATCCCCGCCAGGGTCCTGTTCGAGCCCGCCTCGGTCAGCTTCGCCAGCCTCAGCAGGGGCTGGGCGGTGGGCAGGGACGCGGCCGGCCGGGCGGTGATCCTGGCCACCGGCGACGGCGGGCGGCACTGGACCCGCCAGCTCCGCTCCTGAAGCCGGGGGAGCCGGTGGGCTCGAGGGCCGCGCCGTAGGGAGCGCTGGCCCGGCTGTCCGGGCCCCCCTCGGTCCCGGGCAGCCGGGCCACCTCCACGCCGGCGCCTGTTCGACGCAGCGGAGCCAGTCGACCACGACTTCGGTGAGAGCCCGGTGAGGGCCCGCCCGGCGCCCGTGGTGGGCGGTCGGGCCGCC
>WNGH01003690.1_pt2 | contig 25305 bp, 20 predicted proteins | sample 5400631 | NCBI WGS metagenome assembly WNGH01 (sample SAMN13153373, study PRJNA577476) | soil metagenome | isolation source: 115 cm soil or saprolite under Garry oak tree replicate 1 | place: USA:California | collected 2016-06-15
CAACACGACCTTGATCCCGAGGAGTACTACGGCGTTATGACGGGTGAGCGGCAGCCGAGGATGGCCGCATCTACGGTCAAGGAAATGTTTTCTGCCGCCAATGCAGGCCGCAGTTTACCTGCGGCTGTTGTGACCTTGCTCATACTCTTCGCTGTAGCGGGCTGGGGATGGGCACGGTGGCGGATTGAGCCTTCGGGCAGAAGGAACGTTCAGCGCTGAAATGCACTGCCACAGGCGCGCGTGGGGTATGCAATCCGTCGAAACACCCAGCGGCTGGCAGTCACCAACGCCCGTTACGCGTCCGCCTACGACCTCTCCTTCTTATAACGGGGCTAAGGACGTGTGGCGTGGACCTTGCGTTCTTGCTCCTCTTGCTATTCTTTTCTCAGCGCGTTCAGGGGGAAATAGACGCTGCGCGGTAAGCCGGAACAATCGCCGCCACGAAGGTGGACACGGCAAGGGCACTCGCGGCCACAAGTAAAGGCCAGCGGGTCCCAGGACGAAACGTTATATGGCTCAGTTGAGATCAACCGCCCAGCGCCAACTGTCAGTGGCAACCCCAAAACCAGCCCAAATAACACGCGATGGAAAGCTCCACGCAGTACGAGTTGAATTACGTTCGCCCGGTCAGCGCCAAGCGCCATGCGAATGCCGACCTCATTGGTTCGCTGCGCGACGGTATAGGCCGTGACGCCATACAATCCGATCGCAGCAAGCACCAGAGCCACAATCCCGAACAGACCGGCGAGGCTTGCTACGGCGCGCTCCTGATCGGACAAAAGCTCAATTTGCTGCTGCACGGTCCGGATGCTCGTGATGGCTAGGTTTGCATCAAGCTCCGCTAGGGTCCGGGTGAGCAGAGACTCGAGCGCACCGGTAGACATGTTGGTCACCAGCATGATTCCACCGATAAAGTGCGAGCCTAGCTCGACTTTTTTCATCAGCTCGTCGTGGTAGTCGACGTTCTGCGCCAACGGCACGAAAAACATTGGGCCTGCCGGCCGTTTCAAGGCAAAACCTGCAAATTTGGCGTCTCGCACCCTGCTGAACAGCTTGCTCGTTGCCAACGAGTATGGGACCACTCTTTCGCGTCGGTTCTTCGTGACCTCCAGCCGAATTCGCAGCAGGCGATGTGCGGGATCGATGTCGGCCACTTCAAGCGAGCAGATCTCCTCGCGGCGGAGAGCTGCATCGTAGGACATCGCCAGCATCACTCGATTTCGCAGCGGCTCCTGCTTACAGACCTGAAGAATGTTCTGCCACTCTTCCTCGCTTGGAATCCACGGAAGCCGGTGATGCCGTTGGATTAGGCCCCGCCCGCCTATAAGCGGGCGCAGGGGGTTCTCGTACATACTCGTTCTTCGACTAGGAAGTCATGAAAGAGGCGAACCACTGCGAGGTGCTGTTGCAGAGTGGCGTTCGCGAGAGTGCTTCTTGCTTCCATCCGCTTTCTCGAAACCCTCGGAACCTCGAGCTGAGTGATGCTCCGAATGTAGGCTCCGATCGTCGGACGAATGACCGAGTGAAACAGGATATTTTCGGTCTCCAGAAAACTGAGATAGCAGTCCAGGTCTCGCCAGTAGGCTTCGATCGTGTTCGCGGCTAGACCGCGTGCGGCCTGAAACTTTAGCCACTCCCTTGCGTGGGGATTCTCTGAAACCCTCCGATATCGCTCCCATCGAACTTCACAAATCGAAAACTTCAGGGCCATTGGTTCCTCCATTTTGGGTTCGGCCCCCTCGGGGGCCGAACCCAACGATACGTCTGGCGGGAGAACCAGCCCTATTCCACATAATGAACTCAGTAACGATCGTCTGATTTGTGGGGGCCGACCCGGAGCAGCGTCAAGCGCGGAACAACAGAACGGCTCGAGGTTCAGCGTTCTTTCCGTCGCAACGCAGCGCCGGTGCGGGAACGGCAATGACGAGTAGAGTGCTCAATTGAAAGTGCGAAAATTTGCTGCCAATTCGCTGCCACAATCGTACGAATAGTGCCTAAACGAGCAGGTAAGACCGGTGGAGTTACTCAGGAAAATCAAGTACTTACAACACTTACCCAGTACGCCCAAAGGTTTTGCAGACCTCTCCCTTGGGCCACTTGGGTACCGCGCCGAATCACTAGGTATAGCAAATTTTTGAACTCTCCGGGCTTCCCCGAGCAGCGCTGCTTCTGCCAAAGTCTACTTTTTCTCGGCGACCGAGGGGATTTTGGCTTCGCGCAAAAATCGCGCCGATTCTTCCGGCGGCGTCGGATTGATATAAAAACCCGTGCCCCATTCAAAACCGGCTACTTTCGTCAACTTCGGAATGATCTCAATGTGCCAATGGTAGTGATCGTTGATCTCTTCGCCGATCGGAGAGGTGTGGATCATGAAGTTCAGCGCTGGCCGGTCGAGCACCTGGTCGAGGCGTATCAGCGTATCCTTCAGCATGCGGGCCAGGCTGGCATACATGGAGCTCTGATTATTCTCGTAAGATGATCCGTGCGCCTTTGGCAGCAGCCACATCTCAAATGGGAAGCGAGGCGCATAGGGAGCGAGCGTGATGAAATGCTCATTCTCGCCGATGACGCGTTCTCCCGTGTCGCGCTCCTGGCGGATGATGTCGCAGAAAATGCATCGTTCTTTCTCGTCGTAATAGTGCCAGCAATTGTCGACTTCTTCGCGCACGCGCCGCGGGACAATTGGCAGCGCGATTAACTGCGAGTGGGGGTGATCGATGGTCGCCCCGGCGGCCTCCCCGTGATTCTTGAAAATCAGAATGTAGCGGAAGCGCTTGTCATTTTTTAGGTCCAGCATGCGGTCCCGATAGCCCCACAGCACGTCCTCAACGGCCCGTTCGGGCAAACTGGCGAGTGTCGCAAGATGGTTCGGCGACTCAATCACGACTTCATGCGCCCCGATTCCGTTCATCTTGTCAAAGAGACCTTCCCCTTCGCGGTCCAGTTCACCCTCGATGCCCAACGCGGGAAATTTGTTTGGCACAACCCGGATGCTCCAGCCCGGCGTGTTTGGGCCTCCGCCGTTCCGTCCATAGACGAGAATTTCCGGCGGAGTGCGCGCTTCATTGCCCACACAGAAGGGGCAATTCTTCTCTTCTCTGGGGATGACGCTCTCCCGAAGGAAGTCGTTCGGCCGCTTACCTCGTTCCGTCGAAATGATCACCCATCGGCCCGTGATCGGGTCCTTACGTAACTCCGGCAAAGCAATCCTCCTTGAATATGTTCTGGGTCACCCGCGCGGGGTGAGCAACCAGGAGACTTTGAATTGTACCGCGTCTAACGTCCCCGTGAAGATGTTCCGGTCACGCTCCTCACCATAGAGGGCTGCATCTGGTGCAGCCGTGGCACCGGCGGCTGCCCTGGGCAGACGCCAAGGAGCGCGGAGTGTAATTTCGTGCTACGAACATGTACCCTGGCCTCCCCAATTGCCAGTAGACGTAGGTTTCTCCTCGAACTCCGGCGCGACGGGCTTGCTGCTTTTTTCTTCGCGCAGGCCACGCTGCGTCGTCCGGCGCACCGCCCGACACATGGGTGGTGTAAAGATCGCCTCGGTCTCGACGCCGATTCTCCAGCCTTCCGCGCAGTATAAACAAAAATCCCGCGGCGGCCATAGTTCTTCTGCGGCCGCCACAGGATCCGGAAGTCTCCGCTTGTATTTCTGATTCCTATCTCTTCGCCTGGAATCAGGCTTTCTTCTCAGCCTCACGGAAGCAATCCTCGAGTGTCCGCGCGGCAAAGTCCGCCTGCTCCTGATCGATCAGGAGCGGAGGCGACAGGCGAATGGTGTTCTCACCCGCACCGAGCACCAGCAAGCCCTTGTGAAACGCCAGGTCGACGATTGCGTTGCGCAGATCCGCGGCCTTTTCCTTGGTCCGCTGATCGCGCACGATCTCAATGCCGATCATCAATCCGCGTCCTCGTACGTCTCCCACGATCTTGAAGTCCTTCACCCAATCGGCCAGGCGTCCGAAGAGGTAATCGCCCATGCGATGAGCATTTCCCTTGTACTCGCTCTCGATCAGGTCCATGGTGGCAAGCGCTGCCGCAATGCACACCGGGTTTCCGCCGAACGTTGTGCCGTGTGAGCCTGGCTTCCAGCACATCACGCTTTCTTTCGCGATGATCGCTCCCAGAGGCATGCCGCTCGCGATGCCCTTCGCGGAACAAAGAATGTCGGGTTCGATCCCGGCGTGTTCACAGGCCCACCACTTCCCGGTGCGTCCCATGCCCGACTGCACTTCGTCGACGATGAACATGATGCCGTGTTGGTTGCAGATGCGCTGCAATTCCTGCAGGAAGAACTTCGGCGCCGGCACATAGCCGCCTTCGCCTTGAATCGGCTCGATGATGATGCCCGCGACGTCCTCGGGATCGAACAGCCGCTTGAAAATCTGCCCTTCGAGCTGTTCGAGGATTTCCGCGCCGCAGGTCTCCGCGGTGTGACCGTGCGCGCAGCGATAGGCATATGGAAACGGGATGTGCTCGATTCCACTGAGCAGCGCACCGAATCCCTTGCGCTGAGTCGACTTCGAGGCCGTCAGCGAAAGAGCGCCCATCGAGCGGCCGTGGAAGCAGCCGTAAAACGCGATGAACTTGTCTCGCCGCGTGGCGTATCTCGCCAGTTTGATGGCGCTTTCTATCGCTTCCGTACCAGAGTTGGTGAAAAAGACCTTCTTGCTGTCGGTACCTGGCATCGTGCGGCCCAGCCGTTCTGCTAGCTCCGGCATGCTCTCATAGTAAAAATCCGTGCCGGACATGTGAATCAGTTCGGCGGCCTGGTTCTGAATCGCAGCGACAACTTGCGGATGGCAATGACCAGTGGAGCACACGGCGATACCCGCAGCGAAATCGAGAAAAGCGTTACCATCCACATCTTCGACGATCGCGCCGCGCCCGCGCCTGGCCACCAGTGGATAGTCGCGCGTGTAGGACGGCGACATGAATCTTGCGTCCCGCTCCAGCACCCGCTTGGCATTCGGCCCGGGTAAAGCGGTCACCAGCCGTGGTGTTTTCACTTCCAAAGTCGTTGGCATGTCTTCCTCCAGGGAAGAATCAAAAGGTTACAGTTGATCGAACATTGCGGGGCGAAAGCAGGCACGCGAACGGACTAACCCGGAAGCGGCTTGCGAGAGAGAAAAAAAAGAACTGGGTTAGTCCACGCCGTAGAGTTGTGGCCGCTGGGCGGCCGGCGGGCAGCTCCCCACGAGGAAGGAAGGACGAATTTGAAGATTAAGGCTCACTTGCGTTTCCAGCGCACGCTACCATCTTTGGCGTCTTCTATTATTATACCACGATCTGCCAGTACTTTGCGGATCCGGTCGGCCGTCGCAAAGTCGCGTTTCTTCTTTGCGGCGTTGCGCTCCGCGACCAGCCGATCGACCTCTGCGTCGTCCGGTCCGCTGTCCGCGCTGCCGTATCCGAGCGCCCGAAGTTTTTCGCCATCACTGTCTTGCACAACGGCGAAAACCCTGTCGAACGTAGCCAGAAACTCCAGCACGGTCGGGACTTCGCCCTGTCGGAACTCACCTTTATCCACGGCGACATTCGCTTCCCGCACCAGGTCGAACACTGCCGCCAGCGCCTGCGCCGTATTCAAATCGTCCGCAAGCCCCGCGTCAAACTCTTCCGCTGCCTTCGCAATGCGCGCAGCCATGCCTTCTTGGCTGCCAGCGGGAAATTTTCCATGCTTCAGCCGATCGGCGAAATTCCGCAACCGTTCCACCGAGCTGGCCGCCTGCTGCAGACCGTCGAACGTAAAATTGAGCTGCTTGCGGTAAGGAACACTGGCCAGCGCAAACCGCAGAGCTGAAGGCTTATGACCTTTCGCAAACAAATCGCGCAGCGTGAAAAAATTCCCCTGGGACTTCGACATCTTCTCGCCTTCGACAAGCAAGTGCTCGGCGTGCAGCCAGTAGCTCACGAAATGCTTCCCGGTCGCGCCCTCGCTCTGTGCAATTTCGTTTTCATGATGCGGAAATGCCAGGTCGATTCCACCGGTGTGAATATCCAGCGTCTCACCGAGATACTTCATGGCCATCGCGGAGCACTCAATGTGCCAGCCGGGGCGCCCCGGGCCGATCGCTGTCTCCCAGAAATGTTCTCCTGGTTTCGGCGCTTTCCATAACGCAAAGTCCCGCGCGCTCTCTTTTTCGTAGCGATCGTTGTCGACGCGTGCGCCCGTCTGAATGCCGGTCAGATCGATCTTGGAGAGCTTTCCATAGTCCGGGAATTTCGCGATGCGATAATAAATTGAACCTTCGCCCGGATACGTGAATGCCTTTTCCTGGAGCCGCTGAATCAACTTCACCATCTCTTCGATATGGTCCGTGGCGCGAATCCAGTGCTCCGGCGCTTCGATGCTGAGCGTCTTGCAATCGTCGAAAAACGCCTGCACGAATTTCGCGGTGTAGTCGCGGATGCTTACGCCGGCCGCAGCCGCATTCGCGATGATGCGGTCGTCCACGTCCGTCAGATTCATTACGTGGTTCAGTTTGAATCCGCGCAGCTTCAGGAATCGCCGCAAGATATCTTGAAATATGAAGGTGCGGTAATTCCCGATATGTGCGTAGTCGTAGACCGTCGGCCCGCACGTGTACATGCGCACTTCGCCGGCCTTTTGAGGTACGAAATTCTCGATTTTCCCGCTCAGCGTGTTGTGCAGCTGAATATCGGCCATAGGCTCTAGAGGGTCTCTTTCCGCAAACGAATAAGCGATCGATTGTAGCCGAGCCCTTTGAAACCTAGCAATGTCGAAGCCGCGCGATGTTTCGCAGAATATCGCGTCGTGCGACCTGATTGGTCCTGATTGACGCCCGCGACCTACACAGTTACAGTCCTCCTTCTCATCTAGTAAAGGAGTAATCGATGAATCGTTTCCTATCGATCGGCGCTCTATTGGTTCTCTCGGCTCTCGCGACGGCCACCCTTGCGCAGGAGCCGCCCAAGGCCAGTGTACTCAAGCCTCTGACTCCCGAGGCTTCCTTGGACCTGCGTAGTATTTCCGATCTGCAATTCTCTCCCGACGGCAACCGTCTGGCGTTTGTGGTCACTGAGCCCGCGAAGGGCGAGCGCCGCGCACGTCACATTTGGCTTTACGACAAACAATCCGGTTCACTCCGACAGTTCACATATTCCGCAAAGTCCGACTTCTTGCCGCGCTGGTCACCCGACAGCAAACGGCTGGCTTTCCTCTCAGACCGCGACGATCCGCAGCAGGTCTACGCCATGCGCGCAAACGGCGGCGAAGCGAGCGCCCTAACCAAAGGAAAGCGCGGCGTACAGAATTTTGTCTGGTCCCCCGACGGCAAGCAGATCGCCTTTCTTGCCCCAGACGCAAAAACGGAAGCGGAAGAAAAGAAAGAAAAAGACAAAGACGACGCACACGTGGCGGACAAAGAAGATAAACATGCCCGCCTGTGGCTTCTTACTCTCGACACTGGAGACGCCAAAGCCCTCACCGAGCCCAAATGGAAAATCAGCGAAGCCGTGTGGCATCCTTCCGGCACCGGTCTCATGCTCAGCGCCACGGATCACCCCGAATCGGATCAGAATACCGAGCGTATTTTTTTCTTTCGTCTCCGGGACACGGTAAGCGATGACCGCAAACCGGTCGACTCGATGACACAGGTCCTCGCTCCTCGTGGGCCCTTCGGAAATATCCGCATCGCGACGGATGGCCAGAAGATGGCGTTCGTCGGCTGCCGCGAAGACGGCCCAACGCCGCACGACCTCATACTCGCTCATCACGGCGACAAAGCCACTCAGAATCTCAGTGGCGCCGACGTTGACCGACCGGTCTTTGACTACCGCTGGTCCAGGGACGGTGGGTTGCTCGCCGTTGTTGGCGATGGCTTCCACTCGAAGTTCGTGGCCTTCACCGCCGAAGGCGCGCTCAAGGATGTCCCTGCGATTCCCACCAATCCGAATGCTTTCGGCGTTTCCGATTCCGGCGAGGTTGCTTTTGCCGGGCAAACCGCGACGACTCCCCAGGAACTTTGGATTTGGGATCAGAAAAACGCCCCGAAGCAAATCTCTCACTTGAATGATTCATGGAAGCAGTACATGCTCAGCGCCCCGGAGTTCTACAAATACAAATCCTTCGACGGACTGGAAATCGAAGCGGCTCTTCTGAAACCACTCGGCTACGACGGCAAATCGAAGCTGCCGGTCATCGCCCTGATTCACGGCGGCCCCACGGGCGCCTGGCAGGACGCCATCGAAACCTGGGGGCAGCTCTTTGCAGCGCGCGGCTACGCGGTCTTCTATCCCAATATTCGCGGATCGAGCGGTTACGGAGAGAAATTCATTGAGTTGAATCGCAGCGACTGGGGTGGCGGCGATTACCGGGACGTCATGGTGGGTGTCGACGACCTCATCGCGCGGGGCCTCGCCGATCCCGAAAAGCTGGCCATCGGCGGCTGGTCGTATGGCGGCTACATGTCTGAATGGGCGATTACGCAAACCACGCGATTCAAAGTTGCTGTCTCGGGCGCGGGCCTCTCAAATCTCATCTCCGAATACGGCACCGAGCAGGGCGCTTCCTACGATGAGTGGTTCTACGGCGTCCCGTATGAGCCGGAAAAAATCGCCGGCTTCTTGAATAGTTCGCCCTTCGTGCACCTCAAGAATGTGAAAACGCCGATCTTGATTCTTCAAGGAGACGCCGATTCGGTCGATCCTCTCGGCCAAAGCCAGGAACTATATCGCGGCCTCAAGCGCTACGGCGTGGAGACTGAACTGGTCGTCTATCCTCGCGAGCCTCACACCTTTCATGAGGAAAAGCACCTCCTAGATCGCCTGAATCGCATCCTCGCCTGGTATGACAGGCATCTGAAAGAAGGATCGTCAGCTGCCAGGTAAGCCCACAAGACGAGACGTCGGACATTCCAAAAACACTGGTGGCGCTAGCTGCTAGCGAGGCGGCCACAAGTTGTGCCGTAAGGCTTTACATGCGATGAACATCGTGTTACTGTTTTTCCCCGTACCGCCATCCTTGCGCCAGGCGGCTGGGCCTCTGACTGAGAACCTGCCAAACGTTCTGACAGGCGACCCGAGAAGGGTTGGCCTGTTGCTCCGAAGACCCTCCCTCGAGGAATGAAACGTCGTCCCTCTTCACGAGTTTATGCCCCAGCCGTAGGAGAACGGCGGGCCTTCGCAGTTTTCGAGCTGTATGCGAAGTTCATGCTGGCAGCCGTGGGAGAAGTTGACGACCAAAAGGGGACATCTTGCTGAAGCTGCGAAGAGTCGAAATCGTTGGCTTTAAATCGTTTTGCGAGCGCACCATAGTCACATTCAGCGGGTCCGGCACGACCTGCATCGTCGGGCCGAACGGCTGTGGCAAATCCAACGTCGTGGATGCCATTTCGTGGGTTCTCGGCGAGCAGAGCCACAAATCACTTCGCGCCGAGCGCATGGCCGATTGCATTTTTAATGGGACCACCAAGCGCCCTCCGTTGGGACTCGCCGAAGTCACCATCACCATGGAGGATCCCGAGCTGGCCGAAGCGGCCCGCTTCGTCATGGCAAGCGCGGCGTCAGACTCTGGAGCGGATGCCACGTCCCTTGCCACCGAAAACGAAGAAGCCTCCGGTTTGACCGCTACGACCGAAATTCTCTCGCACGACCCCGCGCAGACCCCCGAAACGCAAGAAGAAGCCACTGAAGGTTCAGCTCCATCCCCAGCTGAACCCGGTGGCAAGTTCAAACGGAAGAAAAAGTCGTTAGACAAGCTGGTTTTGACCATGAAACCGGGCGAAGTCGTGGTCAGCCGGCGGCTCTATCGTTCCGGCCAAAGCGAATACCTGATCAATGGCCGCGTGGGAAGGCTCCGCGATATCCAGGAAATGTTCATGGGCGTGGGCCTGGGGCCGGACTCTTACGCCATCATCGAACAGGGCCGCATCGGACTGATTCTCTCCACCAAGCCCATGGAGCGTCGCGCCATCATCGAAGAAGCCGCTGGTGTCACCAAATTCAAAACCAAGAAGCGGCTCGCGGAAGCCAAGCTGGAATCCTCCAAGGTGAATCTCTCGCGTGTCAATGACATCGTGGTGGAAGTCGAGAAACAGCTCGGCTCGTTGAAGCGCCAGGCCGCCAAAGCGCGCCGCTATTCCGAAATCCGCGATCAAATGCGCGGAATCGTTCGTCAAATGCTGGCGGGCAAGGCCCGCGAGCTCGACGCCGAGGCCGAGCGCGTCTCGAAGCAGCTCGAAGGACTGAACGCCGTCGAATTGCAGCGCGCCACTGCCATCCAACAGCAGGAAGGGGAACAGGACCGGCTGAACCATCGAATTTATGAACTGGATGCTGAGATCCGGCAGAACCAGAATGTCATGAATCTCACTGCGCTCGAAGTCGACCGCAGCGAAAATCGCATCGCCTTCAACCGGCAGCGTGCCGAGGAGCTCGCCGGGCGTGACGCCCAGGTCGATGTGGAATTGGCGCAAGCCTCGGCGCAGGCCGCCGAATGGGAATCGCGAAGTGCCTCGCAGATTCAGGCGGTTACGCTGCTGCGGGAAGAGTCGGGGGTCTTAACCGCTCGCGTGGAAGAGCTTGCGAAACGCGCCGAGTCCCGCGCGGCCCAGATTGGCGAATCCGAAGCACGGGTCGAAGCACTGCGGCAGTCCTCATCGGAAGCCNCAGAAGCAAGCCGAGGAGGCGCTGGTGCACCAAGGCGAAGCACTGCGAAAGCTCGAAGCAAGAGAGCACGATTTGTTGGAAACTTCGATGCGCGCGCGCGATGATGCCGAGCGCGCCGCTCACAATCATGAATCCGCGACCGGTCAACTCAATGCGCTGAAACAAAGCGCCGCGGAGCTTCAAGCCAAGATCACCGGATTCCGGGAGCAGCGCGATACCCTGTCGAAGGAGGCCGCCGCGCTCCGCGATTCGTTGGCGGGGATTCGCGCTCGGCATTCGACGCTCACGCAAATCCTGAACGATCGCTCCTACACGGCGGACGCCGTGCAGAAACTTTTTGCCGCTAACGAACGCCGCGGCGGGAAGGAGTTTCGCGCCGTCGGCGTGCTGGCCGATTATGCCGAAGTCGAGGAACAGCACGAAGCCGCTATCGAGCAGTACCTGCGCGACGAACTGGAATACGTCGTCGTCGAAACCTACGAGCACGCGCGGGTCGGCGTTTCCATGCTGCGCGATGAAGTGGGTGGACGGGCGACGTTCTTTGTGGATTCGCTCCGAAATCTGCGCCTCTCTTCCGAATACGAGCCCATCGCGAACTTCCGGGCGGAAGACGGCGTGATCGCGCGGTTCGACAAGCTGGTGGAGTTCCGCGATCCGCTTGGTGCGGCGGCAAAACAATTCCTGCCACGGCTGCGCTCGGCGTATTTGACGGACGGCACGGCGTCGGCCGAGAAATTGGCACGGGAACATTCACAATACGCCTTCGTTACGCCCGACGGAACCTGCTACCAGGGCCGCATGGTCACAGGCGGCCGCCCAGATGAAGCGGGTCCGCTGGGGATGAAGCGCGAATTGCGGGCCCTGGACGCGGAAGTGATGCAACTTGAGCATCAGGTGAGCGAAAAACAGGCCGTGCTCGAAGCCGCCGCTGCCGAGTTGCGTGCAACCGAGCAAGCCCTCACCGATATCGATGAGCAGCAACGCGAAGCGGAGCGCGAAGCCATCTCCGCCATGCACCGCCACGGGCAAATGCAGAGTGAACTTGCCCGCCTCGGGCTGGAACTCACCACCTGCCAGAACGAACTCAAGCGGTTCCGCCTGGACGTGGAAAGCACGCGGCAGCGTGCCGAGCGCGCCAAGAACCAGCATGCCGCCGCCGCGCTAAGCCGCGCCGAAGCCGACGCCGAAAGCGTGCGTCTGGCGGAGGCACTCGTCCAGCTTCGCGGGTCCATCCAATCGGAACAGAACGAACTTGCCGCCGGTCGCGCCGCATTCGCCGCGATGAATGAGCGGCTCATGGCCGCCGAAGCTCTCGCCGCTCGGTTGAACGAAGAGCGCGCCGAGCTCGAACGCCGCGAAGCCGCGCTCCAACAGCAATTGACGTCCATCGGCGACGAAACCGCCGCCCTGGCCCGGCAGAGCGAAGAGCTCGCCCTGCAGCTCGATGGTCTGCGCGGCGAAAAGCTGCGCCTGGAAATCCGCCAGCGGGAGCTTGAGCAGGAATGGGACGCGGCCCGCACGCGCGTCACGCAGATGGAAGACCACCTGCGCATGGGCCGTCAGTCGCTGCAGGAAGTTCGCGAGCAGCGCAGCCACGCGGAAGTTGACCGGGCCAAGAATGACTCCGACCGTCAGCACCTGCGCGAAACGTGTATGGGCGAGGTAAACGCGCAGCCAGAGGATCTGATCGCCACCGAAGCAGCCTTCATGTCCGGCGAAGAGCTGGCCATCGCTGAAACCAACTACCGCGAGATGAAGCAGCGCATAGAATCGATGGGCCCCGTTAACATGATGGCGCTCGAAGAGTTCAACGAGTGCGAACAACGCTTCACATTCCTGACGCGCGAGCGCGACGATCTTTTGCAGTCGATTGCGGACACCCAGCAGGCCATTGCCGAGCTCGACTTCGCTACCAAGGAAAAGTTTGAGCACGCCTTCCACGCCATCAACAAGAGCTTCTCCGAAGCCTTCCACACCATTTTCGGCGGCGGCATGGCGGAGATGCGTCTGACCGAGCCGGACAGCTCCGGCGACGCCGGCATCGACATCGTCGCTTCACCTCCAGGCAAGCGCCTGCAAAACGTGTTGTTGCTCTCGGGCGGCGAAAAGGCCATGGCTGCCCTGGCGCTGCTCATTGCCATCTTCCGCTACCAGCCAAGCCCGTTCTGCATCCTTGATGAAGTCGATGCGCCGCTCGATGAAGCCAACGTCGGGCGCTTCACGCACCTGATCGGCGAGATGAGCGGCCAGACGCAGTTCATCATCGTCACGCACAACCGCAAGACCATGGAGATGGGCAGTGTGCTTTATGGCGTGACGATGCAGGAGCCTGGCGTCTCGAAACTCGTCAGTGTGCGCTGGGAAGAACCGGAATCGTCGGCGCCAAAGCAGCATGCCGCGGCAGCTTCCGCGGCCTAAATTCGCTCCGCATTTGACAAGAAGTGGGGCAGCCTGGTCCAGCGCGAAGGAATGCTACGCCCCGGCCACTTTCCTCTCTGCAAGCTGCATAATTTTTTGTTATGTCGTTTCGCAAAAATTCCCCCCGCGTCCCTTTGACTTCGCGTCGCGCTGCGCTAGAATGCTTCTCACTTTGTCGGGAGAACTTTCTCTGTGCCAGCTACTCCTGCCATGAGAGTTTTGAGCGAAACGCATTTCGCCGGCCTGCTGCCCGCCGCGCGTGGCAAGGTCCGTGACATCTACGATCTCGGCGGCCAGCTCCTCATCGTGGCCACCGATCGTCTCTCCGCTTTTGACGTCATTCTGCCCACGCCGATTCCCGACAAGGGCCGCGTCCTGACGCAGCTTTCTCTTTTCTGGTTCCAATTGTTGAAGGATGTAATTCCCAACCACGTCCTCAGCGCCATTGAATTTCCTCCTCCCTTCGACAGGTTCAAGGATGAACTCACGGGCCGTTCCATGATCGTTCGAAAGACGCAGCCGCTGCCGATTGAATGCGTGGCACGCGGTTACGTCTCCGGCTCGGGTTGGAAGGACTATCGCACCACGGGAAAAATCTGTGGCCTCCAGCTGCCTGCCGGTTTGCGCGAATCCGACCGGCTGCCAGAGCCCATCTTTACGCCCGCAACGAAAGCCGCCACCGGCCACGACGAAAACATCTCTTTCGAATACGCCGTATCACTCATCGGCAAGGAACTTGCCGAGAAAGTCCGCGGCGTGAGCCTGGAACTCTACCGCCGCGCTGCAGCTTATGCCGAGCCACGCGGCGTTATTCTCGCCGACACCAAATTCGAGTTCGGCCTCCTCAACAACCAATTGATCTGGATCGACGAAGCCCTCACGCCCGATTCTTCCCGCTTCTGGTCCGCTGCCCAATACAGCCCCGGCGGTCCTCAGGCATCCTTCGACAAGCAGTTTGTTCGCGACTATCTCGAGCGAATGCAGTGGCCGAAAACCCCGCCCGGCCCGGAACTTCCTCCTGAGGTCGTGGAGGCCACTCGCGGTAAGTACCGAGAAGCCTATCGCATCCTGGCCGGTCGCGAATTGGACTAGCAAGCCGGGCCCTCACACCGTAAGTTATCGAGCGGAGCGTGCCATCGTGAAAGATCAACTGGAAGGGCTTGTCAATCAGATGGTGGAGCGCGGGATTCTGTTTGAAGAAGCGGTCGGCGAATTCGAAAAGCGCTTCATCAAACGTGTTCTGGACCGCGCGAACGGCAACCAGTCCCGCGCTGCCGAAATTCTTGGCATTCACCGTAATACGTTGAGCCGCAAGATCGACGAGTACAAGCTCGATTCGAACGGTCACCGCCGGTATGCGCGCTGACCGAACTCCAATCACTTGCAAGAACGAACACGGCTCCCCAGATTGGCCGGGGAGCCGTGTTCTCAACCAGACTAGCGACTAGCTCGGTTTTGCTGCCGGCCTTTTCGCTGCCGGCTTCCGCACGGGCTTCTTTGGCGCTGCCTTCTCCTTCGGAATATCTTCTTCCTTCACTTTGGCCTTTTCCCAGTGCAGGAAAAACGCCGGTTCGGGATCGTAGGCAGTCAGCGTGCCCGTAAAGTGGACAGCGCTGTCCTTTTCCACGCGTGCCGCTTGGGGCTGGCCGACGACTTTCACGTCCATGTTGGGGGTGGTGGCGGCATCGAACTCTGCATCGCTCGTCACGAAGGCAATCTTCAGAACGATGGCGTCCGTACCGGGCACGACTTCGATCACCTTGCCCGGCACTTCGGGAAACTCCAGGCCGCAGGATGCCAGCCATGTCAATTTGCTCTTGTCACCTCCGGCCTTCAGGTCTGTGACCACCGACGCAATGGTCATGTCCTTCTGCGCGGCAGAGAGGTCCGCCGCACTTGGTAACGAGTAGCTGGCTGGACGCTCTGCCGAGCTTCCGGCGAGTTGCAGGAGCTCATTCAGCTCTGCATCTGTCAGACTGTCGCAAACGGTTCCGCCCTGGTAATTGGCCAGCAACTTGCGCAGATAACCCTTGATTTGCTTGGACTGAGCTTCCGTCGCGCCCTTCGCCGTTACCGCCCGCGCGAATGCCCAGAAGGCGTCCATTTGCTGCGGTGGTGACATGGCCTGGTAGGCTCGGCCCAAGTTGTAGCTGGTGACAGGGTCATCTGGATTCAACGCCAGTACAGCCTTGAAAGAAGCCACCGCGGCGGCGTAGTCCTTCATGGTCATCGCCGCGCTGCCTGCTGTGTAATTGAAGAGAATGGCGGGCTGCTGTTTCTGTTTAGCAAAGTCCTCGGCGGACATCGTGTCCGGCTTTTTCAATTCATCGAGCGTCTTCAGTCCGAGCAGCGCCGCTTCTCGGCCCTTGGTTGCCAGTTCCTTTGCCGCCGGGTCCGTCTCTTTGATGTTGAGGCCCGCGTAGGAAAGGGCCCGGGCGTAGAGCGCCTCGTACCGGATTCCCGGCTCCGCCTTGTCACCCAGCGCCACCAGCTTGTCCGCGTACTCGATCACCTTTTGAGGATTCTTGAGCTGCGTGTAAGCGCGATAGTAAAGCGGATAGATGTAAACGAGGAGATCCGAATTTGGATACTTCGCGACAAAATCATCCACACACTTGATAATGGCCGCAGAAACTTTCTCGGCCGCGCACGCCTGCTCGGCGTTGTATTCCGCCTGTGTGTACTTCGGCCCCTTGGCCGCTCCCGCATCTTGACCCGTCGCCGGCGCTTGCGCGAATGCACCCAGCCGGCTTCCAGCAATCAGGAAAAGGGTTGCCATCATCGCGAGCCCCGCCAATGTTCGTGTTGCGTTCATTCCCATTTCTCCTCGCTCAAACTGCAAGCCTGAGTATTCTGCTTCCGGTGCACCCCAGAATGCTTCTGCCGGGAATCGCTTTGTTTCGGAAAACCTTGGGATTATAGGGAAACCCGCACCCTATCCGCAAGACGTTCCCTTTCGTTGACTTGATAACCTGAGGAAATTTCTCCATGCGGATAGCGGCTTTTCTATTTGATTCCTTCACGGCTACCAGGGGACCCCAAGTACTGCGGAAAACTCTGGTGATAGGATGAGTGTCGCACAAAAAGAGTGGCCCTTACGAGGGAGAATTCTCATGGCTGTAATAAGCAGAACAGATGGAGCTTCCCGGGTAAGGAAGCCGCTGAGGGGTGGTGTGGCGCTTGTCACCGGCGGGAGCCGTGGCATCGGTCGCGCCATCGCGTATCGGTTGGCCATGCTGGGAGCCGCCGTTTCAATTTGTGGACGGGATCGCGCGGCACTCGAGGAGTCAGCACGGGGGCTGGCAAGAATCGGCCGGCCCGTGCATACCCAGAGAGCCGACGTCACAAAAGGTGCCGACATTACCGATCTGATTGCCAAGACGGAGGCCGCGCTAGGTCCCATCACCATCCTCGTCAACAATGCCGGCATCGGCCTGTTCGGCCCGGCCCACGAAAAAACCGAGGCCGATTGGGATCGCGTGCTGGATACCAATCTTAAGAGCGTCTTCCTCCTCTCTCGCGCTGTGGCGCCTTCCATGATCCGCCGCGGTTCGGGCGACATCGTCAACATCAGTTCTCTGGCCGGCAAAAACGCATTCGCTGGCGGCGGCATCTATTGCGCCTCCAAATGGGGTGTTGTCGGTCTTTCTGGCTGCCTGGCGGAAGATCTCCGGGAACACGGTATCCGCGTCAGTGTGATCTGTCCGGGAAGCGTGGCCACGGAATTCTCCGGCCGCGGCCCCAAGGACTCGTCGAAAGGGTTGAGCCCCGAAGATGTTGCCCACGCTGTGGGAGCCATCCTCACACAAGGTCCACGAAGTTTCCTGAGCGAGATTCACCTTCGGCCGCTGCGGAAGCCATAGGCCGACCGGCCTTCCTCAGCCGGGATTCTTTCCTCTTGACATTAGTCGTTATAACGACTATGTTGCAGTGTGACCATGCGGTTCAAATTCTCCAGTTCCTCCGTCTCCCTGGAGAAACGCGTTTTTGTGTCGCTCTTGCAAACTGCCGACACCCTCGGCCAGGAAGCAGAACAGCTTTTGAAAGCCGCGGGGCTTACGGGTGCGCAATACAACGTCCTGCGCATTCTTCGCGGGGCCGAGCCGAGTGGCCTGGCTTGCCGTGCCATCGGCGAGCGTATGATTTCTCACGACCCGGACATGACGCGGCTCCTCGACCGCATGGAAAAGCGCGGCCTGATCACCAGGGAGCGCCAGTCCGACGATCGCCGCGTGGTAAAGACGCGCATCACTGCGCCAGGACTCAGCCTTCTAAAAACATTCGACCAGCCGGTTCACGATCTTCATAAGCGCCAGTTCCGGCACATGTCGGCCACACGCCTTAAGATTCTTTATGATCTGCTGGAAGAAGTCCGCGTCCGCAAGCCTGCGTAGCCGACTTTTCGGGGGGCGAATTTCGAATGTCCAATCAAAAAAAGCGAGAAGGAGAAGAACATGGAAAACTATTTATCTCGAATCGCAGTAGCCGTCGGGCTCGCAGCTGTTCTGCCGCTGACTGCCGGCGCGGCCACCTCCGAGTGGAAGATTGATCCGCAGCATTCGTCCGCGCAGTTTTCGGTTCGTCATATGGCCATCTCCACCGTGCGCGGAGCTTTCAGCAAGGTCAACGGCACGCTTGTGCTGGACGACAAGGACGTCACCAAATCCACCGTCGACGTCACCATTGACGTCTCGACCGTGGATACGCGCGAGCCCGCCCGTGACAACGATCTACGCAGCGACAAATTCTTTGACGTCGCGCACTTCCCAACCATGACTTTCAAATCCAAGAAGGTCGAACAGATCGCTCCCGGAAAGCTCAAAGTCACCGGTGATCTCACCATTCGCGGCACCACTAAGGAGGCCGTGCTCGACGTTGAAGGCCCGACGGCTCCGATGAAAGATCCCTGGGGCAATCAACGGGTCGCGGCCAGCGCCTCGTCAAGAATCAACCGCCAGGACTTCGGCGTCAAGTGGAACGCCACCTTGGACAACGGCGGTGTGGTCGTCGGTGATGATGTCAATATCACCATCGACGCGGAAATGATCAAACAAGCGCCGGCAAAATCCGCTAACTAACAAGGCTATGTCCGGTGCGGTTTGGAAAAAAGGGCGGGTGGTGTGAATGCACCCGCCCGCTGGGCTTGAATCATCTAACAAAGGTTTGCCAATGGAAGAGATCGAAATCATGCACAAGCCAGCCCCTACTGATTATCCAGTCCACAAGCTAATTCGCGAGCGTTGGAGCCCGCGCGCTTTCGCCAATAAGTCTGTTCCACAAAACGTTCTACGCAGCCTTTTCGAGGCGGCCCGGTGGGCGCCCTCGAGTTATAACGAGCAGCCCTGGGCGTATCTCGTGGCGACCAGAGACGAACAGGACAGTTTTGAGAGAATGCTGAGCGTCCTTGTGGAATTCAATGCCAATTGGGCCAAGAGCGCTCCGGTGATGGCGATCGCCGTGGCGGAACTGGCATTTGCGAAGAACAACGCCCCCAACCGCAACGCTCAATACGACCTTGGCGCGGCAACGGCCTTGCTCTCCGTGGAAGCGACCGCGCAGGGATTGGCCGTCCACCAGATGGCCGGATTTGATCCGGAAAAAGCGCGCCAATTGTTTGGGATTCCCGCGGGATGGGAAGCCATCGCCGCGATCGCCCTGGGCTACCCGGGCGATCCAGCTTCCTTGCCTCAGCCTTTGAAGGATCGCGAGATGGCACCCAGGACACGCAAGTCGATTGCCGAATTTGTTATGGCTGGTCAGTGGGGCCATACTGCTCCTTTCGCAACGAAATAACCGGAGATTGCAAACCCCGCCCCGCCATGCACCGCACGCTCGAATTCCTCCTCCATCATGGATACGTAGTGTTGCTCGGGTGGGTTTTCGTCGAGCAGGTGGGGCTGCCGCTACCCTCCATGCCGCTGTTGCTCGCGGCGGGCGCGCTCGCGGGCACTGGCCACCTGAGTTTTTTTGCCTCCCTGTTCTACGTTATCCTGGCGGCGGTGGCAGCGGATTCCATCTGGTATCAGCTAGGCCGCCGTAAAGGCATCAAGATCCTCCAGCTTCTCTGCAAGATTTCGCTTGAGCCGGATTCTTGCGTTCGCCGCACCGAAGGCGTTTTTTCGAAGCAGGGCGCGCGCTCGCTTTTGCTGGCCAAGTTTCTGCCTGGCCTGAGCACCGTCGCACCTCCCCTTGCCGGCATCTTTCACATGCGTCCGCGGCGCTTCCTGTTCTTCGATGCCTTGGGATCATTTCTCTGGGCGGGTACGTTCCTCGGCCTGGGCTATATATTCAGCGGTCAGATCGAGCGCGTAGCAGAGCATCTCGCCGCGCTCGGCGGCTGGCTCCTGGTCCTCCTCCTCGGCGCCCTGGCGGCCTACATCGCATATAAGTTTGTCGCCCGCCAGCGCTTTCTGCGCGAGCTGCGCATCTCGCGCATCACCCCGGAGGAATTGAAGGAAAAACTCGACGCCGGCGAAGAACTGGTCATTGTCGACCTGCGCCACTCGATGGACTTCGAAGCCGATCCTGAAACCATCCCAGGCGCGTTCCGCATGGACTCCAAGGAGCTGGAAGAGAAGAGTGACCGTTTGCCGCGCGATCGCGAAGTAATCCTTTACTGTACTTGACCAAACGAAGCCACCAGCGCCCGTGTGGCGTTGCTCCTCAGAAAGAACGGCATCAAGCGTATTCGGCCGCTGCAGGGCGGCTTGGATGCCTGGCGCGAACGTGGCTATCCACTCGATACTGTCACGCTCCCTTAGTCTCGCAAAAAGCGTGCCCCCCTTCCCCAGGGCGAGCGATACCAGAAACAATTCCACGAATCCAAGCTCCGACGTCAAAATCCGGGCGCGATGCTTACAGGCGCGGCAACACAATCCCGCTCTGCGACTGGTACTTCCCCTTCTTGTCCTTGTAGCTCACTTCACAATCTTCGTCGGATTCGAAGAAGATCACCTGGCACAGCCCTTCATTGGCATAAATCTTCGCAGGCAGCGGCGTCGTGTTGCTGATTTCCAGCGTCACGAAGCCTTCCCACTCTGGTTCGAATGGCGTAACGTTCACGATGATCCCGCACCGCGCATACGTCGATTTGCCCAGGCAAATCGTCAATACGTTGCGGGGAATCCGGAAATATTCCACTGACCTCGCCAGAGCAAAAGAATTCGGCGGAATGAGGCACACGTCGCCTTGGTAATCCACCAGTGACCGCGGATCGAAATGCTTGGGGTCCACAATCGTCGAGTTCACATTCGTGAAAATCCTGAACTCATCGGCCACGCGGATATCGTAGCCGTACGAGGACACACCGTAACTAATCACTCCCTCGCGCACCTGCCGGTCCGTAAACGGCTCGATCATCTTGTGCTCCAGCGACATGCGCCGGATCCAGCGGTCTGGCTTGACGGCCATCCATTCCTCCCAAAATCTAACTTAGACTTGTCTCTTCGAACTGTCGCTACACCAAAATGATTCGAACGAGAGCGTCAAAAGATGTTCAGTGTAGATGACCCCCCACGTCCTTGACAACCTACGCCGCACCCTCTAGCATCTGGCTCGGAAGCGCGGGAGGATCGCGTGATTAAGCTGGATATCGTAAACGCTGTCGTCGCTACGACGAACATCAGCCGCACCAAAGCCGAGCAGGCCGTCGAGACCGTCTTCGAATCGTTGAAGCAGGCTCTCGGCCGCGGCCAGCGCATCGAACTCCGCCGCTTCGGCGTCTTCAGTGTGAAGCCGCGCAAGACCGGGATCGGCCGCAATCCCCGCACCGGCGAAGAGGTGAGCATTCCGCCGGGCAAAGCCGTCCGCTTCAAACCCGGCAAGGAACTTCAGGGCATCGAAGAAATGAAGAAAGCGGAATAACCGCACTTCGTCCTGTCTCAAACAATGCAGACAAACAAACCTCTCGCCAATTCGAAACTGGCGCGAAACCCTTCAGCTATGCTGTACTGACTAGTGCGATTTCGCTTCAAGCGCTAGACATTTTCGTGACCACACCGCTTCCAGAAAATCCACCGCCGTCCATCCCAGTCAACGGCGGTTGGCGGGCCATTCCCTTCGGCCCGGCGACGTATGTAACCGTTCCGCCTCGCCCCTCGCTCAAGACGCTCTTCATCGCCGTCGTCTTGTTTCTTCTTACTCTTTGCACCTGCCTGGTCGCCGGCACACAATTTGCCGTCGCTTACGAACAGAATCAGGCTGTTTCGCTCGACGAGTTTCTGAACGCCTTTACCCTCTTCTACAAACATCCCGCGGCCCTCGCTGCCGGCCTGCCTTTCGCCATCACCTTGCTCACCATTCTGCTGGCTCATGAGCTCGGCCATTTCTTCGCCTGCCGTTATCATCACATCCGCGCCAGCTATCCTTTTTTCATTCCCTTCCCGTCGCTGATGGGCACGTTCGGCGCATTTATTCTGATTCGTTCGCCGATTCGCTCCACTCGGGCACTGTTTGACGTAGGCGCCTCCGGTCCGCTTGTGGGATTCTTTCTGGCGGTTCCCGCACTGGCCTACGGCGCACTCCATGCGAGAATCGTTCCCGGCCTTGACGACACGCGCAACGTCGACTTGGCCTTCGGCACTCCTCTTCTGTTGCGTCTCTTTGCTGCCTGGCTGCATCCCGGCATTTCCCCCGGCGCGCTCTTGCTTCATCCAGTTGGCCGCGCCGCCTGGGTCGGGCTTTTCGCCACTTCACTCAATCTTCTGCCTGTTGCCCAGCTTGACGGCGGCCACATTCTGCGTTCCCTGAGCGCGCGCGTACACCGCCACATGTCCGTCTTTCTTCCTCTTGTTCTCATCTCGCTCGGGCTATTCGGTTTCTGGCAAGGCTGGTACGTTTGGGGAACCCTGCTTCTCGGCATGCGTTTCCTTCGCATCGCGCCCATTTACGATCCCGCTCTGCTCGACCCGTATCGCCAATGGGGAGCGTTTCTTGCACTTCTCGTCTTTCTCCTCTGTTTCATGCCCGCGCCGCTCTACTTTTCTCCAACTTCCCATTGACCGCTTTCAATCTCCGGTTATGATGCCTACCATCTGAACGCGCCATGCCGCGCCAGCTTGACCGTGCCTGAACTCGTCCGCACACTTCGGCTTCGAGATCTTCTGCTCCTCTTCATCGGGTCGGTTATTGGTTCCGGCATCTTCCTCACTCCCGGGCTCATTTTTCGCCAGCTTGACGGCTCTGTCGGTCTCTCCCTGCTCGTCTGGCTTGTTGGCGGTGTCCTTTCTCTTCTAGGGGCGCTCACTTACGCCGAGCTTGCCGCCTGCAATCCGGAGGCCGGAGGTCTTTACTGTTTCATCCGCGACGGTTTCGGCCGTCTTCCCGCATTCCTCTATGGCTGGTGTCTCTTCCTAGTCATCGCCAGCGGTTCGGTCGCGGCGCTCGCCCGCGCCTTCAGCCGCTACCTTTCCGAAATCATTCCGCTATCGCTTCTGGCTTCAACAATCGTTGCTGTGGTGATGATCGCCGTCGTCACCGTCGTGAACATCTGGGGCACACGCAAGAGCGCCGACCTCCAGAATTGGACCACCCTCGTAAAGGTTGCAATCATTGTTGTCCTGAGTATGGTGCTTCTCGCTCGGGGTCATCATGCTCGCGAAATCCCCTTGGCGATGGGCACAACACAGCAGGGGGTTGCACTCTTCTCCAATTTCGGCCTGGCGATGATTGCCGTCCTGTGGGCCTACGAGGGATGGCAGTTTGGCACCTACAGCGCCGGCGAGGTGCTCGATCCGCAAAGAAATTTCCCCCGCGCGTTTCTTTCCGGTTCGTTGCTGCTCGCTGGCTTGTACATGATTGCCGTTCTCGCCTACCTCGTGGCCCTTGGTCCCGCCGGAGCCACTGCCAGCGACGCGATCGCCGCCACCGCCGTCGGCGAGGTCTTCGGTTCCTGGGCCGGCAAACTCGTGGCGCTCACCATTCTGGTCTCCACGTTCAGCGCCACGAACAGCGTCATCCTCACTGCGCCGCGTGTCTTTTACGCCATGGCGCAGGACGATCTCTTCTTCAAAAAGCTCGCGGTCGTGCACGAGAGATTTCACACCCCGGCCTTCGCTATCGTGGCTCTCGGCGTGTGGTCGGCAGTGCTGACGTGTGCTGGAAAATTTTCGGAGTTGATTGGCGGCGTGATTTTTGTGGGATGGATTTTTTACGGCCTCGGCGCCGCGGCCATTTTCCCCATTCGCCGGGCCTCGGCGGGCCGGCCGATTCCCTATCGCGTTCCCGGCTATCCGTGGACACCCTTGATCTTTGTTCTTGCTGCCGCCGCCATCGTCGGTAATGCCATCTACCTCGCCTTCCGCGACCCTTCTCAGTTCAAGAATCTCGCCGTGGCCATCCTTCTGTTCCTCATCGGCCTTCCCGCCTACTTCTTCTGGCGAAAACGCGCTGCCGGTTGAACTCGGTGCAAGTAGATCCGGGACTTTAGTCCCGCACTTTGCTGGCCGGCATCGGTCGCGCACGGCGGAACATTGCCCACAGGAAACCAGGGTTCATAGGAGGAGCAAATCAGTCGTCAGGCTGACGCTTGGCTAGAATTCTCAAAACCACTTCGCGCGCTTGACGAGCGTGCTCGCTGTCCGCGCCATTGGGCTCTAGTTTCAGATAGGCATCGAGACCTTGCAGTTGCGTCCGATACTCGTATCGGCGCCCGCTGACATCCGATAGCACAAGATAGGCCTCGGCGAAATTGGGATTACGGAGAAGAGCCTCGTGCGCACTTTTTTCCGCTTCCTCCAAACGATTGAGCCGCAGTAGCGCCATACCCAGGATAAAGTAGGCATACGGTGAACTCTCGTCCTTTTCCAATCCCCTTCGGATGGCGGTCACTGCCTCTGCTGGTTTTCCCTCCCGATAAAGAAGATAGCCGAACCCAAATTCTGCCCAGGCGTACCTCCCCCCACTCAAATCAATGGCCTTTTGAAAAGCCTGCATCGCTTCAGCCAACTGACCCAGGGTCGTCTCCACTACGCCCATGTGATAGTAGGCCTCGTAGTAATCGGGGAACGCCTGGGCAGCCTTGGCGAAGTGGCTCAGGCTCCCAGTGAGATCTTTTTTGGCCAGACTTCCCAATCCTTTTTCGTACTCACCTCGCGCTTTACCGGGAATCTTCAGCTCTCGAGCCGAAACCGCGTAATTGATCCGCCCGGTTTGCCCCAAGTTGGATGACTTCAGATAAAGCACCAGCTTCGAGGAGGAGCCATCGAGCCGTGCGCTTGTTTGCGCCGGCTCGTAGCCCGGTTCATCGACCGCGATCTCGTACGTGCTGGGAGGAAGGCTTCGAACTTCAAAGTGACCCTCAAAGTCTGTCAAGATGCTGCGGAATATTCCCGCCGCGTGTGATTTTAACTTTACGGCCACCTGGCTCACGGGCTGATTGTTGGATTTCAAGAGCACGGTTCCGGAAATCATTCCATCCGTATGCTCGGAGCTAAGGACTTGCGCCTCCGCCATCGGCGCCCAGACGATCACCGTCATGTTGACGAAGAGGATTGCAAGGAATCCAGACTCTAATAAGCGCTTCTTAACGTTCTGCAATTTGCACAGCATCTCGACCTGCTGCGCACTTTTGAGGCATTGCCTCAGGAGACTGGCGGTTGGGGGAGTCAATCCACACGGCTGCGAACTGCCACTTCCAACAGTCACCTTCAGGCTGCGGTTGTGGTCTCGTCAGCGCCGCTTTGCACCATTCCCCAGAAACCGTCGTGTGCGCGGACCAATACCACAATCTCTGCACCGCGCATGCCACGGCGCTCGCCACTTCACCCGCCGCCGGGCATGCCGCTCAAGAAAATAGGTTCGCAGAAGCGGCTTTACGCCCCTATCTTCTTTTTTTTCATTGCGGCGGTGCCGTCATCCCTCCTCAAGAATATTCTTTCAGGGTCCCTCGGAGTTCTCGTGATTGAACTGACTCCGACTGTCGCGGCTCACGGGAACTGTCTCAACCAGCGACACTACACGCCACCTTGACTCACTTTGAGATTCGCAAGCACACAGTTCGCCGTCGGCAACGGTGTTCCCCGTCGCCAAATCCAACGAGCAGGAGATTCGTTAAGGTGCCGACCGGCACGCCAATCGAACGGGTTGGTCGATGGCGTCAACGGATGGACGCTTCGGATTACCTATGGGGCGGCGCGCGAAATTCGCCGCATCAGGATTCGGACTCTCAATGCCATTGAGGTTCACACGCCGTATGCCGAATCTCCCAAAGGTCGCGGCGATCGATATTGCCTTCTTGGGCATAAGTTCTAG
>WNGH01001161.1_pt1 | contig 25300 bp, 24 predicted proteins | sample 5400631 | NCBI WGS metagenome assembly WNGH01 (sample SAMN13153373, study PRJNA577476) | soil metagenome | isolation source: 115 cm soil or saprolite under Garry oak tree replicate 1 | place: USA:California | collected 2016-06-15
CACGCCCTTCAGCTCTCCGGTCGCCGGATCTTTGGTGTACTGAGGGGGAAACAGCCCGACTCGGATCTTCCCCGCACGCACGAGGTCGGCGACACGCGGGTCGGGCGTCTGCCGGGTCATTTTCTCGCCCTGTCGCGCCTTCTGTCCCTTCACACTGATTTCGCCAGTCATGCGTCCCTTACTGACAGACTCACCTGCCGCCCGTTTATTCCGGCTTGGCACCGGTTTCCTTGACGACCTTTGCCCATCGGACGATCTCGCTCTTGACGTAGCGGGCGAAGCTTTCCGGGGACCCACCCACCGGCTCCCAAGCGAGTGCGGTCAACCGCTCGCGGAAATCGGCGCGCGAGAGCAGCTTCTCGATGTCGGCGTTGAGGCGTGACACGACATTCGCCGGCGTCGCCGCCGGTGCGAAAACGCCGACCCAAGTGTAATGCTCGAAATCCGGGAACCCCGACTCGGTGACCGTCGGTACGTCCGGAAGCGCCGGGGACCGCTTCGCGCCCGTGACGGCGAGCGCGCGCAGCCTGCCTGCTTTGATCAAGGGAAGGGCCGGCGATATCGCGATAGACACGACATCGACGTCACCGGCAAGCGCCGCCGCGATCGACGTGCTCCCACCCTTGTACGGCACATGCGTGACGTCGCCCTTTGCGAGAACCCTGAAGAGGTAGTCCGCCGACAAGAACGGCGCGGTGCCCACGCCGGGCGAGGCGTAGGTTAGTCCACCCGCCCTTGCGTTATCGATTGCCTCCCGCAGCGTGGTCGCGCGGAGCTTCGCGCCCGCGACAAACACCAGAGGGCTGGTCGCGACGTTGATAACGCCGACGAAGTCCTTTTGGAGATCATAGCCCGGGTTGGGCCACAGGGTGGCGTTGATCGCGATCGCGCTTGCGGTCACCAACACGGTGTAGCCGTCCGGCGCGGCCTTGGCGACCTGCGCGGTACCCATGTTAGTGGCAGCGCCCGCCCTGTTCTCCACGACAACCGGCTGCCGCCACGTTTCCCCGAGCCGCTCGCCGAGCAAGCGGGCAACAATGTCCGGCGCACTGCCCGACGGACCCGGCACAATGAAGTGCACCGACTTAACAGGATAGGTCTGGGCTTCTGCGGCGATCGCGCCGAACGCGAAGACAGCCATCGCGAGCCAATTCGACTTGCTCATTTTCCCCTCCTTCCGTCCTACTGTTCGGGAAATGACGCCCAACGTTCGCGTTGAGCGGCGCGCCGCCACGAACACAAATCAGACGCGCGCTGCTTATCGGCGCGTCCGCTCTCGAACGCGCTGTTAGGTGGCACCGTTTCCATATTGCACCCTCAGTTCTTCAGGAAGTTGCTGAGTAGGTGCAGGGCTCGTCTTTGAACTCTTCCCTATCTCCAGCAACAAGCTTTCCTTCCTCCCAAATGGCACGGCCTTCAAATGTGCAGATATGCCCATTGAAAAAGAACAACCGCATTTCTATCCAGATAGCACCGTTCCGGTCTCTTTGGAGAGCAATTCGATCTTCATGGAAGCCATCACATACCGACATATTCCGGCTGTCATTTCTGGGGTCCGGAGCCAAAAAGCAACGAGGGTGCCTGTTTGTATAGACGCCAAACGTTCGTTCGAGCGGCGTACGTAGCGCCCGGAGCTCAGTGACGCGATCCTGATATTTTGGCTTTAGACAATAATCTATTTCTGCGGGAGCTCTTGCGTAATCGCTGCAACGGTTTCGTCTTTCAAGCCATTCTCTTTGAGACTCGCGCAACTCTGACGGGTTCGCCGTGGCCTTGAGCGCACCCTTATATTCAGAGCTCAATTGTTCGTCCAACTCAGATAGTTCCCTATTTAGGCAAATCCTCTGCTCCACTCGAGATGAAGCTTTTCTGCAATCGAAGCTTGCCGCAAGCAAGAGTGGAGAACTTGGACCGAACACTGCGAATACCAGCAAATAGCGAGTGATTGTGTTCATGTATGCCTAACGTATAGTGAACTTCCGAAATGTCCCCTATATTGGACACCCGCGGTTCGGTGTCTGTCATCTTTTCCGGAAATCAATGTCTTAGAGCGCTGAATGGTGCGCTGCCTGCATGTCGTCTCGCGATTTCGTGCCAATTATCACAGGATAGGCGCTCGCAAGGAGAAAAATGAACCAGGAATCAAGGAGGTCTCCGTTGCGGGTATCATGCTCCGGCACGTCAGTTCCGGAGTTGAGCATGGCCGATTACCGCATCGAGCGCGACACGTTCGGGGAGATCCGCGTTCCCGCCGACAGGCTGTGGGGCGCGCAGACGCAGCGCTCGCTCGAGAATTTCCGCATTTCCGGCGAGCGCATGCCCGTGGAGCTGATCCGCGCGCTCGCGCTGGTCAAGCGCTCTTGCGCGCGCGTGAACGTAGAACTGAAGGAGCTTCCCGAGGAGAAGGCGAGAGCCATCGCCGCCGCCGCCGACGAGGTGCTCGCGGGAGAGCACGACGGCGAGTTTCCGCTCGTGGTGTGGCAGACGGGCTCGGGCACCCAGACCAACATGAACATGAACGAGGTGCTCGCCAACCGCGCGAGCGAGCTGCTGGGAGGCGAGCGCGGCGAGAAGCGCCGCGTGCATCCCAACGACGAGGTCAACCGCGGGCAGTCCTCGAACGACGTTTTTCCCACGGCGATGAGCGTCGCTGCCGTTCAGGCGATCCACGACCGGCTCATGCCCGCGCTTTCGTCCCTGCGCGATACCCTGTCGGCGAAGTCCGAAGCATTCAAGGACATCGTCAAGATCGGCCGCACCCACCTGCAGGACGCCACGCCGCTCACGCTCGGGCAGGAGATCTCAGGCTGGATGTCGCAGCTCGACCACGGCATCGCCCACGTTCGTGCTTCACTCACGCACCTGTGCGAGCTCGCCCTGGGCGGCACCGCGGTGGGCACGGGACTCAACGCTCATCCCGAATTCGGCGCGCGCGTGGCGAAGGAGCTGGGAAAGGCGACCGGGCTGCCTTTCGTTTCGGCGCGCAACAAGTTCGAGGCGCTCGCGGCGAACGACGCGCTGGTGAACGCCCACGGCGCGCTGAAGACGATCGCCGCGTCGCTCACCAAGATCGCGAATGACGTCCGCTGGCTCGCGAGCGGCCCGCGCTGCGGCATCGGCGAGATCTCGATTCCGGAAAACGAGCCCGGCAGCTCGATCATGCCGGGCAAGGTCAATCCCACGCAGTCCGAGGCGATGACGATGCTGTGCGCGCAGGTGCTCGGCAACGACGTTGCGATCAATATCGGCGGCGCCTCGGGAAATTTCGAGCTGAACGTGTTCAAGCCGCTCATCATCCACAATTTCCTCCAGAGCGTGCGGCTGCTCGCCGACGGTGCCGACAGCTTCCGCGAGCATTGCGCCGCGGGAATCGAGCCGCGGCGCGAGCGCATCGCCGAGCTCCTGCGGAATTCGCTGATGCTCGTCACCGCGCTCAACCCGCACATCGGCTACGACAAGGCGGCGGAGATCGCGAAGAAGGCGCACAAGGAAGGAACCACGCTCAAGGTCGCGGCCCTCGCGCTGGGGTACGTCACGGCGGAACAGTTCGATGCCTGGGTGCGTCCGGAAAAGATGGCCTGAAAACGGATTTCACGGGAGGAACATGCTCTACATCATGGTGAACGAAGACCGGCCGGGCGGCCAGGCGATCCGCGACGCGACGCGCGAAGCGCATCTCGCGTACCTCGAGCGCCATAAGAGCATCGTCGTGCTCGCCGGCGGGACGCTCGCCGAGGACGGCAAGACGCGGACGGGCAGCGTCTTCATCGTCAACGTGCCGAACCGCGAGGCGGCGGAGAAATTCTCGGCCGAGGAGCCGTTCCGCAGTGCCGGCCTGTTCAAGACGGCGAAGATCACGCGCATGCGCCGCGGCCAGTGGAACCCGCAGGCTGCGCCCAAGACCGCCGAGGGGAACTAGGCGCATAGTAGAATCCAGGCTTTCCACGAGGAGGAACGTTCATGCGTTCCAAGTTCCACGGATGGGTCCGGCTGCTCGCGCTTGCCGGGCTCGCTATTGCGAGCGCCGCTTTCGGCCAAGGAGCGAAGAACTATCCGGACAAGCCGGTGCGCGTCGTCGTCGGCTATTCGCCGGGCGGTCTGCCCGACACGATCGCGCGCCTCATCGGGCAGAAACTCTCCGAGCGCTGGGGCCAGCAGTTCGTCGTGGAGAACAAGCCCGGGGCGAACGGCATCCTCGGCGCCGAGTTCGTCGCGAAAGCGGCGCCCGACGGCTACACGCTGCTGATGACCGACAACTCGACCCACGCGATCATTCCGTTCCTCTTCACCAAGCTTCCCTACGACGCGGACCGGGATCTTATCCCGGTGTCGCTCACCGCGCGCGCGCCGCTGTTCCTCGCCGTGCATCCCTCGGTCAAGGCCAATTCCTTCCAGGAGCTGATCGCGCTCGTCAAGGCCTCGCCGGGCAAGTACAGCTACGGCTCCTCCGGCATAGGCAGCACGCACCACCTGTGCATGGAAACCCTGAAGTCGTCGCTCAACCTCGACATGACGCACGTCCCCTACAAGGGCACGGGCCAGAGCGTGCCGGCCCTCGTCGGAGGGCAGGTGCCGATGGTGCTGTCCGGCTATCCGACGCTCGCCGCCCACGCCAAGGACGCTCGCGTAAAGCTGCTCGCGATCAATTCGCTGAAGCGCTCCGAACTTGCGCCGGACGTGCCGGCGATCGCCGAGACGATTCCCGGGTTCGATTTCGCGCCGACCTTCGGCCTGTTCGCGCCCAACGGAACGCCGCGCGAGATCATCGCGAAGATCGGCGCCGACGTGGCGCAGGTGGTGAAGCTCCCCGACATTGTCGAGCGCATGAAGAACCTCGGCATCGATCCGCTCGGCGTTTCGGGGGACGAATGGGCGAGGCTGCTGAAATCCGATGCGGAGCGCTACGCGAAGGCGGTGAAGATCTCGGGCGCGAAGGTGGATTGAGCCGACGCCGATGGGCATGCTCGTCAACGGAAAATGGACCGACCGGCGCCCGGCGGAGGTCGCCGGCCGCTTCGTGCGCCCGGAAAGCCAGTTCCGCAATTTCATCACCGCGGACGGCCCGTCGGGTTTCAAGGCCGAGCCCGGACGCTATCACCTCTACATCGCCTACAACTGTCCCTGGGCGCATCGCACTCTCATTTTCAGGAAGCTCAAAGGGCTTGAGGGCATGATTTCGATTTCCTCGGCGCGTCCCGATGACCGAAGGGAGGGCTGGCGCTTCCACGAAGGATTTCCCGGCGCGAGCCGCGACGAGGTCAACGGCTGCGAGTGGCTGCACCAGGTCTACGCGCTGGCGAAGCCGGATTACACCGGCACCTGCACCGTGCCGACCCTGTGGGACAGGAAGACCGAAACCATCGTCAACAACGAATCCTCCGAGATCATCCGCATGTTCAACAGCGCCTTCGACGGCGTGGGCGCGAAGCCGGGCGACTACTATCCGGGGGCGCTGCGCGGCGAGATCGACCTCGTCAACGAATTCGTCTACGAGCACCTCAACAACGGCGTATACCGGACCGGCTTCGCGGCGACTCAAGAAGCTTACGATGACGCAGTCGAGAAGGTATTCGCGGGGCTCGACACGCTCGAGCAGCGCCTCGCGGGCCAGCGCTACCTGGTCGGGAACACGCTGACCGAGGCCGACTGGCGCCTATTTCCGACGCTGGTGCGCTTCGACGCCGCCTATCATCACGTGTTCAAGTGCACCTGGCGGCCGCTCGCGAGCTACGACAATCTGTACAACTACATGCTCGATCTGTACCAGGTTCCGGGAATTGCCGAGACGGTGAAGCTCGATCACATCGTCACCGGCTACTACAGCATAGCCCGCGTCAATCCGAGCGGCATCGTGCCGCAGGTCCCCCGGTTCGACTGGACGCGGCCGCACGACCGCGCGCGTCTGGGAAAAACGCTTTCGGCCGCATAGCTCACGCCATGGCTCCAGCCGTCGTCTCGAATCCGGATCGGGCGCGCTTCTCGAAGGAGATCGCTGCGCTCAACATGAAGCCGCTGTGGGAGCGCGTCATGCGCCTGAAGCCCGGAACCGCCGCTCAAGCCGCGATCTGGCGCTGGGAGGAAGTGCGGCCACTCCTCATGCACGCCTGCGAGATGATCACGGCGAAAGAAGCCGAGCGGCGCGTGCTCATGCTCGAGAACCCGGCGCTCGCCGGAACGACATTCATCACCACGACCCTGTACGCCGGGCTGCAGGCGATCCTGCCCGGCGAGATCGCGCCCACGCACCGGCACACGCCGAGCGCGCTGCGCTTCGTCATGGAAGGCGAGGGCGCGTACACCGCGATCGACGGCGAGCGCATTGCCATGCGCCCGGGGGACTTCGTCGTGACGCCGGGCTGGACCTGGCACGACCACGGCAATTCCGGCGCAGGACCCGTCGTGTGGCTGGACGGCCTGGATACCGCGTTCGCGAATTTCTTCGGCGCGCATTTCCGCGAGGACTATCCCGAAGAGACGCAGCCCATGTCGAAACCCGCGGGCGTTTCCCCGATCTTGTCGTATCCCTACGAGCGCACGCGCGAGCTGCTCGAAGAATTGTCGAAAGGCGGCGAGCCTCATGCGTCGCACGGCTGGAGGCTTCGCTACACGGATCGCGACACCGGCAAGGATCCTTTCACGACCCTGACTGCGTTCATGCAGCAGCTGCCGAAAGGATTCGCCGGCCGCGAGTACCGCAGCAGCGACGGCATGGTCTTCTGCGTCGCCGAAGGACAAGGCAGCGTCGCGATCGGTGAGACGCATTTCGAGTTCGCGCCGAAAGACGTCTTCGTCGTGCCATCCTGGGAGTGCTGCCGGTTCGCCGCGAAAACAGATTGCGCGATCTTCAGCTACTCGGACCGGGCGGCGCAGGAAGCGCTCGGCTTCTGGCGGGAAAAAACCTGACCACCCCGCCCCTTCGGGGCACCCCTCCTCGACGAGGAGGGGAGTTTGCTCTAGTCACATCCTCCACTCGACGTAGGTGTAGATGAAGTTCGATCCGCCGTTCACGTTGTCGAAGATCTGGGCCATGCCAAAAATGCCGGAGCGGTGGCTGACTCCCAGGCCGAAATAAGTCTCGCGCAGTTGCCTGGACCCGAAGAGATCGCCGACGCTGAAATCCACGGTCGGATCGAGGTATTGAAGCAGCTTCGAGGTGTTGCGATCGCGCGCCGCCTGGTCCCTCGCCTCGACGAACGGCACGCGCTGCGCGTAGGAGAAGCCGCCGCCGAAGCCGATTCGGGTGCGCACGCGCCCGCTCCAGGGGAATCCCCAATAGAAGGCCTTCAGGTAGAGATTGACTTGCAGGAAATCCGGTTGAAGCCCGCGCTCCTCGTGGCGCAGCAAGCCCGCGTACCAGGCGATCGCGACCGGCCAGCCGTGCGGGCTCTCGATGAAGGGCCACCCGACTTCGAAGGAATCGACGCTGGTGCGGTCGTTCGTGCTGATCGACCTGCAGCGCAGTTCCATGATCGGCAGCAGGTTACAGGGGCTGGACCGGCCGTGCAGGACCTTGAAGCTGAGCGGGACGCGGTCGTCCTTGACCGGCGTCGGCGTGAATTCGTAGGCGAGGCCGCCGAAGGCCGCGAGCTGCACGCGGTCCTCGACGATCGGGCTCCTGCGAACGCCGCTAGCCCAGAGCGTGGCGGACACGCCCGCGAAAAAATGCCAGGTGTCGGTGAGGTCGTAGCGCGCGTTCAGGCCGACGGTTCCGTTGACGCCGGCGCCCGGCTGATAAGCCGGGCGGTCCGCGGCGGCTTCCGCAGGGCTCACGCCGTAGTAATAGTCGTTGAGCCGGGCGTCGCGGGCGGAAAGCGTGAAGTACGGAGCGAGCGCGAGCCGCCCGCGCCACCACTCGGTGCCGGCGCCCAGCCGCCATTCGGTTCCGCCGGAGTGGCCCGAGACATCGTGCAGGACCTCGCCGAACACATTGCCCCAATCGAAGCGCTGCTCGTAGCTCAATCCGAAATCGGTTCCGGGAGTGCGCGCGGACATTCCCCCGAGGCTCGCCGGGACCTGCTCTACCGGAAAGCTCTCGAAGCGATGCGAAAGGAACGCGGCCGCGCGCTTGTCGGGCCCGAAATCGAACTTGAGCCCCGCGCGGTGGGAATGCAGATAGACGTGCTCCCCTTCGTAGAGGTACAGCGGCAGCAGATCGATGCGCACGCCGCCGCCGCGATAAGGCGACTGCTCGAAACGCGAGACCACGCCCCAGCCGGCGCTTCCGCGTTCGGTGATGTCGGCGAGGAAGTCGCTGGTCGCGGCCGCCGGCGGGGCGGCGGCCGCGGCGAGCGCGACAGCACAGGCGACGAAAACGCGCGGCAGGCGAACGTTGCGAATGATGGGGCCGGATCGGGAGAGTGTGCGAAAGTGTGCGAAAAACGCCGCGGTATTCTAATATGAAAGCCATGTCGAATCGCGGAAGATCGCTCTTGTGCCGGACGGCTTTCGCCCTGGGCGCCTTCTCGGCGTTCTCCGCGGTACCTGCCCAGGATTACCCGTCTCGCCCGGTGCGCGTGGTCGTTCCCTCCGCCCCGGGCGGCGGCTTCGATCTGGTGGGGCGCGTGCTCGCGCAGAAGCTGGGCGAGCAGACGGGGCAGGCCTTCGTGGTCGAGAACCGCCCCGGCGCCGGTACGCTCGTCGGCACGCAGTTCGTCGCGCGCTCCGCCCCCGACGGCTATAACCTCGTCGTCGGGGGGCTTTCGAACATCGCGCTCAACATGGGCCTTTACAGGGAGCCCGGCTACGATTCGCTCGCCGACTTCACCTGCGCAGGCCTCGTGGTCAGCCATTCCTACACGCTGGTCGCGCGCAAGGACCTGCCGCTCGCGAGCCTCGCCGAGGTGATCGCCTTCGCGCGAGCGAACCCGGGCAAGCTCAACATCGGCACCAGCGGCCCCGGCACCGGGCAGTACATCGGCGCGGCCATCATCGCCGCGCTCACCGGCGTCGATATCGTCAAGGTGCCTTACAAGGGCGCGCAGCCTGTGTATCAGGACCTGCTCGCAGGCCGCGTGGATCTGTTCTACGACAACACCACGACCACCCGGCCTTACGTCGAGTCCGGGCAGGTCAAGGCGCTCGCGGTGTCGAGCCGCGCGCGCGCGCCGACCATGCCGCAGCTTCCCACGCTCGCCGAAACCGGCGTGATCGACCTGGAAATGGAGACCTGGTTCGGACTGTTTGCGCCGGCGCGCACGCCGCGAGCCGTCGTCGAGCGCTTGCGCGCCGAGGTGGACCGCGCGACGCGCTCGGCCGAAGTGCGATCGCGACTCGAGATGGGCAGCGGCCGGAGCCTGCGCATCGCGCCCGCCGAGACCGAGGCGTTCGTGCGCGCGGAGGTGGCCAAATGGACGGGGCTGCTTCGCAAGGCGGGCATCGAGCCCGAATGAGCGCATGCCGGATCTGCAGGACCAGCTCGCGATCTCCGCGCTCATGCAGGACTGGGCGCTCGCGCGCGATACCGGAAACTGGGGCAGGCTGCGCGCGACCGCGCACCCCGGGGCCGCGATGACCACGACATGGTTCGACGGGCGATTCGAGGATTTCGTGGATTCCTGCGAGGCTTCCTTCAGCAGGGGATCGCGCTCGCAGCATTTCCTGGGCGGCACGGCAGCGGAAATCAGGGGCGCGGGCGCGATCGCGCAGACGCGCATGTCGATCAACGTGCGCTCGCGGCTCGACGGCGTCGAAGTCGACGCCGTGTGCAGCGGCCGATTCTTCGACCGGGTGGAGAAGCGCGACGGCGTGTGGCGGATCGCAAGGCGCTCGGTGATCTACGAGAAGGACCGCATCGACCCGGTCGATCCGAATGCCAGGATCTCGCTCGACGCGGAGCTTCTCGCGCGCTTTCCGGAAGGTTACCGGCATCTCGCCTATCTGCAGACGAAGAACGGCGCCCGCGTGAATCCGAACCTTCCGACCGCGCGCGGCGAGGCGCTCGAGAAGCTTCTCGCCGAGGCGAAAGCCTGGCTCGGAGCGCAATGAAACCGGGGACAGACCACTATTTTCGTTAGCGAAAGTGCTTAGGGGGTGGAAGCACCGAAAATGGTGGTCTGTCCCCGGTTTTCTACAAGGAGAGATGAACATGAACGAACTGCAGCGCTATCTGGTTGAGGAGGCCGTCGAGGACTACGAGGAGGGGCGCCTCACGCGCCGCGAGGCGCTGAAGGCCATCGCCGGCATCACCGGTGCGGCGCTCGCGGCGCAGATGCTCGAGGCGCGCGCGCAAGGCACGCCCGTCGGCAAGGCCCCCGCGAGCTCGGCGCCCCTGGTCGCGCCCGACGATCCCTCGATCGTCGCGGGGATCGCCGAATTTCCCGGAGAAGGCGTGCGGCTCGACGGATACCTCGCGCGGCCCGCTCAGACGGGCCGCTTTCCCATCGTGCTCGTCTGCCACGAGAACCGCGGCCTCACGCGCCACATCGAGGACGTCGCGCGGCGCGTCGCGAAGGCCGGTTACCTCGGGCTCGCCGTGGACCTGCTCTCGCGCGAAGGCGGGACCGCCAAGCACGACTTCGACGCGATTCCCGGGACCCTCGGCAAGGCGTCTCCCACGCGCCACGCGCAGGATTTCAAGAGCGGCCTCGCGTATGCGAGATCGCTGTCCTGGGCGCGCGGAGACCGCGTCGGAATGACGGGCTTCTGCTTCGGCGGCGCCGTGACCTGGCGCGTCGCGGCGGGCGTGCCGGACCTGCGGGTCGCGGTGCCCTTTTACGGCGTTCCGGTGCAGGAGCCGGACGTGCCGGGAATCGGCGCGGCGGTGCTCGCGATCTACGGCGGGCTCGACGATCGCATCAACCAGAACATCCCGGCGATCGAGGCGGCGATGCAAAAGCACGGCAAGACCTTCCGCAAGATCGTCTACCCGAACGTGGACCACGCCTTCCACAACGATACCGGCGCGCGCTACAACGCCGCCGCGGCGAAGGCCGCCTGGGGCGAGACGCTCGCGTGGTTCGCGAAGTACCTGGCGTAGAGAAAATCACGATGTCCGGCGTCGAGCGGAGGGACGGAACATGGCACTGTGGAACGGATGCAAAGGGGTCGCTTGCAGTCATTCATCGTGCGGCACAGGAGCGCCGCGCCATGCGGTCGATTTCGGCCGGCGCGATTTTCTGATCGACGCGCTCGCGGCGACCGCGGGACTCACCGGACTCGGCGGCTGCGCGGCGCCCGTCATGCAAGCGAGCAACCCGGCGGACACGATCCTCGTCAACGGCCGGATCGCGACGCTCGCTCCGCGGGCGCCAGCGGCGAACGCCCTCGCGATCCGCGGCGGCAATCTCGTTGCCGTCGGCTCCGCGGCCGAGATCGAGGGCCTGCGCGGTCCGGGCACGCAGGTGATCGACGCGGGCGGGCGCACCGTCATCCCGGGCCTGAACGACGGGCACACCCACTTCATCCGCGGCGGGCTGACCTATACCAACGAAGTACGCTGGGACGGGGTGCCTTCGCTCGCCGGGGCCTTGAGCCGCGTGCGCGAGCAGGCGCAGCGCACGCCCGCGCCGCACTGGGTGCAGGTGATCGGCGGCTGGACCTGGGCGCAGTTCGCGGAAGCGCGCCACCCGACGCTCGAGGAGATCAACGCCGCGACCGGCGACACGCCGTGCATGATCATGCACCTCTACGACCGCGCCTGGCTCAACCGCGCCGGGATCCGCGCGCTCGGCTGGACGAAGGACACGCCCAACATGTTCGGTGGAGCGATCGAGCGCGACGCTTCGGGCAATCCCACGGGCCTAGTGATGTCGACGACGAGCCTCGCGAGTCTGGTCTCGGTGTGGCTGCGCATCCCGAGGCTTTCTCCGGAGGACCAGATCCTCTCGACGCGCCATTTCATGCGCGAGCACAACAGGCTGGCCGTCACCAGCGTGATCGACGCGGGCGGCGGCGGCCAGAATTATCCGGACAACTACGCCGCGATCGCGAAGCTCGCCGCGGACGGGCAGATGACGCTGCGGATCGGGTACACGCTGTTCGCGCAGGCGCCCGGCAAGGAGCTGGAGAACTACACGGCCTGGGCCAAGCTCGTGAAGCTCGGCCAGGGGAACGACTACTACCGCATGATCGGAACCGGAGAGTACATTCTCTACGCGGCGGGCGACGTCGCCAACTTCGCCAAGGACTATCCGGTGCCGCCCGCGGGGGTGATGGAGAAGAACCTCTCCGCGGTGGTGAAGTTCATCGTCGAGCAGGGCTGGCCGTTCCGCCAGCATACGACCTTCGACGCGTCGGCGAGCCGCGTGCTCGACGTGCTCGAGCAGGTGAACCGCGAGATGCCGCTCAAGAATCTGCGCTGGGGTCTCGATCACTGCGAGTCGCTGCAGCCGAAAACCCTGGGGCGCATCGCCGCGCTCGGCGGCTCGATCGATATCCAGAACCGCATGTCTCTCGACGGCGAGGCGTTCCTCAAGAAATACGGCGCGCAGGCAGCCGCCGACGCGCCGCCCGTCGCGCGCATCCGCGAGATGGGGATCCCGCTCGCCTGCGGCACCGACGGCAATCGCGCGACCAGCTACAACCCCTGGATCGGTCTGCACTGGCTGGTGACCGGCAAGACGCTGGGCGGCGCGAAGCTGCAGGGCGAGCGTAACCTTCTCGATCGCACCGAAGCGCTGCGCCTGTATACGACGGGCGGCGCCTGGGTCTCGGGCGAGGAGGGGAAGAAGGGCACGCTGGAGGCGGGGAAGTTCGCCGACCTCGCGATCCTTTCCGCCGATTACTTCAAGGTTCCGGAGGACCGGATCAAGGACATCGAGTCGCTCCTCACCGTGGTCGGCGGGAAGGTCGTATACGGCGCGGGTCCTTATTCGCGCCTCTCGCCGCCGCTGCCGCCCGTCTCCCAGGAATGGCTGCCGGTGCGGGAATACGGCGAGTACTACAAGCGCGCGCTCGAGGACGCGCAGAACCTGGCGCGCTCGTTCTCGCGGCCGCAGCTGATCGGCGACGCAGGCTGGGGAGAGGCTTGCGGTTGCGGGGTGTTTTGACGTTCCAATTGGCCGGCGTTAGAGCGCCGGGCGTTCGCGCTGCCTCCCTCAATCCAAATACGTCAATGCTTACCAAATACGCGTTGGCCAGCCGCTACCTGCAAGATCTTCTTTGGCTTTTCGGCCAAATTCAGTACGAGTCTGTTCGTCAATCTTGCGCTCAAGCGGAGCGCCGCGGTAATGGTAACCGTCCGTGACATAGAAAACCCCACCAGGGGTGGCGCGACGGGCAATAACGTCCCTATAGTGGATTTGGACTCTATCTGCCCCTTTAAGCCCTACTGACAAATCCACCACATACTTTCCAATAAAGACGAAATCTCCTTCCTGGACTGCCACTCTCGTTTGTTCAACGAGCTCGTTAGGAAAATAGGTGGTGTAACTCTGCGCTCCCGTCGGCGGAGAGCTGACTGAATAGAATGCGGCGACGGCTACATAAACCCCGGGACGAGCGTTTAGGAGATAAACCCGACCGTCTTTGCTGTAATTGGATCCAATGACTTGTTGCTGGAGAAGACCGCCTTCAACGTCAATGTTGGCAAAGTAGATTTGGTCCGGCCGCGGGTTGCCGAATAAGCTTAACGGCGGTTTCAAAGAAACGTCGATGGCGAGACCTGAACTTTTCGGATGAGCCAGATCGGGGACTGGTTGAGTCGGCCTCTGCGTCTGCATGGAGGCACAACCACCTAGAACAACTGCGATGAGTAGTACCCCGGCAGCTAGACGTTCCATTTTCGGCGCATTCATAAGATCTTCCTAGTCCATCCCGTAAAGTATTTGGTTGTGTCGTGCCACTTTTCGTTCTCACAAAGCCTAACTTTGAATGCGACTGAGGGTGACAACACATTCGGACAGGTCTTTTCGGCTCGGTGCCTTTACCCAATTGGGCCATGCATCTAACACTTTCAAGTCAGGCCGGACTGTAATCTGCCCCGGCGTTAGCTGACCCCAAAAACCGAAATCCGAGTTCGCCGGGTCTTGGAAGGCAAGTACAGATTCGACAACGATGCCAGATATCTCTACAGAATGGGATTTGCCTTCGATCTGGACTTGGTGGGCGAGCTGGGCTTTGAAACCCTCCTGAGATATGGTGAGCTCACGCAGTACGCCCTCGCGTACGCCTCCCGCCCACATGGACTGAATGCGCTCGCAGGACGAGGTAGCCGCGGCACGGTAGACCCCGGATATTGCTCCAGATCCTCGCTGTGCGATTGCCACGGCATAAACGCGAAGCCGGTCTTGGTACCCGGCCAGATAGAGCGCGGCGTTAGATGCAGTGATGGTATCCGCCCTGCCGTCGAGGTGGGTTACGAGCGTTGCACGAAACTTTCCGAGCCGGGCTGGCTCAAGCATCTTGGTCGTGAAACTGACGGCGAGGTAACCTCCGGCTAGAGCTTCGGAGGAGGCGCGCACTACCTGATCGGGATGAACAAGGAGGGGGCCTTGTTCAGGTTTTGTGTCAAATCGTTGCTGCAGAAGTTGCTGCGCCGCGATGTGCCCATACATCCCGGCCCGGCGAAGCCACATGATGGCGTTGATATTGTCCGGTGCGGCGTCCTTTCCTTCTGCGTAGATAGTGCCCAGAGTGTATTGGGCCTCGGGAGCTTCCTGATCGGCCGCGAGCCGAAGCCATTTCACTGCCTCCGCAACATCCTTCTTGACCCCCCAGCCTCTGAGATACAGCCAGCCCAGCCATGTTTGTCCGGCAGGGTGCTGTTGCGCCGCCGCCATTCGGAACCACTGCTCTGCCTTCGCGTAGTCCTTTGGCGTGCCTTGTCCCTCCGCATACATGAGGCCGACCCTGCTCTGCGCGAGCGCATCCCCTTGATCGGCCGCTTTTCTATACCACCGCATTGCCTCGCCCCAATCTTGCGGAACGCCGTCTCCGCGCGCGTACATCGAGCCGAGGAGCGACTGCGCCGGCGGGAAGCTCTGCTCGGCTGCTTTGCGGTACCAATTTGCGGCTTCTGCGGAATCCTTTCTTACGCCATGACCATTGTCATACATGTTTCCGATAGCGAATTGCGCTCTCGGGTTTCCCTGTTCTGACGCCTTCTGGAACCACGAAAGCGCTTCGGCGTAATTCTTGGTAACTCCCCAGCCATTGAGATAGAGAACGCCAAGCGCGTTCTGGGCTACGGAGTTTCCGTCCTTTGCTCTCGGCGACAGAAGACCCATTGCCTTCTCATACTGGCCGGCACTGATCGCTGCGCGGCCGTCCTCGACATCGTCGGCCAAAGCTTCACTACAGCCTGCTACAAAACCACCTATCAGTATTGCGCCGAGAAGCCCGTGCAAATGCTGGCCCATGGTGCCCCCTCCGGACCATTGTCCGCCGAATTCACCGTGAATCATAGGATGGCCGTTGACAGGTGCGTGCAGCGGGACGAGACCTATAGGCCCGAGGGCGTACGCGAAGGGCTTGCCCTGCGGCAATACCGAATCTTGACCAGCACGCCGCAGAGGATTCCGGTTTTGAGAAGGCCCGAAGAGCTGTTGTGCCGTGTGCCGCTCGTCAATCCAGCTTCGCCCCGCTCTCTTTCACGAGCTTTGCGCACTTGGCGAGGTCGGCGAGCATGAATTGACGGAACTCCTCGGGTGTAGTGCCGGCCGGCTCCGAGCCGTCGGCAACGATGCGCTCGCGCACGTCGGGACGGTTGAGGACTTTGACGAAGTCGTCGTGAAGGCGCGCGACGACGGGCCTGGGCAACCCGGCCGGACCGATCACGCCGTACCAGCCGACGAACTCGAATCCGGGCAACTCTTCCGCCACCGCGGGCATGTCGGGCAGGACCGCGAGGCGCTTGGGCGCCGTGACCGCAAGCCCGCGCAGCTTGCCCGCGCGCACCTGGACTTGCGCCGGCTGGATGCCCGAGAAATTGAAGTGGTATTGCCCGGCGATCAAATCCATCAGGGCCGGCCCTGCGCCCTTGTACGGGATGTGCTCGGCCTTCACTCCGGTCATCACCTTGTAGAGCTCGCCTGCGAGATGACCGCCGGTGCCGATGCCCGCCGAGCCGAAGTTGAGCGGCCCCTTGTGGGTCTTCGTCCACTCCACGAATTCCTTGAGGGTGTTCACCGGCGTCGCCGGGTTCACCACCAGCATCAGTCCTGCGCTGGTGAGCTGCGTGATCGGCGTGAAGCTGTTCACTGGGTGATACGGCAGCTTCGGATTCAGCGCCGCGTTCACCGTGTGCTGGTGATAGGCGAGCAGCAGCGTGTAACCGTCCGGCAGCGCGTTCGCGGTGAGCTCGCCCGCGATCACTCCGGACGCGCTCGCGCGGTTGTCCACCACCACCGCTTGCTTGAGCGATTCGGTCAGATGCACGGCGAACGTGCGCGCGAGAATATCCGACGTCCCGCCCTGCGCCGCCGCCGTGATCAAGCGGATCGGGCGGGTGGGGAAGTCTTGCTGCGCGAGTACCGGAGAGGCGAGGGCGTGCGAGAGGAGGAGGGTGCTAAGGGTGCGGGAAAGCGAAGGGCGGAATTTCATGGCATTTTCCCAACGTACAAAGTCAGTGGACCGGCTGCGACGAGCAACCGTCATTCGTCAAAGCTATCTGCCTCGATCTCTAGGTACGCCTGGTTAATGTTTCTTCCGATGACATACGACCGCTCCAGCTTGTCCCACATCGAAAGATCCAGCGACTTGCGGATCTCGTTTTCACTCTGACCGTTTCGAAAACCTTGCTTCACACCCGAATAGAAGCGAAACATGGTGTTACGCAGGCCAGTGACGTCGCGGACCGTCATTAAGTCCCCGTGGCCCGGCACGAAATGCGCCACGCCGAGCGCTTGTATCTCGTCGAGCGTTTGGATCCAGTTCTTCACGAAACCATCCCGCAATGTCGGCACGACTCGGCTGACGAGTACGTCGCCTGCAATCAGCACCTTGTCGTCAGGCAGATGGACCAGCAGATCACCGATCGTGTGCGATCCTCGAGGCACCCAGAATACAACTCGCACGCCGTGCACGAACGTCTCCGTCCTCATGCCCTCGGGGTAGGTGACCTCGGCGGCGAGCGGCTTCGTTCCGGGGAGCTTGCGTCCGATATCGCGCTCCATGATCCCGATCCACTCGGGTCCGGTCTCGAGAACCATCCTGCGGCACATCTCGGAGCTGATGAAGCTGGCTCCCTCGAACGCCACATTTCCCAGGTAGTGGTCGCCGTGGTGGTGCGTATTCACCACGTGCGTGACCGGTTTGTCCGTGATTCGGCGCACGGCTGTCGCGATGTGCCGGCCCACCTCGTCCGAGCCTCCGGAGTCGACGAGGATCACCCCTTTGTCGCCCACGATGACCGTCGAGTTGATCATGTAACCTTGGTTGAGACGATTCGCGTGTTGGATGGGACCCAGAAGAACGTACACCCGATCGTTGATCTTGATCGTCCGAGGTTCCGGAAATGTCTGCCCATATGCTGCCGCGCCGAGGGCCATGAGGGCGATCAGAGCGCTGAGCCGTCGCATGACTGTCTAGGGCTAACGTGTAGTGGTGTGCAAAGCCGTCCCTTGATCGAGATCGCCACAAGATGGCTGCTTCGGAATGGAAGCTTACGCCGCGAGATCGAGGCGCGCCACTTGAAAACGAATAGGTCACCGAGCGCCCGTTTCAGCCCTTGAGCGTGCCGAGGGCGACTGTGTTGTCTCACCGTGCTGGCGCGCGGGCGCGGCGTCATAGGCCCGCCAGGCGCTCGTACAGATTTCCGCAAGTGGAATACCAAACATTGTTCCCGCAGTAGATCGGCATGAAAGTGGCGCCAAGTCCGGCAAGGTACGTAACGACTAGGAACGTAATCCGTTTTCTCGACGAAAAGGTCGTCAAGAAGATTGCAAGAAGCGATGATAGTAGATAAAAGACCCCGCCGTACGCTAGCACTTCGACCAGGATAAGCGGATCAACGATGGCGAATATCGCCCCGACGGTCGGAGGAAGTAAGAAAAACCCGAGCCAGCCGAGCAGCGGAGCCGGGAGAAGCAGCATCGGGAATAGCCAGATAATCCACGTCAGTTTCCCAACGTCGCTCATCTGTTTTTTCCAGCACTTTATTCCAGCTTGAGGTTCGTGCTTTTCACGAGGTTCTTCCACTTCTCGATGTCGGCGTGGAAAAACTTTATGAAGTTCGCCTGGTTGTCCTCGAAGAGCGCGACGCCGACTTTCGCCAGATTTGCGCGCGTCTCGGACTGCTTCAGTACCGTCTCGACGTCGCGCGCGATTCGCGCTCCGAGCTCGGGCGAAATGGAAGCGGGGGCGAAGAAGCCCTGCCACAGTGTCGCCTCGTATTGAGGCAATCCCTGCTCGGCGATGGTCGGAACGTTCGGTGCGGCGGGGTAGCGCTGTTTGCTCGTCACGCCGAGCGCCCGCGCCCGCCCCGAATTTGCGAGCGGCAGGCCGACCGGCATGCCGGCGAAGTAGTAGGCGACGCGCCCCGGAATCACGTCCTGCACCGCCGGCGCCCCGCCCTTGTAGGGAACGTGGATCGCGCTGATTCCGGCCATCATGTTGAAGAGCTCGCCGCACAGGTGATCGGAATTGCCGACGCCCGAGGAGGCGAAGGTCAGCCTGCCCGGCGCGGCGCGGGCAGCGGCGATCAGCTCCTGCACGTTCTTCGCCGGAAAGTCCGGGCCGACGATCAGGATGTGGGGCGTTGACGCCACCGGCGCGAGCGGCACGAGGTCCCGCTCGGCGCTGTACGGCAGATTCGGTACCGCGGCTGCGCTGATCGCGAGGCCGTTCTGCGCGAAGAGCAGCGTATAGCCGTCGCCCTGCGCCTTGGCGACCGCGTCCGCGGCGAGGTTGCCCGCCGCGCCGCCGCGGTTCTCGACGAACACCGTCTGCTTCCAGTGGGCGCCGAGGCGGTCCGCCATCACGCGTCCGACGATGTCGGTCGAGCTTCCCGCCGCGTAGCCGATCAAAAGGCGCACGGGCTTGGCCGGGTATTGCTGCGCAATAGCGGGCAGCGCGAGCGCCAAAGCAAGAAGCGGGAGGATGCGGCGAAGCTTCATGGAGAGCTCCTTCATTTATGCGCGAACATTTTCTTTCCCGGCACCGGCACCTCGGCGGTGACGATCTCGCCGTTCAGCGAGTCGGTGATGTAGAGCGTGGAGCGTTTCGGACCGCCGTAGGCGATGTTGGTCATGAGGCGATGCTCTTTGCCCGCGTCCACCAGATGGGTCGGCAGGCAGTTCGAGTCGAAGCGCCATACGCCCACTCCGAGGTGGCACACGGCGAGGCCCTCTTCCTCGTCCGCCTCGATGCCGTCTGGGCCGGCGTGGCCGCCCGAGAGCTGGATCGCAACCCCGGTCTTGGAGAGCGTGCCGCCGGCCATGAGCGGAAGGCGCCAGATCTGCTGAGAGCGCGTGACGGCGACGTACACGTGCGTGTTGTTCTTGTTGAGCGTGATACCGTTCGGTGAAGGCGCGTTGTCGACCAGGCGCTGCACCTCGCCGTTCGCGCGCAGGCGGTACACGCGCCCGCTCGGGTCGGCGATGCCGGTTTGTCCCTGGTCGGTGAAATAGAGATCGCCGTTGTCGGCGAAATGCAGATCGTTCAGGCCCTTGAAGCCCTCGCTGAACGCCGTGGGGAGATAAGTCTCTATTTTCCCGGACTTCGCGTCGAGCAGCATCAGGCCGCGCTTGTAGTCGGCGATGAAAATCCAGCCGCCCTTGTGGATCTTCAGCCCGTTCGGCCAGCCGTCGTACTGGACGACCAGCTCCCATTCTCCTTTCGGGTCGATCCTGAATACGCGCCCGAAGGGAATGTCCACGCACCACAGGTTCCCGTCGCGGTCGAACGAGGGACCTTCGAGGAAGCTGTCCACTTGCGCTCCTCCCCGGTTGGGGTCGGACCAGGTGGTGCGGCGTTTCTTGCGGAACTTCGCGGGCAGCGAGGTGAAGGGCCGCGCCTGGATGCGTTTGATTTTCTGGAAAGGGTTGTGCATTGCGGCTCCGCGAGAAGTGCGGAGGATAACTCAAGTGCTGGGGGCGCGGCAGTTTTGCCGAGCGACGCGAAATGCGGGCGCTGCGATCCCGCAGTCGATATCGACATCGTCCGCCGGCTCGATCGCGCTATTTCTTCATCCGTTCCTTGACCGGGTCCTTGACGTTCTCGATCTTGTCGATCTCGACGTTGACGAGGCGCCCGCCGACCTTGTCGACGCGGCGGATATAGACCGTCTGCACGATGTCGCGAGTCTCCGGGTCGATCGAGACCGGGCCGCGCGGACTTTCCCACTTCATGCCCTTGGCGGCGGCTACGAGCGACTCGGCGTCGGTCTTGCCGCCGGTCTTCTTCAGCGATTCGTAGACGAGGTGCATTCCGTCCCAGCCGCCGACGCTGAAGAAATCCGGGTTGCGACCCCACGCCGCGTTGTAGGCGGCGACGAATTTCGCGTTTGCCGCGGACTCGTGGTCGTGGTCGTAGTGAAAGGCGGTGATGAAGCCGAGCGCGGCATCGCCCATCACCTTGAGCGCATTCTCCTCGGTGATTTCGCCCTGGCCCATGATGCGGGTCTTCTTCGAATCGATGCCCAGATCCAGGAGCGCCTTGCCGAAGGCGGCCGGCTGCGCCCCGCCGGGAATGAAAATGAACATCGCCTCGGGGTTGAGGTCCTTCGCGCGCTGTACGAACGGGAAAAAGTCGGGATTCGCCACCGGAATGCGCACCGAACCGACGACTTGGCCGCCGGCCTCCTTGAACGCGCGCTGGAACGCGCCCTCGGCGTCGTGCCCGGGACCGTAGTCCGACACCATCGTATATAGCTTGCGGACGCCGTTGCGGTAGGCCCAGGCGCCGAAAGCCTCGTTCAGTTGCGGCACGGTGAGCGAGGTGCGCGCCATGTAAGGCGACTTGGTCGTGATGATGGCAGTGGCCGCGTTCATCACCACCATGAATTTCTTCGCTTCGGCGGAGATGTCCGCGGCGGCGAGGGCGTTGGGCGTGAGCACGAACCCGGCGAGGATATCGACCTTGTCGCGCACCACCAGCTCCTGCGCGTGGCGCTTCGCGACATCCGGCGCGACGCCGCCCGTGTCCCTGCGGATGATCTCGAGCTTTCTTCCCGCCACAGAGTCGCCGTGCTCCTTCACGTACAGTCTGATGGCGTTGTCCATCTGCGTCGCCGCGTCGGCGAACTGGCCGGAGTAGGGCAGGATCAGTCCGATCTTGACGGGCTGTTGCGCGTGCGCCGGAAACGCGGCGAAAACTGCGAGCGCCGCGAAGACCGCGGCCAAATGTCGGTTCATGGTTTGTCCTCCTCCGTGCCTACCACAGTCACTTTTTCCGCCCGAACTTCCCGGTGAGCTTCGCCTTCGCTATTGCATTGGCGTTGATCATGTAGCCGGCGAGCGAGGCGCTCGCGCCTTTCCCGTCGAGACTGTCCACCTTGAGCGCATACAGCGTGAAGTTGTAGCGGTGCGGCTTGTCGCCCGCGGGCGGGCAGGGGCCGCCCCAGCCCGGGCCACCGAAATCGGTTTCGATCTGCGCGCAGCCGAAAGGCAGGTTGGAGCCATCGGCCTTACCCGCGTCCTTCCTCAACTGGATCGCGTTCGCCGGAATGTTGAGGACGACCCAGTGCCACCAGCCCGCGCCGCCGGTCGGGGCGTCCGGATCGTGCACCAGCAGAGCGAAGCTCTTCGTGTCCTCAGGCGCGCCCGACCACCCGAGGGCGGGCGAGATGTTCTCGCCCGAACAGCCGAAGCCGTTGAACACCTGCTCCATGGCGATAGTGCCGTTCGGCCGGATGTCGGGGCTCATGAGCTTGAACTAGGCGCGCGCCGCGCCCTTCTTGCGTGATTTGGCTGCCATGATTCTCCTCCATGTCGATACGACTCATTGTAGCGAAGCGGTTGCCCGACCGCCGCATTTATAATGCCTTGAACCTTACATCTTGATGAATCCACGGAGGAAGAATGTCGAGACTCACCCTGAAGCAGGCGAATACCCTTATCGAAAGGGCGCTGGAGAAGGCGCGCGCCATGAAAATCAAGCCGCTCGCGGTGGTCGTGCTCGACGACGCCGGCCACGTCAAGGCCGCGCAGCGCGAGGACGGCGCGAGCATGTTCCGCTTCGACGTGGCGCTCGGAAAGGCGTGGGCGTCGGTCGCGATGGGTGTTTCGAGCCGCGCCCTTCTCAAGCGCGCCAAGGACAATCCCAATTTCTTCGTCACGCTCGCCGCGACGGCCAGGGGAAAATTCCTGCCGCAGACGGGCGGCGTCCTGATCAAGAACGAAAAAGGCGAGATCCTCGGCGCGGCCGGAGCGAGCGGAGGAACGGGCGATGAAGACGAGGAAGCCTGCGTTTCGGGGATTCTGGCGGCGGGGCTGATCGCGGACGCCGCGGGTTGAGTCGGAAAATGACGCACGCCGCTTTCCTCCCGCTCGTCGTGGCTTGCTCGCTCGCCGCCTCCGCGCCCTTGCGCGCACAGCCCGCCGACGTCGCGGCGCTGGCGCTGTACGGGGGAGCCGATCGCGAACAGCGCCTCGTCAAAGGCGCGCGGATCGAGCGCGAAATCAATCTGTACTCCTCTCTGGTACTCGAGGATCTCAATGCGCTCGCCGCGGCGTTCGACAAGAAGTACGGGGTGAAGCTGAAGTTCTGGCGCGCCGGCTCCGAAAAAGTCGTGCAGCGCATCGTCACCGAGGCGCGGGCGGGACGCTTCGACTTCGACGTCGTCGAGACGAACGGTCCCGAGCTCGAGTCGCTGCACCGCGAAAAGCTGCTGCAGAAGGTGGGGTCGCCGCATTTCCCGGACCTCATGCCCGAGGCGATCAGACCGCACCGCGAATGGGTCGGGACGCGCCTCAACCTGTTCGTCCACGCCTACAACACGCACCTGGTGAAGAGGGAGGAGCTGCCCTCGTCCTACGAGGACTTTCTCGACCCGAAGTGGAAAGGGCGCCTGGGAATCGAGGCCGAGGACGTCGACTGGTTCGCGATGGTGGTGAAGGAAATCGGCGAGGACAAAGGCCTGAAGCTGTTCCGCGGCATCGTCGCGACGAACGGGCTCTCTGTGCGCAGGGGCCACACGCTGCTCGCGGGGCTCGTCGCCTCGGGCGAAGTGCCTTTCGCCCTCACCGTCTACAACCACAACGCCGAGAAGCTCAAGCAGAGAGGCGCGCCGGTCGACTGGTATGCGATCCAGCCGGCGATCGCCCGCGTCAACGGCGTCGCGCTCTCGAGGAAGCCCGCGCACCCGCATGCCGCGGTGCTCTTCTACGATTTCATGCTCGGCGACGGGCAGGCGATCCTCGTCCAGGGGAATTACCTGCCGACCAACCGCAAGGCCGATCCCGGCGCCGCAAGAACGCGGCTGAAATTCGTCGATCCGGCGGCGATGCTGGACGAAAGCGCGAAGTGGGAAAGGCTGTACGCCGAAATCATCACGCGGCAGTCGAAATGAGCGCGACGCGCTGAATACCGCCCGTGCTCGTCCTCGAACGCATCATTTCCGTCATAGGGCCGGTCTTCCTGATCATCGCGATCGGTTACGGCTACGGGCGCCACAACCGGCCCGACCTGAAATCGTTCAATCACGTGTCGCTCCACGTGCTGGGACCGCTCCTCGTCTTCACCTCGCTCGCGGGCGAGGACTTCCAGCTCGAGGGCAACGCCGCTTTCGTCGCGGGCGGAGTGGCCGTGATCCTCGTCTCGGGACTCATCGCCTGGCCGATCGCGCTCCTCGCGCGCGTGAGCCCACGCACCTTCGTTCCGCCGATGATGTTCAACAACTGCGGCAACATGGGCCTGCCCCTCGCGGTGCTCGCCTTCGGGCGTCCGGGCCTCGCGGCGATGGTGCTGCTGCTGGTGGCGAGCACGCTCCTGCAGTTCACCCTAGGGAGCCGAATCGTCAGCCGCCACGCCGAATGGAAGGCTCTCGCGACCTCGCCGATGATCATCGCGAGCGTGCTGGGGCTGGTGTTCAGCGTCTTCGCCTGGAAAGTGCCGGCGGCACTGATGACGGGCCTGAAAATGCTGGGCGACGCCACGCTGCCCATGATGCTGTTCGCCCTCGGAGTGCGCCTCACCGATCTGTCGAAGCGCGGCTGGCAAGTGGGCGTGCTGGGCGCGGTGGTGTGTCCGCTCGCGGGGTTCGCGGGAGCCTACCTCGCGCAATTCGTTCTGCGCCTTCCGCCCGAGCAGTTCGCGCAGCTCATGCTCTTCGCGAGCCTGCCGCCGGCGGCGCTCAACTATCTCCTCGCCGAACGCTATCAGCAGGAGCCGGAACGCGTCGCCTCTCTCGTGCTGATCGGCAACGCCTTCGCCATCGTGTTCGTGCCGCTGGGCCTGATGCTGGGGTAGACGCTGGACTCGACTTGCCGAGGATGGCATAGTAAAAGCATGCGACCCAACTTCAGCCGACCCGCTCTGCCATTTTTTGTTTGTCTGCTCCTCGGCTGTGCCGTTTGCGCATCCCACGCTTTCGGCCAAGCCAAACAGAAAGAACCCCTCGCTGTGGTTGCGGGGCAGCCCATCTACGACGATGATTTACTGCCGTACGTCCAAGCACAAGTGTTTCAGCTTCGGGTACAAGAATACGAAGTGAAGAGCAAGGCCCTCGAGAATCTGGTGAATCAAAGGCTGCTGGAAGCGGAGGCCAAGAAAAAGGGCATCCCCACCGAAAAGGTTCTCGCGCAAGAAGTGGATGCCAAGGTCCCTGAGCCCACGGAAGCCGAACTGCAAGCTCTTTACATAGTGCAAAAAGAACAGCTGAGAAAATCTTTTGATGAGCTCAAGCCGCAGCTTCAGCAGTTGCTGAAAAGGGCAAAACTCCAGCAGGCGCGCCAAGACTATTACACACGTCTTCGGGAGCAGGCCGCGGTGTCCATCTTCCTGCAAAAGCCCAAAGTCGAGGTCAGCTATGATCCGGCCCGGCTCCGGGGAAGTTCGAAGGCTCCGGTGGTCATCGTGGAGTTTTCCGATTTCCAGTGTCCCTACTGCCAGGCGGTCGCGCCAACCTTGAAGAAGTTGCTGGCCAAGTACGAAGGCCGGGTGAGCTTGGCGTATCGGGACCTTCCACTGCGAGACATCCACCCGCAGGCGCAGCTGGCCGCGGAGGCGTCCCGCTGTGCCTTGGAGCAGGGAAAATTTTGGGAATATCACGACCTCCTCTTCGAGAACCCCAATAAGCTGAACCGAGAGGGTTTAGTGGAGCAGGCCCGCCGTCTAAAGCTCGATGAGAAACAATTTGATTCCTGCCTATCCAGCGGCAAGTACAAGGCGCAAATTGAACAAGACCTGCAACTGGGGCTGAGGGCCGGACTCACCGGTACTCCGGGATTCTTCATCAACGGCAGCATGCTCAGCGGTAACTTGC
>WNGH01003650.1_pt1 | contig 25277 bp, 25 predicted proteins | sample 5400631 | NCBI WGS metagenome assembly WNGH01 (sample SAMN13153373, study PRJNA577476) | soil metagenome | isolation source: 115 cm soil or saprolite under Garry oak tree replicate 1 | place: USA:California | collected 2016-06-15
GGGTTACGAAGGGCTCTATGGCGAACACCTCGCCTTCGTTCGCCTTTCCTGCGGCAAGTACCGGGACGTTCGGGACGGATTTACCTGCATGTATGCTGTACCTTTCGATGCTGTGACCTGTGAGGTTGCTGATCGGTCGGAACCCGTACTTTCCTATAGTTGTCTGAATCACCCGTCCGATATCTGACAATTTGACTCCGCCTCTGAAGACTTTGATAGCGTTCTGCAAAGCGTCATCGGCAGCTTTGACCATCGGTTCGAACTTGGGATCGTAGAAGACCGTAACTGCTGTGTCCGTGACGTAGCCGTTTACGTGGACCCCGAAATCGACTTTCACCATTGAACCAGAGGGGATGGTTAACGTATCTCCTGGGGGCGAGGTGTAGTGTGCGGCAATCTCGTTAATCCCAATGTTTACTGGGAAGGCCGGTTTTCCTCCAAGCTCCCAAATCCTGCTCTCAATTTCGTTGCAAATCTCCAGCGCGGGCTTTCCAGGCCTGACAATGTCAGGAACTTCTTTTCGAATCTTCGCGATTATCAGACCTGACTTTCGGAAGGAGTTGAGAGCTTCTGTGTCGTACAATAATTCCACGCTGGGCCTATCTACGCTCGTAAACGCGCGTCACTGACGTATGACCTATGACTTGGTGAAGTCACGCTTCCACATTTCCCGTGCAAGTGTCCCGTCTTTCTTGTACAAATGCACCAAATCGGGGGCTTTCACTTTCCTTTGCCTGTGTTCGCTGAGAAATGTTGTCACCTTCTCGATGAGTATGTCTTTCAGGTCTCCTGTGAGCATTCGGCCGCTCTTGTACTCGGCACGTATATGCTCCATACGCTTGTCATCGGGTTCGAAGAACATGTAGAGCCACTGGAAAGGAACATCGACGTCGGGGTCTCCGCCTTTCTTCCGGTGCTCCTCTTTCGTCGCTTGTCCACCGGAGAAGGCGTAACGGTACACCTTGTTCCTAACGGTTTTGTCGTCATCGCTGAGGTAGATTGCAGTCTCTGGCTTTGAAGAGCTCATCTTGTCCTTCATCCCGGTCAGCGGAGGGAGGAATTTGCTGTGGACAGCGGCCGCCTTGTAGTACCCCATCGACTCCGCGATGTCCCGTTGTATCCTCCAGTACGGGTCCTGGTCTATGGCCGACGGGATGAGGCATCGTCGCTCTTCGAGGAGACTTGGTAGAATCTGGATCGATGGGTAGAAAGAGAAACCGATGTTTGTCTCGCCAGTAAAGCCGAACACTGACTTGGCGGTGCTGAAATTAACCCGGCGGGCTATCTTCAAGATTAAGGGATACGCATGGCCTATGAACTCCGTGTCTTGAAGTATGAAAGTCCGATTTGGATCGAAGCCGACCGCGGCAATCTCGAGAATATTATCAACTGCCCATCGCTGAGTGTCGTCATAGGATAGGTTCCGCTTCTCTTCGAGGAACTTCTCGTCATCCGTTATCTGGATGTAGACATTTGCGTGAAATTTGTCTTGGAGCCACTTGGTGAAATAGAAGCTGAGTATGTGGCCAATATGCATGGGTCCGCTGGGTCCACGACCCGTATACAGGAATAGCCCCTTGCCCTTCGAGTAGTCGTCGAGTACGAGGTTGAGGTCGCGGTGTGAAAAGAAGATGTGCCTGCGGATTAAGTAGGCAGCGTCTCCAAGTATCTCTTCCAGTTTCTTGGCGAGCGGGCCATCTATTGGTTGGGTTCCAAAATCGCGGATGAGTCGCTCATAGTCAACTGCTCCCGTCACTTCCCAAGGTGTCACAACGAACTTTTCTTCAACCATTTCCTAGGCAACTGCCCTTGGCGGAATCTCCAGTTCGAACGCTGCTGCGGGAAGGCTGAGGCCCCACGCACGGATTATCTTAGGGTGCAGTTCACCAACCAGTCCGATTCGCTTTTGCCCTGACATCACCTCGCCGGTTCGTCCCTCGAGAAAGCTTGGCTGAGTGGTAGGCTCGACCTGGAACTGGAGACCGATGCTGCCAAGGAGCGTATCGAGGCATGATCGGATCTCTGTGAAACCGGCTGCCGTGTGGATTGTCACCGCGGCGATCTTGTATCGAGTTTCAGTCCGACCTTCGCCGTTTTCTTTGACAAGAACGCACGGTCCAATTTCGAAGACCTTCTGAGGATAATCGACATGAGTATTGTCCTTGAGCAAGTTGAGAATGCTTGGCAGAAGCCAGCTTCTCATTGCGGTGTGGGTTGACATTTTCGGATTCAGAAGTTCTGCGTAATTTTCATGCCCTATGCCCATCTTGTCAACGAATACTTCTGGCGATGTCAGACTGTATGTCAGAAGCTCTTGGTATCCCAGACCGATCATAACCTCCGCAAGAGTATCATTTCTTTCCGTCTCTAGTGCGAGTCCTCCGAGGGTCCAGATTCTCGGCCATTCAGGATCCAGCTTGTTGATGTCTAGCGCGATCGCGAGGTCTTCAACTAGATCGACTTGGTGCATGATGTCGATTCGGTAGCAGAGGCTCTCCACGCGCAGGATGTCTTTACTCACTTGTCGAGCGGGATGGCCGGCTCTAACAAACGCTCGTATCATCTCTGCTGGTTTGAAGCTGGCCCCAAGAATTCGATTAGCGTAGCTGACTGAGAATTCCTTGAAGCTAGATCTCAGGTCAGGCGTAATCACCGGCTTGGCCCCATTATTCATGTAGGTTTGAGCGCAGCTGTAGATCTTGCCTCCTCTCTCGGCGAGGGCGGCTACCACTATCTTCAGAGTATTGCCCACTGTCTTGGCATTCGTCCCTGTGACTTCTACGAGGATATTCTTCGTGTCGGTGCTGACCTTTCCTAAGTCGTTGGAGTTGATGATGGGTGGAAGGGAGAGAACTTTGCCCTCTCCATCTGTCAACAGTGGCCATTCTTTGAAGGATGAGATTATTCCGCTGTACTCGATTCCCTTGGGGTGCTTCTCTACGATCTCTCGAAGCGTCATCTTCTCGGTTGAGCCTAACGGAACGAAAGCCGTGTTGTCAGGGTTGCCGACCGTGTAGCGGAGAGGTGACTTGATCAGGTCGGCCTGGTAGAATCCGATGGAGGCTCGTCTTCTCTTCCTACCATAGGTGAGGTCCATTTTTTCTTGTAGGCTTATCCAGCTTTTCAGAGCGTTCTCGCTGGGTTTGACGTTTTTCACAATGGAAGTTGCGATGAAGGGCCGGATGGGCCCCAGTCTGCGGTCTATTGTGACTCTCAGCACTGATTTTCCCGAGAGAATGGGAGCTTTGGGCTTGGCGAGACCGAGGTGAGTTCTGAGGGCGCGGGCGATTCCTTCTACCGACCAAATGTCAGGGTGATTGCTGTCTTTGACTTCGATGCTGACACTATCGTTCTGTTCGTCGAGAGATTCCACGTCACCCTTGACATAAGCGAGCATCTGGTTGAGCCCGTCTTCGTCCCGGGGAACCTTCTGGCCAAGAAGATCCTCTAGATCCATTAGAGAGAATTGGACTGAGGGCGTCTCAGGCTACCTTCTGTTGTCTTATCCATTCGAGATCTGTGGTGAAGAGTTGTCTAATGTCCTGGATCTGTTGGTTCATCATGTAGAGCCTGTCGATTCCGAGTCCCCAGGCGATTACGGGTACTTTGATGCCGAGGGGTTCTGTGACTTCGGGTCTGAATATTCCGCTACCGCCGAATTCCATCCATCCGTATCCTTCCTTGTAGGCTTGCAGCTCGACACTGGGTTCGGTGAACGGGAAATAGTCGGGCTTGAACCGGACCTTGTCGGCTCCGGCGACTTCGCGTGCAAACATCTCCAAGACCCCCAGTAGGTTGCGTAGGCTGAGGCTGGGATCGAGAACTATTCCTTCGGCCTGGTTGAACTCTGTCAGATGCGTTCTATCGAGGAGTTCCGGCCGGAAGCAGCGAGCAATTGCGAAGTACTTGCCGGGGATTTGCAGGTCCTTTGAGATCATTGACCGGACGCTTAGGGCTGTTCCGTGGCTGCGGAGGGCTAGCTTGGAGGCTTCTTCTCTCGAATACTTGTAGCCCCAGCCCGTGGACCCTGTCTTCCATCCGTTCTCATGTGTCTGAGCTACCTTCTCCAGGATATCCTTCCATGGTTCCAGGCTCGCTTTGGATGGGTGTTTCAGATAGTAGAGATCGTGGATTTCTCGCGCAGGATGATCTTGCGGCATGTAGAGGCAGTCGTCATTGATGAACGCGGTCTCGACAAGAGGCCCAATAGCCTCTCTAAACCCGAGAGCAACGAGCTTTCGTTTGACCATCCGGATGAATCGCAGGTATGGATGATATTTTCCAGGATTGAGTGAAGGGACGGGAGAGGAAACATTGTATGCTCGGAGACGGACTCTCTCCCAGTCACCGGACAGAATCATCTCACTTGTTAAGCCGCTGACTTCACCGACAGAGGCTTGAGTGGGAATCGCGTCCAGTCCTAGAGGAGTGATCTCTAGCTTCCGTTGCGTTCTCTCCTTCGAAGCCAGAATTTTTCTCTTGAGCAGTCTATCGGCAGCATGTTTCAGGTTAGGGGGAAGCTCTTCTATTGGAAGGGCTATCTGACCGATTCTCTCGAGAAGCTCTTCGTCCTCGTCTTTTGGGGGGTTCTCCGAAACCATTAGAAGAGCCCCGGAACTTGTCTTCTCGATTTTTCCCCAGCCTTTGCGGGCAATCCAGCCCGTAACTATTGAGACAAAGTCTAGAGGTAGACCGGCTTGCTGGACGGCTTCGCTGGCGGAGAGTTTTCCCCCTCCATCGTGGACAACTGTAGCGACCCTTCGCTCCGGTAACCCATTCGCGAGGTAATCATGTCCCTCCTCCGTGCAAAATACCTCGGTGGTTCTCGTCGTCTGTTCCTTGACCAAGCCTAGTTCTGACAGTGTTAGTGACGCCCGCGCAACAGCGGCATCGGCTAAGCCGGTTTTCTGAGATAGATCTTCGACAGAGGCCGTACCGCCCGCGTCCCTGAGAGTTCTTAGAACATTGATGTCGTTTTCACGTAACTCCATTGTGGCTGTCTCCGAGACTTGAAACTCTGGTCAGCCTCCCAGCAGCTATATTTGATTTGGAGTTTCGAAATAGCTACCGATCCTTAGAATTGAGGAGAGAAACCTCTCAGCTGATATTGAAGCGGATAGAGCTCGACAGGCATGCCTGAATTAGGGTTTTGTTGCGCTTACAAAAGCGCTGAGGACTCCAGTGCCCGCATATCCACCGCCTCGTTCCAATGGCTTAACCAGTACGTCCATGAATCCGACCTCTTCCAATCCTCTAACATATTCGAGTCCAGTAATTGCTCCACTAGAGCAGGAACACCATTTGTCAGCATCGGCTTTCTCCTCATTCGAGAACGGTTTCAATGCGACCTCATCTGCAATTGCTAATCTTCCGTTTCTGCGTAATACGCGAAACATTTCTTGAAAGACGTGCTTCTTATCAGGACTCAAGCAGATTACACAATTACTCATGATAACGTCGACACTCTCACCTTCTAGCGGTATTTCTTCGATTTCGCCGAGCTTGAACTCGACATTTTGCAGTCCAAGTTTCTGCGCACTATCCGACGCGCGTTGAACCATCTCTTTAGTCATGTCCAATCCGATAACTTTCCCTTGCATACCGACCCTCTTACTTGCTAGGATAACGTCAATGCCTCCACCGGAACCAAGATCAAGAACAGTTTCCCTGGTCCGAATCATCCCCAGCGCTGTTGGATTACCACAACCGGCAGCCATGACGATTGCAGATTCTGGAAGCTGTCCCACCTCTTCTCGGGAATAGCCGTGACTCAATAGGTCGTCTACGTTTGAGGGTCCACAACAACTAGCGCTGTCTAAATTTTTAGCTCTCGCACCATAACGGTCTCTTACTGCGTTCTTGATTGTCTGTTCTTGAGTCATGGAACTTTTCTTCCTCGGCTGGGCTAAAGGAACTTGTTTGTGATACCTAGGGCCTCGTCAGTCTTTGCAATCGATCTTCGACCTTCGCTTTCCAGGCCGGTAAGTGCCCTTATGGCGTCAACATTCTCCGGAACGACCACGCTCTCGTTGTGGACTTGGTAAACCATATTCGCTTCACCGTCTGTGACGTTGAGTATGTCTTCCCAGTAGGCTACCTCCCACATGTCGGCCCTAGCTCTAAGCATGTCTCGCATCATCTCGGCTACTGCGTTCATACTGTCAACTCCATCAGTCGTCCTGACAGGCGCCAGCCTAGGGGCGTTCTTCAAGATCTTCAGAACGTCCTTCCTCTCCGGGTTATTCTTCAGCTGGACCATGGCAAAGTGCAGATGGCCGATATTGAAGGGTCCTTTCGCGGCCATAGTTGTAATGTCCAGCTTGGGAAGAACTGTCTGCGAGTCCGGTCCCTGATGGGACGGGATATGCGCCTCCGGGACGACAGTATTAATGAGTCCATTCTTGTGGCTCTCCCACGGATCTGTTCCTCTCCGGAACACGACAACCCTCGCCTTTCTTACCCCGAGCCCGTCCTGAAGTGCTCCGATGGTTCTGCAGATTCCGGTTGTGTTGCAGCTTACGACACGCGTGGCGTTCTTGTTCAGATTCTCCTCGTAGTTACACTGGGCAACGAAGGATGATCCCGTAAGTTCGTGTTTCTCGCCGCCCTGAAAGACTGACTTGACGCCGAGCTTGTCGTAGAGCGCTTTGTTCTTCGCGCCCAGCCCCGCTGGCGTGCAGTCTATCATGACGTCGACCTTTTTGATCAAGTCTTCTAGAACCCCTGAAGCCTCTATTCCCGCCCTTTTCATATCGGGTAGTTTCTCGGGAATGGAGCTGTATATCACGAAATTCTTCTTCTGCGCCATCTTCACCCGATAGTCTGCGACGACGTCGGAGACGCCGATGAGTTTCATGTCCTTCTGCTTCGACACGGCCTCGGCAACGCGCTTGCCGATGACCCCGAACCCGTTCACACCCACCCTAGCAGCAGGCTTAGGCATTCTAGCACATCTGTGTCAGGGATTGAGGATGGTTTCTTTTAGACATAACGCCACCTAGATGGGAATGCCTGCGGAGAGATATGTAATACGAGTCAAGACGAGTTGGCTTTCACCCCTAGACCCATCGACGAGGTGAAGACACTAATCGCTGACTGACACGAGACAAGAAAGTGACGGGTGGGCCAGCGTCGCCTGACCCTCTTATGGGAGAAGACAAGCGAAAACGCGACTAATTAATCGTCTCCAAGAAACCAGTTAACTTTTCTTGAGGTTCCTCTTCCATCCTTACCGTATCGGGTATTGCTGGAGCGGTTTGCCAAGCACACGATTCAGACTCTTGGAGGTGCGCTCATTGTTCTAGGAATCCTGCTGATTACGGTTGGCCTTATCGGCATCTATAGCTCCAAACTACGCGCATATTGTCCAGCAGGCGGTTGCCTGCCTTATTCACTGCCAGCCCAAAATTGGCTGCTCGTTGCCTCGTTACTTTCTGGTATCGCCCTTGTAATTGTAGGAATCGTTTTGCTCAATGTCGCCCGAGAGGTGAAATCAAAACGAGACACAGACGAGGCCAATGCACAAGATGCCCGAGCAAATTGAGTACTACCTGCTTTTCTTGAAGATCGTGATCGGTCGTAGCGATATATCCTGTAGACCGCTTTAGACATAACTTGCAATCCTTGATATTCGTAGGCTTGGAGACGGGCTTTAATACTAGGGCTGGACCTCTTACACTCTCAAGCTTTACCGCTTACAAATCGAAAAGAGAAGGTATCAGAAGGAAGGTAATGAATTATGGAGGTTAAACTTTCATGGTTGAACAGTCTCAGTACGCTACGACTACAAAATACATAGTAAAAGCACATTTCGACGTTCAAGGGGTCGTCGAGAAACCTGACGTCGTCGGCGCAGTTTTCGGACAAACGGAAGGACTCTTCGGACCCGATCTTGACCTTAGAGAACTACAAAAATCAGGAAGAATAGGACGAATCGAGATTAACCTCGATTCTAAACGCGATAAGACAACAGGGTCAATCGTAATACCCTCAAGTCTAGACAAGGTCTCAACAGCTATTATCGCAGCTGCGATCGAGAGCGTCGATAGAATCATCCTGACCAAAGCGAAGGATATTCTCCGCAAATGGGTAGTCGAATCATCCCCGAGCACAGAAGAGGTCGTCAAGGAGGTTGCATCTTCTCTAAGAGGCGTGGATCTTATCGAGTATGGTCCCGAGAAGCTGCCAGCGGGTCCAGAGGTTGAGAGCGGCTCTCTGATAGTTGTTGAAGGCCGGGCAGACGTCATTCTTCTCATGAAGGTGGGGATCAAGAACGTCGTCGCGCTCAACGGGACCAAGGTTCCTGACAGCATCATCAAGCTCACCAAGGACAAGGAAGTCACAGCCTTCCTCGACGGAGACAGGGCTGGAGACCTCATTCTCAAAGAGCTACAACAGGTTGCCGACATTGACTATGTCGCGCGTGCATCCTTCGGGAAGGAAGTCGAAGAACTGACTCCGAAGGAAATAATGAAGGCTCTTCGAGAAAGGGTCCCAATCAATCTCGCTCGACCGATCGAAAGGCCAGAGAGGCCACAATTCGTCCGCCAGGAGAGGCCTGAGAGACAGGAACGATACGAGCGACCCTACGAAAGAGGGTACGGTCCATCTGAACCTCGGGTTGAAGCGCCGCCCATTCCAAGACCCAGCCTAGCACCGCAGGTGTTTGACGTCGCGAAAGATCTTCGAGGAACCTTGGAGGCAGTGATATTCGATGAGGCAGGAAAGGAGCTTGGCAGAATGCCTGTTAGCGAGCTTGCGGAAAAGATTCCAAGCGTTGAGAACGCGCACTTGGTTCTCTTCGATGGAGTTGTTACTCAGAGATTGTTAGATATTGCTGCCGGAAAGAACATTCGATTTGTTATCGGCGACAGAGTATCCGACGGAGCAAAGAAGCCACCAAACGTGAACGTCATGACTCTCAGCGATCTGTCCTCGTTCAGCCCAGGCCCTACGATCACAAGCTAACCTGACCGGGAGTCGTCCAAAGCAAGTCTTTCTCGGCTATACCGAAGACGTCTAGAACTCTAGCAGCAGCCGGCACAATCTGGTTGCGAACATAATAGTCGTAATCAACCTGATCAAGTGAGACTTTGAAGTGAGGCTCTGCCTTCTGGTATAGTTTACCCGGTTTCTTTGTGATAATGAAGCCGACCTTGTCTCCCACGGAAACTGGCCAACCCTCCTTCGCCATCTTTCGGGCCACTTCCACATGTGGGGCATTGACCTCGTACTCGTCTGGGTGCTTAGTGAGGGTCTTCCATATCACAAGCGAAGACTTGGGGACGTTCGCAGATTTCAGGTCCTTGGTCAGGTTCATCACGTAGGATTTTGCCTTAGTTGGATTCGCATGTTCCAGCACTAGCCTGAGGACTTCGTTCTGAACATTCCTGGCAAGATTAGACCAATCACCTCTGATTGCCTCCATTCCGACAACGTCAAGTTCGCCATCGTCCATTAGTCCAGCGTACTTCTTCTTGGCTTCTGTGAACAGGATTCGCTTGTACAATTGTCCTAGATTGATTTCGAGTCCCAGGTTCTTGTCGATCTCTTTGATGAACTGGTTGACGATCTTCTCCTTGTACTCAACGAAGAGGCTGTCCGTGTCTCCATACAGAACTTTGAGCCCGAGGGTCTTCGCGAGTTGGATGGATTTGTTGATGGTGTCGCGGCCGAGGGCGGCTGCGGATTCTGCAACCTCTCTAGAGTACCATCTGGATCCGGCCCATCCAGCGTACCCGTAGGTGGCGTTGGTGATGACCTTGGTGGCCTTTTCACGCGCCTTCAGGATCTTGTGCTCTGGAGTTCCCCGTGGCGTCCTAGCCGCTTCCATCTTCGCGGCCTGACGGCTCGCTATGAGCTGGGATAGAGTGATCTTGTAGAGTCCCGGAGGATTCTTTCGGAAATGATGTCCAACCTCGGGGACTTCAAAGACATCTTCTCCTGCCTTATCGACAAGCGTGTCCGGGGAGATGTTGTACTTGACCATGAGGCTAGGATACATGGCTGAGAAGTCGAGAACCGCAACGCTGTCGTGCAGTCCCACGCTTGGCTCAAGGACGATTGCCCCTTTGTATGGAATGATATTGAGCCCTTCTCTAACTGGTATCAGCTCTCCGAGTCTGTGAGCTTCCATCATTAGGTAGCTGTCAACTCTGAAACCAACAGCTGCAGCGAGGACCTGGTCTGGTGGAAGTGCTGAGAGATTGGAGAGCTGCAGTGTATAATCGAGCGCGTCCTCTCCAACATTGAAGATTGAGGCCGCGTGGGCTTTCATCTGTCCCTCTAAGCCTGGGCGATCACGACCAGTCCACTGATCGTAGTATTCGGTCTCGTCAATTTTCGGAGTCACAGCTTCAACTCCGAGAAACCTCGCAACACTCTCAACAGTCTTGATCTTCACATCGTAGAGGTCTCCTGAGAAATCTAGCAGGTCCACGTTTGCCCGTCCCGTTAGCGAGAAGTGGCCGTAGAGACTCTGGCGGGCTGGACCATCGTCTCTTCCGACGGAAAGTTTCGCCTTGGTCTTATCAGCTCGCTTGATCAGATAGGGCCAATCGAACGTGTTGCCGCCAAACGAGAAGACAACGTCAGGATCAAATTTCCGATAAATCTCCGATAATCCGTCGATTATCTCTTCATCCGAATTCTTTTCTGACTGGATGGTGCCGGATTGGCCTTCGCTATTTTTCCATGCAACGAGTCCCAGAGGGTCCCGAAGCGGGCTTGGAGAGCCCGTCGGACTAACGGCTAAGATAGCGAAGGAGAGGAGTCTTAGCTTAGGAGCATTTTCCCTCGGGATAGAAGTTGGGTGTCCGCTTGCGTCAAGGACTTTGTCTACGTGATACTTTCCCGGGTCAATGTCTGATTCTGCTCCCTCGACGCTGTACCACTGTCAGGGTCTGATCTCAAACTCATTCTGGTACTTTATCGAGTAACGAAGCTTCTCCTCAAAACTCCTCTCAACACCAAGCAGCTTTACGCATTCTCTGGCGTATTTCTCCAATGTATCAGGATCTTCGCAGAATATTTCGATAACTTGTCTCTTCTCACCTAGACGTTTCCTCTTTTCGATGATCGCTCTTTCAATCGACGGATGAGGCTTCTCGGTTTCAATCCTCTTCTTGAGTTGACTAATGTCTTGGTCTTTCTTAGGTAGGAGATAGAAGTAGGGCTGAAAGTTGGCGTCGATAACTAGGACTCGCTTGTTGTCATGCGTGACTCCCCAAAGCCAGATCGCTGACCTGCCCTCGTGAGCCTCATGGTTGAGGTCTAAGAGCCAGAAGTCAAGTCTCAACTTGGGATTATATCAGCCTGGGGATTGTGTAAAGTTTCTTGCAACGGCGAGTTGTGTAACAAGAATGATGGTGGAGCGTCGACTCGCTGGCGGTCTCTTTCCTCACAATATTCTATCGGGCAATCCGAAAGGCTTACTTCAAACCCATACCATTCTGTCAGCTGCTGGATTACTGTTTGGATTCATCGACCAGCATCGCCGATGAACAACGTATTCTTAGAATCGCAAAGGAACTCATAGAACAACTCAACATATCTATTTTCAGACCAGTCTCGGTTTCTTGGGACGAGTACGTTCAGTCGACGATGCACGACTCCGAAAACATCCTCCCGGAGATGGCCGGGAGCATCAAACGAGATGTCCCGATCGGCTGGTGCGTCTTCACTTGGGACAAAGTCCTCCTGCCTACCGCGATGAAGGGAAAACTCGACCCGGAAGAGTGGCGGCCTCTACTGGCCTCCTCTCTGATCTACGAGGCGAAGCTGAGGAACAAACGCTATCTCGGAACCATCTTAGTTTCGACCCCAATCATTATCGATGCGCTAGGATGGTGGGAGCTATTTGCTGTTTCGACTCCAGCCTCAGGCATACCCGACCTTTTGCTGATCCTAGACATCGCGTGGTTGTTCCCTGCTTTTTTCCTAAGTGGGTTCCTGTCCAAATGGTTCTCAAGGCGACTGAGGCTAGAAGCCGATAGGCTTGCAGCAGAGCGTGTCGGGAGAGAAACTCTGGAGAGAGTGCTGGAAAAGATGAAAGCCCTAGGACTAGTAGATTCGTATGCGGGTCTGACTTGGAGCAGGGGTTATCCATTCTCGTCGGAGCTTATGAACGGTAGGCCTACGCTGACCGAGAGGATTGCGAATCTCAACTGGAACTCAAAGCTTTTCTGAGTGATCAAACGCGTCACACGGGCGAATCCGCCCAACCTTGTAGTCGTACTATCCAGAACATCTGCCGGGGAGAGTTTAAATTCGCGTAGGGCTCAAGCCCGAACCTATCAGGTAATTCTGGTATGGCAGAGAAGCCTAAGACACCGGCGGACAGATGGGGAATCGCCCACATCTACTCATCCTTCAACAACACCATGGTCCACATAACAGACCTCACAGGCGCCGAGACAATATCCCGAAGCGCCGGAGGACAACACGTCAAAGCCGACAGACTCCAAGGAACACCGTACGCTGCGATGCAGGCCGCTGCAGCAGCAGCCAAGACAGCAAAAGACAAAGGAATTACCTCTCTACATATTCGAGTAAGAGCTCCTGGTGGTCACGGTGCTAGGACCCCTGGTCCCGGAGCGCAAGCTGCCATCAGAATGCTTGCCCGTCACGGGTTTAGAATTGGAAGAATAGAAGACGTTACACCGGTTCCGCATGATGGGACCCGACGGCCCGGCGGTCGACGCGGTCGCAGAGTCTAGATCCCAACTAGGGTAGACTTTCAACGTCCTACGCGTCCCAGATCAGACGAATCGTTGACAAACATCAACGCTGGCGCGCAGAAGAATGCCTCAACCTCATACCATCCGAGAACGTAACCAGTCATGCAGTTCGCCAACTTCTCAGCATTGACATGGGCCATCGATACACGGCCATCGACGGGTTCTACAAGGGAACACGCTTCATCGATGAGCTCGAAGCCCTAGGCGAGAAACTGGCCTGCGAAGTATATGGCGCCGACTGGGCGAGCCTGAGGCCGCTATCAGGACATATGGCTGATATGATCATGATTTCCACCCTTACCAAGCCCGGTGGATCGATCCTCTCTGTTAACCCTGTCAACGGGGGGTATGACGGCATCGGCGGAAAAGGGTATCCACCCTTTGTCAATGTGAAGAATCTCTTTTTCCCGTTTGATTCAGAAAGAATGAACATCGACGTGAACAAGGCTAAAGCTCTTATCGAAGACGAGAAACCCTCTCTCGTCGTCTTCGGACAATCCTACTTTCTATTTCCCCACCCTATCACTGAACTTGCAGACGCATGTCAAGCGGCAGGGTCCCAAGTCGCCTACGATGCGTCCCATGTTCTAGGACTGATCGGCGGAGGAGAGTTCCAGCGTCCACTGAAGGAAGGTGCAGCTGTTATGTTGGGATCCACTCACAAGACCTTGTTCGGTCCACAAGGAGGGATAATCATAGGAACAAGTCGGGTCAAAGAACTTGTCAAAGACAGACAGTTTCCTGGACTGGTCGATAATGCTCACTGGAACAGGATGGCGGCTCTCATTTGGGCATTGGACGAGATTCGAAGGCGAGGCGCAAAATACGCCTCTCAGGTAGTAGCAAACGCTAAGGCTCTAGCCAAGGCGCTCCACGAAGGCGGCCTGCCCGTCAAGTGCGCGGATTATGGTTTTACCGAGTCGCACCAGGTTTTTCTCGACATCAGCGGCGAGGAGAATGTGAACCGTTTCTCAGAGAAGTTGGAGGACGCAAACATGATCGTCGATCATGGAATCAGGCTTGGAACAAACGAGTCTACTCGTCGTGGAATGAAAGTACGAGACATGGAGAGAATTGCCGAACTAATCATAAGAGTCTACAAGGGCGAAGAACCGGGTAGCGTTCGCAGAGCCGCGACAAGATTGCGGAAAGAATTCAAGACTATCGAGTATACCTGACCTCGAAGAGTTCAAACGCTCCGTCAGTTATTGACGGTTGAGGAGGAAGGATACTGCCGCTCTCATCGTTGTCAATGGTATCGTTCGATGTCGACGGTACGATCTTTCGGAAAGCCGCCCTCACCCAAGCATCCCGCTCCTTGGGAATCGGAGAGAAATGGGATTCGCTCGAAGAAATGTTCCTTCATCAAAGAATCAACAAGAGAGAACTCCTGATCTCTCAATACAAGCTTCTCCAAGGAATGAAACTAACCGATATTCTTCAAGCGGTCTCAGAGGTCGAGGTCATCAGAAACGTCCGGGAAACAGTAGAGAAACTGCAAGGTCATGGAATCCGGGTCATTCTCTTGACAGACAATCCAGATTTCCTATGCGCGTACTTGATTGAAAGGTTCGGCTTCGAAGGCTACGTCGGATCCAAAGTCGGAATCAAAGACGGAACCGTCACCGGCGAAATAGAGCCGCTACCCGACAAGAGACTCGGGCTGCGAAAATATTGCACATGGACAGGTATTCCTCCATCTAGATGTGCACACGTAGGCGATTGGACTAACGACGTTCCCGTCTTTCGAATAGTGCGATATTCCGTGGCTCTGAACGCTCAGACTGAGAAGGTAAAAGGATCAGCATCATACCACATAGAAACAGACGATCTTCTTGACGTTTACAGACATCTTCAATCAATGGTCTAAGCGAGGCAACCGGGGGCGATGGGTCATTCGTGGCTTGGAATATTCAGACCTCAGGGGGGCGGAGTACAAGCACTCGGGAAATCTATTTTGTCTCACAAATATCAGTAGGGACTATGGATTTCACGACCGCTCTCAGTAAATAATTCCGCCTCAACTTTGATACTGAAGAAAAAGTGACAGGCATAAGAGTTCGCGTAACCAGAACGGATGATGGAAAAACGCTGTTGGAACGACATCTATCCACCTCAGAGTAGCTAGCCTTGCTGAAGAGCACCTATGCTGCAGGGGAGTCTGGGAGGTCATCGCAGGCTGATGGCGAAAGCGGCGACGCTTACGATCTGCTCATCCAAGCCGATCTATAGTTCCAGAACAAGTAACCATTTTTCTTTCATCAACTTCCCAGCGGCGCCTACGTAGCCTCTCCTCCATTCTCACCCCGAAACAAGACAAGTCTAGTAGATCATCTTGTTGCTGAGGTTCAGTTTCGTCCTCTCCGAAAGGAAATCGCATTCGGCCATTCGTTTTCTCTTGGCGATCGCGAGTGGCAAATGTTGCAGGTAGATTGCGATCTTCAGGCTTTGTAGGACCGCATCGTTTCCTGAAATCATAAGTATGCTGCTCTGGAAGTCGTTCTTTCGCAGCAACTCGTAGACCTGCCTCGCCTTGTCTCGGCCATTGGAGAGGCAAACAATGAGATCGTGTTCTTCATTCACACTGAACAGCATTGCGTGCCCAAGTTGTTCAGGGTATGCTGCCTGCGCTTTGGCACCCAAGACCTCGTTGATTTTTGCAGCTCCGTAAAGGGATAGCGCATAGTTTATCCCTGATCCGACAAAAACAAACGATTTCTTTTCCCCAGGATTGAGGTTTCTTGTCCACCTATTAGCAGCGGCAAGAGTTGTCCCTAACTGGATGGCTCTCGGTAGGTTCCCTAGAAGGAATGCGCAGGCCAACAAGCTGGTCGTGAAGGCGACTGTTCCGGACGTCAGTCTTCCTGCGTATCTATACCTCAGCTGAAGTGTCTCGTCACACTCACGGGCTAGTGGGCTCTCGTGGTTGGCCGTGATGGCTATTATTTTTGCAGCGATTCTCTTTGCCTTTCCGGCGAGTTCTATGTTCGTCCTCGTTCTGCCACCGACCGAGACGATGACGAGGTTCTTCCCTCTAACTCGCTGGATGTTCGTGAGCAACTCGTAAGGGTCCGAAGCAATAGCCTCTCCATGAGAGAGTTCCTGGGCGAATACAGCTGCTGCGTACGAGTCGCCTGATCCTGCAAATACGAGTGAAGACCATTCGAGCTTTGGACGGTGTTTTTGTCGAAGTTGAGAAGCGAATCTTGGAAGGTCCAGCGCTTGGTTTGAGATTTCTTCTTCCATCGCCCCGATGGACATCCTACCGTCATCCTGGCGCTTGGTCTGCACGGTAGGTTCCGCCAGTGTAGGTCCATCTCTTCTTGCATTTCTTGCATTGAAGCTTGAATCCTGTCCGCCAGCCTTCCGGAGTACGATTCTCTCCTACGATCACCAGTTCCCCGCCGCAGGAGCATCTCGGAACCAGACGTGACAAGATGAAATCAAACGATGGGCCGGATAGCTAAACTTCTTTCCTCAAGTAACTCACTAGCTGTCTTCTCTGAGCCTCTTGATTCTGCGCCTCATTTCCCAAGTACGCTCGAAACCATGCTTGAGGTAGACCTTACGCCCCATCTCGCTAGCATGCAACCGCAGCTGGTGAAACCTGTTCGACCTGCACCACTCCAACGCTTTCTCGACTACTCCTGAGGCCACGCCGAGTCCTCTATAGCGAGGCTCCGTGTACATTGAAAGCAAATACGGTTGGATCATGAGCTTGTATCCGGGCCTCGGTTGAACGGGCTGAAGCCACACGCATCCTCCGCCAAGGACCTTGCCTTCATTCTCGGCTACCCAGCCCATCAGAGTTCCGCTCTTCATCCTTGATCTAGCCCATCCTGCATAGACTTTGTCCGCCCTATCCAACTCTGTCTGTTCTCTCGCCCCAAGTTCACGCCACATGGCCCTGCGTTGATGAACCAGAATGGGAAGGTCCTTCAAGGTCGCCTTACGAACAGTCAACGCTGGTCTTCGGGGCTTCTTCACCAGTTTTCTTTTCTTTGTTGTCAACTGAACCCGGAACTAGAGCTCTAGTCGTTAGATTAGTGCTAGTTGTTTGCCAACTTTCTCAAAGACTGCCAGCGCCGTATCCAGATTCTTCCTGGTATGCGCACTGGTTACAATTGTTCTGACTCTTGCCTTGTCCCGAGCCACCATCGGAAAGACGATCGGTAGGACGAATATTCCAAGCTTGAAGAGATTGTCAGCTAGTTCCCGAGCTTTACCAGCGTCTCCAACTATCACGGGTGTAATCGGGGTCTCGCTGTTCCCCGTGTCGAAGCCTGCGTCTTGCAGACCCTTCTTGAAGTAGCGTGTGTTGTCCCAGAGCTTCTTGACAAGGGATGGTTGTTTCTGGACGATCTGCAGCGCTGCAATGCACGCTCCCGCAACGGCGGGCGGATGGGACCCGGATAGGAGGTAGCTTCGGACCTTGTTCTGAAGATAAACGCAGAGGTCTTTCGAGCCGACAACATATCCACCGACGCATCCAAAGGCCTTCGAGAAGGTTCCCATGTCAATGTCCACTTTTCCTTCGAGATGGAAGTGGTTGGTTATTCCGCGGCCGTTCTCGCCGAGGACACCGTCGCCGTGAGCATCGTCAACATAAGTCACCGCATTATGCTCCTGAGATAGTTTGACAATATCCTTCAGCGGCGCTATGTCCCCGTCCATACTGAAGACGCCGTCCGTAATCACTAGGACCCTCCGGAACTGCTCCGTACCCTGAAGCTGTCTTTCTAGGTCACCCATGTCTTTGTGCTTGTAGACCCGTCTCTCCGCCTTCGTCAAACGGCAACCATCAATGATGCTGCCATGGTTCAATTCATCGCTGATGATCAAATCCCGTTCGTCAACGAGAGACATGATTACTCCAAGATTCGTGGCGTATCCTGACTGGAAAGTGATCGAAGATTCCGTTCCCCTGTAATCGGCCAAAGCCTTTTCCAGCTTGACGTGCAGATCCATCGTCCCGGCGATAACTCGAACCGATCCACTCCCGGCTCCGTACTTTCTGGTTGCAGCAATAGCCGCTTGTTTGAGCTTGGGATGGTTTGCTAGTCCAAGATAGTTGTTCGAGCAAAGAACTATGACATTCTTACCATCGACTTTGGCGTACGGCGCAGATGGGCTTTGGAGAGTCCTGACACGCCACAGCAAATCCTGCTGGTCAAGTCCTCTAAGCTCTTCTCGCAACGCATCCAGAAGCGGCGCTCTCTGCAAACCGGACTCTTGGTTCATGCTCTCAAGGATCGAGAATTTCTTGCTAATCTAAAACGTTTTACAGCGCTCCCTGCGCGGCTAACACCCAGTTTCAGGGAAATCAGTTGAAAGAAAAGATGCACGCCGTCGTAAAGCCATCGCCCGGTCCTGGCGCAGTCTTCGAACAATGGCCTACACCCAAACCCGGTCTCCGAGACATTCTCGTCCGGATAGAAGCCACATCGATCTGCGGAACGGACATGCACATCTACGATTGGCATGAATCGATCCGAGACAAAGTCAAGCCTCCCATGGTCATGGGCCACGAGTTCGCCGGAAAAATCATCGAAGTAGGCAAGGAAGTCTCCGACCTCCGGGAAGGCGATATTGTCTCGGGCGAGACCCACATCTTCTGCGGTAAATGCTTCCAATGCAGAACCGGCAACGCTCACATCTGCGAAAGAATGCTCCTCAGAGGAGTCGACACGGATGGCTGCTTCGCAGAATATCACGTTCTAAACGAACAACACGCATGGCTCAACGATCGGAAGATTCCGATAGAGGTCGCATCTGCACAAGAGCCGCTCGGTAACGCGGTTCACGCAGCCTCCGCGGCAGAAATCTCGGGGAACACCGTCGCAGTCTTTGGCTGTGGTCCCATCGGAGCTTGTCTAATCGGACTTTGCAAGTCCTTCGGTGCAACTAAGATCTTCGGAGTCGACATCGTCGATTACCGGCTGAAGCTGGCGAAGGACATGGGTGGAGACGTTCTAATCAACGGTTCTCAACAGGATGTGGTGAAGGAGATCATGCGTTTGACGGATGGGCGAGGAGTTGACGCGTTCTTCGAGATGTCAGGCGCGCAACCCTCTTTCGAGGAAGGCTTCAAAGTCCTTCGTCCCGGAGGAACAGCCATACTCTTCGGTCTGCCCTCTAAGAAAATCGAACTAGACGTTGCCAACTGGATTGTCTTCAAAGATGCTCATGTTCGCGGCGTCTTTGGCCGTCGGCTTTTCGGAACCTGGTACAAGACAGCTGCGGTGTTAAAGGCCGGTCAGGTTGATCTCTCCAAGCTGATAACTCACCGGTTCGATCTTGAAGAGTTCTCAAAGGCCTTTGCATTGATGAAATCTGGACAGTCGGGAAAGATCATCATGTATCCGAACAAGAAACACGGCTAGGCCGTCTATCGCCGGTCCTTCTTCGGTTCGGCAGCCTGAGCCTCTTTCTGTCGTATCTTCACGATCTCCCCCGCGATCGATTTCAGCATTGCAACCTTCGGAGCAGTCTTCTTGACATTAACATATCCCGCCTTCTCCCAGTGAAGGCTTGGCATTGCCGATTTTTCCTTTGATTCCGGAACATAACCCAGTATCGTTGCCGCTTGGATGATCTCTCTGAGATTCGGTTGTTTTATCGCTCGGGCTATCGGGAGTTTTCTTCCCTGTCCTCTGGTCTTTGTGCTGTCAATGTGGAATGGCCAGATGATAATATGACCCGGGTTTTTCACCCTGGCTCCACTCGTTCTTTCCTAGGATTTGCTGGCTTGGGATACGAGGACCGCGTTTATGACTCCGTGTTGTCCTGGACGAGAAGTTACTCGGGCCTGACCGAGTTCTGTGTCGACGATCGCACCTTTCGTGATTACGCCTCTTCTCTGATAGTCGACGTTCGCTGGATTCTTGACAACCCGTAGAAGCTTCGACTTCGATGACTTACCCGTCGATTTGTCGGTGACGACCGCCCAGTCAGCTGATGCCAGCCTTATCTTTTGAGCCCCGCCTCGGATTCCAACTCTTCTCTGCTTGACCTTGCCTAGTGTCGTCTCGACTGGTTCTCCACCAGCCTCGTAGGCGCGTTTTCCGCGCCATGGGCGCTTGACCCCACCGGTGGCTTTCTTCTTGTGCATGTTGCCATGGTATCGAGGCATTCGAATCGAATTCTGACCAACGGATTCGGCATATTAACCGTTCCTCTAAGGCAAGCGCGATTTTGATCTTGTGAACTCGGGACCATGAATTTTTCACATAGGAGTAAATATTGTTCAACATGGAAAAAGAGGGGAGACTAACCTAGGGCATTGTTCTCAGGAATCGATGATGTGGTAGAATTGCTGTTCAGTGGAGCATGGGCTAGGCTACTTCTGCCGTAGCAACGGGGTTTACCTTCAGCGTCGGATTGCTCAGGATCTCGCTATTCTTGAAGGAAAGGTCCAGAACAATGTTCACAGTCAGCGCACCGTAAGCTTGTGCCCCTGCACCGGTTATCGGTATCTTTAGAGACCCGCCGGGTTTGGTAAAGGTCATGGGTTGACGTGTTTCCTGTGCCATGTTTTTCTCAGACGGTCGGACTAGGAACCCATAATTTAATCCAAGACAATTGAACAGAGCCAGAATGCGATTCTTCTCAAGCTCCCGGTCTCGTTCGCCTTAAGGCGAGCCGCGCTTCCAGAATCTTCAAGCCTCCCATGGGGATCGGTCAAATCCTTGAAGTGAACGACTGGAGGATGGTCCGTTGCGTCAGGCAAGTACATGGGGACAGACGATTTTCTAACTGCAACGTCAGATTTTTTCGTCTTTGGCCCGTTTGAGTAACCGAATCTTTATCTGGTTCTGGAGCCGAATTTCCTCTTGAGGAGAAGTTTGCCGAACTATTGCTTGGAATGCGGTGGAAACCTAAGTTATGACCCTGCAATCAAGCAATACGCGTGTAAGAGCTGCGGCCTAACCTTCACCCAGCAAAACCTTCTGGAAGGAAGAGAGAAGATGCTTCGCACGGAGGAATCCGCGGATGAAGAGAAGAAACGACGCCACAAAGACTATCTGAAATGGTGGCTCAGCGATAAGAAGAAACCGTAGCGATCGTTTTCTCAGAAACCCCCGTCTGACAGTATCTGTTCGTCGAGGGACCGTCTTATCCTGGCAGCTCGAGTTCGAGTTCCAACTCATCCCTAATCGGAACCCCGTTCGACGCCTTCAAGGAGATCTCCGTCTTCAATTTGCGGGAGGCCTCAAGGGCGTTGGGGTAGAGCGCGACCAGTCGGAACCCTTTCTTCTGATAGAAACCTAAGGCGTTGAGATTGTCGTTGGTCGTAATGAGCCAGAGTCTCCTACAGCCATTCACCTTGGCCTTTTGCTTGACGGCGTCAATGAGCATCGTTCCTATTCCCCTGCCTTGAACGGTGCTGTCAAGGGTAACGATCTCGCAATTAGGACCCTCTGTTCTGTATGTCAACAAACCGATAGGTTTCTCTCCCTGGAGAGCTGCAAAACCATCAAGTTCAGCCGGACGAGTGACCCTGCCCTTGGCGACGACAATCTCTGAACCCCAGTGAGACTTGATGAAGGACTCAACCCAGTTGCGCTCCGACGCCTGAGTTGCCCTAACCAGAAGGTCGGTCACTCATTCTCCCACCAACGAGCCACAGCACAGCCTCGTCTATAATTTCTGTCCACTACAGGGAGGATGAATGGGCATTGCTCATTTCTTGGGAAGAGTTAACTTTCCAGTGGCTGGATTGTCCGACAGTCGGATTTTAATGCTTGAGGAGATGCTTGACAGGTGGCGTCGTGGAGCGAGGGGTCCGCTTCCCCAGCTTACTCCCGTCCAGCTTCTAAATGCCCTAGTTCTCATCGACGAACAAGGTCCTGTTGGACGCCGCGCTCTTGCCCAAGCGCTTCAGATCAACGACGGTGTTACCCGTGGTTTGTTGGAGAGGCTCGCGGAACAAGACCTGGTTGAAGTTGGTGAAGGAACGGGCGTCAAGCTTTCCAGGCAAGGACGAGAGACATTGCAGAAATATCTCAAGCAGATAGCCGTGCGCAAGATCAAAACACTAGATGAGACAGAACTCGTCCCCGGCAAAGTCTCGGTAGGAGTCCACCTGGCGAAAATGTACAAGGCCGGGATCACAGGGGTCTCACAAAGGGACGAAGCTATCAAGGTAGGCGCCGAAGGAACCCTAACCATAGCAGTTGTCAACGGAAAGCTCTCGATTCCACCTGACAACAAGAAGGTTGCCGAACTATCACCACGTGAAGACGCTCGAATTCGAGAACTCTTCCATCCATCTGAAAACGACCTCGTGATTATCGGTTTCGGGAAGGACGCGAACCGCGCTCTCTCCGGGGCGCTGGCCGCTGTTCTCTCATTGGAGAAACACTAGTCCCGGTTCTTTCGAGGGCATGGCTGAGTGAAGAAATCGCCGACGGCGGAGATAATCTCCGTTGGCAACGAGTTGCTAATCGGGCATACGCTGGATACCAATTCCCACTGGATCGCGAAACGTTTCACTAGATTCGGTTGGACCCTTCAGAGGATCACTGTCCTTCGCGACTCCCTCCCGGCCATTAGGGACGGGGTTACAGGTGCGCTTCGAAGAAAATCGGACCTTTTGATCACTCTTGGTGGTCTCGGGCCGACGCATGATGACATGACTCTCAAGGGAATCGCCATTGCCCTTGACACGCGGCTCATGCTGAATCCTGAGGCTCTCGCCATGGTCAAAGCCCGATACAGTAAGCTAGAAGCCTCTACGGGGCTAACCCGGTCTCGTAGAAAAATGGCTACTCTGCCAGAGGGCGCAGAGCCTCTGCCTAATATTGTTGGGACCGCGCCAGGGGTCACGATCAAGGTTGGCACGATCAGGCTAGTCTCCCTTCCAGGCGTTCCTTCCGAGATGAAAGCGATCTTCACCGGCTCGGTTATTCCAATGCTGAGGGCTTCAGAGGCAGAAGCTCCTAAGGAAGTCACCGTGGGTCTGGTTGGGATTGTCGAGTCAGCGCTTCGGAGCCTAATTCAACTCCACGTCTACAGCGTGGACCCGGCTTCCCGCGCCAAACTGGACAAAGCCATCGCATACCTCCTTCGCAAACTATCAAAGTCAGCTTATTCTGGCCCGAAAGGCCAAAGAAAGCCCGGCAAGAAAGTGCTTGAATCGTAACTTTTCTTTTCTTTGTAACTATTTTGCGACCCCCCTGAGTGGTTTTTCCGCGCTGCGCCTTTCGTGAAAAACGCTTGGAATCCACGCTTACCAGTCCGTGCCAATGCTTCCTTCCTTCGTGACCCTCCGTGAAATGGTCCTGCCCCATGGGAACGTTGGATGTCCTTTCAGTTGCCGGTTGACACTTGCCAGGAGAAGCTTGTTGCGAATCCTGGTCCTTCCATGTAGCCCGACAGCGCCCGCGCCAGCGAGGCTCGATGCCCGAACCCTACGACCGCCAAGACTTGGCCTGTCGTCGAGTCCATCACCGTCTTCAACCGGTTGATCATGTACTCCTCACGTGTGTCGATCAGTATCCTGCTCAGGACCGGGTATCTCTTCCGGAACGCTCCGATCTGCGAGTCCATATCCTCCGTGACTTTCGACCAGTTTATCCGGCTGAATGGCAAGACCACAAGGCTGAGCAGCGCATCAACCACCAGTTTCGTCTTCTCCTTCCTCGGCAGCTTCCTCAACGCCGCGCCCGTACTCGTGATTGGAAGATCGATGAACTCCACTCTGGACCCGACAGCCCGAGCCGCCTTCGCCGCCTCCAACATTTCCGTTCCAGGCGGCGACCCGGTCATCTGCCCAGCAAACCTCTCCAACAAGGCCATAGTCAGGAATGATACTCCTGCGCCGCGCCCCCTCTGAGCCTTCGGATTCTCAAGAGCCATCATCCGAGCCTCATCCAGTTCCAACGCGACAACCTCAGGCTTCAACGCGACGATACTATCTCGGACAGCAGTGGCGCTAGCAGGGTCCACATGCACTGTCCCGATCATGGACAAGCGAGCCCCCACCCTCTCCAACGCCCATCACTTTCCTCGCAGATCTAGCCAGTTGAACGTCTATAAGGCGGCTTCCCCAACGCCAAGGATCAGAACCCCGTAAGCTATCAAACGGGATACAGCTATGACCAATCTTGACACGCTCGCAGACGAGCGCCAGCGGATCAAAACAGACGAGAGAAAGCTTCTAGGAGAACTCTCTGAAGCAAGAGAAAAGCTGGACAAAACCCGCAGCGAGCTCCAGGAGAGCCGGAAGATTCGCGACGAGCTTAACGAGACCGTTAGAGCCCTCAAGAAAACAAGAGACAACCTACGAGACAAGGCCAGACAGAACATCACAAAGCTCAAGACGCTCCAGAAAACAGCACCCAAACTACTCGCATCGGTAACCGCCGAGCACGAACTACAACAGCTCGAATGGCAGGTACAATCAGTCCCGTTGGGCAAAGAGGAAGAGAAACGTTTGATGATAAAGATCCGAGCACTCGAGATCCAGGTGACAGCGTCCAAGAAGATCCTAAGACTGCGAGACGAGGTTGCCAAAGATAACGAGGAGGCAGACAAGCTCCACGCCAAAATCCAGGAACTCGCAGAAGAAAGCCAGAAACATCATGAGGAGACTGTAATACTCTCCGAACGGTTCCAAGCACTCAAGATAAAACAAGACGATGTCAGGAAATCCCTAAACCAGCTCCGCGGAGAATACAAAGACACAGACGAGAAATACCAGGTCGTCCGGAGATCAATCGATCTAGCGGATAAGATGAGCCAGCGCCAAAAAGAAGAGACCCACAAACAGAACCTGAAAGAAACTGCCAAGAAGAAGCTCAGTCAGGGCGCGAAACTCTCGCTCCACGAGCTAGGAGCGCTCTACGAGGAAGAAGAATGAAACCACCCATCGCGATAATTGGTGGCTCAGGCGTCAAATCCATCATCAAAGGCGAAGAAAAAATCATCGGCACCCCTTACGGTCCAACCCCAACCTTGACAATAGGACAAGTCAAGGGACGCGAAGCAATCTATCTACCACGACACGGCGAAGGACACGCCTCTCCACCACACAAGATCAACTATCGGGCCAACATCTGGGGACTCAAGAATCTCGGCGTAGAACGCATAATCGCAACCAACGCCGTCGGCGCAATAGACACCTCACTCGCACCAGGCGACATCGTCATACCCTCAGACCTAATCGATTTCACAAAATCGCGACGAGGAACCTTCTACGACGGTTCTCCAGTCACTCACGTCGACGTGTCCGAGCCATACTGCCCAACAATCAGAAACGCGATCGCCAGCGCCGGCTCAGACAACAAGAAAAACCTCCGAAAAGATGTTGTAATGGCCTGTACGGAAGGCCCAAGATACGAGACCCCGGCAGAGATCCGGATGCTCAAGACCATCGGCGGGGGAATCGTCGGAATGACCGGCGCCCCAGAAGCCTTCCTAGCGAGAGAGCTCGAGATCTGCTATGCATCCATCAGCTTCATCTCCAACATGGCAGCCGGACTCCAGAGAACACTCTCAGCCAAGGAGGTAGAAGAGAAAGGAAGAGAAACTGGTCAG
>WNGH01003227.1_pt1 | contig 25272 bp, 18 predicted proteins | sample 5400631 | NCBI WGS metagenome assembly WNGH01 (sample SAMN13153373, study PRJNA577476) | soil metagenome | isolation source: 115 cm soil or saprolite under Garry oak tree replicate 1 | place: USA:California | collected 2016-06-15
GACTTCGCTGGCGCGGAGCCATCATCGACGCCTAGCATCGGGACATCACGGCGTCCACAGCCGAGGAGGACTATTACCGCGAGCGTTAGTGGTGCGACTCGCACGTCTTCACCTCAATCTTCAAGACGCCTAACGCTCCCGCTCACCTGCGGCGGGCGCAGAACCCCCGTGAATCTACCCCGCAGCCGTCGCCCGCCGTCAGGTGCAGCGGGTTGTTGGGCGGCTGGATCGGATTGCTCGCGAGCCACTTGCAGATTCGGTCGATTTCGCGGCGTCCGGCTGCACCGATGTTGTTGCCGATCACTCTCGGGATTGCGAATAGGGTTGCACCACCTGAGTACAGACGTCGGAAGGCCTTGCCTGCATCACTGCCGATGCTGACGACAACCTTCGGTCGAAGCAGAGCGACTTGCTCGCAAGTATGGCTTTGCCAGCTGCATTCATAAAGCGGTACGAGGTCGGTGCTCTTTTGAGTGCGCCACTTCAGGAGGTTTAGGTACGCAACCTGCTCCAGTTCCAAATGTCCGCATTCCAGAATCGGCTGCACAAATTTCTGAAAGATCCCCCACGTGCGCATCGCCTGGGCCAGAACTACTCTCATGCGGTCAAACGTCGCGTCAATGTCACCTTCCGAGCAATCGCGGAGCCCTCTGAGTGCTTCCAGTTGGGTGCGATCGGTTGGGCCTAAACCATCGCCGCGCATGCCGCCGGGATTCATTGAAATGAACGCAAGTCCGCCCTCGAAGCACGCGGGACCAATATAGCCAGGCTGTGGGATCTGGTCTCCCCAGTTGCGATTGAGCAACCTTGTCGCGTGGGCACCAAAAATGCCCCTGGGGTCCCGCTGCAGGACGCTACGCCACAGCCTCGCGATTACTTGATGGTCCAATGCGCACATTTGTCCGCCCAACGCTCCGGCTAAGCTGCGGCGCGCGTGCGCAACCTCGATTCCGCCCCCGACCTCCCGCGCGCCGACTGCTTCAGCCGGTTGTTAGAAGGCACGTCTCGTGGTTCACCCAACGCAACCACCTGACCACCACCCTAAGTTCATGAGCTGTCCAGTATGGATATTGACATACAGCGACTCGCCTTCGGTCCCACATAGGCAGTTGCCTAGAAACGCTGCTGTGTTACTGACTGACCACGTCAGTTGACTATGCCTCACAGCTTCTACCTTCCATGGACAGACACCTCGATCATAATCGACGAGCGTTGCGATGCAGATGGCTTGTTCTCTGGTCAGATCGTGTCCTTCCTTGACACCGCAGCGTACCTGGACGGTCGAGCTCGACACCGTGGTGGCTGATTGTGAACTGACTAGGGCACCATTAAAAGGCACGCAATCGCTCGTCCACGATTCTATACGCTTGAGACGTCCGCTATAGGGATGCAGGATCAACGCCTGCCCCTTGATTACACATTCACAGGTCCCGAGATTCGCGGTGGCGTTCGAGATGGACCACTCTTGACCGTCACCTTCGCCAACAAGGTCGACAGACCACGGACATATGCCTTCATCAAGACCCATGAGGCGGGCGATGCAGCTAGCCTGATCTTTAGCTAACATGTCGCCCGGCTTCAAACGACACACTGCCTGCACGGTTGGTCGTTTAGCGGCGGCACAAGCATGGGCGCGCGACCAACCGCCGCTCCCTGCTACGATGGCCAATATCAGGACACACGCCCTGATTGTCGGGTCCGCTTTCAAAGTGTTCTCTGCTCCCAATGGGTCCGTGCCTTCTAACGCTCCGGCTAAGCTGCGGCGCGCGTGCGCAGCCACTCAATCCGCCACGGGCCTCCCGCGCGCCGCCAGCTTCAGCCGGTTGTTAGCCGGCTCCGTCACTTCTTGCCGCCGTGTCTATCAAGTCTGATCACCACGCTCTTCAATGCCTCGAGGTCGTAGGCTGACCAGTCATAACCTTTGGTCGTCGGTCCAGCAACTCTGCTGATGTCCGTCGGCATCGTGATCACCTGATCGGGAACGTCGCAATACTGGCGATCGCCGGCTGCACGAATAGTGAACCTGCCGAGGCCAGCGTGCGCGATTCGCAAGGTGCCGTCGACCCGAGACAAGAAGAACACCGCTCTCTCGCCCATGATGGCCCGGGAGCCATCGCACGGCCATGTGCGGGTCAAATCGATCTCGACCTCGGCCCCGGGATTCCCCTTCCAGACATCTTCGATTCTGATGCTGGCTGTGCTGGACTCGGAGTCACTAGCGCCGACGGATATCACGGTACCGACGGCAATGACCTCAGACCACGACACCACACGGCCCAAGCTCGCGGGAGCCACTTTGGCGAGGTTCATGCCCGGACCGACGACCAGCAGAGCCAACACCGTCAGCATGACGGCTCTCAGCGTAATGAAACGTGTGTCGATCATCATTGCTCTGTCCGGCTAACGCCCCGGTTAAGCTGCGGTGCGCGAACGAGATCTCGATTCCGGCGTGGGCCTCCCGCGCACCGTCAGCTTCAGCCGGTTGTTAGACGTTCGTTCCCCCGAGCGCCACGACCGGCTGCCCCGGCCTTCACCGTGGCACAGACTACCGATACCGTGCCCGACTTGAGCCTGCGCCGACCGCCACACGCTCGCCAAGACACCGCCTGCCCCGAAGCCAGCATCAACCGAACCGACAGAGCACCACTCGCGCAGTTCACGTCAGATAGCTCAGCAACGTGCGGTCGAGCTTCACTGCGAACGAAGACCCGTCTGCTTGCATGAGCTGGGGCGCAACCTTCAGCATCAGGGTTCAAGTGCCGAGATCGATCGACAACAGTGCGCCAGCGAGTCATACCATTCTTCTCAAATACGTCTAACGCTCCGGCTAAGCTGCGGCGCGCGTGCGCCGCAGCCACTCTGCCCCCGACCTCCCGCGCGCCGTCTGCTTCAGCCGGTTGTTAGGCGACGTCGTCACTGTGTCGCAGCCTTAGTTGCGGCAGCTTCAGAAAACGCGCGATCTCTTCGCGATTGAAAGGCTTCAAGTTCATAACCCGCTCGAGACCACCCCCGGCTTGGTCGACCGTGATCACGAGCCTCACATATGGCCTGAAGCGATCGGTATATGGGTAACCAATGTACCCGACTCTAATTTCCGCCTCCCTGATGTCGGACCAAAGAAGGGACCAGGTTCCGAAGAGCGATCGGTAGTCCAAGCCCGCACCCGAAATATGAATTGCGAAACGATTGAGCCAGACCACGAATGCCCCCAAGAGGGTCGCGAAAAGAGCCGCCGCGGGCCAAGCAGATCTGTTGACCCATGCCACGAGCAGCGAAAAACTTAAGAGGGCGCCAAACATAACGCCGAAGAGCACGTAAGTGGAACGTGCCGTCCTGAGCGTGAAATCGAGGTCGCCAGTTGGTGATGACATGCATCTCCACTCAAGCTTCGTCGCCTAACGCCTGGCTAAGCTGCGGCGCGCGTGCGCCGCAGCGACTCCGCCCCCGACCTCCCGCGCGCCGTCTGCTTCAGCCGGTTGTTGGACGGCTCGTCATCATGGCTGAGCACGGGCCTCAAAGTCGGAATCGAACAAGTAGCGCTCGGACCATGACTCACCACCACCCTGGTCTGACTCGTCAGCAGCGACGGCTACGACCGACCAACGCGATCGCTCAAGTAGTGCCCGTAGTGCATCGGCGTCCCAACGTTTGTCGTGGTGGTCCTTGATCACCCAGTTGCGAGGAGCCAGTGTTCGTACGCTAACTTCATTTTGACGGAGCCGAAATTCTCCCCAGCTGAATTCTGGCGCCCGGGCGATCACCATAGATGGGTGTTCGTCACCAATAATTAGCAGGAGTCGGAGGTTCCCGCCCACAATCGTGTGATCTGAACGATTTGTCAACGTCATGATGAATTGGGAAGGATAGGAACTGGCACCAGACCGCACGATCGAGAGATCAAGCTTCAAGTTCGGATTTCGTGGCGCCGGGTCCGTGGCCTGTGATTCAGCAAGGGACAATGCGACCATGGCTCCAGCAAGCCACCCCGCGATGATTAGTTGCACAACTCCCGGCCCCACACGAAATGATCTTCGATAGATCATTATCAGTCCGTCCAACGCCCCGGCTAAGCTGCGGCGCGCGTGCGCAGCCTACCAATCCGCCACCGACCTCCCGCGCGCCGGCAGCTTCAGCCGGTTGTTAGACGGCTCTCGACTAAAGGCTACACGAAATGCCATGCTCGCACGCCTCTCGTGACAATGGGAACTCTAGAGAATTAGATGAGACCGCAAGATTAGATTCACTGGACGACTTCGTGCCAGATGTACAGAGTATCGAGGCGGAGATTGACCACTTATCTCGGGCGAGCGTATCGAGGACCTGGCTCTGGACCAAGGCGACGCCCTTATCATCTTGAAACTGTAGATCGAGGAACCCGAGGCCAAGGGACCTAGTACTATGCGGTTCCAGTATGAATGTCTGTTTGCTGATTTCTGGTTCAATGGCGAGATAGTGAAGGCGATCGTTAACAGCCAAGGTGAACTTTAGCGCGGTGCAGGCGATCGTGTTCTCGCTAGCGTTCTTGAGATACGGGTTGAGAGAAGAGGGTCGCCACGGCATCACCGGTGGGCATGGAGGGCTCATGAGGAGCGAGGTCTCTGGTGATGTGAGATGCAACGACCAATCTGTTGAACCATCGTTAGTTATGCCGACCGGAGGTTCGCCGAGCAGCAGCGCTGCCATGAGGACTCCGAGACTCCATGTACTGCGACGACTGTTGGTCACGGCATCATTGGTCCTGTCCGTCTAACGCTAATTGGACTGCAGAAGACTTATGAAAAGACCAGCAAAATGTGATGCCGTCGGCCTAATCCACTAAACATAGCGAGGGCTCGCTCTGCAGCATAAGCAACGAAACATAGCGAGCATGACCAGAATGGCGACACTTGGCTGCGTGCCTGCCGTTCGGCAGCGGATCATGCGCGCCCCTTCTCGTGGAACACGTTGTCGAGGGGGCTGCGGACGCCGCGGCCGCCGCGGTTGAGGACGTGGGTGTAGATCATCGTCGTCGCCACGTCGCTGTGGCCGAGGAGCTCCTGGATCGTGCGGATGTCGTAGCCCTCCTCGAGCAGGTGCGTCGCGAACGAGTGGCGGAGGCTGTGGCAGGTCGCGGGCTTGGTGATCCCGGCCTTTCGGACGGCTTCCTTCACGAGTCGCTGCAGGACGGACTCGTGCAGATGGTGGCGGCGCCACTGGAGGGTCGGGGCGTCGTGGTAGCGGCGCGTGGCGGGGAAGACCCACTGCCAGGCCCACTCGCGCGATGCGTTCGGGTACTTGATCCCGAGGGCGTCGGGGAGCTCGACGTGGCCCCAGCCTCGCCGGAGGTCCTCCTGGTGCAGGTGCTGGGCGGCGCGCAGGTGCGCGGCGAGCGGCTCGCGCAGCGTGGCCGGGAGCATGGTGACGCGGTCCTTCCATCCCTTGCCGTCGCGCACGATGACTTCGCCGCGCGCGAGGTCGAGATCCTTCACGCGCAGGCGGCAGCATTCCATGAGCCTGAGGCCGGCCCCGTACATGAGGGAGGCCATGATGCGGGGTGTGCCCGAGAGGGCGTCCATGATGGCAGTCACTTCGGTGCGTGTCAGGACGACGGGGAGCTTTGGCGGGCGCTTCGCCCGGACGACCTTTTCGAGCCACGGGAGTTTGATGCTCAGCACTTCGTGGTAGAGGAACAGCAGGGCCGCGAGCGCCTGGTTCTGGGTCGAGGGGCCGACGCGGCGCACGGTTGCGAGGCTCGTGAGGAACTCGCTGACTTCGCGCTCTCCCATGTCGGCGGGGTGGCGCTTCCCGTGGTGGAGGATGTAGCGGCGGACCCATCCGGCGTACGCTTCCTCGGTTCGCGGGCTGAAGTGCCGGCGGCGCAGTTCGTTGCGGACCCGGTCGAGGAGCTTCGGCGGCCGGCCGTCCGCCGATGGCGGTGGTGGCTCGCCGACTGCCGGTTCGTTCATGCGCCGTCTCCCTTCGGGGGCGCGGTGTTCAGAGCGCGGGGCGATTCGGTGTCCTGACTATACGCCGAACGACGGGAGGGAGCAACCGCCGCCGGGGGCCCATGTGCGGGCCGGAAGACGCGGCTGGAGAGTCCCCGGATCAGGTGCCCTGCGTGCCGCCGGAGACCGCCTTCTTCCACCAGGGGGTCTTCTTCTTGCCGGATTCGCCGGAGACGCCGAACACCCTCTTGAGGAGGTCGGTCGTGCGCGCGACGGGGTCCTTGCGGATCTTCTCCTCCTCGCGCCCGATCATGAGGAACAGGCCGTCGAGCGCCCTGCCGGTCACGTAGGCGTTCAGGTCGAAGGCGCTTTTTCCGACGAAGGGGAGCGTGGAGGCGCGCCCCATCATGGCGTCGAACGAGCGGGTGGCGCCGACCTTGTCGAGCTGCTGACCGACGATCGGGCGGAACAGGGTGTCCAGTCTGGGGCCGGCGTTCGTGCGCAGGTAGTCGGTCGCCTCGTGGTCCTTGCCGCGCACGATCGTCACGGCGTCCTGGAAGCTCATCTGCTTGATCGTGTCGAGGAAGACGCTGCGGGCGAGCGGGGCGGCCGCCTCGGCGGCGCGGTTCATGCTGGTCACGAACTCGTCGACGAGATTTCCCCTGCCGATGGTCCGCAGCCCCTTGTCGACCACGTGCAGCTTCTCGGGCATGGGAATCTTCACATCCAGGTTCTTCAGGTAGCCGTCCGGGCGGCCCAGGAGGTCGACCGACCGGCTGGTGCCGACTCCGAGCGCCTCCTTGAGGCCGTCGGCGGCGGTCCTGGAGTCGAGCGTGGCCGCTGGGGTCGACGCGAGCGCGGCCCTCGATGCCGGCGCGGTCGCGATGCCGGCGACGAGCGCCGCGGCGGCGAGGAGCGTCGTGGCGGGACGTGCGGGCGCTGGCTTCGGTGGCGTGAGCATGACGGCCTCCACGCTGGGTTGCAGTCGCCGCGGGATGACGCCCCTCGTACGAGGCGCCGGCGCGGCGAGGATTGTAGTCCTGTTTCGCGACGCGCGACGCGCTTGACTCCGAACGGCGATCGGGATGAGGCTACCGGCTTCGGCGCGGACTTCGACACGGGGAGATGCGCTCATGCGGGGGGCGGTTCGCAAGGTGCGGGGCGGAGGGAGCGACGGCGTTTGCATCATCTTTGTATGGGCTGTCCTGGCGGCCACCTGTGTCGCGGAGTCCGCGGGGGCGAACTCCGAGGCGCCGCGCCGGCGCGTGCGCGACCTCGGGATCGTCATCGGGCGGCTGGCGCCGGGGCCGCTCAACGCGATCACGGACGTGAAGGGGGTGCGGGTCGGGCACGTGACGCTGAATCGCGGCGACGGCAAGCTGGTGCCGGGGAAGGGGCCGGTGCGCACGGGAGTGACGGCGATCCTGCCGCACGGCGGCGATCTCTGGCGTGAGAAAGTTCCGGCGGCGACCTGGGTGATGAACGGGACGGGGGAGATGACCGGCAGCATCTGGATCGACACGCAGGGGGCGCTCGAGGTGCCGATCCTGCTGACCAACACGATGAACATCGGGCGGGTGATGGATGGCGTTGTTCAATACATGCTGAAGCGCTACCCGGACATCGGCATCGGCGACGACGTGGTGGCGCCGACGGTGGCGGAGTGCGACGACTCGACGCTGAACGACGCGCGCGGGCTGCACGTCTCGGCGGCGGACACGGTGCGCGCCATCGAAGAGGCCCGCGAGGGGCCGGTCGCGGAAGGGGCGGTCGGGGCGGGGACGGGGATGATGTCGTACCAGTTCAAGGGGGGCATCGGGACGGCGTCGCGGGTCCTGCCGAAGGAGGACGGGGGATTCACGGTCGGCGTCCTGGTCAACGCGAACATGGGGCGGCGGAGCGACCTGGTCGTCGACGGCGTGCCGGTCGGGCGGGAGATCTCCGACCTGATGCCGAAGGAGATGGTGGAGGGCTCGATCATCATCGTCGTGGCGACCGACGCGCCGCTCGATCATCTCAAGTTGAAGCGGCTCGCCTCGAAGGCCGGCCTGGGGCTGGCGCGCACGGGGACGATCTCGAGTCACGGCAGCGGCGATATCTTCCTGGCGTTCTCGACCGGCAATCGGGTGCCGCACTATCCGAAGCCGCTCACGTACACCCTGACCGTGGTGGCCGACGACCATCTCGACCCGATCTTCCGCGCCGCGGAGGAGGCGACCGAGGAGGCGATCCTGAACGCGCTGACCATGGCGACGACCACGGCAGGGCGCGACGGCAACACGGCCTACGCGCTGCCGCTCGACCGGCTGGTCGGGGTCATGAAGAAGTACGGGCGATTCGCTGGAGACTCGGGAGCGCGGTCGGGCGGCGGCGCGGGTGGCGCGGCGGCGGAGGCGCCGTGAGTTACTGCGATGTCGCACCCGGTCATCCCTTCCACGGTCCGTACCACGAGACCGAGTACGGATTTCCGCTGCGCGACGACGACGCGCTGTTCGAGCGGCTGGTCCTCGAGATCAACCAGGCGGGGCTGTCCTGGCTGACCATCCTCAAGAAGCGCGCCGCCTTCCGGGAGGCGTACGACCGGTTCGACATCGGCAGGGTGGCACGCTACGGCAGGCGCGAGCGGGCGCGGCTCCTGCGCGACTCGGGGATCATCCGCAACCGCCTCAAGGTCGACGCGGCGATCGAGAACGCCCGGCGGATCAGGGCGCTGCGCGACGGGCACGGGTCGTTCGCGGCCTGGCTCGACGCGCACCATCCCCTCGAGAAGGCGGAGTGGGTGAGGCTTTTCAAGACGACGTTCCGGTTCACCGGCGGGGAGATCACGGGGGAGTTCCTGACCAGCACCGGCTACCTTCCCGGTGCGCACATGAAGAGCTGCCCGGTGTACGCCAAGGTCCTGCGGCTCGCTCCGCCCTGGTCAAGAGCGGCGCGGTCGCGGCAGGGGTGAGCTCGTGTCCCCGGCGTACGACATCGTCGTCGTCGGCGGCGGGCACAACGGGCTCGTGGCGTCGGCGTACCTGGCGCGGCGCGGCCTTTCTGTGCTGGTCGTCGAGCGCCGGCCGTACGTCGGCGGGGCCTCGGTGACCGAGGAGCCGTGGCCCGGATACAAGGTCTCGACCGCGGCCTACGTCATCAGCCTGCTGCGCCCCGAGGTCGCGCGCGAGCTCGAGCTGAAGCGCCACGGGCTCGTCGTCTATCCCCAGGACCCACCGTACTTCCAGCCGTATCCCGACGGGCGCCACCTGATGCTCTGGAACGACTACGCGAAGACGCGCGAGGAGATCAGGAAGTTCTCGGCGCGCGACGCGGAGGTGTACGAGACGTACGAGGCGACGCTCAACCGGCTGGCGGAGTTCGTCGAGCCTCTTTTGCTGATGACGCCACCCGACCCGACGTCGTCGCGCGCCCGCGATCTCCTCGGCCTGCTGAAGGCGGCCCGGCTGGCGCGTGCTCTCAAGAAGGACCTGTTCAGCGAGATCGAGATCCTGGTCGGGAGCGCGAAGGATTTCCTCGACTCGTGGTTCGAGTCGGAGGAGCTGAAGGCGCTTCTGTGCGGCCAGGCGGTCATCGGAACGTTCGCCGGGCCTCGCACTCCCGGGACCGCCTACGTCCTGTTCCACCACGTCATGGGGGAGGTGGACGGGATGCGCGGCTGCTGGGGGGTGGTGCGCGGCGGCATGGGTCAGGTGTCGGAGTGCATCGCGAAGGCGGCGCGCGAGCGCGGTGTGGTCATCCGCTGCGCGGCACCGGTCGAGCGGATCCTGGTGAAGGACAATCGCGCGGTGGGGGTCGTCCTGCAGGGGGGCGAGGAGGTGCGGGCGCGGGCGGTGGTGTCGAACGCCGACCCCAAGGTGACGTTCCTGCGGCTGCTCGACGCGAAGCGCGATCTGCCGCCGGAATTCACGCGCGCTGTCGAGCGCTTCCGGGCGAGCGGCTCGTCGGTGAAGGTCAACTACGCCCTCGCCGAGCTTCCCGACTTCACCGCGCTGCCGGGGAAGACCGCCGGTCCGCAGCACCGCGGCACGATCGACATCTGCCCGACGCTCGACTACATGGAGCGCGCCTACGACGAGGCGAAGTACGGGCGCTGGTCGTCGCAGCCGTTCCTCGAGGCGGTCATCCCGACGGTGTACGACGACTCGATCGCCCCGAAGGGAAAGCACATCATGTCGGTGTTCTGCCAGTTCGGGCCGTACGAGCTGAAGGAAGGGACCTGGGACACCGAGAAGGAGAAGTTCGGCGACCGGGTGACGGAGATCTTCACGCGCTACGCCCCCAACTTCAAGGGGGCCGTCCTGCACCGGCAGGTGGTGAGCCCGCTCGATCTCGAGCGCGACTTCTCCCTGACGCACGGCAACATTTTCCAGGGGGACATGACGCTCGACCAGCTCTTCTTCATGCGCCCGGTGCCGGGGTACGCCGACTACCGCACCCCCGTGCGCGGTCTCTACCTGTGCGGCGCCTGCACCCACCCGGGGGGCGGGGTCATGGGCGCCGCCGGCCGCAACGCGGCGGGAGAGATCCTGCGCGACTGGAAGCGCGGCCGGCTGCGCTAGCGCGGGTAGACGAACTTGATCTCGGGGGAGGCCTTCTCGGCGGCGCTGACCTTGTACATCTCCCGCACCTTCATGCTCAGCATCGGGGCGAAGAAGGCGTACGGGATCTGCTGGATGCGCGTGTTGTTGATGGTCACGGAGTCGTTGTAGAACTCGCGCCGGTCGGCGATCTCGTTCTCGAGCGCGGTGATGCGGGTCTGCAGCTGCGCGAAGTTCTGGTTGGCCTTGAGGTCAGGGTAGCTCTCGGCCAGGGCGAAGAGCGACTTCAGGGCGCCTGCCATCTGCGAGCTGGCAGCCCCCTTCTCGGCCGGTCCCTGCGCCTGCAGGTACTTGGTGCGCGCCTCGATCACCTTCTGCAGGGTGTCGCGCTCGTACTGCATGTACCCCTCGCACACCTGCACCAGCTTCGGGATCTCGTCGTAGCGCTGCTTCTCCAGAACGTCGATGTTGGCCCACGACTTGTCGACGTTGACCTTGACCTGGACGAGCTGGTTGTAGATGCCGACGACGTACCCCACGGCGATCATGACCGCCAGGGCAAACAGGATCAGGACGACGATCCCCATGGGCTCCCTCCTCCCGCGGGAATATAGGTCCCGCCCAGGCGGGGGACAAACGATTCCCCGCTCCCGGCGCGCCGGGCCGGAACAAAAGCGTAATCCCGGGTGCGGCTACGGCAGGAACTTCTCCGGCTTCTTCAACTTCTCCGGCAGGTAGGTATCGATGACGTAGTTCAGGCCCCACTTGGCGAGGGCCTGCTGCTCGGCGCGCACCCCCATCTTCAGCAGGTGCTCGACGGCGGCGACCCAGTCCTTGTGGTGCTGGAAGAACGGGTCGTTCTTGATGGCGTCGCGGGCGCGCTTGATGTCCACGTCCTTCAGCGGGTGGGTCGGGAGCTTGTAGTCGACGATGTCCTGGGGCGTGATCCCGAGGTAGCGCGCCTGCGGGACGCAGAAGTATTCGTTCAGGTGCGCGGCGTTGCCGGAGCCGACCTTGAGCGTCCTGTAGATGTTGGAGATGCCGTACGGATCGCCGTCGACGAACACGTAGACGGGGATCCTCTTGAAGTCGGCCAGGCGGCGGATGAAGCGTCGGCACGCCCGCGTGGGCACGCCTCCCATGGACACGAGGACGCAGTTCGCGGTCTTCCAGTACTTGTGCTTGACCAGGCGCTGGAACATGCCGGCGGTCTCGATCACCAGGATGAATTCGGCGTCGGTCTCGAACTTCAGGTGCTCGACCGAGATCGGGATCGAGTAGGCGCCGGATCCGAACTTGGTGCAGTCGATGCGCAGGGGCTTGCCGGTCTCGCTGTCCTTGTCGACGATGAACAGCTTGCCGGAGATCTCCCCCCCCTTCTCCTCCGGCACGAAGCCGATCTGCTCGCGGTTGACCTCGAACAGCGCCTCGACGTCGTCCATGACGGCGTCCGACTCGGTCTGCTCCAGGAAACGCGCGTCCTCCCAGTTCTTGGAGACGTAGTACGCCTCCCTCTTGGTGGCGATGTCGTCCTGCGCCACCAGCTCCTTCGAAAGCGCCATCATGCGCAGGGTCTGCGCGAACGTCTTCACGGTCGAGACGGTCAGCGTCCGCTCTTTCTTGCGGCCGCGCATCTCGAAGTATCCCTTCTTCGGATCGTACTTGACGTTCGACAGGCTTCTGAGCGGAAAGCGCAGGCGCGGCTTCTGCCGCTTGAGGATGGTCGTGCGGACCTCCTCGGCGGTGCTCTCGATCTTCTTGACTGTCGCTGAGGCCATCGGCTTCTTTCTCCTTTATGGCTTCGCGGCCGCGCCCGCCCGCGCGCTCGCGACCAGGGCGTGCAGGGGCAGGCGCACCGGACGGTCGCCGAACTCGCGCGCCAGGGAGGCGGCGACGGCCTCGATGACCGTCCGCGTGTCGACCCCGCCGCGCTCGCGGATCCCGGCGCCGACCGGGTTCCCCTCGATGAGACCGGTCGCCAGGTCGACAGCGGAGACGCTCCGTCCCTCGAGCGCCACCTCATCGAGACGCGTCTCGCTCCAGTCGTCGTCCGAGAAGAGCGCGCGCAGCGCCGGGCGGTCGTGCAGCGAAAACGGCACCTCGTAGAACGTCGGCGGATCCTTGGGAAAGTAGCGCAGCAGCGTCTCGTGCGCCAGCCGGGCGAAGCGGTTCCGGTCGAGCGAATCCCAGACGCTCAGCAGGAGGCGCCCCCCCGGCGCCAGCACGCGCCGCGCCTCGCGGACCGCTTTCGGCTTGTCCGGCACGAACATCAATCCGAACTGGCAGACGACCGCCTCGAACGACGCGTCGGGAAAAGGCAGCGCGCAGGCGTCCGCCTGGCGCCACTCGACCGCCTTCGTCTCGGGGATTTTCCGGCGCGCGTGCTCCAGCATCGGCTCGTTGAGGTCGGTGACCACGAGGCGGGCCCGGGGCGGCAGGCGATCGACCAGATGGCGCGTGACGATCCCGGTGCCGCAGGCGACCTCGAGGACCCGCGCCCCATCCTTCACCTCGAGGCGCCGCGCCAGGTCGCGCGCGTACGGCTCGAACAGGACCGGCCCGAGGTGGCGGTCGTAGTTTTCCGGAATCGATCCCACGAAGCGCGCGTTGGTGTCGGTCATGGAATCCGGCTCTTCTCGAGCGTGTCGGTGAGGGTCTTGACGATCTTGTCCTCCTCCGCCTTCGACAGGCCGAGGATCTCCCGGAGCGCGATGCCGATGTGCGGGATGTACGACTCGATGTACGAGCGCTTCTTCTCGGCCTCCGCCAGGCGCTGTCGGTGTCGCAGGAAGCCGCCGAGGCGGCGCCCCACCTCCTGAAGCCCGAGCTTCAGCTCGCGGATGATCTCGGGATAGGAGGCGATCGCCTCCTTGCTCTCGGAGGTGAACGGCACCCAGACGCTGGCGACGTGGACGAACAGGGTCATCGGGCCGACGGGAAGCGCCCCCTTCCCTTGCTGCAGGCCGTAGTTCCGCCAGTCGGTGGTGAGGGCGCCGCGGGTGATGGCGCAGGCCGACTGCTGGTACTGCAGCGGGACCCGGTTGGCGAAGCGCCACAGGTCAACGAGCTCCTCGGCAGGCAGATCGCCGCCGTAGGCCAGGCCGGCCTCGACGACGAACGGGTTGCCGCGGTAGACCGCCGGCGGGCGGGTGGTCGAGGCGTAGAAGTCCGCCTTGACCGCCTGCTTCAGCCCCTCGAGGATGAGCTCTTCGCCTATCGGCACGATGCTGCTGGTCGGCGGCGCCATCACCTTGACCTTCGGGATGGCGCGGAACAGCGCTTCGACCTGATCGACGCCCAGCGAGCGCGGCCTCATACCGGGGTTGAGACCGGCCGCCTTGCAGATCTCCTCCGCCACGTTGGCGGACACGCGCGAGAAGTCGGTCTGCAACGCCGTCTTCAGCGTGCGCCCCTTGGTGTCGCGCAGCATCGAGATGAGCACCCCCAGCTCGACGCCGTACGGGTGCGGCTTGATCGCCAGAGGCTCGCGCGGCAGCTCCTTGGTCAGCCGCTCGCGGTGGAACTCGTCCCCCTTGGGCGGCTTGTAATGCACCGTGGCGTGCGGGTTGGCCAGCGCCGACTGCATGACGTAGTCGTCCACCGACCGTCGTCCCTTCTTGTATGTGCCCGCGAGGTCCATCTCGACGCGCGTGCCGTGCTCCTTGTCCCACTCGACCTCTCTGTCGGTCAGCACCTTCGGCTCGTTGCGCGTCGTGTCGATCTGGATCTCGAAGAAGTGGGCCGGCTTCCCCTTCCCGGTGCGCGAGGTGATCTTCACGGGCTGTCCGGTGGTGAGCTGGGCGTACATCCCGGCGGCCGAGATGCCGATCCCCTGCTGACCGCGGCTCTGTCGCAGCACGTGGAACTTCGATCCGTACAGGAGCTTCCCGAACACCTTGGCGACCTGGTTGCGCACGATCCCCGGGCCGTTGTCGGTGATCGACAGGCGGAAGCGGTCCTCGGCCAGCTCTTCGATGACGACACCAATCTCCGGCAGGAGACCGGCCTCCTCGCAGGCGTCGAGCGAGTTGTCGACCGCCTCCTTGGTCGCCGTCAGAAGCGCCTTGGCCGGATTGTCGAAGCCGAGGAGATGGCGGTTCTTCTGGAAGAACTCGGCGACCGAGATCTCGCGCTGCCGCCGGCCCATCGTCTCGGCGGTCTCGCGCCTCCGCGGCGGCACCGCCGCTCCCCTTCCGGCCGGCGCCGGCACGCTTCGACCCTGTTCCGGGCCCACGAGGTCGCCCGCCGCGCCGCCAGCCGTCATCGTCGCGGGCGCGGCCCCCGGCTCGATCCGCGCCCGCTCGGCGGCTCCGGTCGCGCCCGTCGGCTCCGACGCGGCGGCGGCCCGCGCTTTCCTCTTTCCCGCCGGCCGCTTCGCGGTCGCGATCTCTCGTGCTTTCTTCCCGGGGGCCGGCGCGGTTTCCTTTCGCGTTGTCGCCTTGCTGCCGGGCGCGCCGCTCCGAAACAGATCCATCTGCACGAGTTTCCCTCCCCGTTGTTTCCGGGCTTCCGGCGATCTCCGCGCCGCCCGGCCTCCGATCGCCTCCTCGGCCCGCGTCGCTTTCGCCTTTTTCGCCAAACAATTCTCCATTCGGACTGCGGCATGGATCGCCTGCCGCGTGGCGATTGTAGCAGACGTCCTCTGTCGAGCAGAAAGGGAGCCCTGGCGTCGTGGACGAATCGCGGTCCGCGAGCGGCCGGTGAGAAGGTCAATCACTATCGGGCGCAGGAAGGTCCGATCTAAAGCCTCCGGAAGCGCCCCGTTACGGCGGTCTCGACGCGCACCCCCTCGAGGCGGTCCGGAAGGTCGGGGCGCACCGCGGGCGGCTCGTCGAGGAGGACGACGATCGCCTCCTCGCCCGGGCCGATCTCGGAGGCGCCGATCCCGACGCCGACCACCGAGGGGAGTGAGAGGATCCAGGCGGCATGCCGTTCCTTGACCGCCGCCGCGTTCCCGACTGCGGCGGAATTCAGGCCACCCGGGAGGCGCGGCGACGACGCGGTGGCGCAGGCGCGTCCCGCAAACGCCAGTCCACCAGGCTTGCAGAAGCGATCGAAGGCGCTGATGATGTCCGCCGCCGGATTCGCTAGGGTCGAGTTCTTGCCCGACGCAAACAGCAGGCCGACCGGCTGATGATGGGCGTGGTTCGTGTAGAGGGTCACGCTGTTGTCCGGGTTCAGGTTGTAGACGGTGACGTCGATCCTGACGACCGTCCCGAACGTCAGCCCGGTCGTCCGCCCACTCTTGGCCACCGGCAGGCCGATTTCGGGCGCGTGGGGCGTGGCGCAGGGGACGCCGATGTCGAGGATCTCCCCGAGCGGATCGACCGCCCCGGGACGCGCGAAGGCGATGGCGGCGTCCACGTTGCCGGCGTCGATCGGCACGATGTCCCCGGCGAAGTCGGCCACGATCGTGCCGGTGTTCTTGCAGTTGGTGTCTCGCAGACCGGGCTGCACGATGGGGGTCCCGGCCGGCGCGACACCCGTGTCGGTCAGCGCGAGGACGTGGTTGTTGCTCAGGATCGCCAAGGCACCGTTGCAGGTCACGGCCGACCCGAGCGTGGCGGCGTAGCAGGGGCCGACCTGGGGGAACTTCCGGAGGTCGTCGATGCGGCTGCCGGACGTACCGAGCTTGATCGGGATCGGCTGCGGTTCCTGATGCAGGCGGCCCCCGTCCGCGAGCAGCAGGGCGGTTCCCGGGACGAGCAGGACCAGGACGAAGACGGAGAAGTTCAAGGACCTCATCGGCGTTCCTCCTCGATGCGGCGCTGGTCTCGACTACAGACTCGGGTGATCGCCGGGAAGATACGGCGCCATCGAGCCGCCAGCAACTCGAATTGTGCCGAGAACGGAAACCCCCAGGGCTCAGCGGTACAGCTGCAGCGCCTTGCGCAGCGTCGACGCGATCCCCCAGGCGAGCGGCGCTCCGACGCACAGCCAGGCGAACGCCGCCGTGGTCACGCGCAGCGGTTGCGCCGCCCGGGCGGTGCGCGCATCGATCGGCGCGCCCGCGGTCGCCGGCGCCGCGCCCGCCGACCGGGACAGCAGACGCTGCTCGGCCTCGAGCTCCTCGGCCGTCATGTAGTGATCCTCCGGGACGCGCCGGATGGCGGCATTGCACAGGAAGCCGAGGAGGAGGATTCCGGTCATGACGTACATCGTCATGTTGTAGGCGTCCGCCTCCGCCACGCCGCGATCGATCTGGAACTGCCGGATGTAGTTGACCAGGACCGGTCCGAGCACGCCGGCCATCGACCAGGCGGTCAGCAGGCGTCCGTGGATGGCGCCGACGAACTGGGTGCCGAAGATGTCTGCGAGGTAGGCCGGGATGGTGGCGAAGCCGCCTCCGTACATCGTCAGGATCAGGCAGACGCAGGCGACGAACAGCGGCACGCTGCCGGCGCGCCCGGTGAACGGTACGGTGGCGTACAGCGCGGCGCCGAGCGCGAAGAAGATGAAATAGGTCCGCCTGCGCCCGAGGAAGTCGGACAGCGAGGCCCAGACGATCCGGCCGCCGATGTTGAACAGGCTGAGGAGCCCCACGAACCCGGCGGCGGCCGAAGGGGAGACCGTTCCCTTGAAGATCTCCTGGATCATCGGCGAGGCCTGCCCCAGCACCCCGATACCGGCCGTCACGTTGAGACAGAGGACGGCCCACAAAAGCGCGAACTGCGGCGTCCCGACCGCCTTGTCCACGTGCACGTGGCCGCGCGCGACGTGCGCCTGACGGCTCGCCGGGGGCGTCCCTCCGGCGGGCGTCCAATGAGGCGGCGGGATGCGGAAGGCGAGCGCTCCCGCGAGCATCGCGACGAAGTAGACGAGACCCATCACCACGAACGTCGGGGCGACGCCGACCGATGAGGCGGATGCGAAGCGGCCCATGAGCGCGTCGGACAGGGGGGCGGCGATCAAGGCGCCGCCGCCGAACCCCATGATCGCCATCCCGGTCGCCATGCCGCGCCGGTCGGGGAACCACTTGATGAGCGTCGAGACCGGCGACACGTAGCCGAGTCCCAGCCCGCATCCGCCGATGACCCCGTATCCCAGGTAGATGAGGACGATTCGGTGCAGGTGGACTCCGAGCGCGGCGATCAGGAACCCGCCGCCCCAGCAGCAGGCCGCGACCACCCCCACCTTGCGCGGCCCGGCGCGCTCCAGCCAGGTTCCGGCGAACGCCGCCGATAGCCCCAGGAACACGATGGCGAGCGTGTAGATCCACCCGAGCGTCGTCAGCTTCCAGTCCGAGGCGGCCGGCTGCGTGATCCCGATCGCTCGGCTGAGCGGAAGGTTGAACACGCTGATGGCATACGCCTGCCCGATACAAAGGTGGATCGCCAGCGCAGCCGGCGGCACCAGCCACCGGTTGAACCCCGCCGGCGCGACGATCCGCTCTCGAGACAGGAACCCAGCCATCGTCTTGTCCCTCAACCCCTCCCCATCGACAACGGCCGCGATTCTACCCCCCGTACGAGCCTTTCTCAGCGCCGAGTCTGGGCGCGATCGGTGCCGAGGAGCGGTGGGCCGCGCCCTGCCGCGCCGGGCCTTCTGAGACCTCGCGCCGGGGCCCCGCCGCGCGCTTCACAGCGCGGCGGGTGCGGCGCGAGGCGAAGAGAGGGGAGGGCTCGCGACAGCGAGCCCGGACCCGTGCCCGGCGCGGCAGGGCGCGGCCCACCGCTCCTCCCTCGGATAGAATCCCCCAAGCACCGCGCCGTTCACAGAGGAAGAGAGGACAGGAGGACACCATGGCCGATCCACGCGAGATCTACATGTCACGCAAGAACAGCTGGCTGCCGCGCGCCGTCGCCACGCTGGTCGTGGGCGGGCTCGCCGTGGTCGCGCTCCTGGCGTCCGTCGCCTACGTGCCGGCGGGCCACGTCGGGGTCGTGACGCTCTTCGGACGGGTGACGGGCCAGGTCCTTCCGGAAGGGACGCATCTCATCTTTCCGTTCAAGACCGTGAACCGGATGGCGATCCGGACGGTGGAGCTGAAGGAGACCGCCAGCGTGCCGTCGGAGGAGGGACTGATCATCACCCTCGACACCTCTCTTCTGTTCCGGCTCGACCCCGTGATGGCGGCCGAGATCTACAAGAAGGTCGGCCCGGGCTACCTGGACGTGGTCGTCGAGCCGACGTTGCGCTCGGCCATCCGCACCGCCACGTCGGCCCACAACGCCAACGCGCTTTACACGGGGGCGCGCGAGGAGGTCGCCAAGCAGGTGCAGAAGGAGCTGGAGGAACGGCTGGGGCCGCGCGGCATCATCATCGAGAGCGTGCTCCTGCGCGACATCCAGCTCCCGCAGATGCTCAAGCAGTCGATCGAAGGAAAACAGCAGGCCGAGCAGGACGCGCTCAGGATGACGTTCGTTCTCCAGAAGGAGAAGCAGGAGGCGGAGCGCAAGCGGATCGAGGCGCAGGGGATCGCCGACTTCCAGCGCATCGTGGCCCAGGGGATCAGCCCGGCGCTCCTGGAATGGAAGGGGATCGAGGCGACCGAGAAGGTCGCGACCAGCACGAACGCCAAGGTGGTCATGATCGGCAGCCCGCGCAACGGCCTGCCGATCATCTTCGAGCCGAAGTAGGAGTTGCCCGGGGGCCCACCCCCGCGGCATAGTAACGGCATGCGCCCATTTCGTCCCGGATTCACGGCGGTCGGCCTCGTCTTCGTCGCCGCCTGCTCGAGGGGCCCCCTCGCGCCCGGTGCGGCGAAGCACGGCGACGGGGTGCGCCGGATGGCCGAACGACTCGACACCATCGCCCGCGCCACGCAGGCGAAGGACTATCCGTGGCGCAACAGCGAGAGGGCCGAGGACCTGCACCCCATGAACGAGACGACCCTCGCCCCGCGCGACTACCTCGAGCTGATGCCGCGCTACGCGACGGAGCTCCTGAACGCCGGCAAGACCCGGGAGGCGATCCAGGCGCTCATGGACCTGAAGCGCTTCTCGACCGCCGGCGGTACGAATGAGCTCAGCCCGAAAAACCGCACCTTCCTGCGGCACCACCTGGTGGTCTCGTACCTCCGTCTCGGCGAGCAGGAGAATTGCCAGCTGCACCACAACACCGAGTCGTGCCTCATGCCGATCCAGGGCGGCGGCATCCACGCCCGGCCCGAGGGCTCGCAGAAGGCGATGCAGGTGCTCCTGACGCAGATGAATCAGAACCCCGACGATCAGTCGGCCCGCTGGTGGATGAACATCGCCGCCATGACCCTCGGCGAGTACCCCGACGGGGTCCCGAAGCAGTGGCTTATCCCGCCGAAGGCGTTCGACTCGGATTACGACATCAAGCGCTTCCACGACATCGCGCCCGATCTGGGGCTGGACGTGGACGACTACGCCGGCGGCTCGATCGCCGAGGACTTCGACGGCGACGGCTACCTCGACATCATGGCGTCATCCACCGGTCTGCACGGTCAGCTGCGTTATTTCCACAACAACGCCGACGGCACCTTCAGCGACCGCACCGTCGAGGCGGGTCTCGTGGGGGAGGTCCAGTCCCTGAACATCGTGACGACCGACTACGACAACGACGGCCGCCCGGACGTCCTGATGCTGCGCGGCGGCTGGCTCGGGAAGGCGGGGCACCTGCCGAACTCGCTCCTGCACAACAACGGCGACGGCACGTTCGACGACGTGACCGAGGAGGCCGGGATGCTGTCGCTCCACCCGACGCAGACGGCCGCCTGGTTCGACTACGACAACGATGGCTGGCTGGACGTGGTCATCGGCAACGAGAGCACCAAGGACGACCCCAACCCGAGCGAGCTGTACCACAACAACCGCGACGGCACGTTCACCGAGTGCGCCGCGCTTTCGGGCCTGACCATCGATTGCATGGTGAAGGGGGTGACCGCGGGCGACTACAACAACGACGGCCGCCCGGACCTCTACGCCTCCTGCCGCAAGGAGCCGAACCGCCTGTACCGCAACGACGGCCCGAAGCCGGGGGGTCGGGGGCCGACGGAGTGGGCCTTCACCGAGGTCGCCGCAGCGGCCGGCGTCACCGAGCCGGTCTACAGCTTCCCGACCTGGCTCTTCGACTACGACAACGACGGCTGGCTCGACCTCTTCGTGGCCGGGTACAACATCGACAACGTCAAGGATTTCACGGCCGACTACCTGGGGCTGCCGCACACCGCGGAGCGCGCCCGTCTGTACCACAACGAGCACGACGGAACCTTCAAGGACGTCACGCGCGACGCGCATCTCTACAAGATCCTGCACGCCATGGGATCGAACTACGGCGACCTCGACAACGATGGCTGGCTCGATTTCTACGTCGGCACCGGCGACCCGAACCTCGGGACGCTCATCCCCAACCGGATGTTCCGCAACGCGGAGGGGCGCTTCTTCCAGGAGGTGACGACCTCGGGCGGGTTCGGCCACCTCCAGAAGGGACACGGCGTGTCGTTCGCGGATTTCGACGACGACGGCGACCAGGACATCTATGAGGTGATGGGGGGCGTGTACGAGGCGGATCATTTCAGGAACGTGCTGTACGAGAACCCGGGGCACGGCAACCACTTCGTCAAGCTGAAGCTCGTGGGCGTGAAGACGAACCGCGCCGCCATAGGCTGCCGCATCCGGATCGTGGTCGACACCCCCGGCGGCCCGCGCGAGATCCATCGCTCGGTCACGAGCGGCGGCTCGTTCGGAGGCAATCCCCTGAGGCAGGAGATCGGGCTGGGGGACGCGCGCTCGATCGCGGAGATCCGGGTGACCTGGCCGACCTCCGGGATCGTTCAGACCTTCAAGGACGTGGCGATGGACCGGGCCTTCACGATCAAGGAAGGGGAGCAGGCGTTGTCGGAGACTCCCCTCAAGACCTTCCGCTTCGCCACTCGTCCGGTTCCCGCGGGCGCCGCAGGGAAATAGCGGCTCACCAGGGAAAGACGAACCCACCCCGCAGGAGACCGGCGCGCGTCAGAAGCGAGACCGAGAACCCCACCACGGCAACGGCGCCTCCCACCAGCGACCCCGCCACCTCGAGACGGAGACGAAGCAGGAGTGATTTCTCGCCGCGCGCGGCGATCACGAACGTCGTCTCGTCGCTCCCCTTGCCGATGGCGACCGTGTCCTCGGTCGGCTCCTGGGGCGCCGCCGCGTCCTCGCGGACGAGGTCGTCCTGCACCGAGCGCACGGCGTTCCCCCATTCCTCCGTGCTGATCTGACCGTCGTGATCGGCGTCGAACGCCTTCATCCGCTCCGGATCGTGCTTGAGCGTCCTCAGGCGGTCCCCCAGCGCGGCGCGCCGCTCCAGGACGGCGTCCCGCAGACGCCTCACGGTGCCGGCGACGAACAGTTTCTGCCCCGTGACGATCCACCATTCGCTGGAGCGCTTGCGCCGCCCCAGCCATCCCTCGCCCCGCTCGATCTGCCGGTAGCTGCGCTCCAGCACGGTCTCGGCCCCCGCGGGATCGACGAGGAGGGCGCCGGTCTCGTCCTGCAAGTAGAACGGGTCGGACGATTCCCCCTGCTCGAGCGTCGTCCACTCGCGGCCGCCCCGGCTGCGCTGTCTCTCCTCTTCGAGGAGGTAGCGGTAGTAGACGCAGGGGATCCCCGAGTACGGCGCGACCAGCGGAGTCCTGTTCTTCGCGTTGCCGAGGAGCTCCGCGAACCCCATCGCCACCGAGCGTATCCGGGACGTCGGGACGTTTTCGAGAAGCCGCTTGCGCCGCAGGAGGATGAACCCGAAGACGATGAGACCGGCCCCCACGAGAACGGCGAGCGCGTCGAAGATGAGGCGCTCGCCGGTGGACCGCGCGAGGTGAGGGAAGGCGATACGGGCGGTCCCCAGAAGGACGACGGCCCCTATCAGCCCCTTGCGGATTTGACTCGGATCGAAGTCCATCGATCTCCCGGCGGGCGCACCCCCCGACGCAGCCAATATAGGTTCTCGCTGGCGGGCGGCAAGGGGTTGACGCGTCTGGACTTGACCGGGATCGCGGCTCGCGGTAAGGTGGCCGCTCTGCGTCGCCCGGAGGATCATTGAGCGCCCGTCGTTGCGCCGCTATCATCTTTATAGCCCTCGTCGTCCTGGCCGCTCCCCCGCGCGCCCGGGCGGCCGGACAAGGCATCCGGCTCGGTCACGCCGTCGTCCCGGTCTTCGAGTCGGTCCGGCTGGCGCTCGACCCCGCGGCCCCTTCCTACCAGGGATCGGCGCACGTCGAGCTCAAGGGGATCGACAGGGCGGACTCGTTCACCTTCCACGCCCGCGACATCGTCATCGGCGCGCTGACGCTCAAGGGACGAGGCGGCCGCATTCCGGTCGAGCACGCTGTCAACGGGGACGTCGTCACGGTCAAGTCGCTGCGCCCCCTCGAACCGGGCGCCTACTCGCTCGACATCGACTTCACGGCCAAGTTCAACATGCAGGCGGCGGGTCTCTACCGGATCAAGGTCGATGACGACTGGTACGCGTTCACCCAGTTCGAGGCGACGGACGCGCGGGGCGCGTTCCCGTGCTGGGACGAGCCCGGTTTCAAGATCCCGTTCCAGATCACCCTGGTCGTGCCCGAAGCGCATCTGGCGATCGGCAACACACCGATCGAGAGCGAGGCGGTGGCCGACGGACAGAAGACGGTCGTGTTCGAGAAGACGCCGCCGCTCCCGGCCTACCTGCTGGCGATCGCCACCGGGCCGCTCGAGACCGTCCCGATCGAGGGAATGCGCGTGCCGGGACGGATCGTGACGATCAAGGGGGCGTCGGGGCTGGCGGGCGAGGCGGCGCGCGTGACGCCCCCCCTGGTCGCGGCGCTGGAAAAGTATTTCGGCATCCCGTACCCCTACCGCAAGCTCGACCTTCTCGCGGTCCCGGAGTTCTGGCCGGGGGCGATGGAAAACGCCGGCGCGATCACGTTCGCCGACCGCATCCTGCTCATCGATCCACGCGTCGCCAGCGGCGAGCAGAAGCGCACGCTGGTGGCGGTCGCGGCACACGAGCTGGCGCACATGTGGTTCGGCGATCTCGTGACCATGCGGTGGTGGGACGACCTGTGGCTGAACGAGTCGTTCGCCTCGTGGATGGGGGACAGGATCTCCGACCAGGTCTTCCCCGGCGGCCGCCTGCAGATCGCCCAGGTCAGCGGCATGCAGTCGGCCATGCGGACCGACGCGCGCTTGTCGACGCGCGCCATGCGCCAGCCGATCGAGGGGGTGGAGAACCTCGACCAGCTCGCCGACGAGCTGACCTACGACAAGGGACAGGCGGTGCTGACCATGTTCGAGGCCTGGCTCGGCCCCGAGACATTCCGCAAGGGGGTTGTCGCGTATCTGAAAGCCCACGCCTGGGGTAGCGCCACGGCCTCGGACCTCTGGGCCTCGCTCTCGAAGACGGCGGGGCGGGACGTGTCGGGGCCGATGTCGACCTTTCTCGACCAGCCCGGCGTCCCGCTCGTGAAGGCCGACCTGCTTCCCGGCGGCAAGATCCGTCTGAGCCAGGAGCGCTTCCTCAATGAGGGCGCCGCCGCTCCGCAGCGGGCCACCTGGCAGATCCCGGTGATCCTGAAGTACTCGGACGGCAGGACGACGCGCACGCGTACGCTTCTTCTCAAAGAGCCGTCACGCGTCGTCGCGCTCCAGGGCGTCACCGGCCTCGTCTGGGTCCACCCAAACTCCGGCGAGACCGACTACTACCGCTGGAGGGTGCCGCCCGTGACGCTCACGGTTCTCGCCGCCGCGGCGCCGAAGGAGATGAACGCCCGGGAGCGCATCGGCTACATCGGCAACCTCGAGGCCCTGCTCGACGAAGGGGCGCTGGGGGGGGACCACGATCTCCGTCTGCTGTCCCGCTTCGCCTCCGACCCGCAGCCGGAGGTCATCGACGCGCTCATCGAGCATCTCAGGAAGGTCAAGGAGCCTTTCGCCGACGGCGATCTGATGGAGCCGTTCGTGGCCTACGTCCGGTCGGTCCTGTCACCCGCCCTGCAGCGCTTCGGCAAGACGCGTGCGGAGGGGGAGGACGAGGCGGTGTCGCTGCTGCGCCCGGACCTCCTCGAGGGGCTGGCGATCGAAGGGCAGGACGCGGCGATCCTGGACTACGCCGACACCCTGGCGCGCGCCTACCTGGATGACGAGTCCTCGATCGATCCGGCCCTCGCCGGAGTGGCGCTCCAACTCTCGGCCACCCGCGGCGACATGGCCTTGTTCAAACGATACCGCAGGCTGTTCGAGAAGGCGCGCGTGCCGGCGGATCGCGGCCGTTACCTCGCGGCCCTCGGCTCGTTCCGCCGCCCGGAGGTCGTCGACGCGGCGCTGGCCTACGCGCTCCACGGTCCGCTCAGGACGCAGGAGATCCTGACCATCCCGAACCACGTCAGCGAGGACCCAGGCTACCGCTCCCTTGTCTGGACCTGGGTGACCGAGAACTTCAAGACGATCGTCGATCGCGTCCCCGCCAACTACGGGGTCTTCCTGGTGCACTACGCCTCGGGCTGCTCGGACGAGCGGCTGCAGGCGGCGCGCGACTTCTTCTCCGATCCCGCGCACGACCTGCCCGGCGTCCAGACCGAGTTGAAGAAGGTCGCGGACGAGGTGAACGATTGCGTCCGCCTGCGCCGGCGCGAGCGGCCCGTGGTGGCGGAATTCCTTCGCAGCCTCACCGATGGGGCGGATTCGCGCGGCGTCGCGGCCGGCGGCGGCGCGCGACCCTAGGAGTGTGTCCGAGTAATGGCATGGGCCGCGCACGAGGAGGAAACGATGCTGGTTGCATCGTTGACGACGAGCAACGAAGCATGGGGCCGCAATCCCCTTGTGCCCAACGGGTTCGTGGCGGCGCGGGGCCGTCCACGTCGTTGCCGCTCCTCCGCGATG
>WNGH01003268.1_pt1 | contig 25229 bp, 23 predicted proteins | sample 5400631 | NCBI WGS metagenome assembly WNGH01 (sample SAMN13153373, study PRJNA577476) | soil metagenome | isolation source: 115 cm soil or saprolite under Garry oak tree replicate 1 | place: USA:California | collected 2016-06-15
CCGCCCGAGCCGATCGACTGATAGTTCAGCTGGACGTCGGAGTGGGCTTTGTTGTACGTCAGGATCCAATCCTGATAGATGATGTTCGGGAACGACGCACCCGCGCCGGTCAGCTTCACCTGGGCGGCCGCTGGGGCGGCCAGCGTCAGGGCTGCGGCGAGCGCGAGCAGCGGAGGTTTCGTCATGGTTGTGGCTCGTCCTTTAGAACGTGAACTGGGTCTGGAACAGGGCCTGGGAGCGAAACGCATCCTGCGCCACCAGGGGCGTCCCCTGGAAGTCGACGTAGTCCCAGTCTCCCAGTAGCCGCCAGTTGGGGGTGAGCTGATACGACACGCCGCCGATAAACCGAGTCTGCTTGTCGGTGGTGTTTCCTGCCTGCGGGTGCTCGATATCCACCCGGGCGATGACGGCCGCCTTCGTCTTGGGGAACTTGTAGACACCGAAGGCGCTGTAGACGTGACCGTCGCCGACGGGCGTCGTCGGCGCTCCGGCACCCAGCGGCCGGTCCCGAGTCGCGGCTGCCTCGCCGGCGAGCGTGAGCTGCTTCGTGCGATAGGACACCATCGCGAGGAAGCGGTTACGGGTGCCGCCGCCAGTCGACTTGCCGTACTGGGCGTAGCCGGTGACGCGCAGCCCGCCCACGCGGCTCGAGTCATCGGTATCGAGCACTCGAACCGACGCCCGGGCACTCAGGTCCTTGCCCTTGTCACCCGGCGACCGGTTGTAGTTTTCGCCGTTCACGACGACCAGCTGGAAGTTGACCTTGTCCGGTCCCCACTTGCCGTCGACGCCCGCGCCGAAATCGGCCGCCGCGACGTAACCCTGTTGGCCGCCGGTTGCGGTCATGAAGCCGCGCTCCAGCGCCACCTGCCCCTGCATGCGGTAGTCCCACAGCGTCTCTTCCCAATCGACCCACGGCGTGTGGATCAAGCCGAGCTTGTAGGTGAGCGGACTGTTGGTGGGTGTGTACGCGACGTACGCGTACTTCAAGCGGTAGGAGAGCGAGCCGTTCGAAGACGCGCCGTCGGTGTTCCGGTAAATGTCCGCAGTCACGCGAGTGTAGACGCCGCCGGAGAATCGGCCGATCACGTTCACGTAGGCGCGCGTGATGTCGAAGTTATTGGCGTGGTTGATCGTGTCCTTCAGCTGGTATACGAACTGCGTGTACGCGACACCGCCGACCGTCACCTGCGGGGGCGGACTGCCTTGCGCGGTCAACTGGGCAACGCCCGCCGTAGTGGCCAGGACGGCCACCCCGAGCGCCCGACGCATGGAAAACGTCATTGGCTGTCTCCCCTCCTGGGGCATTGGGTTGTGGTCATGCTGCATCGCAGGAGGAAACGAATCCACCCGTGTCACGCCCCGGCGCGGTGTCTGTAACGAGCCGGTAACGGACGCGGGGGGCGTGCCGGAGCGCGGCTCGGCCACTCGGCGACCGGCGTGACCGCCGGGCCGGCCGGTGGTCGGAGTTCCGCCGCGAGGGCCGCGAGCTCGGCGGGCACAGCACGGGGGAGGCCACGACTGACCAGCCGCCGAAACAACCGCTCCTGGGTCGCACGGGCCACCCGCGCGAGCGCCAGCAGGCCGCTCGTCGCCGGTTTTGGGCCGCGCGCTGCCGTCGCACGAGCACGACCGACGGCCAGCTCGTGCAGCCGGCGGGCGCGCTCCGCCGCCGCCTCCGCCGCCGCGTCGCCCAGCCGCACGATCACGACGTGAAGGTCGTGGAGATCTCCCAGGAGCTGCTGCACCTGCTTGAGGCGCCGCAGCACGGGCGCCACCGGCGCGGCCTCCGGGACGACGGGTTCGAGCAGGTAACGCGCCCGCTTCACGCGAATGCGCGCCGCGTGCGCTTCGGCGTGGTTGCCCGGCGAGCGGATGAGCGCGAGCCGCCGCTCCAGGTCGCTCCCTTGGTCTAGGAGCAGCTCGGCGATCAACGACGCCAGCGACGGCGGCAGCGTCGCGTCGGGGGCCGGTGGGGACTCGAGCGCCCGGCGGAGGCGACGTGCCAGTCGGTCGAACTTCGGAGCGATCCGCTCCCGGATGTCCTGGTACGTCCGGTCGCGCCGCTCGGTGAGCCGCGCCATGAGCCAGGGCACTCCGGCGCGTCGCCCCGGCGGGAGCTCGGTGCGGCGGCGCTCCAACCAGGCGATCTGGACCTCCACGTCGCGCGCCTCGCCCGTCGCGCGGGCGAGCTCGCGCAGTCGGCGACGCAGCTTGGCCGGCACGAGCGCGGCGAGCTGGGGCTCGTAGGCGCGGAGCGTGCTGCGCAGGCGGCGCATCGCCACCCGGAAATCGTGCAGGGCCTCCTGGTCGTCCACCTTCGTGAGCCGCTCCCGCGCCGCGCTCGCGGCGTCGAGCAGCATCATGGCGATACGGCGGGCCGCGCCCGGCGCCGGCGCGGTCAGGAGGCTCGCGAGGGGACGGCTAATCACGCCCGGTCCCGAGGAGCCGGAGGTGCTTCGGACCGAGGAACCAATCCAGCGTGGCCGCCCCGCGCTTCACGGGGCCGGCGAGCTCGAGCAGACAGGCGGCGCCCTTCCGCAGCTCGAGGAACGGTCCGTTGGTGGACGCGAGTAGGGCGCACACGAGCTGCCCGAGGTCCGGCTCGTGGCCCACGACCGCCACCGAGCCGCGCGCGTGCCGGTCCGCGAGCCAGCTCACGACGCGGTCCACACCCGCCCCGGGTGCGAGGTCGGGCACCCGTTCCACGCTCGGCCCGCCGTACGCGCCAGCGATGATCTCGGCGGTCTCGATCGCCCGCTTGTACGGGCTCGCCGCCAGCACGTCCAGCTCGGGAACGAGCTCCTTCAGGCCGAGGGCGGCGCGCTCCATCTTGCGGCGTCCGTCGGGCGTGAGGGGCCGGGTGGAGTCGTCTTTGTGCGAGCGCGCGAATGCCTCGCGATCCTCGGCGATGGCGTGCCGGACGACGAGGAGGCGCATCGGACTAAGGGCTCAGGCGGGCGCCGGCTCGCCCTGGGGAATGCGAGGTGACGGTCGTCGGACGATCGGCACGAAGGGCGGGCGGACATCCGTGCTCTCGCGGGCGGCTTCGCGCGCGAGGTGCTGGAGCGCGATCTGGGACCGTAATAGCGCCTCGCCCTCGCCGGGGATGCGCCGGCGATAGGTGCCGTCGGAGAGCAGCTCGCGCACCTTGACGGTGTCGCCGAGGATGGGCTGCAGGATGTCTCCGACGATGCGCGCCTGGAGCGATGCGGCTTCGATCGGGAAGAGTGTTTCGATCCGGCGCCAAAAGTTCCGCGGCATCCAGTCGGCGCTGGCGAGGAAGACTTCGGGATTGCCGCCGTTCTCGAAATAGAAAATGCGGCTGTGCTCGAGGTACTTGTCCACGATGCTCGTGACCCGGATAGTCTCCGACACGCCCGGGAGCCCGGGACGCAGGCAGCAAATGCCGCGGACCACGAGCTCGATGGCGACGCCCGCCTGCGACGCGCGGTACAGCGCGTCGATGACGGACGGCTCGACCAGGGCGTTCATCTTCACGATGATGCGCGCGGCGCGGCCCTCGCGCGCGTTGCGCTCCTCGCGCTCGATCAGGCCGATGACCTGCTCGCGCATGCCGACCGGCGCGACCACCAGCTTCTTCCAGCGGTAGCCATCGGCGTTTCCCGTGAGCAGGTTGAACAGGGCGCTCGTGTCTTCACCGATGTCGGGATTGGCGGTGAACAGGCCGAGGTCCGTGTACACCCGCGCCGTAGCCGGATTGTAGTTACCGGTCGAGAGGTGGACGTAGCGGCGGATGCCGTTGCCCTCGCGGCGCACCACCAGCGCGGCCTTGCAGTGGGTTTTCAGACCCACGATGCCGTACACCACGTGAACGCCCGCCCGCTCGAGCATGCGCGCCCACGTGATGTTGTTCTGCTCGTCCCGGCGCGCCTTGAGCTCGACCAGCGCGGTCACCTGCTTGCCGTTCTGCGCCGCCCGGGCGAGCGCGGAGATGATGGGGCTCGCCCCGCTGGTGCGGTACAGCGTCTGCTTGATGGCCAGGACCTGCGGATCATCGGCGGCGCGCTCGATGAAGTCCACCACGCACCCGAACGACTCGTACGGCAGGTGCACCAGCACGTCCTGCGCGCGAATCACGTCGAACACGTCACGCCCCTGCGCGAAGGGGGGCGCCACGCGGGGGACGAGCGGCTCGTCCTTCAGCGCCGGGAACCCGTCGTGGCGGTGCAGGGCCATGAGGGCCGTCACGTCCACCGGACCGGGCACGCGGTACACGTCGCGCGCCTCGAGGTCGTGCGCTTCCGTCAGCATCCCGACGAAGCCCTCGTCCACGTCCGCCGAGATCTCCAGACGGACGGGGTCGCTGCGGCGCCGCTGCCGCAGACTCTCCTCGATCATCTCGAGCAGGTCCTCGGCGTCCTCTTCCTCTATGGTGAGGTCGGTGTTGCGGGTGACGCGGAACACGGTATGGCTCACGACGCGGAGCCCGCCGAACAGCTCGCCCAGGTGGCGCGCGATGATATCCTCCAGCAGGACAAACCGCACCCGTCCCTCGCCGTGGGTCGAGACGATCACCACGCGGTCGAGCACCGCGGGGACCTGCACGACGGCGAAGTGGTGTCGCGGCTGCCCGCCGTTTCGGCGCTCTACCATCAGGGCGATGTTGAGGCTCTTGTTGTGGACGTGGGGAAACGGGTGCCCCGGGTCGATGGCGAGCGGTGTGAGCACGGGAGCGATGCTGGCGCGGAACAGGGTGTCCACGTGCCGCCGCTCGGCCTCGGTCAGGTCCTCGAGCAGCACGCGCTGCACGCCCCCTCCCGCGAGGCCGGGGAGGACCTCGCCGTTCAGGATGCGGTACTGCTCGGCCACGAGCTCGTGGGCGCGACGGTCGATCGCCGCGAGCTGCTCCGCCGGGGCCATGCCGTCGGCCCCGTAGTCCTGCGGCTCCACTCCGGCGTACACCTGCTGCTGCAGGCCCGCCACGCGGATCTCGAAGAACTCGTCCAGGTTGGAGCTGAAGATCGCCAGGAACTTGAGTCGCTCGAGCCACGGGTTCGAGGCGTCGGCCGCCTCTTCGAGCACGCGTGCGTTGAACTCGAGCCACGACAGCTCGCGGTTGAGGTAATGATCGGGCGGGAACTGGGGCGGCACGCGATCGGGCACGGTCAGGTCCGGCGCTTGGGCCGGGACCACACCAGGTCCAGGTCGCTCTTGAACGCCCGCTCGAACAGGCCGGCCTTGCGTTTGGCGTCTTCCAGCTCGATCGACGGATCGCGGGCGGCGGCGGTGTGGACCCGCACCCAGCCGTCTCCCATGCGGCAGCGGAGTCGCTCGACCACCTGGCCGTGCGTCCGATCGAGGCCGTCGGCCACGCGCAGGATCCCGGCGAGGCGCCGGACCAGGCGGCGCTCGCCGCGGTCGAGGCGGGCGAAGTTAGGATGCGACTTCTTGGGGAACGCGCGGCGGTGATAACGCGCCACGTTGGCGATCAGCTCGATTTCGCGGGCCGAGAAGCCGCGCAGGTCGCCGTGCATGATGAGGTGATACGCGTGCTTGTGATGCCGCTCGTGGTTGATCAGGTAGCCGATGTCGTGCAGCAGCGCGGCGGCCCGGAGGATGTCCGCGCCCGTGGGCGGGAGCGCGTAGGCGTCCCGCAGAGCGTCGAACAGGTCGACCGCCAGGCGGGCCACCTGCTCGCAGTGCCGCTCGTTCGAGCGGCACTTACGGGCGAAGCGGCGCGCCAGCTCCAGGCGGTCGGGCGGCTGAGCCCGGCTAGCGGGCGCGACCCCCGACAAGTCGTCGATCATCGACAACAGCACCCCGTCGCGGACGCCGCGGTCGTTCACGAGCACCCGCTGGGTGCCGAGCCACCGCGTGAGGCGCGCGATCACGGCCACGCCGGCCACGATGATGTCGGCGCGTTGCGGATTCAGCCCCTGGATCTGCCGGCGCGCGTCGAGCGGGGTCTCGGTCAAGCGTGCCAGCAGGCGCGTGATCTCGGCGCGGCTCAACTGATAGTCGCGCGCGGTCGTGACCTTGCCGTCCCGCTCGGCCTGGGCCATCTCGGCCAGGTTCGTGAACGTGCCGCCGCTCCCGATCATCACTTCGGCCGCGAACGGCGGCTTTCCGATCGCGTCCTCGATGGTCTGATCGATGGTGCGCCGGAGCGCCTTCCAGTGTTTCTGCCTGAGCGGGTCGGACTTGCAGTACCGTTCGGCGAGGCGGACGGCCCCGAGCGGGAGCGACACGACCTGCTCGACGAGGCCGCCCGCGGCCAGGATCACCTCGGTACTGCCGCCGCCGATATCCACGATCGCCGTCAGCTGGTCGTCCAGATCGTAGTGCCGGGTGACGCTGCGGAACGCCAGCCGCGCCTCCTCTTCCGCGGGCACGACCTCGAGGCGGACGCGATGGCGGCGCCAGGCTTCGCTCACGAAGTCGCGTCCGTTCGCGGCCTCCCGCACCGCGGCGGTGGCGATGGCGCGCAGCTCGGCCACCCCATAGCCGTCGGCGATGGCCTTCATCCGGCCGAGCGCCTGCAGCGACTGCTGCATCGGAGCGTCGCCGAGGCGGCCCTCGCGGTACAGCCCGCGCCCGAGCCGGGTCATTTCCCGGTCCTCGTCCAGCACGCGGTAGGTCCCGTCGGGCTGCACTTCGGCCACGACGAGGCGCATGGAGTTGGTGCCGATGTCGATGGCGGCGAGGCGCGGGAGTGTAGACGGTTGACCCGCACGCTTCGTCGGGGCTGTCGGTGCCGCCGGATGCGCGCCTGTCGTCGCTGTTGCGGTCACAATGCAGTCGAGGGGTGAAAAGTGGGTGCTGTGAGGACGCGGCTAATCTATCCCGGGACGCTGCTCATGGAAGCCTGGCGATTGTCACAATCGTGCATCGAAGCCCGTGACGACCATGGGACGGATGAGTAACGCCTGATCAGGCCGCTACTTCCGCCTCTGGAAAGAACATCCGGATGGTCGTGCCCTTGCCCAGGCTGCTGTGGGCCTCCACCTGCCCACCGTGCGCCTCCACCAGGTGCTTCACGATGGCGAGGCCGAGTCCGGTGCCGCCCTCTTCGCGCGAGCGGCCGGGATCGGCGCGGTAGAAGCGCTCGAAGATGCGCGGCAGGTGCTCGGGGGCGATTCCCGAGCCCGTGTCGACCACGGAAACGACCACGCCCCCCGGCGCGGGTTCGAGCGAAACGGTGATGCGGCCGCCGGCTGGCGTGTGTCGCAGGGCGTTGTCGAGCAGGTTGGTCAGCACCTGTCGCAGGGCCTCCGGATCGGCCGTGACGTGGTGGACGTCACCCGCCGCCGCGGTGAACTGGATGCGCCGCTCGCGCGCCCGGTCGGCGAAGGCGGTCCATGCTTCGCCCGCGAGCCCTCGCACGTCCACGCGCTCCGGATCGGGCTGCCAGCGCCCCGACTCGATGCGCGACAGGTCCAGCAGATCGTCTACGAGGCGATGCATGCGGCGCGCATTGCTCAGGATCGGTCGCGCGAAGCGCTCGGTCTGGGTCCCCGGGCTCGCCTCGGTCGCAAGCGTTTCCGCATAGCCCGCAATGGAGGTGAGGGGCGTCTTGAGCTCGTGGGACACGTTGGCAACGAAGTCGCGGCGCACGGCCTCCAAGCGTCGCAGGTCGGTCACGTCGCGGATCACGAGCAGCCCGCCCCCGTTCGGCAGGGCGCGACCGGTGACGAGCAGCATGCGTCCGCTGCGCTCGAGCTCCCTGGGCTCCGCCTCGTGCCCGCCGAGGACGGTCGCCACCAGATCCCGCGCCGCCTTCTCGTGGAACAGCTCCGCCAGCGCCGGAAAAGGATCCTCCGGGCCGTACCCGAGGAGGCGCCGTGCCGCTTGGTTGAGCGTGACGATCGCGCCACGGGCATCCGCCGCCACCACGCCGTCCGCCATAGTCTCGATCAGCGTCGCGGTCTCCTCCCGCTCGCGCACGAGGTCGGTGAACCGCTGGTCCAGCTGCTCGTGCATCGCGCGCAGCGCGACGATGTGCTGGGCGACTTCGGGGACCCGCGAGTCCGGGAAGCCTGGCGGCCGCCCGTCGGCGATGGCTCGGGCGGCGCCGCCGAGCTGGACGAGCGGCTTGGCGACCTCCCGCGATAGCAGCCAGGCCAGGGCACCGGTGGCGAAGAGTGCGGCCAGCCCGGCGAGCGCCACGGCCCGCTGTACCGCGCCCACCTGCGCGTCCACGGCAGAGAGCGTGGTAGAGACCCGGACGACGGCGGGCCCTGCAGGACCGCCGCGTACCGCGACGTAAATCCGCCGCTCGTTGGTGGACGCGCTGAGACGCTCGGCGCGGCCCACGCCATCGGACAACGCCTGCTGAACCTCGGGCCGCCGCAGGTGGTTCTCGAGCCCTTCCAGCGAGGCGCCCTCGAACTCGGTGTCTCCTCGGACAGTGCCCTTCGCGTCGATGAGCGTGACGCGTTGACCGACGCGGGCGCCGAGCTCGCGAGCGAACGCGGGCCAGCGCAGCGAGTCGGCCGGCAGGTAGGCCGCCACTAGGCGGGCTTCGCGCTCGAGGCCCCGGGCGGTCTCGTCTTCCAAGTAGCGCCGCAGCAGCCGGTCCGCCGCGATGGTGAGGCCGCCGACGGCGGCGGCCACGAGCAGGCTCGTCGTGACGAACAGCCGTGTGGCGAGCCTCACGAGCGCTTACGGCCGCGCAGCTCAGCGGCAGGCCGGCGGAACCGGTAGCCGGTGCCCCGGACGGTTTCGATGCAATCGCCGGCCTTGCCGAGCTTCTGGCGCAGCCGCTGGACGTGCATGTCCACCGTGCGCGTCTGGATGTCGGGGTGCGCCTGCCAGACCGATTCGAGCAGCTGAGCGCGGCTCTGTACGCGTCCTTCGCGCTCGATCAGGGTGCGGAGCAGCTTGAACTCGGTGGCGGTGAGCTCGATCTCCGCCGCCTCGACCGTCACCCGGTGGGCGCTCCGGTCCAGCGCGATCGGCCCGGCCGTGACCAGACCGCCGGTGGCGACCGCCGGCGCCGCCAGCCGGCGCAGCACCGCCCCGACCCGCAGGACGAGCTCCTGCGGTGAGAATGGCTTCGGGAGATAGTCATCGGCGCCGAGCGAGAGGCCTTTGATGCGGTCCGGCTCGTCCTTGCGCGCTGTGAGCACGATGATGCCCAGATCCTTCGTTTCCTCGCGGCGGCGCAGCTCCGCGAGCACGTCGTAGCCCGAGACACCGGGCAGCATCAGGTCGAGCACGACCAGGTCGGGCCGTTCCTCTCGCGCGGTCCGCAGGGCGTCGCGCCCGTTGGCCGCGGTGATCACCCGGTAGCCCGCCTTGGCGAGGTGGTAGGCGACGAGCGCCGTGATGTCGGGCTCGTCGTCGACCACGAGGATGCGGTGGCTCTCCGACTCGGTCATAGGGGTCGTGCAAGGTAGCGCAACGCGCTCGGCCTCCGCAATTTTCAGCGCACTATGTATCTGCTCTTGGCGGCGCTCGCCGTCCAGCAACCCGTCTCTCCTCCCTCGTCCCCCGCGTCCGATACCGCTCACGTCGTGATCGTCGCCACGACGGACGTGCACGGCCGCGTGCTCGGCTGGGACTACGTGCGGGATGCCGCGGCGCCGGGGGGGTTGTCCCGCGCCGCGACGGTCGTCGAGACGCTGCGAGCGCAGTACCCGGACCAAGTGGTGCTGGTGGACGCAGGGGACCTGATCGAAGGGAACCTGTTCGCCGGGTACTTCGCGGATCGCGATTCACAGCGCCCGCATCCGGTGGTGGATGCGCTCAACGCGATGCAGTACGACGTCGCCACGCCCGGGAATCACGAGTTCGACTTCGGACCGACCGTACTGGCGCGGGCAGTGGGGGACGCTACCTACCACTACGTGTCCGCCAACATCTTCCAAGGCACGAGCGATACGCTCGTTTATCCGTCTCATGTGATCGTCACGCGCGCGGGCGTGAAAATCGGGATCACCGGCCTCACGACGCCCGGCGTGATGGTGTGGAGCCGCGGACAGGTGGGCAGGATTCGGGTGCGACGAGCCGTCGTCCTATGACACGACGGGGGTGGGCCTCGAAAACGCCGCGCTCGGGCTCGCGAGCATCCCCCTCCCCGCTCCCCGACCGGCCCTCGTGATCGTGGGACACAGCCACAAGGAGATGCGCGACTACGTCGTGAACGGCGTGCACTTCGTCCAGCCCAGGAACTTCGCCCTCAGTCTGGCGGTGGTGCACGTCTCGCTGGTGAAGGAGCCGAGTGGGTACCGGGTGGTGTCGATCCGTCCGGAGCTGATCCCGCTGGCCACGGTCGCCGAGCAGCCGCGTTTCGTGCGGCGCTTCGCCGCGGCGCACGAGCGAGTTCGCGTCTGGGCGGCGACGCCGCTCGGCACCGCGGGACCGGGTTTCTCCGCGCGCTACGGGCGCGCGGAGGACACGCCGCTCCTCGACTTCATCAACGATGTGCAGCGCCGCCGTGCCGGCGCCGATCTCTCGGCCGCGGCGGACTTCGACCTGGGGGCGGGCCTGCCGGAAGGGGAGGTGCGGGAGCGCGACGTGGCGGGGATCTATCCCTACGAGAACACCTTGCGGGCCATCCGCATCTCCGGGAACCAGCTGAAGGCCTATCTGGAGCAGACGGCCCGCTACTTCCGCACCTATCAGCCGGGCGCCCCGCCGATCAACGACAGCGTGCCGGGCTTCAACTTCGACGTCGTGAGCGGCGTGACGTACACGATCGACCTCACCGCGGCCCCGGGGCAGCGCATCCGCGGGCTCGCGTTCCGCGGTCGTGGCGTCGCGCCGGCGGACAGCTTCACGCTGGCGCTGAACAGCTACCGTCAATCGGGTGGCGGCGGCTACACCATGCTCCAGGGCGCGCGCGTCGTGTACGACCGGGGCGAGTCGATCCGGGACCTGCTCGCCGATGAGATCCGGACGCGACGGCTCCTGACCGTGCAGGGCGCGTATTCGGCCAGCTGGTCGGTTGGGCCGGCCGAAGCTCACGCGGCCCTGCGCCAGGCGTTCACCCCGTCCGCGCCGACCGTACCGAGGCCCGACAGCACGCTGCTGCGCGTGCTGGCGATCAACGACTTCCACGGGGCGCTCGAGCCCCAGGTCTGGCCCTGGTCCGACGGGCGCCCGGTTGGGGGAGCGGCGGCGCTCAAGCCCTGGCTCGACAGTCTCGCGCGGGCATGCTACTGCAACAGCGTCCGGCTCGACGCCGGCGACGAAATGCAGGGGACACCGGTCTCCAACTTCAACTTCGGCCGGCCCGTGATCGCCGCGCTGAACGCCCTGGGGATCGACGCGGCGGCAATCGGCAACCACGAGTTCGACTGGACCGTGGATACGCTGCGCGCCCGGATGGCAGAGGCACACTATCACTTCCTTGCGGCGAACATCACCGACACGGCGGGCACGACGCGACCGGCCTGGGCGGAGCCGTTCAGCGTGATCCAGCGCGGCGGTGTGCGCGTTGCGGCGATCGGGCTCGCCCTCCCGGCGACGCCCCAGAGCACCTCGCCGCGGAACGTGCGGGGGCTCGCGTTCGGCGACGGCGCCCGGGCGGTCCGCCGCGTGTTGCCGCAGGCACGCGCCGCAGGCGACTACGTGATCGTCGTCGCGCACGTGGGCGCGTTCTGCGACGGTGACGGCGCGGCCGCGCCCCTCGGCCCTGCCGCCTGCCACGGTGAGATCGTCGACCTGGCCCGCGGCCTCGACTCGGGCTCGGTGGACCTGATCGTGAGCGGCCACACCCATTCGCTCGTCAACACCGTCGTCAACGGCATTCCGATCGTACAGGCGCGCTCCTCCGGGGCCGGGATCGCGGTGGTGGACTTCGTGCGGGTGAGCGGGCCGGGGGGCGCACGGCGTGAGGTGCGGGCGCGCATCGAGACGCCGTTTGCGGACCGCGTGCGCCCGGACGCCGCCCTGGTGGACGCGCTGCGCTTGAGCCAGGCGTCCGTCTCGGTGATCACCGATCGACCGGTGGTCCGGTTCGGAGCGGAGCTGCGGCGGACGGGCGCCGAGTACGGGCTCGGGCGGCTCATCGCGGACGCACAGCGCAACGTCGCCAAGGCCGACGTGGCTCTCGTGAACAACGGCGGCATTCGCGCCGACGTCGCGGCGGGGCTTGCGACGTACGGCGACCTGTACCGGGTCGAGCCGTTTCAGAACCGGCTCATGCGCCTCGCCGTGTCCGGCAAAGTCCTGAAGCAGGCGCTCGAGCATGCGGTGGCGGGCGACGGTCCCGACGCGCACGTCGCAGGGATCGTGGTGTGGTACGACCCGGGGAAGGCCCCCGGCCGCCGCGTCCAGCGGCTGCGCCTCGCGAACGGCAAAGATGTGGACGACGACCGGACCTACACAGTGGCCGTGGGCGACTTCCTCGCGGCCGGCGGCAGCGGCTACGCCATGCTCCAAGGCGCGCCGTCGGGCGAGGTGGGGGTCACCGACCTGGACGCCCTGATCCAGTACCTCGCGGTGCTGCGCCAACCGATCTCCGCCCCGGACGACCGGCGCTTCTATCGTGAGGGAGGTAGCCGCTGATCCGCGTCTTCGTGAACGAGCGCCCGGTGAGCGTGGCGCCGGGGGCGAGCGTGCGCGACGCGGTCGAGCTGCTCGACCGCGAGCTCGCCGACCTCGTAGGGCGCGGCGTGGCCTACGTGACCGACGGCGTCGGCCGGCCGGTGGACGCGGGCGATCCGGTGGGCGAGGGAGGCGCCATCTTCCGTGTCGTCGTGAGCGCCCGCCAGGGCCCGCCCCGTCTCACCAAGGAGGCGCTGCGCCGCTGGCCCAAGGCGGAGCTGCATGTCCATCTGGACGGCTGCCTCCGCCCGGCGACGATGCTCGACCTCGCGCGGGCGCAAGGCATTCGGCTGCCGGCGGACACGCCCGACGGCCTCGCCCAGGCGCTGTACGTGAAGCACGCCAAGAGCCTCGAAGAGTACCTCACGAAGTACGAGATCACCCTCTCCGTCATGCAGACGGCGGCGGCCCTCGAGCGGGTGGCCTACGAGTTCGTGCTGGACGCGGCGGCGGACGGGCTCCGCTATGTGGAGGTGCGCTACTCGCCGCTGCTGCATCGCCCCGCGCTCACCCTGGCGCAGGCGATCGAGGCGCCGCTCGCCGGGATCAAGCGGGGCGAGGCGGAAACCGGCACCAAGGTCGGGGTGATCGTGTGCGGCATCCGCACGCGGGCGCCCGCGGAGTCGCTCGAGCTGGCGCGCGTCGCGGCGGGCTACCGAACGGCCGGCGTCGTGGCGTTCGACCTGGCGGGCGCCGAGCGCGGGTTCCCGGCCGGGGACCATGCGGCCGCGTTCGCATACGCGGCGCAGTACGGCATGGCGTGCACCTGCCACGCGGGAGAGGGGGACGGACCGCAGTCGATTCAGCAGGCGCTGCACCAGTGCGGCGCCCAGCGGATCGGCCACGGCACTCGGCTGGCGGAAGATGCAGCGCTGCTCGCGTACGTCATCGAGCGGAAGATCCCGCTCGAAATGTGCCTCACCTCGAATGTGCACACGCACACGGTGCCGTCGCTCGTCGAGCACCCGTTCAAGCGTTATCTCGACCAGGGCGTGATCGTGACGTTGAACACGGACGGGCCACTGGTGGACGGCATCTCGCTCACCGACGAGTATTTCGTCGCCCAGAGCGTCTTGGGCCTGACCAAGGCGGACCTCGCGCGCGTCGTGCTCAATGCGTGCGAGAGCGCGTTTCTCCCGGAGTTCGAGAAGGTGGCGCTGGTGTCCCGCGTGCAAAGCGAACTGGAGGCTCTCTAATGGCGCTGCGCCCTCCCCGTACAGTGGTGGCGTTCGCAGTGGCCTTCGTGTGTGCGCTTGCGGTGTTCACGCTGCCCCGCTTCGTGTGGAATACGGTCCAGGGCGCGGTGCGACCGCAACAGCCCACGGCTGCGGACAGCACGGCCGCGTCGCCGGCGCCCGCGCCACAGGCCGTACCGCGCTCGATTCCGCAGCGCCTCACCGGGATCTTCGGTATCGCGCTAATCCTGGGGATCGGGATCGCCCTGTCGCGCAACCGCCGGGCGATCAGCGGGCGCGTGGTGGCGTGGGGCGTCGGTTTGCAGCTCGGGTTCGCCGTCTTCGTGCTGCGCGTGCCCCTGGGTCACGAGCTGTTCAACCGCCTGGGCGCCGCCGTCAAGACGATTCTGGGCTTTTCATACGTCGGCTCGGAGTTCGTGTTCGGCGAGATCGGCAAGCAGCACTCGAGTCTGGGGGTGATCTTCGCCTTCCAGGTGCTCCCGGCGATCATCTTCGTCTCGGCGTTGTTCGCCATCCTTTATTACCTGGGCGTCATGCAGGTCGTCGTGAAGGCGTTCGCCGTCCTGATGAACAAGGTCATGGGGGCGAGCGGCGCGGAGAGCCTCAACGTCGCGGCCTCGATCTTCATGGGACAAACGGAGGCCCCGCTCACCGTCCGGCCGTTCCTGCCCGGGATGACGCGATCGGAGCTGATGACCGTGATGACCGCCGGCATGGCGCACGTCTCCGGCTCGATCATGGCGGCGTACATCGCGTTCGGGATCGAGGCGCGGCATCTCCTCACCGCGGTCATCATGACGGCGCCCGGCACCATCATGATGGCGAAGATTCTCGAGCCCGAGACCGAAACGCCGCAGACGCTGGGCGGCGTGCGGGTCGAGATTCCGCGCACCGACGTGAACGTCGTCGACGCCGCTGCCCGTGGCACCACCGACGGGTTGCACCTCATGCTCAACGTCATTGCGATGCTCGTCTCGTTCGTGGCCCTCGTCGCGCTGGTCAACGGCGCGTTCGGCTGGGTGCACGGCTACGTCACCTGGTTTCCGGAGAACATCCAAACCGTGCTCGGCTGGGCCTTCCGGCCGATCGCGTTCGCGATGGGGGTGCCGTGGCGCGACTCCGGCATCATCGGCGGCCTGCTGGGCACCCGGATGGTCCTGAACGAATTCCTCGCGTACGCTCAGCTCGGGCCCATGAAGGCGCAGCTCGACCCGGTGTCGTTCACGATCGCGACGTTCGCCTTGTGCGGCTTCGCGAACATCAGCTCGGTGGGCATCCAGATCGGCGGCATCGGCGCGCTCGTCCCGGAGCGCAAGCACGACCTCGCCCGGCTCGGGTTCCGTGCCATGATCGCCGGGACGCTCGCGAATTTCCTGTCCGCCACGCTCGCCGGCATCCTGTTGTGAGCGACGGGGAGCGGGGAGCGGGGAGCGGTACTCTCCTGGAGGCGACGGCTGCCGTCTCGCGTAGACTCGGGAAGCTCAAGCCGCGTGTTGCGATCGTGCTCGGCTCGGGCCTCGCGGGCGTGGCGGAGGCGGCGAGCGACGCCGTGCGCATTCCGTACAAGGAGATCCCCGGCTTTCCCGAGCCCGGCGCCCCGGGCCACAAGGGTGAGCTCGTCGGCGGGACGCTCGAAGGCGTGCCGGTCCTGGTGCAGAGCGGCCGCTTTCATTTGTATGAAGGGCACGCGCCAGAGGTCGCTGCGCTCCCCACGCGGGTGTTCGCGAGACTCGGCGCGACCACGCTCGTGGTCACCAACGCGGCGGGTGGCATCCGCCACACCTTTCGGCCGCCCACGCTCATGCTGATCTCGGACCACATCAACCTGATGTTCAAGAATCCGCTCGTGGGTCCGGTGGCGGACGGCGACGAGCGCTTCCCCGACATGAGCGATCCCTACGACCCGGCGCTTCGGCGGCTGGCCCGCGACGTGGCGCGGACGGAGCGGATTCCGCTGGAAGAGGGCGTGTACGCCGGATTGCTCGGGCCGTCGTTCGAGACGCCGGCCGAGATCCGGATGTTGCAGCGGATCGGAGCCGACGCCGTGGGGATGTCGACGGTGCCGGAGGTGATCGCCGCGCGGGCCCGCGGCGTGCGCTGTCTCGGGTTCTCGAGCATTACGAACGTGGCCGCCGGGCTGTCCCCCCAGAAGCTCTCCCATCTCGAGGTGCTTGAGGCCGGGAAGCAGGTGGCGGGCCAGCTCGAGCAGCTCATCAGGGGGGTGCTGCGGCGTCTGTAGGGCCTATGGAATCCGACGGCGCGTACACCGCCACTTCCGACCCTTCGGCAAACACCACGCTCGCCGGTTGGGCGCGGTTCAGAAACTCCCACTCGGTTCCGTAGAGGGATCCAAAGTCAAATCGATAGTCCACAGCGCGGACATCTCGGACCGCCCAGGCCGGATGCACGACGCGGAACAGGCCGAGCCTGCCGTCCGGCCGTGCGCGACAAGCGAACGAGCGCTCGATGAAGTAGTGCTCCGGCGAGTCCGGCGGCGGCGCCAGCGCGGCCCGCGAGCCAATGACGTTCACGTGCCAACCGAGCGGCGGCGGACCGACTGCGTACTCGGCGCGCACTTGGGCTGGGAGCTCCAGCACACGGCTGCGGATCGGCGTCGGCCAGAACGGCTCGCCGTAGCGCAACCGACCCACGGCGGCGATCAGCCGGCTCGGCACGAATTGCCGGACGAACCAGACCCCCGGCTCTCCTCCGGCGCGGACGTACGTGCGGAAGTTGACCTGGGCATGCGTCGTGAAGCCCGGGATGCGCCAGCCCTTGATGCGAACGTCGAGCATCTGCAACGCCACCAGGCTCACGTGCGTTCGGCCGTTCCAGCGATCGGCATCGACGCCCGGCGGGATCGAGCGTCGGATCAGGTCTTCCGGGGCCTCGAACGTGAGGACGATGATGTGCGCCCAGCGGGCGGCCAGGAAGGGACGGGGCGTCACTTGTGATCCTGGTTGGGATCGCTACTAATATGGCGTCCCGACACGGACGGATCGATGACGAGCCTTGCGACCTCCGAAGCCCGGATGCGAATCGCCAAGATCATTCACGCCTCACTCATGGCGGGCGTCACGCTGTTCCTCCTGGTGACGGCCTGGCTGCATCGCGTCACGCCGCTCGATGCCGTGCCGGTGAGCGGTCCGCTGCTGACGGATATGGGACTCGGGATCCTGGCCGCGGCGCTCCTCAGCCTACGGTTTCTGCCGGAGCCCGATCCTGCGCCCGCGCCGGGACAGGCTCCGGACCAATGGTGGATGACCAGCCAGTCCCGGCTCATCGTGCGCTGGGCGGTAGTGGACGGCGCGTGCATGGTGAATGCGGTGCTCTGGTACTTGAGCCGCGACCGCGTCTCGCTGGCGGCGGCGATCGCGGGTCTGGCCGTCCTCCTGTCACTGCGGCCGAGTCGGTACCTCGAGTAAACTAGAGCCCGTCTGTGGGCGGCCGCGGCGGCGCGGGGACGAAGTGGTTGAGGGGTCCGTGTCCCCGGCCCAAGCCAGGCGCGGCGGCAATCGCCCGGTGCACGAAGTCGAGCGCGTCCTCCACGGCGCGCTCGAGCGAGCGGCCGTGCGCCAGCCCAGCGGCGACGGCGGCTGAGAGCGTACAGCCGGTGCCGTGAGTCGAGGGCGTCTCGAGGCGCGGTCGAGTGAAGCGTCGGGCGGCCCCGTCCGCGACCAGGACGTCCACCACCTGCTCTCCGGCGAGATGACCGCCCTTCACGAGCGCCGCCCTCGCCCCGAGCCGCACGAGCGCGCGACCGGCGCGCTCCATATCGTCGGGTGTGCGGACCTCCCCGCCCACGAGCACCGCGGCTTCGTCGAGGTTGGGCGTGACGACGGTGGCGAGCGGGACGAGCCGACGCACGACGAGCCGCTCGGCATCGCGGTCGAGGAGGCGATCGCCGGACGTGGCGATCATCACGGGGTCGAGCACGTAGTTCGGGAGCCGCCTCCGCGCAATGCCGTCGGCCACCGTCTCGACGAGGGACGCGGACCCGAGCATGCCCGACTTCGTCGCGGCCGGCGGGAGGTCGTCGGCGACCGCGTCGAGCTGGCGAGTGACGAGGTCGATCGAAACCGGCTCCCACGCCCGCACGCCGACGGTGTTCTGGGCCGTCACGGCCGTAATCACGCTGGTGCCGAACACGCCGAACTGGTGGAACGTCTTCAAGTCGGCCTGGATGCCGGCGCCGCCACCCGAATCCGATCCCGCGATCGTGAGGGCGATCTTCACGTAGCGCCCGTCCCACGCTTCTTCGCATATTGAATGCTCGGCCGCGGCCGAGAACGCACGAGGAGACTCATCGCCAGTAATCTGCAATCGACGATACGTGATCTCCAACGCCGCAAGGCGCGCGGCCGGCGCGGGCTCGCCTTGATCGAGGGCGTACGGCTCGTGGAGGAGGCGCTCGCCGCCGGAGTTCCGTTCAAAGGGGCCCTCGTCGCCCCCGACCTCGCACGCACGGCGCGCGGCACGGCGCTCGTCGCCGAGCTGCAGGGGCACGCCGTGGGCGTGGAGGAGGTCGGCGCGCGCGTCTTCGCGCAGCTCGCCGACACCGAGACGCCGCAGGGGATCATCGCCGTGATCGAGCCGCCGCGCTGGACCGCGGGTGACTTCGCGCCGCCGCCGGGGGCGGTAGCGCTCGTGATCGACGGCGTCCAGGATCCCGGTAACGTGGGCACGCTGATCCGTACGGCCCACGCGCTCGGCGCCGCCGGCACGGTCGTGCTGCGGGGCACCGCCGATCCGACCAGCCCCAAGGCGCTGCGGGCGGCCATGGGGGCTACCTTCCGCCACCCGGTCGTAACGCTCGACGACGGCGGTTTCATCGCGTGGGCGAGGAAGCACGCCGTGACGCTCTGGGCTGCGGCGGCGGACGGCATTCCCCTGGCGCGCGCGTTGGGGGCGAGGGATGGAGGACGCGGGACACGGGGGGAAGGACCCATCGCCGTCATTGTCGGAAACGAGGGGGCGGGAATCCGCCCGCAGTTCAACGCCGTCGCCGCGCAGCGCGTGGCGATCCCGCTGGCCCAGGGCGCCGAGTCGCTCAACGTGGCCGTCGCGGCGGGTATCCTGCTCTACGAGGTGACGCGTGGGGGTTGATCCGATCCTGCTGGTCGGCGCCGGACTCCTGGGGCTGTGCGTCGGGAGCTTCCTCAATGTCTGTATCCTCCGGCTCGCCAAGGAGGACAAGAAGCAGCGCTCGCTGTTTCACCCGCCGTCGACCTGCCCCCGCTGTGGGCGCAGGATCGCGTGGCGGGACAACGTGCCGGTGGTCTCATGGCTGGTGCTGCGCGGCCGATGTCGTTCGTGCGGTCAGCCGATTTCCATGCAGTACCCCATCATCGAGGCGGTCGTAGCCGTCCTGTGGATCGCCGCCATGCTGGCCTACGGACCGACGGTCCGTTTCCTCGAGGCCGGTGTGCTGGGCACGATTCTCCTCGGTATCGCCCTCACCGATGCGCGCCACTACCTCATTCCCGACGAGTACAACTGGACCGGGCTCGTCATCGGGCTCGGCCTGTCGCTGACGGCGGGTGTGCCGGGCTTTATCGAAGGCGTGCTGGGCGCGGCCTCGGGCTTTGCTCTGCTGTACAGCGTCGGCCTGGTGGGGGGCTGGGTCTTCAAGGAAGAAGCGATGGGTGGCGGCGACATCAAGATGATGGCGATGGTGGGGGCGTTCGTCGGCTGGAAAGGCGTCCTGCTGACCGTATTCGCGGGCGCGTTGTTCGGCAGCCTCGTGTACGTCCCGCTGCTCATACTGGGGAAACGGAAGCGTCACGTCCCGTTCGGGGTATTTCTCGCCATGGGAGCCGCGGTGGCCTTCGTTTTCGGTCCCGCGATCTACGACTGGTACCGGCGATTCCTGGGAGCCGCCTGACCTGAATGGGCGATCCGTTCGAGGGGCTGTTCGACTCGGGAGACGTGCTCGAGCGCGTGGGCGTGAATCTCACGACGCAGGCGCGCCGTGGCGACCTGGAACCCGTGCGCTGTCGCGACGCCGAGATCGCCCGGGTGGTGGACATCCTGCTGCGTCAGAGCAAGAACAATCCCGCGCTGATCGGCAAAGCCGGGGTCGGGAAGACGGCGATCGTCGAAGGGCTGGCCCAGCGCGTCGCGGTGGGGGACGTGCCTCCAGCCTTGAAGGACGTTCGCGTGTTCGCGCTCGACCACGTCGCGCTCCTGGCCGGCACCTCGTTCCGTGGTCAGTACGAAGAGCGCATCCGTAAGCTCGTCCGCGAGCTGTCCGCCGACCCGGACCTGATCCTGTTCGTCGATGAGCTGCACAACCTCATCGGTCAGGGCACCGCGCTCGGCGCCGCCATGGACGCGGCCAACATGCTGAAGCCCGCCCTCGTGCGTGGCGACATCCGGATCATCGGCGCCACGACGGGGGGCGAGTACGACAAGTGGATCCGCGGCGATCCGGCACTCGAGCGCCGCTTCCAGCCCGTTCTGGTGGAGGAGCTCGATGCCATTCAAACGTGGGAAGTCCTCGTCGCCCGGCGGCCCCGGCTCGAGCGGCACCACGCCGTCGCGATCACGGACGATGCGCTCAAGGCCGCGATCGTTCTCACCGACCGGTTCGTCCCCGAGCGCGCCCGCCCCGACAAGGCCATCGACGTGCTGGACGAGGCCTGCGCCCACGCGCAGGCGACCGCCCGAGTGTCGCCGGAGCTCGACCGTCTGATCCGCGAGCGGCGCAAGGTGGACGCCATGATCCGGCGGGGCCTGACGCACGAGCAGCAGCTGCGACAGGAGCCGGCAGAGGACCTGGTGGCGGAAATCTTTCCGATGCTGGAGCGGATCGGGAACGAGATAGAGAAAATGCTGGGCGGTGAACGGCGGGCGAAGGCGGTGGAAGGCGGTGGAGGCGTCACCGCGGACCAACCTCCACCGTCCTCCACCGCCCTCCACCGCCCTCCACCGTCCTTGGCGGACAGGCGCGCCGAGCTCGACCAGCTGCTCCGTCGCGAGCTGGAGCACCAAGGCATCGTCGTGGGCGGGCAGGACGTCGCCCGCGTCGTAGGGGCTGCCGTGGGCAAGGGGATCGAGTGGCAGGCGTGATTCGACCGTGCCTCTCTGTGCTGGCGGCGGTCGGAGCGATGGGGAGCACCGGATGCCAGCAGCGGGCGCGGGAGGTCGAAAACGAGGCCGCGTTGAAGCAGGCCGTGCAGCAGATGATCCCCGCCGTCGAACAGGCGATCCGGCTGCGGTTTCGCCAGCGTCCCGTCGTGCTGCGTCGCAGTCGGGCCCAGGTTCGGGACTACGTCATCCACAAGTTCGACGACGACCTCCCGCCCGCCGAGCTCGGGGGGGCGCAGGCCGCGTACCGGTTGTTCGGCCTGATCCCCGATTCGCTCGACCTGCGCCGTACCATGGTCGATCTCCTGACCGAGCAGGTGGCCGGGTACTTCGACCCTGACTCCAACGCCCTCTATATCCCCACCGACATCGACCCCAGCCAGGCACGGCTCGTGATCTCGCACGAGCTGGTGCACGCGCTGCAGCACCAGTACCTGAATCTCGACTCGCTGGTGGAGCTCAAGCGCCAGAACGATCGCCGCAGCGCGGCCCAGGCGATCCTCGAGGGGCAGGCGACGCTCGCCCAGATCCTGGTGCTCATGCCGGAGCAGAAGATCGAAAGCCTGCCCAACTTCTGGGACCTGCGGTCGGCGCTCGGCGGGCAACAGGACCAGATGAAGGTGTTCGGGAGCGCTCCGCTGTGGCTGCGCGAGAGCCTGATCTTCCCGTACCTGGGCGGCGCCGAGTTCGTGCGCTGGTTCGACCGCGAGTATCCGGGGAAGCAGCCCTACGGCGTCCTCATGCCGATCTCCACCGAGCAGATCCTGCATCCCGCGCGGTATGTCGCAGGGGACCGCCCCGATGCGCTGGCGTTCGAGTCGCCCGAGCGCGACACCGTCCGTTACGAGGACGGGCTGGGCGAATTCGAGATTCGGCTGCTGCTCGAGCAGCATCTCGGCGATGACGATACAGCCGCCTTGCTCGCGTCGGGCTGGGACGGCGACCGGTACCAGGTGCTCGGACGTGGGAGTGCCGCGGGAACGGAAGCGCTCGTGTGGTACACGCTGTGGGACGACAAGGCGGCGGCCATGCGCTTCAGGAAAGGGCTGGAGCGCGCCTGGGCCAAGCGGCGGCCGGGCGGTCGAGGCGTCAGACGCTGGGAGATCAGGCAGCTCCTCGTGGCCGGCGTGCCCGCGGTGCGTCTGGTCGATGCACCGCGAGGTTGGGCGGGATGGAAACGGGTGCCGACGATTCGGGTCATCCGCGCCGCGCGTTGATCCCCCCACTTGGATTCCGGCAACTCGCTAAGTAGCTTCGTAGGCTTATGTTTACGGCCCTCTCCGAGCGACTGACCGCCGCCCTGAAGCGCCTCACCGGTCGGGGCGTGCTGTCGGAGCAGGACGTGACCGAGGCGCTGCGCGAGATCCGCCGGCACCTGCTCGAGGCCGACGTCAGTTTCGAGGTTACGCAAGGCTTCGTAGAGCGCGTGCGCGAGCGTGCGATCGGGGCCATCGCCGTGAAGACGGTGAGTCCCGGCCAGCAGGTCGTGAAGCTCGTGCACGACGAGATCGCGCGCATGCTGGGCGCGTCGGACGAGGACTTGGCGCGCAAAGTAGGGGCGCGGCATGCTGCGCCACTGCAGTTCGCGCCGGTCGGACCGACGGTGATCCTGCTGGTGGGGCTGCAGGGCTCGGGAAAGACGACCACCGCGGCGAAGCTGGCGCGGCGGTTGAAGCTCGAGCAGAAGGCGCCGGGACTGGTGGCGGCGGACCTCTCGCGCCCCGCGGCCCGCGAGCAGCTGGAGCAGCTCGGCGCGCAGGTCGGGGTGCCCGTCTTTCCGGGGGAGCGGGGAGCAGGGAGCGGTACCGTCCTCGGGTTGGTCCAGCAGGCGGTTCGGGAGGCCGAGAAGGCGCGCTGCCGCACGGTCATCGTCGACACGGCCGGCCGGCTGCAGATCGACGCCGAGCTGATGGACGAGCTCAAGGCCCTGCGAGCGGCGACGCAGCCGCGCGAGGTGCTGCTCGTGGCGGATGGGATGACCGGGCAGGACGCCGTGCGTATCGCCCGCGGCTTTCAGGACGGAGTCGGGTTGACCGGCGCGATCCTGACCAAGCTGGACGGCGATGCCCGGGGCGGGGCGGCGCTCTCGATTCACGGCGTGACCGGCGTGCCGATCAAATTCATCGGCACGGGGGAAAATGTAGGGGCGCAGCATGCCGCGCCCCTGCTCGAGCCCTTCGACCCGGTCCGCATTGCGGGCCGGATCCTGGGCCAGGGTGATGTGGTGGCGCTGGTCGAGCAGGCGGCCGCCGGCATCGATGCCGAGGCGGCGCAGCGACTCGAGCGAAAGGCGCGCTCGAAGCAGGGGATGGATCTCGCGGATTTTCTGGTCGCGCTGAAGCAGATGCAGGCGATGGGACCGATCAAACAGGTGCTTGGCCTCCTGCCGGGCGTGAACGCGCAGGCGCTCAGGGCGGTCAACGCGGACGACAAGCGCCTGAAGCACGTCGAGGCGATCGTGCTGTCTATGACGCCCGGCGAGCGGGGCGATCCGTCGATCCTCACGGGATCGCGACGCCTGCGGATCGCAAAGGGGGCGGGGCGTACCGTACAGGAAGTCAACCGGCTGCTGGAGCAGTTCCAGCAGATGCGGAAGCTTTTGAAAAGGACGTAGGCACGCTATGGCAACTCGCATTCGGCTGCGGCGCGTGGGGCGGAAGGGGCAGAGCTACTTTCGGATCGTCGTCGCGGATTCGCGCTCTCCCCGCGACGGGCGGTTCGTCGTGACCCTGGGCCACTACAACCCGCGCACCAATCCGGCCGACATCAAGGTCGACACGGAGCAGGCGCGCGCTTGGCTCGACAAGGGAGCCCTCCCGACCGACACGGTCCGCTCGCTGCTGAAGAAGGCGGGAGTGCTGGGCAAACGACCCGCCTAGTGCCGTTCCAACGTACGCCACGGCGACGCGCTGGGGTGCGGTACGGGTAAGCAGGTTGGAACGGCACTGGTCGGGCGCGTGCGCAAGCCGCACGGGCAGCGGGGGGAGGTGGCCGTGTTTCCCCTCGTGGAAAATCCCGGTGCCGTGTTCACGCCGAAAGCCCGGCTGCTGGTCGTAAACGAGGAGCGGCAGGTCGTCGCGGGGCCGCTGGTCGTGGCGCGACGTCGGGCCTACCACCGCGAATGGCTGCTCTCGTTCGTCGGGGTGAAGTCGCGCGCCGTCGTGGAGCCGTGGCGGGACCACTTCGTCGCCGTGGAAGAGACCGATGCTGACGATTAACGTCGTGACGCTCTTCCCGGAGGTGTTCGACGCGTCGCTCCGGGTCAGTATTGTGGGACGCGCCGCAACGCAGGGGCTGGTGCGCTACCGGGTCGTGCAGCTGCGCGAGTACACGCACGACCGGCACAAGACCGTGGACGACTACCCGTATGGCGGCGGCGCCGGGATGGTGCTCAAACCGGAGCCGTTCTTCGAGGCGGTGGAGGATCTGCGGGCCGGACCGCCCATCGTGCTGTTGTCGGCGCGCGGCCGGCCCTTCGGCCACCGTGACGCGGTGCGGTTCGCGGTGGGCCAGCAGCTGACGTTGTTGTGCGGGCACTACAAGGACGTGGACCAGCGAGTGGTGGACGGGCTGGGAGCGGAGGAGCTGTCGGTCGGCGACTTCGTGCTCTCGGGCGGTGAGCCGGCGGCGCTGTGCGTACTGGATGCGGTGGTACGGCTGCTCCCGGGCGCGCTCGGGGACCACGAGTCCGCAGCCACGGACTCGCACTACGACGAATTGCTCTCGCCGCCGAGCTATACCCGGCCGCCGAGCTATCGCGGAATGGATGTACCGGCGGTATTGTTGAGCGGCGACCACGAGCAAATCGCGCGGTGGCGCCAGGCCGAGGCCGAGCGGGTGACGCGCGAGCGACGACCCGATATATGGGCGAAACACCTAGACGCGTAGACGCACAGACGCGCAGACGCCTAGAGAGATCGAGAGAGTAGACCATGAACCGACTGAGGGCGATCGAGCGCGAGGGGCTCAAGACCAACATCCCGGCGTTCGATCCTGGGGATACCGTCCGCGTGATGGTGCGCGTACGCGAGGGCGACAAAGAGCGCCTCCAGGCGTTCGAGGGTGTCTGCATCGCCCGTCGCGGCGCCGGGATCAACGCCACGTTCACCGTTCGCAAGATCTCGGCCGGCGTGGGCGTGGAGCGCATCTTCCCCCTGCACGCGCCCTCGATCGCGGAGATCGAGCTGGTGCGCAAGGGTCGCGTGCGCCGCGCCAAGCTCTACTTCCTGCGTCGGCTGGCCGGCAAAGCGGCGCGGATCCGGGAGAAGCGGGGCATCACGGTCCCCGAGACGGCGGAGAAGCAAGAGGCGTGAGAGGCCCCCGCCCCACGCTCGAGCGCGAGATCGCGTTCTGGCGAGCGGGGGGCGGAGTCGTCGCCGGTGTCGACGAAGCGGGCCGCGGTCCCCTGGCTGGTCCGGTGGTGGCCGC
>WNGH01002991.1_pt1 | contig 25224 bp, 30 predicted proteins | sample 5400631 | NCBI WGS metagenome assembly WNGH01 (sample SAMN13153373, study PRJNA577476) | soil metagenome | isolation source: 115 cm soil or saprolite under Garry oak tree replicate 1 | place: USA:California | collected 2016-06-15
CAGATGCTGAGCGCCACCTCCAGGAGGGCGCTGTTCTTGCCCGGAGGATCGGCCGACCCTACCTGGAGGTCGCCTGCCTGGCGCAGCTGGGTTTCGCGTCAAGGATCCGCTCGTTCGCCACGACCCGGCGTCGCTGCCACGAGGCGATCGCCCTTGCCGATCGGCACGGCTGGGGCGCAGAGCCGGTTATTGCGCCCGCGCTGGTCACGCTGGCCGCCAACCTGGTCTGGACGGGCGAGCTTGACGAGGGCGAGCGATGGCTGCAGCGCACCGAACGGGCCCTGCAAACAGACACCGGGCCGGACATCAGGTTGCTGCTGCACCAGACAGCCGGGATGCTGCACGCCGGCCGCGGCCGCCGCCGCGAGGCGCTGCAGGAGTTCAGCGCGGCCGAACACCTGCAATCGCAGCTAGACGGGTCGCACGCGCTGGCGGGCCAGGTGCCGGTCTTGTGCGCCACCACCCAAGCCCGCCTCGGGCGGCCCGGCGAGGCCCGCGCCGCCCTCGCGGCGCTCGATGACGAGCGAGCGAACTCGGGCGAAATACGTAATGCCCGCGCGGCGATCTGCCTCACCGAGGGCGATCCGGCCGGAGCCCTCGGCGCGCTGGCCGATGTCCTCGATGGCACGGCACCGGTCATCGGGTACGTCACGGTCGTTGAAGCCCAGCTGCTGGCCGGGCTCGCGCACCGTGCGCTCGGTGACCAGCGCGCGGCGAATCAGGCGGCCGAACGGGCGCTGGCCCTGGCCGAATCTGACCGGCTGGTCCTGCCGTTCGCGGTGACCGGCTCAGCCGGGCTGCTGGAGGCGCTGCCCCGGCACCAGACCGCGCACGCCGCGCTGCGCGCCGACATCCTCGACGTCCTGCACGGCTCATCCCCGGCGGCCAAAGAGCAGTCCTGGTTGCCGCCGGCGGAGGAGCTCAGCCCGGGCGAGCTGCGGGTGCTGCGGTATCTGCCGACGAACCTGTCCCGGCCCGAGATCGCCAGCGAGCTGTCCGTCTCGCTGAACACCGTCGGCTCGCACCTGCGCAGCATCTACGCCAAGCTCCAGGTCCGTGACCGGTCCTCGGCCGTGCAGCGCGCCCGGGAACTGCGGCTGCTGGCGGCCGGCCGCAAGCGCTAGCCCCGGCGGTCACCGGATCCCGGTGATCCGGGTCACCCTCGCGCGGGCGTGGCCGGGCGTACTCAGCAACGCCGTCGATCCGGGCTGGGTCCCCACCAGGTTGGGCGGCCCCGCGGCAACCGCGACTTGGAGCTGGGACACCTCACCCAGACATGGCTGCGGTCAGCAGCGACGCCGCAGCCACGGTGAGCGGCGGCTACTGGTACCACCGGCAGCAGCAGACGCCCGCGCCACAAGCCCGTGACCCGGCTTTCCAGGACCAACTGATGGCCCGGCTGGCCGCGCTCACCGGCGTCACGCTTTTCTAGCGCCGCGGTTGCGTCCAGCCAGATCCGAGGAGAGCCCCTCAGCCCCGGACCCAGGCCAACGGCGCCGCGATGCATAACACCTGGCTCTGGGCCGCCAGTGCCGTGACCGAGACATGGCCGATGTTCGCGCAGAACGGCGGATATCGCTTGTCAAGCGGTGCGCGGGCGCAAATTACAGCGTGTGACGAGGGGCTGTGGCTCCTCTCTGCCGGTTCGGCGCGAGTTACCGGGGCCTGGCCTCACGTTCAGATCGGCAGCTATGACCGCGTGTCCGGACTCGCCGACCTCAGGACCGGCGACGGCGACGGGTTCCGCGCCGGGGCCGAATTCCAGCGCCGGAGTAGTCAGAAGGTCCGTCGGGTGGCGCCACTGGGCTCCTTGGTCGCGACCGCGTAGGCATCCTCGGGCAAGAACTCGTAGACGTACCACAGCGGCGGACCGGCGCTGGGGGCGCTGTAGTCGTGGGTGAAGCTGCCGTCGGCTACGGTCGGTGCCCAGCCGCCCTCGGTGAGCACCTCGGCCGGGCGCTGCAGCAGCGCGTCGTCGGTGACACGGACGGCCCACGGCGGGCATCCTCCAGCAGGGCTCGGGCAATGTTTGGCGAGACTTGGCCGGGTAGGGGGTAAGAGCGGACGAAGCGCCCGCGCAGAGGGAGTGACCGAGTATGTGGATGGGCATCGGTATCGTGGCGCTGCTGTTGGGCTTCTGCGCGTTCGCCGAGCGGGTCGACTGGCGGCCGCGACTACTGAGCCACAAGGCCGCGCTCCGCCGAGGGCACATGGGTAAAGGCGGCCGCTGAAGCGGACCGGCACGTTCGGCTGCGGCGAGGATGACTCTGCGACGAACTGGGCGACCGGTTCACCCAGCCGCTCAGCCACCCGCTGTATGGCCTTCTTCCGGCCCGGGCTCGCGGTGGAAATATCCATGCCAGGGCGGGTGGATTCCTCCACCGGTACGGCGCCCGTCCGGTTCAGCGTCGCCCTGGCGGCGGCGCCAGTGAGCATCCGGTCGAGGTGGTAGTAGCCGTTGGGCACGATCTGACCGCCTCTGCGCAGGACACGCCGTCTCCCAGCAGGAACACGCGAACCTTGGCGCCGTCTCATTTTGGCCAGCCTCGGCGCGTTGAACGCGCGCTCGCTGCCGTAGGCAGAGTCGTTGATGAGAACGCTCATGCTCACCCCGCCGTTGGGCCTTTGCCGGCCCGCTCCTCATCCAGGCCGCGCCGGATCCGCCTCGCGCCGCCGCGCAGCCCGGCGCAGCAGGCGTTGGTCTCTGCGCCCGGGGCCGGAGGTCCTCATCAAGGTAGCCCCGTCCTGGCCGGGCCGTGGGCGCGCAGAATGCCGGGATCCGTACAGCCGTTACCTAACCGGCACCGGGCCGGGGTGCTGGCCCGTTCCTGACCGTGGTCTTGTCCGCCCTGCTGGCCCTGCTGGCCCTGCTGGCCCTGCTGGTGGCGGTGGTTATCCCCCGCCGCGCTTGCCGGGTGAAGTGGCGGCTGCCCGGTGCCGGGGACGGCTGGGACCTGCTGGCCCCGCGCTGGCCCGGCGGCCGGGCGCGCCCGTGGCTGGGCTGGGTGGCGGTGTGTTCCAGCCGTTGCGGCCGGCGGCCAGCGCCGCGAGCAGGTGTGGCCAGTGCGCCCGGTCCTGGCTGCTCCACAAGCCCTGGTACCACGCCGACAGTGCTGACCACACGGCGCCGATCCGGCCCGCCCGCGCGTGACCGGTGTGCCGGCCGGGCCCGCGGGCTGCTGCGTGCTCGTGCGGTACCACAGGACAGGTGGGCCACAAGCCCGGGTTGCGCTGCTGGCAGTACGGGCACACCAGGCGGCCGACGGCATCGTGCCGCCACCCGGCGGCGAGCGCCCGGGCGCGGATGTTGGCCTCGCCGAGCGCTGCTGGGTCCTCATACCGCGAGATGCAGGCGGCCATCTCACACCAGGCGGTGGGCCTTCTGATCCGGTCACCCACAACAGCCCGCTCGGTGATGGCAACCGGCCCGGCCAGCGGGTCAGCGCGCACCCGCCCACCGGCCAGCCCCGGCTGAGAAATGCACGGGGCCTGCGCGCCGGCCAGCCAGCCCGCACGCGGACCGGGAACCCAGCGTTGCCGCTCCACCGCCCTGGCGTGCCGGGGGATCGCTTTCGCCGTCACGTCAGCCTCCCCGCATGATCCCCCGCGCGGCCACGCGGCACCCTGCAAGGATGAGCCCGGCCACGCCGAACTGGGCCCGGGATCCCGCAGCCGGCCGGGCCCTGCTGGTGCGGAACGCGGCTCACCGGTGATCTGTTACAGCGGGCCGGCCGCACCACAGGCCCGGGGGCACAACTTGCGGCAGACCGTGACTCACCAGGACCGCACCCGGCCATCGGCGCCCACACCGATCGTCCCGTTATGCGTCACCGCGACCGTAGGCAGCCCGCGCCCGATGTCCGCGCCTAACGGCGGCTACTTGCGCGCTGGCGCGGCCAGCGGCGAGCACACAGCGTGATCCGGTCTTACGACCGGTGCGTCGCCGGATCGCGGCTCGAAGTGCCTTATTACTGGAACGTGGTCGAGGTACAAGCGCGCGATAGGTGATATCTGGCCTGCCACTGACGACTGGGTGCTCTCTACGCGTGCCGTCGGCAGTCGTCGAACCGCCGGAGCGGATGGCGTTAGATCAAGAAGCCGTATTGCTCCCAGTCAGCGAGGTTGACGTTCACGGTGATGGAGAAACGGGCTAGGAGACGTCGGCTGATTTCGGAGCCATAGGCGCCGACCGCCGCAGAGTAACGGCGCGCTTGGCCCTGTGAGACGCGCACAAAGCTGCCGACTTCAATCGTTGCGGATGGCCAGTCGTTTGCCGCCTTCTGGTCGAACCGTCCGCCGCGGTGGCTGAGCACGTCTCGAAGGATGCAGAGCTCGGCCAAGGCCCGATTCATGGCTTGCGGGATCGGACGGTCCTCGGGTGCGGCGAGGCCCACCGTGCCAAGCGGGTCTTCCCAGCGAACGGCGCCGTTACCCCTTGGCTTGGCGGGGCTTGAAGTTCTTCAGCATGACGGCGGCAGCGGCCTCGGCGATCTGCTCGAACGTTCTCGCGGGGAGCTGTGCAGCGAGTTCCGGCTTATCGGCCGCCGCCTGGTTCACAAACTCCCGGGCCTGAATACCAGCGACGAGGCTGGCGACAGCTGGGGAGTTCTGCTCGACGAGGGCGTCGAGCGCCGAGTGGAGTCCCCACACCGTCGCGGCGTTGATCCACGCGTAGTCCCCCTCGCGCTCTGCTCGGGCTAGTTCGGAGAGTTCCCAGAGCGCTTGGCGCTCGTCGACGGTGCCGGTGGTCTGCACTTCGGCCAGTGCAGTGCGCTGAAGGGCGAAGATGGCTGCCCGGCGAGCTCGGCCGATCTCGGCCAAGGCGTCGTTGAAGTCCGGGATAGGGGTGCTCGTGAGTCGGTCTATACGGGGATCGCGCGCTGCGTCGGCCAGTTCCTTGCGTGTGAGTTCGCTGGCACGCCCATAGCCCACCGAATCTGCTTCGTTCGCCACTGTGCCCTCTCGCTGGGTTTGGAAATGCTTCCCCAACCCTATGTAGCGGCTCGCCCAGAACCGGGCACCCGTTGCTGCGCCATAGGCGACCGTCGCCTTGGGCACCGCGTGCCCAGGTGCTGACAGGATGGGAGTGACACCGCTACGGATACTGGCGCGAGGTGCTGGGTATGCGGCGGCTGCGGCCAAGCGGCGGAAGCGGAGATGGTCGCGCTGTTCTTGCGCACCGAGTTGCCTTGCGGCCCGCTCCCGGGACGGCCTCCGGGCGCTGCTAGAACGGGCCCGCCTATCCGAGCGCGTCGTCACCGACCCCGACCTCGACGACGACGCCGAGAACCAGGCGCGGCTGCGGCTGCTACCCGCCATCGCGGCTACGGCACCCGCACCGAGCTGTTCGACGGCTTCCCGTACGACGTCCGCTGGCAGTGGATGGCGATCGCCGCGGCCGAGCTCGCCAGGGTCCGGTATATCGACTACGACTACTGGGTCGAGCTGTCGGGCGGCAGCCGCCTGGCGGTCGACGCCGCTCCGCGCATCCGCGCCGGTGTGGCCCCGTTCGGGGTGCCCAGCGACGGGCACTGGGCATGGCGCAGGCGGTCGCCGACGGGGCCCGGTTCCCGCCGCTGATCCTGGTACCACCGGCCCGGCGGCGGCCTGGTGGTGCTGGAGGGCCGCGCCCGCCTGACCGCCTTCATGCTCGCCGGCGACCGGCTGCCGCCGGAACTGGAGGTGCTGGTCGGGTCCTCACCAGCGATGACCCGCTGGGGGCTTTGGTAACCGGTCGGTCATCGGCCAAGGCTCCCAGAGCTAGCAACGCCGCTATCTTGGCTGGTGTGCCGGGAAGCTGGCAGGACCTGGAGCTGGGCGCACCCGAGATCGCGCGGCTGGGCATGGACCGGATCAAGGCTGCGCACGTCGCGTTGCTGGGCACCGTGCGCCGTGATGGCTCCCCTCGCATCAGCCCGATCGAGCCGTACTTCGCCAGGGGCGAGCTGCTCGTGGGTGCTATGGCGTGGTCGACGAAGGCGGCGGACCTGCTGCGAGACCCGCGGTTCGTGCTGCACAGCGCGGTGACCGGGCCGGACTCCGGCGGGGGGGAGCTCAAGCTGTACGGGCTGGCTCTTGAGGCCGGCCCGGAGCTGCGCGGTGCCGCGACCGCCGCGTGGTGGTCGGCCTGGGCCGCTGACAAGGCCATCGTGTTCGCGCTGCGCATCGGGCAGGCGGCGTTCATCAGCTGGGACCTCGAGCACGGCCTGATGACCGTCCGCCGGTGGTCCCCGCAGGCCGGATACCGCCAGGCCAGCCGTACCTACCCCTGAGCAGCGGCCTGGCGCATCGCGCAGCCCAGAGACCTCGCTGTCAACGCCAGAGCCGGACGCCGGCGACCCAGGCAGGAGATGCAGATCACCCTGATCGGCGCGCCTCAACTGACGGCCGCCGAAACTCCGCCAGCCGCGCCGAACGGCGGGACTGCGCGCTCCGCTTATTGGAGGCTTGGTAGCGGAGCGTGATGGGTGATCGATACACCGGTGACGGCGGTGCGGCTGGCCTGGGGGTGTGCTCACATTTCGCGCCGCCCGGATCGGATGGCCCGGCCTGTCCGGCGGGCGGTTAGACCGCAGCTCGCGCCATGCTGGCGGTCAGGCCGGAGAACTCCTTGCTGGCATTTAGGGTTTGCGGGCGACTCCGGCGAATTCGTCCACCTCGGCGGGCAGCCGGTCGGTGGCGGTGAGGTCGGGGCGCCAGCGGGAGCACGACACCACTCCGGGGGGGACCAAGTCCAGGCCGTCGAAGAACCGGGTGATCTGAGCAGGGGTGCGCAAGGTCATCGATGGGGTGCCGACCTTGTTCCAGTGCGCCACCGCCTCTTCCATCGCCGCGCCGTGGACGGCGCTGGTGGAGTGGTTGATGGCCACGAAGCTGCCCTGGGCCAGCGCCTGTACCAGCCGCCGGACGATCAGGTACGGCTCGTCGGCATCGGGGAGATGGTGCAAGATCCCCAGCAGCATCAGGCCCACCGGCTGGCCGAAGTCCAGCGTCCGCGCCGCCTCGGCCAAGATCGCTTCCGGATCCCGCAAGTCGCCGTCGATGTAGTTACAGGCGCCCTCGCCGGTGCTGGTCAGCAGCGCGCGGGCGTGGGCCAGCACCAGCGGGTCGTTGTCGACGTAGACGACCCGTGACGCCGGTGCTACCCGCTGGGCCACCTCGTGGGTGTTGTCGGCGGTCGGCAGCCCGGTGCCGATATCCAGGAACTGGCGGATGCCCTCCGCCCCGGCTAGGTACCGGATCGCCCGGCCCAAAAACGCCCGGTCCGCCCGGGCTTGGGCCACGATGCTTGGCAGCATCGCGGCGACCTTATCGCCGGCTTCCCGGTCGGCGGCGTAGTTGTCCTTGCCGCCCAGCCAGTAGTTCCAGATCCGCGCCGAATGCGACACCGTCGTGTCGACCACCGCAGGCGGCGGGGCAACGGGACGCGCGTCGTCGGCCACAGGCCATCATCTCCCCTCCTGGCAGCAGGCTCGCCACACCAAACCTTCCCGCGAACACCAGGCCTGGCATGGTCCACGCTAGCCGACCCCCCCGGCCCGTCACCTCTCATCGGGCGCCCAGCCCAAGCCGGCGTGCACCTGGGCACCACCACGCCACCGCCTGGGTCACGCGGCCGCCGGCTATCAGGGCCGCGGCCAGCGAGGATCAGGTCCCGCTCGCAACCCGGCTAATGCCAGCCGCTCGGTGTTGGTGAACACCGGCATGACCGGGACGAGGGCAGCGCACGGGGCCGTGGTGGTCACCGGATACCTCCCATGCCGGGCTGAGACCCGAGAGGCTGGGCCAGCCGAGGCCCAGCAACGATGATTCACCTCACCGTTAGCCCAACTGCGTGATCACGCAACGTCACACGGAGCTATACAGCTGACGGGGCCGCCCTCCCCGGAGCGCACCGGATCGCCGAGTCGGTGCGGTTGATCGGCGGGTCGACCTCGACACGGACACCCGCGCAGATCATCCGGCTCTGCGTGCCGTCGCCCGTGGCCGGCTCGCCCGGCAAGCCCGCCGGCTGCGACCGCGGTGTGACCTCGCCCGCTTCGGCATCCGACGTATTCTGTCTCCGGGGAGAAGCTATGCGAGACCCATCGATTTGGCGCATGCGGCGCTCGCCGGCGGCGAGCGCCGCAGCGATGGTCTTGTTCGTCGTCGTGTCCGCTCTCTGGCTCGTTGGCGCCGGTACCGCACGCCCCGCGGTCATAAGCCACCCTGGGTGCCTGCCAGGGCGAGCGTGTCCGCAGCCTCCGTCTTATGCCAGCCTGCATGTCTGGCTCCTGCTCGGGATCGCTGGTGCGGTGCTCACGCTTGCTTCGTTCGTCCTCGTGGCGCGACGTGCGGTTGGCGAACGACGCGAGGTGGGCACCGCACGCAAGGTGCGCTTGGCCGTGGTGACCGTTGTCGCCGGCGCAGTGGCGGAGGTTCTCGTCGTCTACCTCGTCACGCACATTGCGATCGTGACGGCTCCACTGGGGTTTGAATACTCGGGCGAGACCGCGGCCCCCATCTTGATACTCGGCGTGGCTCACTTGGCGCTCGTCGGCGCCCTCGCGCTGGTGTTGGGAGGGCTTCTTCGGCTCAGTCCGGGGCAGCCTCGTCCGAATGCCGGGCGAATCCGGCCATGGACCGCCGTACTCGGCCTCGGTGGCATGGTGGTCGGCTGTGGAGCGTTCGCGGCGTGGAGCCTCCGGGCCGGGACGATCCCTTTGGTGGTCAACACCAGGCTCATCGGAGGCCCGGCATGGGTCACGAATGTCGGAGCATGGTGGCCCGGGCTGTTCGCAGCCATGGTGGCTCTCTTGCTCGCGGCGGCCGTGTGCGCGCCCGGCATGACGTCGACAACCGACGGCAAGGTCCCGCGCGTGCCGTCTACGAGCGACCACACCGCCTCTCCAGCCAGCGCACCGTAACCATCCGACCTCCGTCTCCCGCCCGGCCGCGGCGAGCACGGGGCAGAGTCGGACCGCGCTCGCAGGCATTTCGACCTGCCCACCCGGCCGCGGCCCGTCGCAGGGCGGGCAGGCGTCCTCAAGCCCTTCCTGCATGAGGCTGACGAACTCCTGGTGGCGATCCTGACGGAACAGGCGTCAGCTATGATCTTCCGCCTATCCCACCGAAGCGCGCAGATCTCCCCTGATCCGCGCGGGCATAGACATCTGCACCGACTCGGCAGGACTCGCGCCAGATCGAATCCTCTTCACGCGTGTCGTACCTGTTGAACGACTACGCCCTGTGACTGCCTCGCGCTGTCACGATCTGCTGCCGGGATCGCCCGGGGGCACCGCCGCGGGCGTCGGGTGTGCCACGTGGCAGCGCGGATCGTCGTGTCCTTCCTGGCAGGTTGGGCACATCGTCGTGAGCACAGTGAAGTCCGCCTGGGTCAGGTAGCTCGCCGGGGGTGGTGAGTGGATTGGTGATGAGCTGTCCGTTATGGGGCGTTCGGCGGACAGCGGGCTTGGTGCCCGCGGAAGGCATGCGAAGAATCAGGCATGCCTGGGTCCCGGCTAGAGCCACACCGCGTGCCTGCCGCTCCGGAACCGGCCATGCTAGCCGGTGCGCCACCAGGACGGCGCCGGAAGCAGTGGCGGTGCCTCCGCGAGCGGCCCCGGCAGGCTGGTCACCAGGGCGGGACCGGGCATGCCTGGTCGCCAGGCCAGCAGCTCGCCGTGGTTGCCCTGGCTCACCGTCGCCAGCAACCAGTTCCCGGTGGCGTCGAACGCCAGCCCGGCCCAGGTCCGGGGCGGCAGCTCAAGGCCCGGCACAATGTCAAGCCGGCCGGTGCGCAGGTGCAGAACCGCCACATCGGACGGCGGGCCCGCAGCGGCCGCAGCGAAGCGGGGACCTGGCCTGGCCCGGGCGAGCTGAAAGGCGGCCAGCGTGCCGTCGGGGCTGAACACGGGGCTGGCCAGGTCACCCCAGATCGGGATCCGCCCGGCCGGCAACTCGGCCGGGGCTGCCGGCCGCCCCGTGTTCAGGTCGATGCTTTCCAGGGTGCATGTGTTGTGGGCCGGCGGCCCGGCGCAACCGTGCGCGCTCACCAGCAGGACCTGGCCGGCGGCGCCCAGCGGGGAGCCCCCGCCAAGGCGGCGCAGCACCGCGCCGGTATCCGGGTCGAGGAGTTCGACGGTGTGCCGCCGGCCCGCCGGTGGGTGGTAGGCCACCACAACCAACCCGGCCGCCGTGTCGGCGACCGGGGCGATGTTCGATGTGAACGTGACCGCGCGACCCCCGGCCGGCGAAGTGAGCACCGTATGTTGTGCCCGGTAGGTCACCGTCCACGCACGGTGGGGGCCGCCGAGCAAGGCGTCCGCAGCGATGCGCAGCCGCTGGACGGCGCCAGCCACGATCCGGTAGACCCGCACGGAGGCGGTGGAACTGAAGCACGGCGTGTCGAAGGCGTAGGCGGCGCCCGGCCCGGCGACCATGTTGGTGACCAGCCGGCCGTGCTCGGGCAGCCCCGGCAGCGGCCCGGAGACGGCGCCGCCGAAGGTGACCTGCCGCAGCCCGGTGCCACCGACCAGCACCCTGCCGTGAACATGGGCGGGCTGCCGGGCCAGGTGGATCTGCGGCAGGTCGACGGCCGATCCGCACGCCCCCGCGGCCGAGGGCCACCGGGCCGCAGACCCCGCCGGTGTGCGCGACCCGGGAACCGGCGATGCGGCGGCCGCCGACGGCCCCGGCGGCGAGGAACCGGCGGCGTGGTGCGGCCCGGTGCGGGCGACTACCACGCCGGCCAGCACTGCCACCGCGGCAACTCCGGCGACCGCCCACACCCACCGCGGTGGCCGGGCCAGCCACCGAACTCGACCACATCCTCAGATGGCACAGCGCACCCTCGCCCTCATCGTAAGCGGCGGCACGCGCAGTATTGGGCAAGACCTTGCAGGCGCCGGAGGCTGGCCATTGTTCAGAAACGTGGGACCAGGGGACAGCGGCCGCCGGCCCGCAGGAGCCTTCCCTCCGCGTTGGGCACGTGTCCGGAACCCTTGCCGGCTTCCCCTGCGTGTCCGCTGACGACTGTCGGTACGCGGCGAGACACTGAGCCGTGACGTTCACTGAGGGAGGCGTCATGAGCGACCCCGTAGCCAGCCTGCGCGAGCGTACCGGCATCCTCAGCGCGGCCCTGGAGCAGTGGGCCGGCCAGGCCACCGCGCCGGACAACGCCACCGCCCAGCGGGCGGCCAGCACCGCGGTGGACGCGATCGACGCCCTGCTGCGTGACCTGTACCTGCTGCGCGGGCGCCTGGTCCAGGAGATCCGCCAGGCCGGCGGCGCCGCCCGCCGCCAGGTCGCCTGAGCGGGCAAATGGCCAGGATCGGCGGTGCCCGGATGCCCGCTCCCGGCCAGCACCCGCAGGCGCAGGCGAAGGCGCCCGCCGCAGCCGGGTGCGAACGGGATATCACCGGGCCCGGGCGAGCGACGCCCGCCTCATCTATCCCTCGCAGGGCGATACGCGCACCGTGGGAGGCGCCCCGGCCGGTCAGGAACACCGCAGAACACCCATATCTGCATGGCCGCCGACCTAGCCGCGCTTGCCCGCACAGCCGCCCGTAACACTTCGGCGGGTCCGGCGCGTGGCAGCGCGGCGCCGGCAGCTACCACTGACCGCGACCGCGCGGCGAGCGAACCCTGCCGCTGGCCGGGGGGCGCGAGATTGCGGATACAGCGATCCCGCGGAAGACCGGGTACTGCGCCGCGATCCGTTCGAGCTCCTGCGCGGGTGCGCCGCGGCCGACCAGGATGCGCGACCTGGCCCGGGGCGCGCGCTCAAGATAGCGGCGCAAGATGGCGGCGTGCGCACCCGGGCCGACCTCTTGGAGGCGGATGACCTCACGGTGCTCGTGCCGCAGCACGGCGCGACCTTGGCGTAGCCAGAGAGCTGCACCCGGGCGTATTCGTTAGGTCGTTTATTTCCGAGATCCCGACAGCGTCGTGCTTGCGTTCGCCTGCTGGCGGCGGGTTATGGGTCGGCCAGGCGGTGTCTGGCACGAGCCGAAGACCGCGGCGGACCGCACCGGCGTGTGAGCAGCCGTTCCCCTGGGTGTCAGTAGTACTGGGCCATGAGTTCACGCATCCACGTAGGCTCCCGTACCGGGCCGGTCGGCTGGAACTCCGTCGCGTATGGCTTGATGTCCAGGATCGGCGTTCCGTCGATAGCATCCAGCCCCTGTACTGTCAGCTCTTGCCCGGATACCTCCAGCAGGGCGCAGACCGAGACGCCGAGGTGATTCGGGCGGACCGGCGAGTGCCCGGCGAGCACGCCGACCGGTGGCCACGCCGGGTTGCCTCGCGGGTGCGCGGCACCGCGGCGGACCCTTGTCTCCTGGTGGAAATGGAAGACCACCTCGATGTGGGAGAACTCGCTGAGCCGGTCGGTAGCAGCCGGGTCCACGACCGAGGGGTCCAGGACGAGCCGAGATACCACAGGGCCCCAGCGGTCCTCGAAGATCCGGGTCCGGCCGCCGCGGACTGCCCCGATTGGGGTCAGGACGATGCGGTCAGTCATGGTCACTCACCGCGGCTTCGGTTGGGCGCGGCGCGCACGACGAACAGAATGCCGAGGTAGCTCAGGAGCGCAGCGCCGGTGAGGACCGCCATGGCCATGGATGCACCCGCGCGGCTGCCGCTGACAAATGCGGCGCCACTGGCTGCGGCGCCCGTGCTAGCCGCCAGGCCGGCCGCCGAGGCGGCGATTGCCAGTCTGTGCCGGGCCCGGATGGCACGGACCAGCACGCTGACCCCTGCTGCCAGTAGCAGCGTGCCCAGGACGGCATGCGCAGCCAAGGTCGCCGGCTGGCTTGTGAGCGCACGGCCCAGTGCCGCCGCGAGCCCATGCCCTTGATCCGCCGCCGGGACGTGGACGTACAGATTGACCCCTGCGCCCAGGATCATCTGAGCGATGATCATCACGCAGATGCCCAGGCTGTTTGCGCGCAGCCCGGAGAGGCGGCGGCCGCTCCGGTCAGCCGGTACCAGCTGGGCTGGTCCCTGGATATCGACGTCGTGGCCTGTGGCTGGTGTAGCCCCCTGCATGGCCGGAGTACCTCCTGAGAGTTCTCGGGCTCGCCGCAGCGCTCTTCGGCTGGCGGCGCAGCGTTCGGCGGGCCGTGTCTTCTGGGTCGCAGCTGTCAGCCGCGGCCTGTTCCGGTGAACAGGCCGCGGATGGACGTGCTGAGGATGCGAGCCGCGTCGTGCTCGCTAATCTGGCCGGCCCGGACCCCGTCGGAGCAGGCGTGCACGAGCGCGATAGAGGCTGTCACCAGCCAGCTGGCGGGCAGGTCGGCACGGAAGGATCCGTCCGCCTGCCCGCGCTCAACCAGCGCCCCGATCGTGCGGTGCGCGGCCTGGTGGGTGCGCGTGACAGCCTCGGGGGGCAGGAGCTCGGCCACCGCGGCGGCCATGGCCCCATACCGCGCCAGGTGCTGCCAGGTCGCGGCGAGCATCCGGTTCAGCGCCTCGACTGGCGGACCCTCCTCGGGGCGCACGGCCTGCAGAGCTGCCATGGTCCGGCGCACGGCACGCTCCACGGCTGCCTCCAGAAGCGCTTCCCAGGTCGGGAAGTGCGCGTAGACAGTGACCCGCGATACGCCAGCCTGTGCGGCAACGGCGGAGATGTTCGCCTGCCCCTGTGACTGCAGCAGTTGTTCGGCTGCGTCCAGGATCGCCTCGACGTTTCGCTCGGCGACCTCGCGCTGGTATCCGGTGGTTCGCTGGGCCGGCGCCATCTCAGTGCACCGCCACGCGGACCCCGGCCGCGGGCCGGACCGTCGGCACTAGCAGCGCAGCAACGACGGCCAGCCCGCCGGCAACTGCCGCGGCCACGGTGAAACCGGGCCGATAGCCGGTTGCGATGCCGCCGCCTGTGGCCACGGCCACCGCGGAGAACACCGCGACGCCTAGCGCCGCACCGATCTCATGTGCGGCGGTCATCAGGCCAGACGCGACCCCCGCCCGGTCTTCGGCTATGTCACTCATCGCGGTGACGGCGGTCGCCGGCAACGCCAGCCCGATGCCAGCCCCGACGACGAGCATGCCTGGCAGGAAGCCGGTCAGGTAGCTCGAGCCGACCGACACGCTCGTGAACAGCAGGGCTCCCCCGCCCATTACCACCAGGCCCGCGACGATCAGCACCCGCGACCCGGCCCGCGGCAGCAGCCGCGAAGCGACGTGGGCACCCACCCCGATCACCACTGCGAGCGGCAGGAACTCCAGGCCCACCCGCAGCGCCGAGGCGTGCTGCACCTCCTGCAGGTACAGCGAGTTCAGGAAGAACGTCGCCACCAGGATCCCGGTGGCGCCGAGCATGACGACAACGCCAGCGGCCAGCGAGCGGGTTCGCCAGATCTGCGGTGGCACCAGCGGCCGCCGCGCGGACCGCTCGACCACGGCGAACGCCGTGAGCAGGCCGAACGCCACCGCCAGGGGCAGCAGAGTCCGAGCCGATCCCCAGCCGTGTGCCGGCGCGCCCGCGAGCGCGTAGGCGACAGTGACAAGCCCCGCCACAGCCAGTGCCGCACCAGGCAGGTCTAGTTCCCCGACGAAGCGCGCCCGCGGCTTGTGCCGTGGCACGAGATGCATGCCCAGTGCGCCGGCCACGGCACCGACGGGCACGTTCACCAGGAAGATCGATCGCCAGCCGAGCCAGGTGGTCAGGATGCCGCCGGCTAGCACGCCGACGGCAGCGCCGGCCCCGCCTAGCGCGCCCCAGACGCCGAGCGCGGTCGCGCGCTGCGCGCCCGTGTAGGTAGTCGTGATAATGGACAGCGCCGCGGGCGCGAGCAGCGCGGCGCCCAGTCCCTGCCCAGCCCTGGCGGCGATCAGCGCACCTGCGGTCGGCGCGAGCCCGCTAGCCAGCGACGCGGCCGTGAACACCGTCAGGCCGGCCAGGAAGATCCGGCGTCTGCCGGCGACGTCCGCGGCCCGGCCGCCGAGTAGCACCAGGCCGCCGCTCGCCAGGACATAGGCCGTGATGACCCACTGGAGATCCCCTGCGGCGAAGCTGAGCGACCTGGCGATGGACGGCAGCGCCACGTTTACCACGGTGGCATCGAGGATGACCATGAACTGGGCCACGCTGAGCAGGACCATCAGCGACCACGGCCGGCGCTTCTGGCCTGCCGCATCGTGGCGTGCTGGATGCCGATCGGTGTCTGCGGTAGTGACTCGTATCGAGCCGTGCATTCGGTCCTCCCCCGTGAGGATCTGCGATGGGTTAACAGTGGTGTCAACCAGCAGGCTGCACCCTCATCACATGGTTGTCAACTGTGTAAACCCGTCGCTTTGCGGCTGGGCAGGCCGCCGGTGCGAGATAGCCCGGGCCGACAGCACTGACCGCCACCGCCCACCTGACATGCAGCGCCATGGCCGAACGTAACGTGCTCGCAGCGGGCGGGGATCGGCGAGGCCCGGGCGCTGCCTGGGCACGTCTTCGCGGCAGACAGCGTCCCGCATGGCTGGCTGCTTCCGCGGATGGCCGCCGTCGTCCACCACGGTGGTGCCGGTACCACGGGCGCCGGCTCCGCAGCGCAGTCCCGGCGATCATCACCCCGCTGGCCGCTAACCAGCCCAGCTGGGCACGAGTAGCCCACGAGCTGGGCCTACCCCGATACCCTTTTCAACGTTCACCGCCGAACGGCTGGCAACCGCCATCCGCCAAGCCGTCACCGATCAGCAAATGCGGCGCCGAGCCGCCGAACTCGGCAAGCAGATCCAGGCCGAGGACGGCCCAGGGCGAACCGCCAAACTGTTTACACAGCATATTGCCCGCACGGCTGCCAAGAAGGCCGAGCCCTGAGCAGAACCTGACGGCGCCTTGACGACTCTCACACCCCGGCTGAACTGGCCGGTGACACAGAATTTCCGGTTCTGGAGCGCCGTTGCGACCGAACCACAACTCGCAGACAGCGTACATAGCGGCGGCTACTTGCGCATCCGGTGTGCCAGCGCCTGTCACTGAGCGTGATCCGATCTCGAGCCCAGCGGTGACGCCAAATCGCCGGGCGTGAGCGGCGATGTCTCCACGCTGCGAGGGGAAGCCCGGCTTCCCCGGGAATCTGTCCCTCGGGCCCTCTGCGATGAGCTTCCGGGTCGCCGCGGGTTTCATTTCGTGATCCCGGTAGCGTCCGATCCGACAATGGATCGGCCCGGGACGAGCTCGCCAGGCTCGAGGCCGGGCAGGCGGAGCGAAACGAGGAGATCATGAGGAAGCGTCTCGATCTCCCCTGGGTCCCGGTCGAGAAGGAGTACGAGTTCGACACCGAGGAGGGCAGGAAGACCCTCGCCGACCTCTTCGACGGGCGCTCACAGCTGCTTGCCTACAACATCATGTTCGGCCCCGGCTACACGCTCGGTGCCTGCCCCGGCTGCACCGGCCTGGGCGACGGGCTCGACGGGTCGCTCGTCCACCTGAGCCACCGCGACGTGACGCTGCTCTGTTTTTCGAGGGCGCCGATCGAGCGGCTGAGCGGCTACAAGCGGCGGATGGGCTGGCAGTTCCCCTACGTCTCCACCTACAACACCGACTTCGCGTTCGACTTCGGGCTGTTAACGGCCTGACTATCTGAGCGTCTCGGCCGGGTCTCCGGCCGTGCTCTTTGGCGATGTTGCTGCCTGGCCCTGTCTGGGCGGGCGAGGATTTTGCCGTCCTTGTTGAACGTGAGGGATCCCTCCCCGCCGTCGTTTGGCCACGTCGCGGGGAGGGATCCGAGGCGGTGTCGCCGTGGCCATCGTATGGCCGTGCCCGCTGCCGGTCGATGCCTACATAGCTGCTGGCAGGCGGGTGGAGGTCCCGCGCCCGGGGTGCCCGTTGTGCGCCGGGCCGCTGGTGTTGTGGGCCGGGTATTGGCGTCATGTGCGGGCGGCGGGCCGCTGCCGGAAGATCTTCGTGCCGAGGTTGCGGTGTGGGCGGTGCGGGGTGAGCCACGCGCTGCTGCCGGCGTTTGTGCTGGCCTGGCGGCTGGATGTGGTGGAAACGGTCGGTGCGGTGATCGCGGAGGTGGCTGGCGGGGGGTGCGGGGTCCGGCCGGCGGCCGCGCGTGCCGGGGTCCCGCATACCACGGCCCGGGGCTGGGTCCGGCGGTTCTCCGCTCGCGGTGGCGAGCTTGGGACCGCGTTTGCGGCGCTGGCGGTGGAGCTGGGCGGGGATGCGGTCCGCCCGCCGGCTGAGGCGGCCCGGTTCGCGCTGGCCGGGATCAAGGCAGCGTTTGGCGTGGCCGCGGGCTTGCCGGGATGGCTGGCGGTGGGGGTGTGGCGGTTCGCGTCGTCGGTGAGCGGCGGGAGGCTGATCGCTGCCAACACAGGCTCGCCCTTCCTGGTCGCCGGCACACGGCGTTTCATGCCTCCTGTCCCGCCATAACCGGCATGAGTGGAGGAGCGCATGGATCACAAGGGGCAGGAAGCGATCGCGTTGCACCGCTGGGCGGTGATCGCCGAGGCGGCCAATGACCGGCTGACCGCAGCCGAGCGGGGGGCGCTGGCCCGGCAGATCGCCGCCCGTGCCCACACTCACCCGGACGGGTCGGCCCGCCGGTATTCGCGGGGCACCATCGACCGGTGGCTGCGGGCCTGGCGGGCCGGCGGGCTGGCGGCGCTCAAGCCCTCGCCGCGGGCCGATACCGGCACGGTCCGCGCCCACCCGGAGCTGTTCGCCGAGGCTGCGGCGCTGCGGCTGGAGCTGCCCGGCCGCTCCGCCGCGCAGATCGCCTCGATCTTGTATCACCGGCACGGGATACGGGTGCATGAGCGGACCATCCGCGGCCAGCTGCGCCGCGCCGGGCTGCACCGCGAAGCACTGGCCGCCGAGCCGAAGGCCTACGGCCGGTATGAGGCGGCCCGGCCGAACGAGCGGTGGATCAGCGACGTGCTGATCGGGCCGTGGGTGCCCTGGCCCCGCCGGGAGGGCTCGGTGTCGATGACCATTCCCGGCTGCTGGCAGACGGGCGGTTCTTCGACCGGGAGAACGCCCGTGCCTGCCAGGACCTGCTGCGCCGGGCGATCACCCGCCGCGGCCTGCCACAAGTGTTCTACTGTGATTGTGCCGAGCGGTGGATTATGCCGAGCCTGGCGAGGATGGCCTGCTCACCGGGGGTGAGCGGGCGGAAAGTGTCGGCATAATCCTGAGCCTTGTGATCATCCTGGTTCCTCCGATCTCAGAAGGAGGAACCGATGAGCAGACCGGCAAGCAGGGTGGCCAGAGTGCGGGTGACGGGCCCGCTGACCCCGTTCGCGCCGATGTTAAAGGCAAGGCTGGGAGAGCGCGGTTACACGCCGCTGAGCACGGTGATCGTGATGCGGCTGGTGGCGCATCTGAGCCGGTGGCTGGATGCGAATGCGCTTGGCGTGGCCGATCTGACCGGTGGCCAGGTCGAGCGGTATATCGCGGCGCGGCGTGCCGGGGGCCGCACCTCGGCGCTGTCGGCGTGCAGCCTGGACTCGGTCCTGGCGATGCTGGCCGGCGCGGGAGCGCCGGTCCCGCAGACCGCGGCCGTGCCGGCCACCGGGCAGGAGGCGCTGCTGTCGGACTTCCGGCGGCATCTGCTGGGCGAGCGGGCGCTGGCGGCGTCGACGGCGGCCGCGTATGTCGCGTATGCTCGCCGGTTTCTGGCCGGTGTGGCCGGCGCGGGGCTGGTTGGGCTGGCAGCTGCGGACGTCACCCGTGCGGTGGCCGCTGAGGCTCAGGCGGTGTCGGCGGCCTCGGCGCAGTATTTCGTGGTGGCGTTGCGCGCGTTCTTGCGGTTCTGCTTCCTCGGGGGGCTGCTGCCCGCCGATCTGGCCGGGGCCGCGCTGGCGGTGACGGTGCGCCGCCGCTCGCCGCTGCCGAAGGGAATCAGCGCGGCCAGCGCGCGGGCGCTGCTGGCCGCCTGCGACCGGCGCCGTGCGATAGGCCGCCGTGACTACGCCGTGCTGGTGATGCTGCTGCGGCTGGGCCTGCGGGCCAGCGAGGCCGCAGCCCTGACCCTCGATGACATCGACTGGCGGGCCGCCGAGCTCACCGTGCACGGCAAGGGCCGCCGAGACGAGCGGCTGCCGCTGCCCGCTGATGTGGGCCAGGCGATCGCCGCCTATCTGACCCGCGGGCGGCCGGCCACCGGGTGCCGCGAGGTGTTCGTGCGCGCGGTGGCGCCGGCCGGGCCGCTGACCCGCGGCGGGATCTCGTTCATCGTCCGCCGGGCCTGCCGGCGGGCCGGGATCGCGGAGGTCGGGGCGCACCGGCTGCGGCATACCGCCGCCTGCCAGATGGCCGAGGCGGGCGCGCCGCTGACCGAGATCGGCCAGGTGCTGCGGCACAAGAGCCTGGCATCGACGGCGAATTACGCCCGGGTCAGCGTCGCCGAGCTGCGCACACTGGCCCGGCCCTGGCCGGGAGGTGCGGCATGAGCGGGCTGCGCCGGCACCTGGAGGACTACCTGCGGCTGCGCCGGTCGCTGGGCTTCAAGCTCAAGTTCCCCGGGTGCGTGCTGCCCGGCCTGATCGGCTACCTGGAGGCGGCCGGCGCCGCCACGATCACCGCCGAGCTGGCGGTCGCCTGGGCCGGGCTGCCCCGCGGCGTCCAGCCCATCATGTGGGCGCACCGGCTGGGGGCCGCCCGCGGGTTCGCCCGTTACCTGAAGACCATCGACCCGGCCACCGAGATCCCGCCCGCGGGAATCTGGCCCTCGGTCAGCCCCCGCCCCCGGCCTTACATCTGGGCAGAAGCCGACATCGGCCGCCTGCTCGCCGCCGCGCGGACGCTGCGCCCGCCGCTGCGGGCCGCCACCTATGAGGCCCTGTTCGGGCTGATCGCAGCCACGGGCATGCGCCTGGGCGAGGCCATAGCCCTGGAGCGGGCCGACGCGGACCTGGACGGCGGGGTACTCACCATCCGCGACGGCAAGTTCGGCCTGTCCCGCCTGGTGCCCGTGCACCCGAGCGTCACCGGCCAGCTGCGAACGTATGCGGCCCGCCGGGACCGGCTATGCCCCAGCCCGGCAACAGCCCGGTTCTTCGTCTCCACCGCCGGGACGCCGCTGCGCACCAGCCTGACCGACCGTGCCTTCGCCCAGCTCACCACCGCCCTGGGCCTGCGCACCGCGGCGTGCCGTCCCCGGGTTCATGATCTGAGACATTCGTTCGCGGTCCGCCAGCTGATCGACTGGCACCGCAGCGGTGATGACCCGCGCGGCCGGATGCCGGTGCTGTCGGCCTACCTCGGCCACGTCAGCCCGGCCGGCACCTACTGGTACCTGACCGCCGTCCCCGAACTGATGGAACTGGCCGCCGCCCGCCTCGCCCAAGGGCCACGCCGGTGACCGCGCTCGCACCGACCCTGCAGGCGTTCTTCACCGACCGGCTCATCGGCCAGCGCGGCGCCAGCCCGCACACCATCGCCGGCTACCGCGACACCTGGCGGCTGCTGCTGGCCTTCGCCGCCCAGCACACCGGCACCAACCCCTGCCAGCTCGACATCGCCGACCTCGGCGCCCCGCTGGTCGCCGCGTTCCTCGACCACCTCGAACACGGCCGCGGCAACAGCCCCCGCACCCGCAACAACCGGCTGGCGGCCATCCGGTCGGTGTTCGCCTGGGCGGCGCTGCGCCACCCTGAGCACGCCGCCACCATCCAGCGTGTGCTGGCGATCACGCCCAAGCGCTACCAGCGCAACCTGGTCACCTACCTCACCCGCGCCGAAACCGGCGCGCTGGCGGCGGCATGCGACAAGAAGACCTGGACCGGCCGCCGCGACCACGCCCTGATCGTGCTCGCCGCCCAGGCCGGGCTGCGGATCTCCGAACTGGCCGCCCTCACCACCGGCGACATCACCCTCGGCACCGGAGCGCACGTGCACACCATCGGGAAAGGACGCAAAGAACGGCGCACCCCGCTGCTGCCCGCCACCGTGGCCGTGCTGAAGGCCTGGATCGCCGAACGCCGCGGCGCGCCCGGCGACCCGCTGTTCCCCACCAGCACCGGCCGGCCGCTCAGCCGCGACGCGATCGAGCGCCGGATCGCCCTGCACGCCGGCAAAGCCGCCCAGGCCTGCCCATCGCTGCGGGCCAAGCACGTGACGGCCCACACGCTTCGGCATAGCTGCGCCATGAACCTGCTGCAGGCCGGCAACGACATCGCCGTCATCGCGCTGTGGCTAGGCCACGAGCAGGTATCCACCACATCCATTTACCTGCACGCCGACATGAGCCAGAAAGAACGCGCGATCGCCCGCACCCAGCCACTCAGCGCGAGCCCGGGCCGTTACCGCGCCCCCGACCACCTGCTCGCCTTCCTCGAAGCCCTCTGATTATGCCGATACTTTCCGGTCGCTCACCCCCGGTGAGCAGGCCATCCTCGCCAGGCTCGGCATAATCCACCGCTCGGCACAATCCACATTGTGCCGACGTCGGCACAACGTCGACAACGGCGCGCCTTTTTCCAATGCGTGGCTGGCCAGGACATGCGCGGTGCTGGGCATCCGCCTGGTCCATTCCCGGCCCGGTTATCCACAAGATGATCTTCGATTGGCCGGTTAACCGGAAGGGCGGGGAAAGCAGGAAAGGCTCAACCGCTATATTCGCGAGGCGTTCCTGGCCGAGGCCACTCACCACGGCATCGAGTCCCTGGATCAGCTCAATGACCTGTTCGCCGCCTGGGCCGCCCAGGTGGCCAACCGGCGGGTGCACGCCGAGACCGGCCAGGCGCCGATCGGGCGGTTCGAGGCCGGCGGGCCGCCCCGCCGGGCCGACCCTGGCTTGCTGCGCGAGGCATTCCGCTGGTCGGTGATGCGCAAGGTCACCCGCACCGCGACCGTGCCGCTGGAAGGCAACTCTTACGCCGTCGACCCGGCGCTGACCGGGCGGCGGGTCGAGCTGCGCTACGACCCCGAAGACCTCTCCCGCCTCGAGGTGTTCTACGACGGCAGGCCCGCCGGGGCGGCGGTGCCGTTCGTCACCCGCCGCCACGTGCACCGCGCCGTCCCGCAGGCCACCCGGCCGGCGGCGGCTCCCACCGGGATCGACTACCTGGGCCTGGTCGCCGCCGCCCACGACGATGAGGCGGGGACCGGCGCGAAGATCGACTTCGCGCAGCTGGGCCTGTTCACCCCCGGCAGCGACGAGGGCCAGCCATGACCAGGGCGCCCTGGGCCGCCCACTTCGGGCTGTCCCGCACCCCGTTCGGCAAGCGGATCGCCGCCAAGGACCTGTTCGCCCGCCAAGCCCACGCCGAGGCGGTCGCGCGGATCAGCTTCTGCGTCGCCGAAGCCGCGCTTGGAGTAATTACCGGGGACGTCGGCGCGGGCAAGACCGTGGCGCTGCGCGCCGCCGTCGCCGGCCTGGACCCCACCCGCCACCAGGTCATCTACATCGCCAACCCCGCCTTCGGCACCCGCGGCCTCTACGTCACGATCGTCCGGGCGCTCGGCGCCCAGCCCCGCTACCTCAAAGCCGAGCTGATGGCCCAGGCATCCGACCTGCTCGCCGCCGAGACCGCAGAACGCCACCGCCAGGTCGTAGTGATCTGTGACGAGGCTCATCTCCTCCAGCCCGACCAGCTTGAAGAGCTGCGGCTGCTGACCAACTCGGAGATGGATTCCGCCAGCCCGTTCGCCGGCATCCTGGCCGGCCAGCCCACCCTCAACCGGCAGCTGCGCATGGGCATGTTCGCCGCCCTCGACCAGCGGATCGCCACCCGGTTCTCGATCAAGCCGATGGACCTCGCCGAATCCGCCGCCTACCTCCGCCACCACCTGCAGCTCGCGGGGCGCGAGGAGCCGCTGTTCGCCGACGACGCCATCGCCCGGCTCCACCGGGTCGCCTCCGGCCTGCCCCGCGCCCTCAACAACGCCGCCACCGCCGCGCTCATCGCCGCCGCGGCCGCCAGCAAAGACCTCGTCGACGACGCCTGCGCCAAAAAAGCCGTCGCCGAACTCACCCGGGACTGACCATTGCCCCGGCCCGGCCGCCCAGCGCCCGCCGACGGCCACAGACCGGCCAGCGCCGGGCGGCCGGCCGCCCTCACCAGCCCCGCAGTCGCCGCCCGGATACGCCAGCTCACCGCCCAGGCCGGGCACCGCCGCGCCATCGCCGAGTTCCACGCCCGCCGCGCCGCCGACCAGCAAGCCCGCGCCGACGCGCTGCTGCTCGAAGCCATCGCCGCGCTTGCCAGCCTGTTCAGCGAACCAGGCCGAACCGGCACCCACCCAGCCTGACCGTCCCGCTCAGGCATGCCCCCAACGATCGGCCAGCCACGCCGTCATCACCAAGTGCAAACAGCGTGGCCGCTAACACGGGCTCGCGCTGACCGAGGAGCAGGCGGAGCAGGCTTCCGAACTCAAAGAGCTGATCGACGACCCGCCCGGCTGGCTCCAGGAGTGGTCAGGCCAGATCGGGGCCGAGCTCAAGGACGGGCTGCGCGAAAACCCGGGCTGGATCGCCTTCGCGCGCGAGAACGGGACCGTCTACCACACCTACACCGTCACGGCGCCGGACCCGTTCGTCGCGCCCTACTTCAGCTTCCTGCTCGAGCGAACGCCGAAAGCACAACCCGCCGAGCCCCGCAGCTGGCGGAAGGACGAGTACCCAAAGTGACGCCGACCGGGTCGGTTCGCGGCCCACGACCGGCGTGAGGCGCAGGCGACCGTAACGCTGGTGGACCAGTGGCAGCCGGTGGAGCTCTACCACCAGAGATGGGCAGGCGACCTCCGGGCGGTGCCGCAGAACGACCTTATCTGCACGCATCGCTGACCTGGCCCCGGACAGCCGCTGGCGCGCAGATCGGCGGCTACTTGCGCGTTCGCCATCCACGACAGTGACCACGCTCCGTGATTGCTGGCACGCCTGTGGCCCGAGGCCGGCGCAAGTGCGCTCTGGGGTGGCGGACGTCTGCGGTGGAGTCGCCGGCCGCGTGGGCGCTGACTCCGTTATTGGGCGGGGGTGCCGAGCGCTTCGGGGTGGGCCCGGCGGTAATGCTCGGTCAGCACCTCGCTGATGTTGCCGGGCCGGTGGGCGAGGGTGCGGTCACAGAGCTGGCAGCGGGTGACCGGCAGGTGGGTGACGGTCACCGGGAAGCGGCGAGAACGTGGCGTACTCATCGCCTTCCATCTTGCCAGCCCTGCCAGAGTGACCGTGACTGCATGCTCACCCGAACGCACGACTCGCGGCATGAGCGGTCGATGCCCAGGCTGGACGATCAGACAGTGCGCTGATGGACGATTAGGATTGCCGCAGACCGCATCCGGCGGTGATCGGCACGTTTCCTGAGTCGAATTTGGCTGTCCTGCGAAGGCCTTGTTACCTGTGGGCGAGGTCTGCGCACAACGGAGCGGGCGGGCGCGCATTCGCTGCAATTTGGGACTTACGCCCTATGGACTGCCGGGCTGCTGGCCGCGCTGGCCGTTCGGCCCGTTCCGTCATGCATTGCCAGCTTAACACGCGACGTGAATGACCAGGCACCCAACGACGTGTGCCTAGGTCAGACCGCCGACGGATGTCCGATCGGTGATGACGTTGAGACGTGATCACCAGTACCCGGCCACGTCGGACGAACTGCTCTGGAATCCTCTCCACACCTCGATCGGCGGCAGAGGCACGCTTGATACGGCCCGGTCACGGCCTCGCACGAGGGGTGGCGCTTTCCACCGGCTCATATCAAGGGCTGCGGGGGATACTGGCCGCATGGTTGACGACACCGCACGGGACCGGGCCATCTACCACGCGCTGAAGGCAGCCGACGAGGTCGCTGCGGCACTTCAGGCTCACCTCATCGAGGAGCATGGGGCTGATCCGGATCGCAGCGCTGCCCAGAATCGCTCCACCAACTCGCTCAAGCTCCTGCGGCAGGCCCGCGAGCGCCTAGGCCAGGGACTGAGAGCCGTCGAGGCCGAAAACATCGCAGAGTCTGACAAGATCTCCCTGCGTAACCAATAACCGCAACACCCAGCATCCCGATCAGCGGCATGTGCGCGCGTTCCCGGACACGGTGGCTTGCATAAATATCCGGGGCACGATCGCTATCGCGCCGGGCGCGACCATGACGGCCGGAATGCTGACAACGTGATAGGTCGGCCAAATAACCGCGCGCCGAGCCGCCGTTATGGCGCGCTTCGGTCTTCGGGCGTGGCTCTCTGGGGAGCACCCATAACAGATAATCTGCGCACGTCGGGCGGCTTGCTTTGCTTACGCCGTAGTGCGATGAACCCCGGTCTCATGTGGGCGCGGGCCGGTCCCGTCATGGCCTGGCTGGTGTGATCGCTGATCAGCA